>Ga0210380_10001165_pt1 | contig 10917 bp, 7 predicted proteins | sample PLM4_5_coexredo_FD_155476 | JGI IMG/M metagenome (GOLD analysis project Ga0210380, IMG submission 155476) | Groundwater sediment microbial communities from an aquifer in East River, Colorado, USA - PLM4_5_coex redo | ecosystem: Environmental > Terrestrial > Soil > Riparian zone | place: USA...
ACGTTCCGCGTCGCCACGAAGCAGGGCATCTCGAACTTCCGCCCGCTTCTCGTGGACGATCTGCCCGGCGTCGAGGAGGCCGCGACGAACCGCACCCGGGAAACGGCCCAGGACGTGCCCGTTCCGTGCAGCATCAGCGCCCGAACCGATCCCGAAGCCTCGGACTTCTTCAAGGTGAAAGTGGCCGCGGGCCAGAAGCTGACGTTCGAAGTGCTCGCCCGGCGGATCGGCTCGCCGCTCGATCCCATCCTCGTGCTGCACGACGCGAAGACGAAACGCGAACTGATCGACCTGTACGCGGACGACACGCCGGGGCTGCAATCGGACTGCCGGCTCACGCACACGTTTAAGGAGGCCGGCGAAATCCTGGTTGAAGTCCGGGACACGACGTACCGCGGCGGGGCGGACTTCTTTTACCGGCTCCGCATCGGCGAGTTCCCCGGCGCGATCACCGCGTATCCGCTCGCCGTGCAGCGCGGCACGGAGGCCAAGGTCGGGTTCGCGGGCCCCGGCGCGGACGACATTCCCCCGGTCGCGGTGAAGGCGCCCACCGATCCGCTGGTGAGCGCGATCAACGTGGCGCCGAAACGCGCCGCCGGGAACTTCGGCTGGCCGCTCCCCGTCCGCTTCACCGACGAACCGCAGATCGTCGAGACCGAACCGAACAACACCCCGGACAAGGCGACCAAACTCGCCGTGCCCGGCGGCGTCTCCGCCCGCTTCCTGGAAAAGGGCGACGTCGATCATTTCGCGATCGCCGGGAAGAAGGGGCAGAAGCTCGTCGTCACGGCGCAGACATATGAAGTGAACTCGCCGGCCGAGGTGCTCATCCGCGTGCTCGATGCGAAGGGCGCGGAAGTGGGCCGCAGCAACCCCGCCGCCACTCCCGCGCGGCTCGAATTCACGCCTGCCGCCGACGGCGACTTCGTTATCGCCTGCGAACAACTCAACTACCTCTTCGGTCCCAACGAGGTCTACCACCTCTCGGTTCGCCCCGCGATCGCGGACTTCGACGTGTCCCTGGTGCTGGATCGGTTCGAGGCGCCGGCGGGGGGCGGCACGTCGGTCGCCGTGGCGAACGTCGCGCGGCTCAACGGCTACGCCGGACCCGTGGAACTGAGCATCGCCGGCGACGCTGCCCTCTCGGGAACGATAGCCGTCCCCGCGGGGCAGACCCAGGCGTTCGTGCCGCTCCTCGTGAAGGCCGGCACCAAGCCCGGCGCCTACCGCTTCCAGGTGAAGGCAACCGCGAAGGTGGACGGCAAAGACGTGGTCCGCTACGCCACGCTGATCGATGCCGTAAAGGCGAACCTGGGCGGCATCCCCAACCCGCCGCCGGACCTGCTCACCGGCTGCGCATTGGCCGTGATCGACAAGCCCGCCTTCACCGTGAAGTTCACCTCCGACCCGGCGTCCTTCGAAAAAGGGAAGGCCGGCAAACTGCTGGTCGAAGCGACGCGTGAGAAGGAGGCGGACGCCGACATCACGCTCGTGCCGCTGTTCGTGCCGCCGAACGTCACGCCGGCGGTGAAACCGGTGCCGAAGGGAATGACGAAGGCGGAGGTGGGCATCACGGTGGCCCCGGCCGCGGCCATTGGACCGACTCCGATCGTCATCCGCGCCACGACCAAGGTTGGGGGCAAGGATTACATCGTGACCCCGCCGCCGACGATCCTCGATGTGATCGAAGCGAAGAAGGTCGAACCAAAGAAGGTGGAGCCGAAGAAAGAGGAGCCGAAGAAGGACAAGAAGTGACGCTCACGCGAGCGGGATGTCGATGGCGTAGGCCGCGGGGCCGGGGGCGGCGGTGTTGCCGCCGAGGTTCATCAATTCCGCCTCGGTGTTCATATAGCGGATGTCGCGAACGGTTTCGGCCAGCAGCCGGCCGTGAGCCTCGATCTTCTCCGATTCATCCAGGCCGATCAGGAGCGCCGTGATCGCGAAGCCCTGGCGGCGGAGCGTGCCGAGCGCGATCGCGGTCTCGACCGGCACTCGCGGCAGGATCGCAATCAGCGTCGCGTCGCGCGGCACCCGCGTGGCGATTTCCAAAGCCAGTTGCGCGAAGCTGAGCCCGTCGGACAGTTCGAGCCGGGCCAACGCTTCCCGGATCTTCTGGAATTGATCGATGCCGCGGCGCGTGTCCACGATCACGGGGCGGATGCGGTCCGACTCGTCCAGCAGTTCGTATTTTTCCCGCACCTCATCCCGCGTCTCGTATTCCGTGCCGCTGGCCTTCTCCAGCGATTCCTCACGGATACGGTCCGCCGCGTCCCGGCCATTGCTCGCCAGACCGAGTTGCTGATTCAGCACCGAGATCGCGAAGGCGATGCTCGCGGCAGCGGTGACGGCGAGGTCCGAGCGGAACGGTTCGCCGCGCGAATGGTATCCCGCGGTGTGGAAGTCCACGAGGAGCGTGGCGCCGGCGAGGCTGGTCGGTTCGAAGATGCGCGAGTGCAGTTCGCCGGTGCGGGCGGTGGCCCGCCAGTGAATGCGCGAGAACGGGTCGCCGATCATGTATTGCCGCACGCCGGCGGTTCGCGTCACGTCTTCGAAGAGCCGGTTTTGAAGCCGCACTTCGCCGATGGGGCGCTCCGAAGCGAAGTCGTACTTCTGGAGCGGCAGCACTTTCGGGTACACCATGATGTACACGGGTTCGCCGACGATGCGGTGCCGGCGGTGCAGGCCGAACACGTCGCCGGTTTCGAGCATCGTCGGGCCGATGGGGTAGTAGCCGCGCATCTCGAACGTGAGCTTGTATTTGATCGGCCTGGTCTGCTTCGGCCGCAGGTTCACGACCTGGATGCGCTTCCCCTTCACGCTGAAGCGCGAGCGGCGGAACGTTCGCTCTGGAAGGAGGTCTTCGACGAGCACCCAGAGGATGGGCAGTCCGCCGGTGTTGCGGAGCGTGATGGCGACTTCGAGCGTGTCGCCGACTTCGCGCGGCGAGTTGTCGCAGGTGCGTTCGGCGGCGAGGTCTTCGGCCCAGCGGCGGGCCAGCCATCGACTGAGGAGGTAGACGCCGAGCAGCACGTACCCGGCGAACGCGACGAGCCCAGCCTGCAGGGCAATCGCCAACCCGATGAGGAACAAGATGATGAGCAACCATCGCATGAGCGATCCGGTTACGGAACCTGCTGAGCGAGCCATTCGGCCGGCGTGAGCACGGGTATGACGACCTTGCCTATGAAGTGTTTCGCGTTCCAGGTGAGCAACAAATCCGCATCGGGCTTGAAGTCGGCGATTTGAACCGCTTGGACTGCGTCGCCAAGGCTCATCTTGGTCGTCATCTGGCGGATCAAGTGATCAAACGTAGTGCGGGCGTAGTCCGGTTCGAGGACCGGATCGGGAATGATCTTGAGGCCATAAACCGTTTGAAGTGCGACGGGGATTCCAGGAATGTCCTTCACCGCCGTTCCTGGGCTCATCACGCCTACCACTTCCAAGACTGCGTGGGCCACCATCCCCAACGGTACTGTGTCCGCTTCCAATCGCGCGAGCGTGGCGCGATTAACCGGATAGCGAGTGTCCGACCTATACTTGCGGTCGATGAGAACCACGTCGGCGTCGAGGAGGATCACGCTTGGAACCTCGGGCGTTCCAAGGCTTCCTCCACAGTCGTCCACGGGAGCGGAGTTCCGTCGCCGTTGAGAATGCGTTCGGCTTCGGCCTTGGTCATTGCGGGGCGATCGGACTGGTGCGTATACACGACCACCACGGTCTTCGTACCCGCGGGCAGGTCCACCGGAGTGGCCGGAACGAAGACCCGTCCGTCGAACACGACATCGATTGTGCTCATGAAAAGCCTCACTCACATCATATCACGTTCGGGAGCGCTCAACTTGTCGAGAATCGGAGTCGGCCTCGGTGAGATCTGCTCCAACTGCTGGATTACCTGATCCCGGTCGAGTTCCTGCCTCGATCCCTCCACGAGTTGCCGCGTGACCTCCTGAAAGATCGCATCCAAATCCACACCCGCGGTACCGCTGCCAAAATAAGACAGGGCGAACTCAGCGACGTGTCGGCACAGGTACGGCTTTTCACTCTCCAATTCCTTCGGCGCGTTTTGGAACACTTCGAGTGCGAACAGCATCGCTTTGCGAGGCGTGTCGATGGCCTCCGGCAGGGTCCTTAGCGGGAGCTGCTTTACGTGTCCTCGCGTTCGCACCCGCGAGAAGAAACCGATGCTCCATGTCGCGCCCGACGCAGCGGAAGCAAGAAACACTTCGACGGTTGGCTCGTTCGGAATCGAGCCGACAATGGTGACGATGAACTTGGTGGACTCGATGCTGCAAATGGAATCTTTCCCGTGTTCAGTAGTCACTTTGCCACGAAGCCCGTTCTCTTCAAACGGGTGCGTCATCTTCGCTCGATACCTTGCGATTACGGCTGCTTTCTCGGGCCCGCCAAGCAGCTTGACATACCACTCGGGATGCGCCATGTGGTTTCCCTCTACGAGTAAGTATCTACGGCGTCTCCGCGGTCGCCGCCATCGCGAACGGAGCACTGCGGTCGGCGCCCGCAATCGCATCTCATTGAAAGTAATCCTCGCTGGCGGCCTTCTGCCGGTCGGTGATCGGCACCTTGGCGTCCTCGACGAGGTCCTTCACCACGAGGGCCGCGGTGCGCTTCCGCAGACGGCTCTCGGGCTTCAGGATCAGCCGGTGCGCCAGCACCGGGTGGGCCATCTTCTTCACGTCGTCCGGCAGCACGAAATCGCGGCCATTCACGGCGGCCAGCGCCTGGCTCGTGCGGAACAGCGCGATCGTGGCGCGCGGGCTGCCGCCCAGCATCACGTCCTCGTGGCCGCGGCTCGCATGCACGATTTCGAGAATGTACCGCATCACTTTGTCGTCCATGTGAATCTCGCGGACCGCCTCCTGGCAGGCGATCACGTCGTCCGCCGATACCACTGGCTTGAGGTCGTCGATAGGGTGCCCGCGCTGCAGGCGCATCAGCATCTTCGCCTCCTCGTCCAGCGTGGGATACCCGAGGCTGAGCCGAATGAGGAAGCGATCCAGTTGCGCCTCGGGGAGCGGGAACGTGCCTTCCTGATCGATGGGGTTCTGCGTGGCGAGCACGAGGAAGGGCGGCTTCAACACGTACGTCTGACCGTCCACGCTCACGCGGCGTTCCCCCATCGCTTCCAGGAGCGCGGCCTGGGTTCGCGGCGTCGCCCGGTTGATCTCATCCGCCAGGAGCGTCTGCGCGAATACGGGGCCGGGGCGAAACTCGAACTCGGCGGTCTTCTGATTGAAGATCGAGACGCCGGTGACATCCGAAGGCAGGAGATCCGGCGTGCACTGCAGGCGCTTGAACGTGCAGCCGACGCTGCGGGCCAGCGCCCGCGCGAACATCGTCTTCGCCACGCCCGGCACGTCTTCCAGCAGGATGTGTCCTTCACAGAGATACGCCGCGACCGCGAGCGCGAGTTGCGGCCGCTTCCCGATGATGACCTTCTCGATGTTCCCGACGATGCGGCCGGCGGTGGCCGCGATTTCGATCTGACTCATGTCGCCTCGGAACCGGGTCTTGCATTACAAGATACGGGAAGGACGCCGCCCGCCGCGGTTCGTTCCGCTGTTTCGCAGGGCATCTGGTAAACTGGAGGTAATCTCGCGGAGTATCCCAGTCATGCGCGGAACGATGTGGTTCGCAGTGCTGGCTTTCGTTCCCCTGGCGTGCGGCAAATCGGCTGGACCGAGTGCCGACAACGGGTCGGCATCCGGCGCCATCACCGTGAAGACCGCCTCGCCCAGACGGCAGGCACTGCACTGGACCGTTGAGCAGCCGGCGACGTTGACCGCGTTCGAGACTACGCCCGTCGCGGCGAAGATCGCCGGGTACGTGAAGGCCATCGCGCCGGACAAGCGAGCCGGAGTCAACGCCGTCATCGACATCGGCAGCATCGTCGAGAAAGGACAGGCGCTCGCCACGCTCGAAGTTCCGGAACTCGAGGCCGAGGCCGTGCAGAAGAAAGCGGTCGTGGATCAGGCCCAGGCCGAACTCGAGCAAGTGCGAAAGGACGTGGCCGTGGCGGATGCCCAGGTCACGGCCGCCGAAACGATGGTGACCGAAGCCAAAGCCGGCACCGCGCGGGCCGCCGCCGAGTTCGACCGCTGGAAGACGGAACTCGCTCAGTCAGACGATCTCGTGGCGAAGAAGGTGATCGACGCCCAGAGCCGCGCCGTGGTGTTCAAGCAGTACCTGGCGGCCGAAGCGTCGAAGAAGGAAGCGGACGCGAGGGTCGCCACGGCGAACGCGACGGTCGGCGAGCGGAAAGCGATGCGGTTGAAGGTCGATGCGGACGTGCTCGCGGCTTCGGCAAAGGTGCGAGTGGCGGATGCCGCCGTGAAGGAAGTGGAAGCCCGCGTCGGATACATGACCATCACCGCGCCGTTCGACGGCATTGTCACCGCCCGCAACGTGCACACGCGGCACTTCGTCCAGCCACCGACGGGCGGAATGGGGCAGCCGCTCTTCGTCGTGGCCCGGCTGGACATCGTGCGCATCTTCGTGGACGTACCCGAATCGTCCGCGGCGAAGGCGGTGCCCGGCGCGAAGGTGCTCGTCCGCATCCCCGCGCTCGGCAATGCCGAGCTTCCCGCGACCGTCACCCGGACCGCGGGCGTCGTGCAGCCGGACACGCGCATGCTTCGCGCCGAGATCGATCTGCCCAACGAGAAGCGCACCCTTCAGCCCGGGCTGTACGCGTTCGTGCGGATGGAAGCGGAAGCGGCGGACGCGATGCTCCTGCCGGCGGCCTGCGTGCTGGCCGCGGACGAGACGAACTATGTCTACCTCGTCGAGGACGGCAAAGCGGTGAAGTACCGTGTGCAAGTGGGGCGCACGGAGGGGACGAACATCCAGGTGCTCGGCCGCCGCCGCGCCACCGCCACGAACGGCGATTGGATTCCCTTCACCGGTTCAGAACGCGCCGTCGCCGGCAACCTCGGCGCACTCACGGACGGGGCCGACGTGAAGGAGTGATCACATACGGCTCTTCCGAAACCCGGTTTCTGCTTTGGAAACCGGGTTTCTAAGCGCGTAGAAACCCGGTTTCCAAAGCAGAAACCGGGTTTCAAGCGGGGTGTGTTTCAAGCGTTCACTTCTTTTCGGGCATCGCGGCCGAGAAATCCCAGAGCCCGAGGCGCGTGCCGCCGTCGCCATTCGATTCGGCCACAGCCAGGATGGGCGCCACCGGGCTCCACGCCACCATGGGTTGGTTCGGCCAGCTCTTCAGGAGTTTCCCCGTTCTCACTTCCCAGACCTTCAGGAAGGAGCGCTCGGACCCGAAGGTGGCCACGGACTCACCTCCGGCCAGGACCACCAACTCGTTCTTCGCAGAGAACGGTTCCGGCGGCGTGCCGTATCCGCGCAGCCGTGTCTCGCCTTCCAGCTTCGAAGTGAACTGACCGGTTTCGTTATCGAACACACGCTGTTCCGTGCTGGAAGCAATCAGCAGGTCGTGCGAATCCGAGGACATCCGCATCGTCGTATCCTGCCACTCGCCCGGGCGTTTGCCTTTGCTTTCACGAGGCGAGGCCTCCTTCTTCGCCGTATCGACATTCCAGACCTCGATGCCGCCCTGGTCGTCCATCACGGCGAGGCGCTTGCCGTTGGCCGCGAGAGTCCAACCGCCCGCAACGCCCTCGACTGTCAGAAGCACTCGAAGCGTCTTGCCGGTCTCGGCGCTGACTTCTCTGACCTCGATCATCCCGGAGGCGCCGGGCGCCGCCGGCCCTCGGAAGATGGTTCGGTAGGGCTTCCCATCGGAGGCCAACGCATAACCGAAGGTTGGCTCGGCATCCAAATCGACGGACTTGACGAGCCTGAAGGGTTCACCTTCCCAATAATCCAGTCGATGCCGTCCGCTGATGAGGGAGTCCTCTCGAAGATCCGTGATGATCTGCTTGCCATCGGGGGTGAAGCCGACCAGCGCGCCGCGCCTCTCCAAAGTGATGGACTGGCCTGGGCCGGCCTTTTCGGGGAACAAAGCCGAACGGACCAGCACGATATCCTCCGACCTTTGGGGATCTCCCTCACGCCTTCGGTGCCCGAAGAACGCCAGCCGCGTACCATCCCGACTCCACACCGGACTCGACCGTACGGTGATCGGTAGATCGACGGCCTTCACCAGCCTCGGCTTTGTGGTGAACGCTCCGGCTTTCGCCTCCGCCGCCGGTGGGGCTGGCGCTGCTTTCGCCTCCGGTTGCTCGGCCTTCGGAGGATCATTCGGCTGAGGCGGATCGTTCCGCTGCGCCGCGTAAACCACGCCCGCCGCCGTCAGGGCCAAAGTCAGTGCACCCAGTACCATCCGCGTTCGCATCGTGAGCCCTCCGCGTGTGAGTCGAAGCACGGCCGCCGGCATCATCGCACCGGCTCGCCAGTCCGCCACCAGGCCACAGGTCTTCGCAATCAGTGAATCGGGAACCGCCACTGCCACCGCACCCGCGATCGCGGCCGGAAGCGTCACACCGCGGCGGGCCAGTCGTGCAGCAAGCTGCTTTCGCCCGGCGGCCAGGCGGCTCGAGAGCGTTCCTTCCGGGATGCCGAGCAGTGCTGCCGCTTCCGCCCGCGGCACGCCGCGCAACTCGCAGAGGACCAGCGCTTCGCGAGACCGGTCCGGCAGCTTCGCCAGTTCATCGTGAATCGCGGCGTCGTTCTCCGCGAGGTCGGGAGCATCCGGCCGGGCGAACGGTTCGGGCACGTTCACGGCCTGCACCTCCCGGGCGCGTCGCCGGGCCGCGCCGCGACGGGCCTTCCGCGCCACCCGCACCGCGACGCCATACAGCCAGTTGCCCAACAGATGCGGCGAACGGATCGCCGCCGCCTTCGTCGCCAGGATCAGGAAGACCGCCTGGAAGGCGTCCTCAGCATCCTGTGCATGGCTCGCGATCCGCCGGCAGACGCCGAGCACGAGCGGCCCGTGCCGGCGAACGAGCGCGGCGAACGCCTCCTCATCGCGGCGCACGTACCGCGCGAGCAGTTCCGCGTCGGACGGTTTCAAGTGCCGGATGATCTCCGCCGGTCGCGTTCCGGTCATCGTGCTCTCCCGCCGATAGAGTACTCCCCGCCCGCGCCCCGCGCGTCGCGCAATCTTTTGGGAGGGCGAGGCTCCCGCCGAGCCGCGCTGAACCAATCGCCGGCGATTCCTACAGCGCGGCTCGGCGGGAGCCTCGCCCTCCCATCGCGCAATTCGGCCACAGTTCTACAATGCAGGAATGACGAGCGAACGCGTTGCGATCGTGGGGGAGGCGCTGCGGCTGCCGGGCGCCGGGGCCGACCCGGACCGATTCTGGTCGAATGTGGTTTCCGCCACGGACTGCTCGCGCGAAGTCCCCGCCGGCCGTTGGCCCCGACCCGCCAACGATTACCTCGACCCGCGCATTGCCCATCCCGATAGCGTCTACTCCACCCGCGGCTACTTCCTCGATCCTTTCCAGCCGGACCTCGCCGGCCTCGCCATCGATCCCGCGTTCGTCGGCCAACTCGATGTTCTGTTCCACCTGGTGCTCGACGTCGGGAACCGGGCCTGGAGCAGTGCGAAGACGGAGGCCGTGGATCATTCGCGGGTCGGGATCGTGCTCGGCAACATCTGCCTGCCGACGGACAAGGCGAACGCCCTGTGCCGTGAGTATCTGGGCAATTCGCTTGCGGGTTCGCGGCGGACGCATCCCTTCAATTGTTATGTCGCCGGGCTTCCCGCGGGGATTCTCGCCAAGGCGCTCGGGTTCGGCGGCGGCAGCTTCACACTCGACGCCGCCTGCGCCTCCTCACTGTACGCGATCAAGCTGGCCTGCGATGAACTGCTCGCCGGCCGCGCCGACGCCATGCTCGCCGGCGGCGTCAACGGTTCCGATTCGCACTACACACAGATGGGCTTCGCCCAACTCCGCGCGCTCTCCGTCTCCGGCCGCTGCTCGCCCTTCGATGCGAAGGCGGACGGTCTCATGGTCGGCGAAGGCGCCGCCATTTTCGTTCTGAAGCGGCTCTCGGACGCGATCGCGCACGGCGACACGATCCTCGCCACGATCGCGGACGTCGGGCTCTCCAACGACATGCACGGGAACCTGCTCGCGCCGGCGAAGGAAGGCCAGCTTCGCGCCATGCGCAAGGCGTACGAACGCGCCGGGTGGCAACCGCACGATGTGGACCTGATTGAATGTCACGCCACCGGTACGCTCGTCGGCGACGCCGTGGAATACGAGAGCCTCCGTGAACTGTGGGGTGAATCGGATTGGAACCCGGGCCAATGCGCGATCGGATCGGTGAAGTCCAGCGTGGGGCATTTGCTCACCGGGGCCGGCGCCGCGGCGACGGCAAAGGTGTTGCGTGCGTTGCGGGTCGGGATACTGCCGCCGCAGGCGAACTTCGATGTGCCCAACCCCGCCCTGTCGTATGCCGGAGGGCCGTTCACGGTGCTCGGCGGGGCGAATACGTGGGAACGCCGCGAACCGGGCCGCCCGCGCCGCGCCGCCGTCAGCGGCTTCGGTTTCGGAGGAGTGAACGCTCACCTGTTGCTCGAAGAGTGGACCGGGGTCCCGGTCAAGTCCACCCCTTCGCCGCGCGACCGCATGACGAAACTGGTCGCGATTGCGAAGCGCGAGCCGGAGCCCGTTCCGGAGAAACCGCCGACCGTGCCCGTCGCCATCGTCGGCATGGCGGCGCACTTCGGCCCATGGTCGGACCTGCGCGAGTTCCAGGAACGCGTCTTCGGCGCGGCTTCCACCGAACCGCGCGCGAAGATGAACGGCTGGAGCTTGGCCGTCCAGCCCGGCCCGCCCGGATACTGCATCGAAGATCTGCACGTTCCCATCGATCGCTTCCGCATCCCTCCGAAGGAACTGGAGGAGATGCTGCCGCAGCAGTTGCTCATGCTGCAGGTCGCGGCGGCCGCACTGGACGATTCGCGCGCCG
>Ga0210380_10001166_pt1 | contig 10916 bp, 11 predicted proteins | sample PLM4_5_coexredo_FD_155476 | JGI IMG/M metagenome (GOLD analysis project Ga0210380, IMG submission 155476) | Groundwater sediment microbial communities from an aquifer in East River, Colorado, USA - PLM4_5_coex redo | ecosystem: Environmental > Terrestrial > Soil > Riparian zone | place: USA...
AGCGAGGACCCGGCTCGCCTCTCCGGCGGCGAGGCGCGGCGGGCCGCGCTCGCGCGCGTGCTCGCCCCCGCACCCGACATCCTGCTGCTGGACGAGCCCACCAATCATCTCGATCTCACCACCATCGAATGGCTCGAACGCGAACTCCTGGCGCGCCGCGCCGCGCTGGTCACGATCAGCCACGACCGCCGCTTCCTGGCCAACCTGTCGCAGAGCACGATCTGGCTCGATCGTGGCAAGACGCGCCGCATCGAGCGCGGCTTCGCCTCCTTCGAAGCCTGGCGCGACGAGGTGCTGGCCGAAGAGGAGCGTGAGCAGCACAAGCTCGGCCGCGAGATCGTCGCCGAGGAACATTGGCTGCGCTACGGCGTCACCGGGCGGCGCAAGCGCAACATTCGCCGGCTCGGCCACCTGCACGCCCTGCGCGAGGCCCGCCGCACCCACCGCGCCGCGGCCGGGAAAGCCACGCTCGCGGCCGCGGCCGCGGACCGGTCGAGCACGCTCGTGGTCGAGGCCGACCGCATCGGCAAGGCCTATGAGGAACGGCCGATCGTGGCCGATTTCTCCACCCGCATCCATCGCGGCGATCGCATCGGCATCATCGGCCCGAATGGAAGCGGCAAGACGACGCTGATCAATCTACTGACCGGCACGCTGGCGCCGGATTCCGGCAGCGTGCGTCTCGGCGCCAATCTCGCCATGACGAGGCTCGATCAACATCGCGAGAGCCTCGATCCGAGCGCAACGGTGGCGGAGGCGATAAGTCACGGACGCGGCGAAACCATCGTCGTCGGCACACAGTCCAAGCATGTGATCGGCTACATGAAGGATTTCCTGTTCGCCCCCGAGCAGGCACGCACCCCGCTCAGCGTGCTGTCGGGAGGCGAGCGCGGCCGCCTCATGCTGGCGCGGGCATTGGCAAGGCCCTCGAACGTGCTCGTCCTCGACGAGCCGACCAATGACCTCGACCTGGAAACGCTCGACGTGCTCGAGGAGATGCTCGGCGACTATGACGGCACTATCATTCTCATCAGCCACGACCGCGATTTCCTCGACCGCGTGGTCGGCGCGGTGGTTGCGCCGGAGGGTGGCGGGCGTTGGACGGAATATGCCGGCGGCTACAGCGACATGCTGGCGCAGCGCGGGGAAGATTTGACCCGCGAGGCGATGAAGCAGGCTCCCGCAAAGGAGGTGAAAGCGGCGACAGAGGCGCAACCGCGCGAGCGCAAGTCGGTCAAGCGCCGGCTGAGCTTTCACGAGAAGCACGCCCTCGAGACCCTGCCGCAAACGATCCTCGCGCTCACGAAAAAAGTCCGCGCGCTGCATGGACGGCTGGACGATCCCGGCCTCTACGCCCGCGATCGCAAGTCGTTCGAAGAAACGTCCGCCGCGCTCGCGTCGATCCAGGCGGAATTGGCGGCCGCGGAAGCGAAGTGGCTGGAGCTGGAAATTCTCCGCGAGGAGCTGGAGGCCGGATCGTGAGCCCCATAGTCCTCACGACTGGAATCGACCCGCTCGCAGCCAGGTGAAATCGCGCTTCGCCGCAACGCAATCTCACGTGACGCGCGCCACGCCGGCATCGTTTTATTTTGCATTCATCCAGTTGCCGGGAGGCGCCGATGCGTCCATCATACCGGCCGGGTCATCGAAGGAGATTGCATGAGCGATGTTCGCATTGCAGCGGCGTTCGATGCCAACTTGCCCAATCTCGACAGGACAGTTCGCATAAACTCGTTTTATGACGCGCAAGTCTTTGTGCGTCGGTGGGCGATCAGGGACAAGGACCGCGTCATCCGGGCGCTTCTGCGGCGGATGGAAAGAGCCAACAGCTCGGAAGCGGCCAACAGCGCCATCGAAGAATTGAAACGAGAGCTGTCTGCGAGAGGCTTGTTGCCCGCCGCGGAAGCGCCGCTGCATTGAGCAGGCTGTTGCCGGAGATCGCGAACTCAGCGATCAAAGTGGACGGGCACGCATCGAGTGGTGGCAGGCGCCGCGCGTCCCGCTCAGGAGAGGAGAGACGCCTGTTTTGCCGACAGCTCCAGCTGGCTTTCAGGCACTACCCGCTCATGCGGCTCGGCCGCACTCTTGACCCGGTACTGGGGATCATCGTCGCTATCGGGAATGAGGCGGATGATCTCGTAGGTGCCTTTGGCCGCGCGACGAACAATGCTCGGAATGAGATCGACAGACTGTCCAACCTGAAACTTATGCATACCAATTCCTCTCACTGCGGCCGCATGTTCCGCCATGAATGCGGTCGAGTTTCTGTTCGCCGGCGTCCAGTCCCCGGCGAAAACCGCCGGACGCGACTTGCGAGCGCAACGCCTGCACGCTCAAGACTTGACGCTCAAGACTTGCACGCCCGATTTGCTGCATCCCCATGACGCCCAGCATCAGGACTGATCGGGCCGGCGACGATCGGGCATCACTCGTCCTGCTTCAGCCGCCAGAGCTGAAAACCCGTCAGCTTGATGGCCTCTTCTATTCTCGCCCGAGAGAACCGGTGCGGCGGGTGCTGATCGGACCTGAGCGAACCCTCGGCGCCCCAGGGCCCGTGGTTCTTCGGCAACTTGCTTCCGGTCGGATCACCGGCAAATGCGTGCAAATTGGAGGTCGCTTCCGATACGAACATGTAAATCTGCATTGAAGGTTTCCTTTCGCGAGCCCGTCACAGCCGGTCGGCGCGCGCCGCTCTCAAGGCGCCGTACCCGCCGCGTGCCCCACATGAATTCATGTCCCCTCGCAAAACGGGGATATGCGACCGTCCGGCATCGCCTTGCACGGTCCGGGAAGGCGTCTCGCAGCCGTCCAAGGCTGGGTTTCCGGCAGGGGGAGTCTACTTCAGCCGGCCCCATCCGTCGATAGATATTGATAGAAAGTACGCATGGCCGGGAAATATTTCCATGAAAAGGCTGGTTTTCCGGCCCAATTGATCCTATGTGCAAGCTGTCGTTTGGGGATGAGTGCTCAGGCTAATGTTTGGTATTAGTTGGGATTGACACGTCCGGCGCAGGTCGCAATGCCGATCTCGCCCGTATCAGTCGCCGCTCATCCCTCGTGCGGGGCGTTCAAGGACATCCGACAAGCCATAGGCGTTCGCAGCCCCTTTGCCTTCCATCGCGTGACCATCACGGATCGCATCCAACCGATCGTGCTCGCTGAGAAGCGCGCGGCACCGTTTGCCAACCCAAGGAGACTCATGACATGGCGCCACGTCAGAAGACGATAACTATGGTACCCGACGCGTCCGAGCCCGCGCAGGAGGTCCTTGGTCAGGGCAAGCGGCCCGACAAGGGTCAGTTTCGGCTTGAGGTTGATCGGCAGACCAAGGCGACCTACGGGACCTACGAAGCTGCCGAAAAAGCCGGGCTCGCGATCAAGCAGGGCCGCCCCATTCTTCAGGTTGCGGTCTACGACACCATCGGCGGCATCAACAAGATGATCGAGCTGCCGAAGAATTGACCCGCGTCGCGCTCTATTTCCCGCGTCAGTTCCTGACACGAATTCTTATCCGTACGGACATGGCATCATAACCCGAAGCGACGGCGGGCCATTGCGCACGCGTCGTCTCCCGGAACGCATGCCCTGCAGACATCGGGCCTCACCGTATAGATCGAGCACGACGTCGCGATGCCGACGTCGCCCACCAGCGCCGCACAGCGATCGCCCTCGCACCGCATCCGGCCCAAGCTGTCATCGACGAACGCGCGCGGGATACGATCGAGCGCGGCATCGTCCTCCAGCGAGAAGCGGGGCCAGTCCGCGGAGAACGAGCAGCACGCTCCACAGGCCTGGCACATGGCCTGCGCATCCTCGCCGGGCGCCCGAAGCCCGCTCACGGTTTTGACTTCACCCGCGACAGGCGCCGCTCGTTCGCCTTGACGCGTCTGCGGTAGTGGCGAACGACCGTCTGCGGCGAGCCGCCGGTGGCCAGCGTCGTCGCCGCTTCGGCCAGGGCCGCGGACTTCTCCATGACCATGCGCTGGGCCTCGACCTGCGCCGCCGGTCCGCCCTCAGCCATCTTGGCGAGCCGCAGGCCGATCACCCGCTGCGTCTCGAAGCCCAACAGCACCGCATCCCGCGCCAAGCCGAACCAAGTCTTGAACATTCGCTTCTCCGGTCGAGAGACGCACGTCATGGACCTGGATGCGCGGGTAAGCAAGCATGCGCACGCAATCGGGGCCCTCGCGTCCCGTGCATCACGTTTAGGATCAGCGGGCTACCGTTATTGCCGATGGCGGTTGCGCCGAGCCGGGACACGTGCCGAAGCAGGACATCTGTCGAAGCAAGGACATGACGCGGTTGAATCGGTGCCGTCGGTCAGCCCACGGGCCAGCGCGACAACGCTTCCGTACCCGCCTGGGTGAGGCCATAGACGCCGCGCTCGACCCGGAAGAACCAGCCGTACACGTTGTGCAGGAGTATCTTCGGGGCATCCGGAGCGGCAGCCTTGACCTCCGATGTCCGGCGCGGCCCGCTGGCAAGCGACGCCGCGCAGGCCAGCGCCCGTTGGCGGTAGGCGGTCATGATCGGCGACTTGGACGTGCCACCGAGAACCGGATCGCCGAGCCGCCGCCGGTGCTCATTGACCAGCCGCGATCGGCGTTTTGGATCGCGCCGCGGCCGCCATGGACCTGGCTCCACCAGCACCTCGACACGGCCGGTGGCGGACACGCCGAGCAGGCCGAAACCCAGAAGCCGGCACAGCTTGCGCACGCGCGGATCGCGCTCGCGGCCGGCGCGCGCCGACGCGCGCACCGCGAGCCAGATCTCGTCGCAGGCAGAGGCGCGGTTGATGCCCTGGAGCACGAGCTCGAGGTTGAAGCCGAGCTTCAGCTCACCGATCACGACGAACGGCGGTTCGTCCGCGCGCAAGGCGACCAGGTCGCAGCCGCAGATTTCGCCTTTGACGTCGAATCCGAGGCCTTCGAGAAAACGCTTCACCGGGACGTAGAGCGCCGTCTCCCGCATGCTGGTTATTGGCTCTGGGGTGGGCTGATGCTGATGCAGCATGAATGGGTACCGGCGTGAAGATTGGCTGGTGCCGCGCGCGGGGACGCACCGGAACCATGTCCGGTCATGGTAAATGCATCGTTAAACATGCTCGGCGCAATGCGGGACACGCTCGTGGTCCGTTACTGTTCCTCCTGCGGCTGCCGGTAGACGTCGGCCGCCGCCTGCGGACTGACATAGCCGTTGCGCACGTCCTCGCGGACGGCCTCGGGCGCGCGCTCCGCCGGCGGGCCGAAGCCGGCGCCGCCGCTGCGCTCGAATCGGATCACGTCACCGGCCTTGAGATGCCGGGTCTCGATCGCGCTGAGCTCCTCGCGATCGGGCCGGTCCGGGTTGAGGATCACCCGCGACGGCCGCGGGTTGCCTCCTCCGCCGTAACCTTGCGCCGCAAACAGGTGATTGGACGAGCGCACCGTCAGCACGCTGTCTTCCAGCACCTCGAATTCGCGCGCGTAGCCCAGTCCGCCGCGGTAGCGGCCGGCGCCCGCGGAATCGCATGTGAGCTCGAACGCTCGCACGCGCAGCGGATACTCGCTCTCGAAGATCTCGACCGGGGCCCCGGGGGTGAAGTGATTCATGGCCATGACCGCGGCGGCGCCGTCGTTGCGGTTGGTGCCGCCGAGCGAGGTGTTGAGGAGCTCGTACAGCACCGCGGGCTTGCCGCTACGCGATTTGCGGTAGCCGATGGTCACCGCCCCCGAACCCAGGCCGGATGGCGCGACCGCACGCGCGGGATTGAGCTGTCCAAGCGCGGAGAGCACCGTGTTGTAGACGAGATGCGCGGTCGGAAAATAGAGATTGACGGTCGCGGGATGCCGCGCATTCACCACCGAGCCCTCCGGCAACACGAAGTCCACCGCTTCGCGCAGCCCGAAGTTGACCGGGATGGTCGGATCGCAGATCGCGATCACGGCCATCAGGGTCGCCGCCTGCGCCGTGCAGGCGACGAGATTGACCGGACCGATGGTCTGCTCGGCCGTCCCGGTGAAATCAAGGCGCAGCCGTTCGCCCGTTTTGGTGGCGCGCACATGGATCCGCACCGGCTTGTCCTTGAGCGCGCCGTCATGATCGAGAAAACCCTCGGCCTCGGCGCTGCCATCGGGCCATGCGCGCAGCTCCGCGGCCACACGGCGCGCGGTCAATGCCATGAGGCTCGCCATCACTTCACGAACCGTGTCCCGGCCGTATTCCTCGCATAGCGCCGCGAGCCGCTCGACGCCGAGCCGCGTGCAGCCGACTTGCGCCCGCAGATCGCCGAGCACCACGTCGGCCACCCGGCTGTTGTTGGCAATGATCGCTTCGATCGACTCCTCGATGCCGGCCTGGGTCTGGAAGCGCACCGGCGGCAGCAGCAGGCCATCGTGATAGATCTCGCGCGCGGCAGCGCCTGACGAGCCCGGTACCAGGCCGCCGATATCGGACTTGTGCGCGAGACTCACGCCGAAGCCGAGTAGGACGCCCTGGTGGAAAGCGGGGGTGACCGCCACGAAATCGGGCGCATGCGGGCTGCCGCACTTATAGGGATCATTGCTGACGAAGCTCTCGCCGGGCTTCAGGCCGGCGGCCGGATAGCGCGCGAGCACCGCCTGCACCGCCTGCTGATAGGCGGTGAAATGATATTGCAGCCCGCCGCTGATGATGACGACTCGGCCCTCGGGATCGGTCAGGCCGGCGGTGCCGTCCTTTGATTCCCGCAGGATGGGAGAATAGCCGCTGTGGTAGAGCGCATATTCCATCGTGGCGGCGGTCTCGCGCAGCCGGCTCGCCACCACTTCAGTGGTGACGGGATCGATGGTCGCTGCATTGAAGGTCATGGCTGGTCGCCGGTCTGGATGATCAGGGTGGCGGTGTCGTCGACGGTGGCCGTCTGTCCTCCGAGCAGCACGGTGGTGGCGTCGAACTGGTCGATGATCGCCGGCCCGGCGATGCGGTCGCCGGCCATGAGCGCCTGCCGATCGTAGACCGCCGCGCGCACAAAGCGATTGTCATCGATATCGAAGAGCGGACGCTCGCCCTTCAAGGCGCGCTCGGCGCGTCCGTCGCCGTGCGCAAGCGCGGGCAATTCGAGCCGCGGGACCTCGATCTCCGCCTGCAGCCGGAAGGTCACGATCTCCGCGTCCTCCCTGGGGGCGGACTGGCCATAAACCTGGAGATGCGCCTCGTCGAAGGCATGCTTGAGCCGCGCCTTGTCCGCGTCCGTGATGTCGGCCGGACAAGCAACCGGCAGTGTGTAGCCTTGATGCGGATAACGCAGATCGAGGAGGCGGGTGAGCTTCACGGCTTCGTGCGCGAATCCCTCCTCGCTCGCCTCCGCCAGCGCCTGTTCCCGGAGCTCGCGGAACAGATCGTTCATCCGGCCGGTCGGGAAACGGCTGAGCACGCCGACCTCGGACTTGAGATAGGAGTGGCGCACGCTGGTCTGCAGCATGCCGATGGCGCAGTTGAGCCCGGGATAGGGCGGAACGAGCACGGTCGGAATCCCGACGCTGCGGGCGAGCGCGGCCGCATGCAGCGGTCCCGCGCCCCCGAAGGCCACGAGCGCAAACTTGCGGGGATCCTGCCCCTGCTCCTGCAAGGCGAGGCGCAGGTCCACCGCCATCTGGGTGTTGACGATGCGCAGGATCCCGGCGGCCCCCTGCAGCACATCGAGGCCGAGCGGCTTGGCCACGGTCTCGATCGCGCGCGCCGCGCGCCCCGCGTCGATGCGCAATGAGCCGGCGAGAACGGTGTCGCCGCTGAGCGCGCCCATGGCGACGTTGGCGTCGGTGACGGTGGGCTCCTCGCCGCCGCGGCCGTAGCATGCGGGCCCGGGGACCGAGCCCGCGCTGCGGGGGCCGACCTTGAGCAGGCCGTCCTTGCCGATCCAGGCGATGGTCCCGCCGCCGGCCCCGAGCGTGCGCACGCGCAGCATGGGCGTGCCGATGTCCTGGCCCGCGATCTGGCCCTGCGTGGTCTCCAACAGCCGCCCCTCGACGATGACGCTGATGTCGGTCGAGGTGCCGCCCATGTCGAAGGTGATGACATGACGCCGACGCGTCACGCGCGCCAATTCGGCGCCGGCGATCACGCCGGCCGCGGGCCCCGACAGCAGCGTCTGGTTGGGATGGCGCGCGCCCAGCGAGATGCGCATCAGGCCGCCATTCGACTGCATGAGAAACAGCTGCGGCGTCTTCAAGCCGCGCTCGATCAGCCGCCGCTCCAGCCGCATCAGGTAGTCGGCGATGGTCGGACCGACATAGGCATCGATCACGGTCGTCGACAGCCGCGGATATTCGCGGATGACCGGCAGCACGTTCGACGACAGGGAGATGCGGCACTCCGGCGCGACCTCGGCCACGATCTCGGCGGCGCGCCGCTCGTGGTCAGGATTGAGGAACGAGAACAGGAAGCACACGGCGAGGGCCTCGACGCCTTTCGCCTTCAGGCGATGCACGGAGTCCCGCAGCCCCGCCTCGTCGAGCGGGGTGACGACCTCACCACGATAATCGAGGCGTTCGCGCACCTCCTCGGTCAGCCACTGTGGCGCCAGCAACGGCGGCTTCTGATAGAAGGTGTCAAGAAGATCGCTCCCGCGCGGCTGCGACCAACCTCGCGCCTCGTACACGGCACGAAAGCCGCGCGTGATCAGCAGACCGGTCCGTACGCCCTTGCCTTCGAGCAGCGCATTGGTTGCAACCGTCGTTCCGTGAACGAAGAGCGAGATATCGCCCGGGTTGATGCCGTCCGCGAACAGCTTGTCCATCGCATCGAGGACGGCGGCCGACGGATCGCCGGAAACCGAAGGCACTTTGGCGCGACGCAACTCGCCGGTGGTCTGTTCGACGGCGATGAGATCGGTGAACGTTCCCCCGGTATCGACGCCCACCAGCCACACACCCACTCCGTCCTCCCGTCACACGTTTTTTTCGATTATTTCCGAGTCGTTCGCGCACGCAAGCCGCGGCACCACCGCTGGTCCATCTTGTTAGCCCTGCTGTCTTGTAGTTAGGTACCGAAAACATTGCATGGACCAGGGAGGAATATTCATGCGTCGCCTCAACATGTTGCAGGCTGGGGTTGCGGCTGCGCTGGTAACGCTATCGGGCGCTGCAGCATCCGCGCAGGAGCTTGTCCGCATCGGCTTGGCCGTCCCTCACAATGCGGCATACGTGCAGTTCTATGCCGCCGAGACTCTCGGCTTCTACAAGGAAGCGGGCGTGAAGGCCGAACTCACGCTCTATCGCGGAGGCGCGGCATCGCAGGAAGCGTTGAGCGCGGGTGCGGCCGACATCATTACCTATTTCGGCGCCGGGGTCGCGCTTGCGATCAGCAAAGGCGCCAAGGAGAAGATCGTCGCAGCGATCGATCCCACGCCGCATGGCTGGCAGTTCCTAGTGCTGGCGAACTCTCCGATCAAGAGCATCAAGGATCTCGACGGCAAGAAGATCGGCGTCGCCACCAAGGCCGGTACCGCGGATATGTTCGCGCTCTGGGTCGCGGACAAGGCGGGCGCAAAGGTGCAGACGATTCCGGTCGGCGGCGGCGGCATGGTCCCGGCATTGCGCGCCGGTCAGGTCGACGCGATCGCGATGTTCCCGGGATTGAGCCTGCAACTCGTCGCGACCGGCGAAGCGCGCTCGCTGATGGACCTCGGCAAGGAAATGGAGCCGACATTGCCTGATGTGATCGTCGCCTCGCAGGAAATGATGGATAAGCGCCCGCAGGTCGTCCGCGGCACGCTCGCCGCGATCTACAAGGCGGTCACGCACCTGCGCAACAACCGCGAATGGGCGCTCAAATATCTCAAGGACTTCACCGAGGAGAAGGACGACAAGGTGAATGTCCTGACCTACGAGCAGGTGGTGGTCCCGTTGTCGCAGGACGGCATCGTGAAGCCGGAATGGATCTCGAACTCCATCAACATCGCGGCGAAAGTCTGGGGGCTTGAGGACCTGCGCAAGGTCAAGCCCGAAGACATCTACACCAACGCATTCCTGCCCGGTGCGTCGCGCTGACGTGACCGCAGGCTCGACCGTGACGGGGTGGCTGATCCGACTGGCTCCGCTTGTCCTCGTCGCGGCACTTGCAGCGCTGTGGGAAGCGGCGAGCCGGTTCAGCTTCGCCGATCCGCGACTGTTGCCGCCGCTGTCCGACGTGCTCCGCGTGCTCGCCGGACTGTTGCAGGACGCCCGGTTCCGCGGCGATCTCGGCATCACGCTGTCCGAGATCGCCGTGGCCTTCGCCATCGTCGGACCGCTCGGGCTCGCCGTCGGATTCTTCCTGGGCGAGAGCCTCGCCGCCTACCGCATGTTCGCTCCCGCCCTTCACCTGCTGCTGTCGATTCCGAAATCGATCTTCCTTCCCGTGTTCATTTTCGCCTTCGGTATCGGCTTCCTGCAGAAGGTCATCTTCGCCGTCACGCTTGCGTTCTTCATCGTCGTGCTCAGCGGTATCGCGGCCGCGCGTTCGGTGCCCGCCGGGTTGGTCACGGCGGCGCGCTCCTTCGGAGCCACCCGGACCCAGATCTATCTGCGGATCTATCTTCCCGCGATGGAGCCGCTGATCGTTGAAGGCCTGCGCATGGGGCTGATCTTCACGGTCACCGGCGTGCTGCTGGCCGAGATGTACGGGTCGCCGCGCGGGATCGGCCGCGTCATCTTTGCCTGGGGCGAGATGTTCAAGATGCCGGAATTGTTTGCAGGCGTGCTTCTGATCGTGGTCATGACGGTCGCCTGCAACGAACTCTTGCGCGGCATCGAGGAATTCCGCAAATCCCGCCGCCGAGGCTTCCGGTGACAACCGGCGACAGGTCGGCAGGCGCGGCAGACATGATCGCCGTCGAGGCCATCGGCAAGACCTATGGCAGCGGCGAGCACGCGCTGGAGGCGCTGGTCGACGTATCGTTCGCGGTACGCGAGGGAGAA
>Ga0210380_10001169_pt1 | contig 10896 bp, 8 predicted proteins | sample PLM4_5_coexredo_FD_155476 | JGI IMG/M metagenome (GOLD analysis project Ga0210380, IMG submission 155476) | Groundwater sediment microbial communities from an aquifer in East River, Colorado, USA - PLM4_5_coex redo | ecosystem: Environmental > Terrestrial > Soil > Riparian zone | place: USA...
ATCGATCATAATCAAGACGCGTATAGGCATATGCGATACTATGTACAGCGAACTAGGATCAACATATGACAACCGACGCCGTTAACCCTGTAATCGATTTTACCGACGATAACGAAGATGATATCTTCGCTGATGACTTTGTATCAAGTCGGCGCGGAGCTAAAAACCCTGGCGCATTGCCGAAGCCGCTAGCCGATCTAACCGAAGACGAAGCCGCCGAACTAGGCGCTAAACATCGGAGCATAGTCAACCGCAAAAAATCAACGCGCCGCCAGCTAGAAGGCAAGGCTAGCGCGAAGTTGCGTACATATCTATTCAAGACGTACGGCGCGGTTACAACCCGCGTTAATAGCGGCGAATGGCAAGACGATAGCGGTAATACGATACGCGGAGCGGAAACAGGTACTAGCGATATCATAGCTAATGTACCTATCGTGATCGGCGGTATGCGCTTCGGTATCTACTTTGCGTTTGAAGTTAAAAGCGTTGTTAATAAAAGCGATGGTAGCGACGCTCAAAAGGCGTTTATAGCCAGGGTTATAGGCGCTGGCGGCGCTGGCGCTGTTGTACGCACGTCATTAGATGTTGACGCCGTGATCAATGCAAAGCGCGAATTAATGATCGAAGACTTGCGCCAGTTCGTAGATCGCGTTGTAACGCGTAAAAATCAGGCTTGACGCCTGGCGGCTGGCGTGCTATACTACCACTTGCCAGCCTATTACTTCTAGAACGGCTGGCAACCATAAAGGGGATCAAGATGCGACAATCTAACGAACGTAGCAGCGAAACATACGATTATAGCGATCCGCACGCGCCGCGCCCGTACATCGATATGCAAGCGGCGATCATTCTGGCGCTAGTTATTATTATCGTCTTCGCTATATCGCGCTTTAACGCTTCGGCTGGTGTATACGCCGATGTGTCAACCCAGCCGATTAGCACACCAGCGCTACCGACGCCAGCGCCGATCTATTATCAGCCTGTACCGACGCTATACCCGATTGCGCCAGCGCCAGCCGCGCCGCAACGCGTAGATAATAGCGATCATCGTATATGCGTCTTCGTAGTTGATTGTAGTTAGGAGCTAGCCCATTATGCAACGCGTCAAAATTTCGCCGTTATCGCCGCTTCGATTGCTAATCTATGGCAAGCCTGGCGCGCGCAAAACATCGCTAGCGGGTACAGCTGGGTTAGATGTACGCTCCGCGCCCGTTCTATGGTTAGACGCTGGCGGCAACCCGATCAGCCTATCACGCTTGAAGGGCGCGCGCATCGATGTGCTACGCATTACAGCGGTAAACGATCTAGCAGCTGTTTACAACTGGTTCGCGGCTGGGCAACCCGCTAAAGATATCTTCGCGCTAGAAAACAGGCTAACGCCGCCGTACAAAACGCTGGTATTCGATGGTATAACGCACGTACAGCGGTTATCATTTGACGCCATTACGAACAGCGAAAGCATAGCGCCAGGCTTGATACCGCCTAAACCAGAATGGGCGCATTACCGATCCGTGCTATCGCAAATGATCGTTATTGCATCGAAGTTCTATACATTGCCGTTGCATATCATTATGACGGCGCTTTCACACCCTGATCAGCGCTTCTTGATACCTGGCGATCAGTCAACCCAGTTTATCTATACCGAACCGATGTTATCAGGGCAAACGGTATCAGAATTACCAGGCTGGGCGCTTAACGTAGGGCATATGATGATCGCGGCGTCATACGATCCGCGCATCGTTCGCGCTATCAAAGCCGACGATAACGACGTTATTATACAATTCAAGCCTACGCGCTACGTTGACGCGAAAGATCAACATAGATTAGGCGATTACCTAGCTAACCCGACGATAACTAAATTTCTTGATATCATCGAAGCTAACGCGGCGCAAGCCGAAGATAATACCGCTAGTAAAGCATAGGAGCGCCAGCCAAAAGGCTATAGCCTAACTGTACACGCGTACGAAGTCGGCGCGGTTTAACAATGTGTTACGCCGCAAAATGATACACAAAGAAAGCGAAGTAACGAACGTGCCTACAAAGAAAGCGCAAGATCAAGCCGTCAAGCCAGCCGCAACCGCCGATGATATGTTCGCGCCTGTTGAGCCAGCCGCAACCAGCGCGGAGCGAACAGCCGCCGCTATCGATGCTGGTACCGATCCGTTTAGCACATCGGGCAACGCCAGCGCCGATCTTGATACGGCGTTCGGTATCGAAGTTGACGCGCCGACGCCTGGCGCTATTGACTTCGAAGCGCTAGGCGAAAAGATGCGCCAGCGCAAGGCAATCGAAGCCGACGCCAGCGCGCATAGCGGCAACGATAACACGCCTGTTGATATCGAAACAGGCGAACAGGTTACAACCGGCTTCTTTATGGATTTAACGAAAGATGACGGTTTCGAACTGATCGCCGCTGGTACCCGCGCTGTGGTTTCGTGCGTAGCCGCCGAAGCCGTTGTTAGCTCCGCTGGCAACCCTATGCTAAACTTGCGCGTAAAGATCGAACGCGTCAAGGGCGCGCCCGATATGAGCAAAGCGCCGACGTATCGCAATCGGAGCGTTAAGGATCGGCTTATGTTCATACCGCCGAACGAAACAACAGGATCGCGCGGTACGATCTGGCGCGCGCGCCTGGCGTTCAAAGCATTCGATATCGAATTCGATGCTAAAGCGTTTCGCACGCAAAAAGAATTCTTAGACTGGTTGACGGCTAAAGCCGAACTGTTTATCGGTAGCGTTGCCGAAGTCGTGATCGGCGTTGACGATGGTACTAGCGGCGGTACGAAAGCGGCGCAAGTTGATCCGAATACAGGCGAAGCGTACCCGCCGAAGAATACCATAGCGCAATACTTCAAGTATGCGCCCGTTGCCAGCGTCGGCGGCTTGCCTGATACGGGTACAGGCGATCTACCGTTCTAGCTCCGAAGCTAGCGTAACCCGCGCGTACGTCAACCGCGCGTAGCCATAGATAGAAGCGCCAGGCTAACAACCTGGCGGCAACGCTCATATAGGATCAGCCGATAGCGGCGTATAGCTTTAACGCTTGCGCCGCTTTCGCGCAAATAGGCCCAAAACGCGCCAGGCTGGTCTACAATCGATGATAATTTGAGATATGAGCAATCTACCAGCCTTGATCATTGTCGGCGTTTACAGCGGTTTCTGTAGTACAGCGCATCTAGAAGCCTTAGAATTGACGCAAAATAACAATACTCTTTACACTACGCAAAGTTGCCTAATACCGTTAGTATGATAAAGGTTTACACTTATGCCGATCAATAATCGCCATATAGCTATAGATAATCTTGATATACCTAATCAGCCGTACCCGCCAGCTAGACCAGATTACAGGCTATCAGGGTATGCCGATCCGAAGTACCAGCCGCTAGGCGTGCGTACGTATGCCTTCGTTACTGGCGCTGGCATAATCGTTGCGGTTGCCCTGGCTGGTGTGCTGGTTTATATCGTGATAAAGTTAATCAACTATGTTAGCTATGTAAACGATGGCTACGCATCGCCGTTAGACCAGGCATTACTAAACGGCGTTAAAGTTGCGTTCGGCGTCGGTATGATCGCGCTGATCGTTTCTGGCGTATTCGCGTCTATCGTATGGGTATTTAAGCTAGCGCTAGTTCGAATGCAAAACAATCACCCTGTTAGCGTTTTCGATATCGTCGGCGGCTGGTATAACAAAAATTCGCGTACGTATTCGCGCGAAGCTTTGCAATGGTACCATAAAGAGCGCGAACAATGGGCTAACGCGTCGGTATACTGGTCACTAAACACCCTTGATCTATCACGCGCGGAGCGTTACGATCAAAGTGTATTACCTGGCGGCGATATCGTTGAAGGCGAATTAGTACCCAATACAGCGTTATTACCAGCGTTAGCGGGCAATATGACGATGATCGAACGTCTATTGCAAGCTGGGTTAATTAACCGATCTGGTAATTCGCTTTGTATTGGTTTCGCAACGCCTAATAAGCCAGCGTACGCCGAATTAGAAGATACTGGCTTTATCGCGTTAGCTGGGCAACCGCGCGTAGGTAAATCGGCTACAGCGGCTTTTCTAATAGCGCAAGTAATGTTGATACCCGATAGCATTGTTATCGTATGTGATAAACACGGTAAAAAAGATGATAGCCTGTTAAAGCGGCTATCGCCTGTAGCACATCGGTTAGCACGCACGGCGATAGCATCAGATGAAATAATAGCGGCTATCGATTTTTGGCACGAAATAGGCGCTAATAGGTTGCTTGAAGATACCGACGATGGCAAGCCGAAGAAGTACCCGCCGTGTTTTCTAGTTATCGATGAATTCACGGCTATGATCCTGTTATCGCAACTACCAGCAACTACGATACAAAAGTTAGTTAGCGCCGCTGTTGAGTATCCGAAAGTACAAACGCACGGCTTGATCATCGGGCATCAATGGACGGGTAAACTATTAGGTAATTCGCTAGGCGCTCCGCTTCGGCGCGTAACTACCCAGCGCATTATACAGCGCATTGATCCGCAAGACGCCGAATTCTTGATACCGCCAGCGTATGCGAAGCAATGTCAATCGCTACCAGAAGGGCGCGCTATTTTTATGGGCGCTAGCGAACCGACGCCGATAGAATTAGCAATACCGTATATGACGGCTGATGATATGCAATACATCGCTAAATTGTTGCCCGCAACGCCAGCCGCGCAAATAGGGCTAATTTCGGGCAACGTTGCCGCCGTTGCCGCCGTTGCCAGCGCATTAGAAAGCGATCCGCTAAACGACCTTGATCCGGCTGGCGATCCTACTAGCGCGGTTGATTTAACCGCCGATGAACTAACTACAGATCGCCGTGCTAGGCTGGCTAAATTACTACTTGCGAAACAAAACGCGAACGGCAAGTATACGTACGGGTACCGCCAGGTACAGGCGCTAACTAACCTACGAACGGGTACGATATGTGCGCTAGCTGTAGAAATAGGGCGCGCAAAGTAATAATAGGAGCAATCGCAATGTCAATAGTTTCAATAACAACCGCCGACGCAACGCCAGTACAACCGACGCTAAAGACGATCAACATACACGCCGACGCCGATAACGGTATCGAATTGTTTTTAGGCCCATTAGAAGCGGCAATTATGCGCGCGGTATGGGCTAAACAATGCCAAACGCGCGCGATCTTCAACTATGTACGTGATAACTACGAACCGACGAAAACAGGCGAACTAGCGTTTACGTCGGTAACGTCAACCGTAGATCGGCTATATCGGCGCGGCTTATTGCTCCGATCTGGCGATAAGCGCGCGTTTATCTATGCGCCGTTTGTACCCAGCGAACAACAATTTATCGAAGAATATTTAGAACGCGCGCTAGTTGCGCTAATTGACGCATACCCGCGCGAAGCTGGTAGAATTATCGTAGATCACGCAAAGAAGGTATAACAATGCTAACGCCGCCTAATGAGCGCAAAGCGCCGTACGCCGATTGTAACAATTGCCCGCTAAAAACGCGCCAGTTTTGCCCATCTTCGATACCAGCCGACGCTACTATGATTATCATAGGTGAAGCGCCAGGTACCGAAGAAGTAATCGAAAAGGTACCATTTGTAGGCGATAGCGGGCGCGTGCTACAGGGCGCGCTAACGTACGTCGGCGCTGATTGGGCGCGCGTTGCGAAGACTAACGCGGTATTGTGTAGACCGTACGCCGATGGTACGCCAGAAGCCGCCGTACTAGCCTGTAGCACGCGCCTGGCGTACGATATCGAACGCGCGCAAACGCCAGTTATTATAGCAGCTGGTAACATAGCCGCATATGCGGTTGATCGGTTAGCTGGTAGAAATATCATAGCGGGTATTATGTCGCGCGCTGGCAAGACGTACGATTATACCGTTAGCGCTTATAACGGATCGCCAGTGTATGCAACGCCGCGTAAATATACAACTATCGTTAACCCAGCGTTTTTACTACGCAATGACGAATACGCGCCGCAATATCTACGCCAGATCGAACTAGCAATCAACCCGCGCCCGCGCGACTTCGATATACATCGGGTTACGTTCGCTGTTATGAGCGATGCGAATAAAGCGCGCATTATTCAATACCTTAATAGCTTTGATCGCGGATCGCCTATGGCGTTTGACGTTGAAACGGATCATTTACAATGGTTCGATACGCCTAGCACGCCAGCCGCGCCGCTTCTATGCCTGGTACTAACGCTAGAAGACTGGCGTAGTATTATCATACCTATCGATATGCTAGATGATCCTAGCGTACGCGAAGCATTGCTAATGTGTTTTAATGAGTATCGGATCATTACGCAAAATGGTAAATTCGATCAAAACGTAATGCAAGCGCGCGCTAACATCGCCTTCGATATACACGATGATACAATGTTAATGCACTATGCGCTATATGAGCTAGGATCGCACGGCTTAAAAGAACTAGCTACCGAATATCTAGGTACGCCAGATTACGAAACCGAATACGTTGATAACTGGTTTCAAGCGCACGGCATAAAGAAGGCTGATCGGCGCTATTCGTTGTTACCTACAGAAAACTTATATAAATACGCCGCTATTGACGGCGTTGTTACGTTGCAACTATGGCGTATCTTCAAGCCAGAACTAAAGAAGAAGGGGTTAGACGAATACCCATATAAGCGCGTGTTAATGTACGTTGCTAACGCATTGCCCGCTATCGAACAAGAAGGTATCGGCATTGATCGCGAACAGCTAGCAACCGCCGATATTGAATTCGGTAAAGACTTAACCCAGCTTGAAAACGATATGACGGCGCTCCTAACGCCGATGATCGCGCCGCTACCAGCAACGCACGAATTAAAGCGGCTAATGCGCGGTAAAAAGAAGGCTGATCGCGATACGTACACGTATAACCCTAAATCGCCGCAACAAACGCATTATGTACTATACGATCCGCATATACTAAACTTGAAGCTAACAAAGCGCTTGATTAAGCCTACAGCGGCGAATACAGGCAAAGAAGCGCTAGAAGCGTTACCAGATCACGAATTCATACGCGATCTACGTCATCATAGGCGCGTTACAAAGATGGCTGATACATACATAGCATCGATACAACGCCGCGCGACGCTTGACGATATCTTACACGTTGATTTTAGATTAACAGGTACAGAGATAGGACGATTAAGCGCCAGCAATGGCGATCACGGCATACCGCGCCCTGACGATTATTACGGCGCTGTTATTCGCTCCGCGTTTATCGCTGATCCTAACGATCCTGACGAAGTTTTGATCGTTGTTGACTATTCGCAAGCCGAATTACGCGCGTTCGCGCATCTAGCTAACGTCAAATTCTTAATCGATAAATACCGCGCTGGTAAAGATGTGCATACCGAAACCGCGCTAATGCTAGAAGAAGCTGGCGCGGCTGTATTCGCTGGCTTCAAAGAAGCGGTTACAATCGTAGCTAACGCGCATATGTGTACGCCAGAAGCGGTAAAGCGTGCGAAGTCGTTTATTAAAACGGTTCGCGTACTAGCTAAAAATATTAACTTCGGTAACATCTATCAAGGCGGAGCTAGCGGTATTAGCGGTATGATCGGCGGCGCAATTAGCGTACCTGTTGTTGCTAGCGTGCTAAAGGTATACCATACCATTATGCCAGAAGCCGCCGAATACGCTAGAACGCAATATGAATTCTTAATGACGCACGGTTACGTTAAAACCGTCTTCAACCGTCATAGACGTTTCTACGTCGTTAATGACTTCAACCGCGAAGAAGCGCAAAAAGCGGTTGTACATATGGTAGTTGCTGGTAGCGCCGCCGATTGTACGAATTTATCAGCGGCAACGCTAGTTAATGACGGCGTACGCGTTTGCCATATGGTACACGATAGCTTGATCGCGCGGGCGCATCGCTCCGAAGCGCTACAAACAGCGCTACATATGCAACGCGTTATGCAATCAATCGGCGCTAAAGCTATGCCGCTGGTACCCTGGCTTGCCGATATCGAATTCGAAAACGAAGACGCGCGTACGTTTCCGCGCCGCTGGGTACCGAAGCCAGATCGCGCCAGGTACGACGCGCGCGGCAAGCTGCTACCCAGCTAGCGCCAGCTGTAGACCAGGCGCAAAATAGCCAGGCTGATGATCGATCAGCCTGGCTATTGCTTTGTCTAAAAGTCTAAAATTGGTTAATGCCCGTAAAGGCCATTGCGCGCCATTTTCCCGCGTCGCTAGTTCTTTTGGGTAGATTGTACCTGATCGGTATGGTTCGTTGACGGCTTGCCAGCTGGTAGCGGCTGGCTAGCCTGGCTGATGTGCCGATCCGCTGGCGGCTGGTTCGGCGGCAAGTTCATAGCGGCGTCTAGCACATCAGCCGCCGACGCGCCGCCAGGCGTTGCGCTAGCTGGCGCTATCTGGTCTAACCAGCGTGTAAACAACGCTTCGATAAACAGCGCTTCGGCGCGCGTCATTGGTACCCGCTGGGTTAATTCGAATATAGCGCGTAATTCGTCGGCGCTAGCGTTAAAGCTTGCCATTGTTGTTACCCTTCTTTTCTAATACCTGTAGGCGATCATCTAGTTCTAAGATAGCATTATGTAGCATTTGCGTTAGCGCGCCGCTGTTAACGCATAAAACTTCTTCTAGCGGTACATCTGGTCTATCATCGGTATTACCGAATTGTTTTTGCATTACGCGGCGTATCATCTTCGGCGCGATCTTTTCTACGTCTTGCGCGCTGTAGCCTACGCCTGGTATATCGTTAAGCGGCGTATTATATTCGCCGTTATATGTAAATTCAATTGGACGCGGAAACGCGCGCAACGCCGCTAAACCGTGCGTAAACGGTTCTTTACTCTTTTTCGTACGATCATCGCTGGTAACGCTCCAAGTATTACTAGACGGCTTGCCAGCGCTATCAGCCGATAACGTGATCTGATGTGTCGGTATACCCGCAACGCTACCGATATATATAGCATTTTGCAACTTTAGATTAGCGTCGCTAGCTAATCGCATACGATGTTGCCCTGATACGCTATCATACCACGTTAGATAAGGCGTACCAGTGTTAGCAGCTTCTAACCCAAAAACGTATTTTTCTTGCGCCGCTGTACCGAAGCCTATGTAATCATTCGCTGTAGTGATTAACGTTAGCTTTCGCGTAGGCGTACCGCCGATACCTACATTTTGCCCAGCGCCGTTTAGTATTAGCGGGTTGCCAGTAACGTTAAGCGTTTGCCAGTTAGGACTAGAACGATTATACGCCTGTATATGCCCTTGCGATCCTGTAGCTACAATTTCAACGCCGAAGCCAGTTGTAGGCGCGTTATTAGTACCGTCATCTAGCGCGCGAAAGTACCCGCCAGTTACATCTAACCTGGCGTTAGGCGCGGCTGTACCGATACCTACACTTAACCCGCGCATCGTCATAACATCTTGAAACGTTTCCGCGCCGCTAACCGTTTGAAAGATTAAACTAGCATCGGGAAAGAAACCCGCTAAAAATGAGCTAAGTATGCGCCCTGATGATCGCACGATAACACCAGTATCGATAGATCGAAACCGCAAGCCGCTATAACGAACGCCGCCAGTACCGTTACTTTCTATGATTAGCTCCGCGCCAGTATCGCTAGTTCGCGCGGCTGTACCAGTTGCATTAACAAAGCGTAAATTAATCGCTGATGTTAGCGCCGAATTAGCGCCGCCGTATGGTACATACGTAGCCGTAAATAATTGCGATCCTGGTTTATCCTGGCTTATAAATTGATCGAACCGCTTTTCAAGATCGATTAGCCGATTAGCGGTTCGTTCTTCGTTAGATGTAATTGCCATCGTTGATCCTACTGATCGCGCATAACGGTAGCGCTAACTTCTTTAGTATCTTTGTATTCGAATGATAGTTCGTATACTTGTTGCGTCGTTGTTACGCCAGAATATTTAGCGGTTACTTTATCGCCTAAAAAATAATCTTTTTCAGCGTAGCATAATGATTGCTGTATTACGTCGTATTCGATTACGTTTCTAAATTTAGTTTCGGCTAACGCCTGATCGCCTATGTCATCTAGCGCCGCGTTCGTTGTCGCGTTGCGCCCGTCAACATATGTTTCGATATCGTTAGCAACGCCGAAGTTAGCGCCAGTTCGTACGCGTATAATGCGCGTATCGCTTTCGCCGCGCCCGCCGACGATTGCTACAGTTTTTTCGCTAGATCGCGTACGTACTAACTTCGGTTCGCTCATATTACCGCGATCTTTAGAAAAGATGATAGGGTTAGTACCGATAGTACGATCTGTACCCAGCTGATTAGGGTAAAATTCGAATTGATAGTTACCAGCGCTGATCTTCTTTACGGCAAAATCGCCGCCAGCTATCATAGCTATTTTATTAAGTTCATCTAATAGATTATTTCTACCACCGCACGCCCAATCAATTACGTTACCGCGCGCAAGATCGGGCGCTGTTGTTAAGTTCATCGTATACGGTTCGCGATCACGCTTATTAGCTAGTAGCGCATATGTAGGATCGCAATTATACCTAACTAGCCGCTTTAATACCGTTTCGGCTGGTTGCGCTGTAAATAGTGTAAAATTCGGTTCGTTCGCTGGGTACGCGATACGCCGACGCGCTAACAGGCTGTTAGGCCCATACGCGCGTACGATCAGCCGATCACGGTTATCGCTATCGGTATACGGCTGATCATCGCGTATAATGCCATCGAATGATAGATAGTCGGCTAGCCCTATTTGCGGATCGGATCGCCATATTTCTAGCTGGTACTTATCAACTAGATAGATAGCGTCAGGATTAGCGGCGTTAATAGCTACTTCGGCTATATCAGTACCGTTGACGCGTTTACGCCAGGTTACGTATAGAAACCCATTATACCCGCCGTCGCGCCCTGTAGCCGTAAATACGGCTTTACGCACGC
>Ga0210380_10001170_pt1 | contig 10892 bp, 12 predicted proteins | sample PLM4_5_coexredo_FD_155476 | JGI IMG/M metagenome (GOLD analysis project Ga0210380, IMG submission 155476) | Groundwater sediment microbial communities from an aquifer in East River, Colorado, USA - PLM4_5_coex redo | ecosystem: Environmental > Terrestrial > Soil > Riparian zone | place: USA...
CGTGCGGATCGCCTGTCGCTTGTCGCGATAGTAAGTCAGCGCACCCGTTTGCGGGCGGTCGCCATTGCGCCGGCGGCTAGGGCTCGCTTGGATCCCCTGAGGTATGCGCGCAAAACCTTGTTCACAGATGCCGAATTCTTGAACCGCTTTGCGACATCCGGTTCAAGGACTACCACGTTGGTGCCCTCGAGGTAGCGCTTGTAATACTTGCCTCGGACGGCGCCCGAGAAGTCGTATTCGGACCGCATCTCGGGTTCGGAAACCTTCAGGGGCTTAGGACTCATATATGGTTGCGGCGAGTGGATCGCCGTACACGGTGGTCGCTTCCTGAAACGAGACGCCGTGCTTTCTTACGCTCGCGCGCTCCTTCTTCGGGTCCCATTCAAATTTCATTCGCCCACTTCGGGGTGGAATCTGCGAGATTTAACGTCGCATTCAGCGGCGCGCTTCAGCGCGTCCGCTGCAATAGCAGGTTGGACAGCATTGCATGAAGCTGCGGACCATCAGCTTAAACTTTCGATAGCTGGAAGATTGCTTTGAGATCCTTGCTGGGGAGCGTGTCGCGCACCCATCGGAACGAGCCGGCATCGCGCATGGCGACCGCAGCTTCGCGCACGGCCGCGAAAGCCAGTCGGGCTAACGCGCCTCCCACACTGATGCGTTTGACGCCCACATCAGCGAGTTGCTGCGCGGTGATGTCGGGGTCCGCCGCGCTCATCACGACATTGAGCGGCTTCGGCACGGCCGCAGCGACTTGCCGGATTGTTTCGAGATCACGCAAGCCCGGCGCGTAGAGCACGTCCGCTCCGGCAACCGCGAACGCCTGTAAGCGATGGATAGTGTCGTCGAGGTCGGGTCGTCCATGCAGGTAGTTCTCGGCCCGCGCGGTGAGAATAAACGGGAACGGGAGGGAGTGCGCTGCCCGGGCTGCGGCGGCAACCCGTTCGACGGCCAGATCGAAGTCGTAGATGGGCTTAGCAGCATCGCCCGTGGCATCCTCGATCGAACCTCCCACGATACCCGCATCGGCGGCCAATCGGATGATCGTGGCTGCTTCATCGGGATCATCGGCGTATCCGTTCTCGAGATCCGCGTTCACGGGAAGTTCCGTGGCCGATGCAATCTCACGACAGTTGGCGATTAGCTCCTCGCGAGCGATAGAAAGAGTGCCGTCGACGCGTCCGCGGGAGCTCGCGAACCCGAGACTGGTTGTCGCCAATGCTTCGAAACCAAGCGAGGCAAAAAGCTTCGCCGTGCCGGCGTCCCATGGGTTGGGCATGATGAAGATTCCGGATCGCTCATGCAGCGCACGGAACGACCGTGCCTTTTCAGCTTGCGTACGCATGGTCAACTCCTCTCTTCAGCAATTCTCGACCGTGGGTCGTCCGCCTCGCAGAGCCAATGCGGCCCAACGTAATGTGAACTCCCTAAACGGAGGTCAATTGGACACCTGACCACCTCAGCCTGTCATCTTTGCGAACCAAATCATCGAACTATCTCGGCGCCTTATATCAGCGCAGGCGCGTAACAACGCCTCAAGCGCATGCGTAGCAGGAGATAGGCTGCAGCAGCAGGAGAGACTACCGCGGATTCAATGACTTCTACGAGCGCGAGCCCCTCCGCTCGATGAACTCGATCTTGTAGCCGTCCGGATCCTCGACGAAGGCGATCACCGTGGTGCCGCCCTTCACCGGGCCGGCCTCGCGCGTGACCTTGCCGCCCTTCATCCGGACCGCGTTGCACGCGGTCTCGGCGTTGGCCACTTCGACGGCGAGGTGGCCGAAGGCTCCGCCCATCTCGTACTTCGGCACGCCGTAGTTGTAGGTGAGCTCGATCACCGAGGCCTTGTCCTCGGTGTCGTAGCCGACGAAGGCAAGCGAGTATTTCTGCTCTGGCCGGTCGGTGGTGCGCAGCACCTTCATGCCGAGCACCTCGGTGTAGAACTTGACGGCGCGACCCAGGTCGCCCACGCGCAGCATCGTGTGGAGAAGTCTCATGGGGCCAGTCTACAGCGTCTCCTGCTGCGCCTCGATCCAGGACTTCACTTGCGCGATGACCTCCTTCGGCGCTCGCCCGGCGGTTTTTACCAGCGGCCCGATGCGCACGGTCACGGTTCCGGCACGCTTCAGGAACGCGTTGCGCGGCCAGAATTTCCCCGCGTTATGCGCCACCGGCACCACCGGCACGCCGCAATTCACCGCCAGCCACGCCCCGCCCTGCTGGTACGCGCGCTTCTGCCCGGGCGGCACGCGCGTGCCCTCGGGATAGATCACCACCCAGAAGCCCTGCGCCAGCCGCTCCCGCCCTTTGCGCGCCAGTTCGCGCATCGCCGCCACGCCGCGGGCGCGGTTGATGGCGATGGGGCTCATCAGCGCGAGTCCCCAGCCGAAGAACGGAATCCAGAGGAGCTCGCGCTTCAGCACCTGCACCTGCGGCGGGAAGATCTCCTGGAAGGCGAGGGTCTCCCAGGCCGACTGGTGCTGGGACAGGATCACCGCAGGCTCGTCGGGCAAGTGCTTGCGCCCCTCGATCTTCCAGCGGATGCCGCACAGCACCCACGCCAGCCAGAGCATCAGCCGCGACCAGGCGGAAATGAGGCGGTAGCGCGCCATGCGCGGCAGCGGGAAGCTGAGCAGCGCGACGATCGCGTAAGGCGGGGTGACGAGGACCAGCGCGAGCGCAAAGAGCGCCGAGCGCAGCACCGTCATGGAGCGTACTGCGCGCCAAAAGCGGCGAGGTCGGGGAAAATGACAGTCCCCGCCGGCAGGCCACCCGCATCGCGCGTCTTCGTGCCCTTGCCGGTCAGCACCAGCACCGGCCGCGCGCCGGCGGCCACGGCGGCCTGCAGGTCGCGCAGGGAATCCCCCACCATCGGCACGCCCTCGAGTTCGACGTTCATGCGCTTGGCGATCTCGAGCAGCATGCCGGGCTTGGGCTTGCGGCATTCGCAGTTGGAGTCCCCGGCGTGCGGGCAGAAGAAGATCGCGTCGATGCGCCCGCCCGCCAGGTGCACTGCACGGTGCATGGTGTCGTGGATCGCGTTCAGCGTCGCCATGTCGAACAGGCCGCGGCCGATGCCCGACTGGTTGGTCGCCACCACCACGCGCCAGCCGTTCTGGGTGAGGCGCGCGATCGCCTCGACGCTCCCCTTGATCGGCATCCACTCCGCCGGCGACTTGATGTGCTGGTCGCTGTCGTGGTTGATGGTGCCGTCGCGGTCGAGGATGACGAGTTTCAAGCCGCGAGCCTGGACAGGTCGGCGATGCGGTTCATGGTGGCGTGCAGCCTGCCGAGAAAGCCGATGCGGTTCTGCCGCACCGCGGCATCCTGGTCCATCACCAGCACCTTGTCGAAGAAAGCGTCCACCGGCGCCTTGAGCGCCGCGAGCGCTTTCAGCGCGCCGGTGTAATCGCCGGCGCGGAACGCGGCCTCGAATCCGGGCTGCACCGAGGCGAATGCGCTGGCGAGCTGCTTTTCCTCCGCCTGGCTGAACAGCGCGGCATCGAAATCGGTGGACACGCTGCCGGCCTGCTTGAGGATGTTGGCGATGCGCTTGTTCGCCGCGGCCAGGCTCGGGGCCTCAGGCAGCTGCGCGAATGCGCGCACTGCGTCGAGCTGCTTTGGCACCTGGTCCAGGCGCACCAGCATGCGGCCGAGCACCGCTTCGATCTCCGTCATGCTGTAGCCGCGCTCGGCCAGGTAGCCGCGCAGCCGCTCGCGCACGAACACTTCCACTTCGGTCTGCGCCTGCGCGATCTCTTTCGGCAGTACCCGGTAGGCGGCATTGAGCAGGTCCTGCAGCGCCACCGGGAAGGCGCGCTCGACCAGGATGCGGACCACGCCGAGGGCGGCGCGGCGCAATCCGTAGGGATCCTTCTCGCCCGTGGGCTGCAGCCCGATGCCGAAGAATCCGGCCAGCAAGTAGAGCTTGTCGGCGAGCGCCACCGCGCAGGCGATGGGGCTCTGCGGCAGCTCGTCGCCGGCGTAGCGCGGGCGGTAGTGCGTCTCGATCGCCTCGGCCACCTGCGGCGGCTCGCCGTCGTGCAGCGCGTAGTAGCGCCCCATGATTCCCTGCAGCTCGGGGAACTCGCCCACCATGCCGGTCAGCAGGTCGGCCTTGCACAGCTCCGCCGCGCGCTCGGCCAGCTTGTCGTCGGCGTTCAGCGCGCGCGCCACCATGCCGGCAAGGATCTTCATGCGCTGCACGCGCTCGAGCTGCGTGCCGAGCTTGTGGTGGAACACCACCTTGGCGAGCTGCGGCACGCGCTCCTCGAGCCGCTGCCTGCGGTCCTGGCGGTAAAAGAAGCGCGCGTCCTCCAAGCGCGGGCGCACCACGCGCTCGTTGCCGCTCACGACGTGGCGCGCGTCGGCGAGCTGCATGTTCGAGACGATGAGGAATTTCGGCAGCAGCATCCCGCCGCCGTCGAACAGCGGAAAATATTTCTGGTTCTGCCGCATGGTGAGGATCAGGCACTCCTGCGGCACCTCCAGGTACGCCGGATCGAACTGCCCCACGTAGACGGACGGGTGCTCGACCAGCGCCGTCACCTCGCCGAGCAGGCCCTGGTAGTCGCCGAGGCCAGCCTTGAGTTGCCTGGCTTTCGCCTGCAGTTGGCGCTCGATTTCCGTGCGGCGCGCCGCGAAGTCCGCCAGCACCATGCCCTCGTCGCGCAATTGCGCCTGGTAGCTGTCAGCGTCGTGCAGCGCGATCCGGTCCTTGCCCATGAAACGGTGGCCGCGTGTCTGCCTGCCCGAGGCGAGGCCAAGGACCGTGCCCGGGACCACCTTCGCGCCGTGCAGCATCACCAGGCCGTGCACTGGCCGCACGAATTGCGCTTCGCCGTCGCCCCAGCGCATCACCTTGGGCACCGGCAGGGCCTTGAGCGCCGCTTCGACCCGCTGGGCGAGGACGTTGACGAGCAGGACGCCGGGCAGGGTACGTTCCACGGCGTAGACGGCGCCCTTCGCCGTTTCGACCTTGATCAGCTGCACTGTGTCGACCCCGTGTTTGCGGGCAAAGCCGGACACGGCCTGCTCCGGGGCCTTTGCCGACGGCCCCAACACCCGGTCACGCGAGTCCGCCGCCTCCGCGCGCACGTGCGAGATGGAAACGGCCAGGCGCCGCGGCGTCGCGAAGTGGCGCGACGCGCTCTCGCTGGTACGCAAGCCGGCCTGCTCGAGGTCGTTGGTGAGGTGGTCTCTGAAGCTGCGCCCCAGCGCGTCCAATGCCTTCGGCGGCAGCTCCTCGGTGAGGATCTCGACAAGGAGGTTTTCCGCCCGCGGCGGCGCGGAGGACTTCTTCGCCATCGCCTAGCCCCGCCCCATGGGGAAGCCGAGCGCCTCGCGCGAATCGTAGTAGGCCTGCGCCACCGCTCGCGCGAGGGACCTCACGCGGCCGATGTAGGCGGCGCGCTCGGCGACCGAGATCGCGCCGCGCGCCTCGAGCAGGTTGAAGGCGTGCGAGGACTTCAGCACCATCTCGTAGGCGGGCAGCACGCATTGCGCCTCGATCAGGCGCTTCGCCTCTGCCTCGAAATCGCCGAAGTGGCGGAACAGCATCTCCTGGTTGGACAGTTCGAAGTTATAGCGCGACTGCTCCACCTCGTTCTGGTGATAGACATCGCCGTAGCTGACACCCGTCGTCCACGCCAGGTCGAAGATGGACTCCTTGCCCTGCAGGGTCATTGCGAGCCGCTCGAGCCCGTACGTGATCTCGCCCAGCACCGGCTTGCAGGCGAGCGATCCGACTTCCTGGAAGTAGGTGAACTGGGTGATTTCCATGCCGTCCAGCCAGACCTCCCAGCCCAGTCCCCACGCGCCGAGCGTGGGCGACTCCCAGTCGTCCTCGACGAAGCGGATGTCGTGCTCCTGCGCCTCGATGCCGAGCGCCGCGAGGGAGGCGAGGTAGCGCTCCTGGATGTCGGCGGGCGAGGGCTTCATCACCACCTGGTACTGGTAGTAGTGCTGCAGCCGGTTGGGGTTCTCGCCGTAGCGCCCGTCCTTCGGGCGGCGGGAGGGCTGCACATAGGCGGCATTCCACGGCTCGGGGCCTATGGCGCGCAGGAAAGTCGCGGTGTGGAAGGTGCCGGCGCCCACTTCCATGTCGTAAGGCTGCAGCAGCACGCAGCCCTGGCGGTCCCAGAACTCGTTCAAGCGCAGGATCAACTGCTGGAAAGTGAGCATCGCGGGCGAGATGTTACCGGCTGCGCCACGCCAGCGCGACGAGCAGGAGCAGCGCCACGCATGCCGCGAGCACCGGCCAGTCGCCGAAGCGCACATAGGGCGTGGCCCCGGAATAGCCCTGCACCACGGCGTCCAGGCGCCCCTCCGCGAAAGACGCGAGCTGCGCCAGCACGCGCCCGTCGCGGCCGACCACCGCCGTAATCCCGGTATTGGTGGCGGTCAGGTGCATGCGACCGGTTTCGAGCGCGCGAGCGCGCGCGATCTGCAGGTGCTGCGCGGGCGCGAGCGAATCGCCGAACCACGCGACATTGGAGACGTTCACCAGCAGGGTCGCCTCGGGCAGCTGGCGGATGAGCTCGTTGCCGTAGGCGTCCTCGTAGCAGACGTTGGCCGCGACGCGCTGTCCGGCCACCTGCAAAGGGCGCTGCACGGCGGCGCCGCGCGAAAAATCCGCCAGCGGGACAGACAGTACGCGGACGATCCAGCCGAAGCCCGGCGGCACGAATTCGCCGAAAGGCACCAGGTGCACCTTGTGGTAGAGCTGCCGCGGCGAGACGCCGAAACTGACGACGCTGTTGTAATACGCGCCGGAGGCGGCGCGGGTGGGCGCGCCGAGCAGCAGGTCGCCGCCATTGCGCTTAGCGGCGGCATCCAGGCGTTCGAGGTAGGCCGGGTCCACGCTGTCCAGCATGCGCGGCATAGCGGTCTCGGGCAGCACGATGAGCCGCGCGCGGCTGGCTTCCGCGAGCCGCGCGTGCGTCTCCAGCGTGCGCGCATAGCGTGCCGGGTCGAACTTGAGATCCTGCGGGACGTTGCCCTGCACCAGGCTCACCTCGAGCGGCGCGCCCGCGGGGACCGTCCACTCGACGCTGCGCAAGCCGGCGCCAGCGACGCCGAGCACGGCGAATGCCGCGGCCGCCGCCCAGCGCGCCTGGCCGAGCGCGACGCACCACAGCAAGCCGGCTGCGGCGGCGGTGACGAAGGAAACCGCATAGACGCCGCCCAGGGGCGCGAAGCCGGCCAGCGGCGTGTCGATAGCCGCCGTGCCGAGCGATAGCCAGGGAAAGCCGGTGAACAGCGTCGCGCGCAGCCATTCGGCAAGGGTCCACAGCGCCGGCATGACGAGCGCCGCGCGCACCACGGGCGGCGCGCGAACCCGTGCCAGCAGCGCACCGGCGAGCGCGAGATACGCAGCGAGCACCACGCAGAAGGCGAACGTGGCGAAAGCCGCGATCGGCGCCGGCATGGCGCCGAAGCGGTGCAGGCTGATGTACACCCAGGACACGCCCGCGAGGAACATGCCCATGCCGAAGAGGAATCCGGTAGAGGCCGCCGCGCGCGGCCCCGGCGCCGCGAGCCAAAGGTGGATGAGTACCGCCAGCGCGGCGAGCGCAAGCGGAAACCACTCGAGCGGGGCATAGGCCGGCACCATCGCCGCGCCAGCGAGGAACGCGACGAAGGGGCGGCGCCAGTTCATTTCGGCTTGTCGACCAGCAGGGTGTACACGCGCCGGCTGTCGGCGCGCAGCACCTGGAACTTGAAGCCGTCGATCGCCACGGTCTCGCCCCGCCTGGGCAGCCGCCCGAGGTGCGCGATGACCAGGCCGCCGACGGTGTCATGCTCCTCATCGGAGAAGCCGGTGCCGAAGGCGGCATTGAAGTCGGCAATCTGGGTCAGCGCCTTGACGCGGTAGCGGCCGCTCGACTCGAGCAGGATGTTGTCGCTCGCCTCGTCGAAGTCGTACTCGTCCTCGATGTCGCCGACGATCTGCTCGAGCACATCCTCGATGGTGACCAGCCCCGCCACGCCGCCGTATTCGTCCACCACGATGGCCATGTGGTTGCGGCTGGCGCGGAACTCGCGCAGCAGCACGTTGAGGCGCTTGGACTCGGGCACGAACACCGCCGGGCGCAGCATCTCGCGCACATTGAATTCCTCTTCGCCGGCGTAGTGCCGCAGCAGGTCCTTGGCGAGCAGCACGCCGATCACGTCGTCGCGGTTCTGGTCGATCACCGGGAAACGCGAGTGCGCGGTGGCGATCACCTGCGGGATGAACGCCTCCACCGCCTCGTTGACGTCGATCACGTCCATCTGCGCGCGCGGCACCATGATGTCGCGCACCGGCATCTCGGACACGGTGAGCGCGCCCTCGATCATCGACAGCGCGTCGGCGTCGAGCAGGTTCCTCTGGTAGGCGGAGCGCAGGAGCGAGAGCAGCTGCTCGCGGTCCTCGGGCTCGCGCAGGAGCAGCGCGGAGAGCCGCTCGATCAGGCTGGGTCGTGGGGTCTCGTTCATGCGCGGCCGGTCATTTTACCGCGTAGGGGTCGTCTACCCCGAGCCGGCGCAGGATGCGCAGCTCCGCGCGCTCCATGCGTCGCGAATCGCGCGCGCGAACGTGGTCCAACCCGTGCAGGTGCAGCACGCCGTGCACCACCAGGTGCGCGTAGTGCGCGGCAAGCGTCTTGCCCTGCGCGCGTGCTTCGCGCCGGATCACGGGATGGCACAAGACGACGTCGCCCTGCCGCCAGGAGTAGGCGAAGGACAGCACGTTGGCGGCGTAGTCGCGCCGGCGGAAGGCGCGATTGAGCTTGCGCGCCTCGGCGGCGCCGACCACGCGCAGCGTGACTTCGGCACCTGCGCGCACCGCAGCCAGCGCCCAGGCACGCAAGCGCGCCGCCGGGGGCGCGGCGCGCACCGCGCGCTGCACCGCGACGCTACTTCGGGGGCGTTTCGCGGGCGTGCTTTTCGTACGCATCGATGATGCGCGCGACGAGCGGATGGCGCACGACGTCGGCGGCGGTGAACTCGGTGAACGCGATGCCGCGCACCTCGGCGAGGATGCGGCGCGCCTCGATCAGGCCGCTCTTCTGTCCGCGCCCGAGGTCGATCTGCGTGACATCGCCGTTGACCACCGCCTTGGCGCCAAAGCCGATGCGCGTGAGGAACATCTTCATCTGCTCGGGCGTGGTGTTCTGCGCCTCGTCCAGGATGACGAAGGCGTGGTTCAGCGTGCGCCCGCGCATGTAGGCGAGGGGTGCGAGCTCGATGGTGCCGCGCTCGAGCAGCTTGCCCACCTTGTCGAAGCCCATCAGGTCGTAGAGCGCGTCATACAGCGGGCGCAGATAGGGATCGACCTTCTGCGCCAGGTCCCCCGGCAGGAAGCCGAGGCGCTCGCCTGCCTCGACTGCGGGGCGCACCAGCACGATGCGCTTCACCTTGTCGCGCTCGAGCGCGTCCACGGCGCAGGCCACCGCGAGGTAGGTCTTGCCCGTGCCAGCCGGGCCGATGCCGAAGGCGATGTCGTGCGCGAGGATGTGCTCGAGGTACTGCACCTGGCGCGGCGTGCGGCCGTGCAGGTCGGCGCGTCGCGTCAGCAGCTGCGGGCCTTCGGCCTCGCCCGCGGGCGCCTTGCCCTGCGTCAGCTCGGTGAGGCCGAGCTGCACGTCGTCCACGCTCAGCTCGTCGGCCGCCTTGCCGTAGAAATGCTCCAGGGCGTGCGCCGCGTGCGCCGCCTGCTGCGGCTGCCCGCGCACCGTGAAGCGGGCGCCGCGGCGCGCAATGGAGACGTCGAGGGCGGACTCGATCTGGCGCAGGTTCACATCGAGCGCGCCGCACAGGCGTGCCAGGCGCCGGTTGTCCACCGGGTCCAGGCGGACTTCGACGGGCTTAGGCGGCATCGGCCAACTCGCCGCGCAGGGTATGCGCCAGCGCCGCGGTGACGCGCACTTCGGCGAATTGTCCCGCCAGCCCCGGCCGCGCGGGGAAGTTCACCACGCGGTTGTTGCCGGTACGCCCGGCGAGCTCCGCTGCATTCTTCTTCGAGGGGCCCTCAACGAGCACGCGCTGGGTACTGCCGACCATCGCGGCGCTCACCGCGCCGGCCTGCGCTTCGAGTTGCGCCTGCAGGCAATGCAGGCGCTCCAGCTTCTCCGCCTGCGGCACGGGATCGGGCAACTCCGCGGCGGGCGTTCCCGGTCGCGCGCTGTAGAGGAAGGAGAACGAGGCATCGAACTCCAGTTCCCGCGCCAGCGCGAGCGTGGCCGCGAAATCGGCCGCCGTCTCTCCCGGAAAGCCGACGATGAAATCCGACGACAGGCTCAGGTCGGGGCGTGCGTGGCGCAGGCGCCGCACGATCGAGCGGTACTCGAGCGCCGTGTAGCCGCGCTTCATCGCCGCGAGGACCCGGTCCGCGCCCGACTGCACCGGCAGGTGCACGTGCGGCGCGAGGCGCGGCAGCTCGGCGTGCGCGTCGATCAGGCGCTGTGTGAACTCGCGCGGATGCGAGGTGGTGTAGCGGATGCGCCCGATGCCGTCGATCTCGGCGACGTAGCGCAGCAACTCGGCGAAGTCCCCCGGCTCGCCGCCGATCGCGCCGCGCCAGGCGTTGACGTTCTGCCCGAGGAGCGTCACTTCCTTCACGCCCTGCGCGGCGAGCCCGGCGACCTCGGCCAGCACGTCCTCGAACGGCCGCGACACTTCCGCGCCGCGCGTGTAGGGCACCACGCAGAAGCTGCAGTACTTGCTGCAGCCCTCCATGATCGAAACGAAAGCCGCAGCGCCCGCGACGCGCGCCGGCGGCAGGCGGTCGAACTTCTCCATCTCGGGGAAGCTCACGTCCACCTGGGCCTTGCCGGAGTCGCGGCGGCGCGCGAGCAGCTCGGGCAGCCGGTGCAGGGTCTGCGGCCCGAACACCACGTCCACGAAAGGCG
>Ga0210380_10001171_pt1 | contig 10892 bp, 6 predicted proteins | sample PLM4_5_coexredo_FD_155476 | JGI IMG/M metagenome (GOLD analysis project Ga0210380, IMG submission 155476) | Groundwater sediment microbial communities from an aquifer in East River, Colorado, USA - PLM4_5_coex redo | ecosystem: Environmental > Terrestrial > Soil > Riparian zone | place: USA...
CGCCATACTGGCCGAGCTCGATGATGCGGTACTTCGGCGCCGTGGCGGCCTCACCGAGGAACGTCTGCCCGGCGACGCGGTGGTGATTGGAGTAGCCACGTTTCAGGCTGCCGTAGAAGAACAGGATCGTACGCATGCAATCATTCTCGCCACGTCTGTTCGGTTCGGGTATGATCTCCCGCCTGAGGAATGTTGGGAGTTGATCGCATGGAGCCCAGGGATCGGGCCACGCAGCCACGTCTGTTTCCGGCCGCGGCGTTTGCCGGGTTCGGACCGACCCTGTTCCGGCCGGCGGAGGAAGCCGTCATCGGCCGCCGCATCCGCGGGAAGACCGCCTCCCGACTGCTGCGCGGCGTTCGCGACCACGCCCCGCGTCTCCCGGGCGTCTACGGCTGGTTCGATCCGCGCGGCAAGCTCGTCTACATCGGCAAGGCCAAGAACCTCCGCGCCCGCCTCCTCTGTTACTTCCGCGAGAACAGCCGTGATCCCAAGGCCGGCAAGATCGTCGAACGGGCACGCACGCTGGCCTGGGAACAGACTGGGGACGAGTTCGCGGCCCTGCTCCGCGAACTGGAGCTGATCCAGCGGCTGCGGCCGCGCTTTAACGTGATGGGCCTGCCCGGCCAGCGGCAACCGCATTACATCTGCGTCAGCAAGTCCCCCGCGCCGTTTGCGTTCATTTCAAAGAGCCCGGCCGCCCGCGACGCTTGCTACGGTCCGCTTGCCACGCGGTTCCGCACGGAAGAAACCGTGCGGCGGCTCAACGACTGGTTCAAGCTGCGCGACTGCCCGAACACCGTGCCGATGGCCTTCGCCGATCAGGCGGACCTGTTCCCGCTCGAACGGGCGCCGAAGTGCCTGCGATTCGAACTGGGAACCTGCATCGGGCCCTGCGTCGGGTCGTGCACGCGGACCGAGTACGGCCAGCGCGTGCGGGCACTGAAGGCGTTCCTCGACGGCCGCGACCACACACTGCTCGCGCTGCTCGAAGCGTCCATGATCGAGGCCGCCGGTCGATTCGAGTTCGAACGAGCCGCGGCGATCCGCGACCGGTTCAACGCCTTGAATTGGCTCGACGATCGGCTCGCGCTCCTGCGCCGCGCCCGCACGATGAACTCGTTCATCTACCCGCTCACCGGAGACGACGGCCTCGAACGGTGGTACGTGATCCACCGCGGGCAGGTGCGGCTGGTGCTGCTTTCGCCCGGCTCGCCGGAGGACCACATGCGTGTCGTCGAGGCGGCCCGAGCCGTATTCGCGGAGCCCGCTGCGCCGACAATCCTCGGCGAAGGTACGGTGGACAGCGTGCTGCTCGTCGTGGCCTGGTTCCGCAAGAACGCCGCCGAGAAGTGCAAATTGCGAATGGCGGAGAATGCGTTTTCGATTCCGGCGCGTTCGGCTTAACATTGCAAGTTAAAGGTTCTGTTGCCTCGCAACCCTTCGGAAGTGGTGTGCGTCGAGTGCATTACTTGCTTCTCTACGATGTGGTGGCGGATTACGTGGAGCGGCGGGCGCCATTCCGGGCGGAGCACCTCGCTCTCGCCAGAGCCGCCGTGGAGCGCGGCGAACTCGTCCTCGGCGGAGCGCTCGCCGATCCGGTTGATGGCGCCGTTCTGCTTTTCAGAGGAGATTCGCCACAGGTGGCGGAGGCATTCGTCGCCGCCGATCCATACGTTCGCCACGGCCTCGTGACGCGCTGGCGCGTGCGGCCGTGGACAACCGTGGTCGGCGATCTCGCCGAAGTGAGCCTGTAGAAGAGTCAGCGCACTTCCAGCGGCGCGTCGGCGACGAGTTGCAGTCGCCGATACAAGCCGTTCGAATGCCACAACTCCTTGTGCTGCCCGGAAGCCTCCAGCCGGCCGTCCTGCAGCACGAACACGCGATCCACGGACCGCAGCGTCGAGACGCGATTGGCCAGGAAGATAATCGTGCGCCCGTGGCGGATTCGCTCGAGCGTGTCGTCCAGCAAAGCGAGCGTGTCCTCGTCGATAGGCCCGGTCGGTTCCTCGATCACAAGGATGGCGGGGTCGCGGAGCAGGGCGCGGGCCAGTGCGATCCGGAACCGCTGACCCGGCTTCAGCGAGAGCCCGAGGTTGCCGATCTGCGTTTCGTACCCGTTGGGCAGGCGCTCGCTGAACTGGTGGGCATGGGCGAGTTTCGCGGCTTCGATGATCTGCGGCAGGTTGAACTGCGGGTCGCCGCACCCGATGTTGTTGGCCACCGTGTCGCTGAACACGAGGTCGTCCATCATCACCACGCCCACCTGCGCCCTTAGCGATTCGTGCGTCACCCACTTGATGTTCTTGTCCTCGATGCGAATCTCGCCGGACGTCGGGTCGAGGAAGCGCGGCAACAGGTAGACGAGGGCGTGCTTCTCAACCGGGTCCGGCCCGACGATGGCCACCTTCGCCCCGGCCGGCACGGCGAATGTGACGTTGTCCAGAAGCTTCCGCCCGGTGCCGGGTTCCTGAAGTGTAACGGCGCGGAACTCGATGCGCGTGGAGAGCGGCGCCAGGTATTCCGCGTCCGCGGCCTCGGCGGCTTCGCCCTTGCGGTCCAGGTACTCGAAGATGGCGGCGGCGGCTTCCCGGCCGCGCCGCAGTTTCCGCCACGCATCCAGCCAACCGGCCACCGGCCCGACCATCGACACGAGCGCCACGGCCATCACCACGAGCCCGGCCACTGTGAACTCCCCGGCGAGCACGCTTCGCGCCGCGAGATAAAGCAGCGCGAGCCCCGCCAGGAGCGACACGGAGCCGAGCAGCGGCCGGGCCAGCGCCTCGCCGCGGATTCGCCGCCAGTTCGCCCGACCCGCTTCCGCCAGGTGCCGCTCCATCCGGTTCTGATTGAAGTGTTCCATCTGGAAGCACTTCACCAGACGCAGGATGCCGGTGCTTTCCTGGAGCAGCGCGGTGGTGCGTTCCGATTCGCGTGTGCCGAGCCGCACCTCGCGGCGGAAGTACGCGGCGACCTGCCCGCCGATGAGCCACACGAGCAGCGCCAGGAGCAGGAAACTCATGGCGAGCCAGAAGTTCACCAACAGGATGAACACGAGCAGGAGCGCGAATGTAAGCGGATGGCGGTACGGCGCGGTGAGGACGGCCTCGATCGCATCGCCGACAATGTCCACCTTGCGGGCGACGAGCCCGGTGGCCTCACCAGGACCGGCCGTTCGCATGGCCAGCGAGCCGAGCCGGTAGGTGTGGAAGAAGATGGCGCGGCGCAGCCGCGTCGTGGCGTCCAGCGAAGCCGCGGCGGCGAAGTACGCCGCAAAGTTCGCGAACACGCCCCGCACCAGTGCGATCCCGAACGCCAGGACAAACAGCCCGGCGAGGAACTTGCCGTTCGCGGACCCCGCTGCGTTCGGCCGCCACGTCCAGCCCATGGTGGATGCGAAGCCGCCGGCGACGCTTCCCGTCCAGCGGTTGCGCTCGCGCACAATGAAGCTCAGGATGCCGAGCCGCGGATGTTCGTGGACCGCGTCCTTGCCGTCCGTCTGGGGAAGGAACGTCTCCGCGGCCGCGGGGCTGACCCGATCCCTCAGCGCGAGGTAGGCGCCGGCTTGCCAGCGCTGTTCCCACTCGGTCGGCGACAGCGCGGGCTGGCTTTCCCCTGACGCGACACGCTTCGCCTGCGCCTCCGGCAAACCGAGCCGCTTCACGGCCTCAACACGATCCGCTTCCGATTGCGCGGCCCATTCATCGGCGAAGTCGCGCTGCTTCGCGGTCGTCTGCTGGCCGAACGACGGCACCTGACCCTTCCAGACCAGGAGGTCGACGAACAGGTAAAGCAGGACGAGGAGCAGCACGATGCAGACGGCTGCGCCCAGCGAGCCGAGTGCGGCGCCCAGCGATTCCATCCGGGATTTGAGGAAGTCGGCACGAATCCGTTTGAATGCTGTGCGGTCCACGGTCCACTCGCGAGTTGGGTGGGTGAAGGTGGAATTGAGACTAGCAGAAACGGGGCCGAACCGCACCGCCGTTTAGCCCGGTTTCGGCCGGTTCCGCCCTCGGTCGGCCGTCAGGTTCGCCATCACTCCTCAAGCTCTCCGAACGTAACGGGACGTAACTACCCGCTCCAGAGGGCTCGTGTCGATCGCGCGATCGCGGGTATCATCCGGAGCAGCCTTTCCCCACTCCAGGAGTTCGAGTCATGAAGTCGCGCAAAGTTCTGTGGAGCTTTCTGGCCGCCGGTGGCGTTGCCGCAGGATTCGGAGTCGACCACTGGCTGGCCCAGGCGGCCGAGGGCAAGCAGGACCTCAAGCCCGCCGTCAACCTCCCCATGACCCGCGTCGTGCTCTTCAACTCCGGCGTCGGCTACTTCTCCCGTTCCGGTGAAATCGAAGGCGATGCCCGCGTCGATCTCGCCTTCCAGGATCCGGACGTCAACGACCTCCTGAAGAGCATGGTGCTTGAAGACTTCGGCAACGGCCGCATCGCCGCGGTGAGCTACGATTCGCGCGAACCGATCAGCCGCACGCTCTCCTCCTTCGCCATCAATCTCGACGGCAACCCGACCTTCGGCGGCATCCTCGGTCAGGCCCGCGGCGAGCGCATCGAAGTCACCGTCACGCCCTCCGCCGCCAACCAGCCCGGCAAGCTCACCGGTTCCATCGTCGGCATCGAACGGCAGCAGAAGGACCAGACGGTCGTCGAAGTGCTGAACATGTGGTGCGCGGAGGGGCTCCGTTCCGTGAAGCTCAGCGAGATCCAGCAACTGCGGTTCTCGAACCCCCTGCTCGAATCGGAGTTCCGCCGGGCGCTCGACGTTCTCGCACTCAACCACGACAGCCAGAAGAAGACCGTGAGCCTGCACTTCGCCGGCGACGGCAAGCGCAAGGTCCAGGTCGGCTACGTGATCGAGGCCCCCATCTGGAAGACGAGCTACCGCCTGATGCTGGATGCGAAGGGGAAGGAGAAGCCGTACCTGCAGGGGTGGGCGATCGTGGAGAACCCGACCGATGAGGACTGGGCCGGCGTGAAGATGAGCCTGATCAGCGGACGGCCGATCTCGTTCAAGATGGACCTGTACGATCCGCTGTTCGTGCCGCGGCCGACGGTGGAACCGGAGTTGTTCGCGAGCCTCCGCCCGCCGACCTACGACGGCGGATTCAACGGCCGCTTCACGGAGGTCGCCCTCGAGAACCTCACGAAATCCCTGAACGACAACAACACCGTGCTCGGCGGCAACGGCGGCAATGCGGTGGACGAGAAGAAACTGCGCGTGGTGACTCAGAACTGGGGCGCGCTGCCGGCCGCCGAACGCAACCGCCTGCTGGGGGACATGAACCGCGGACTCAACGCCAAGCAACAGCAGATGGTCAACGGTTACTTCAACAATCTCGACCGTCAGCAGAATGCCCAAAACCCGGTCAGTTTCAACCCTCAGAATGTGCGGGGCAACACCAACGGAGTCTGGAACGCCAACAACGACCTCGCTATCCAACAGCAACTCGCCAACAACTTCAATCGCATCAATCCGGGCGCGGTCGGGACCGAAGCCACCGGCGCTTCGCTCGGCGATTTCTTCCAGTATTCCATCGACCATCCGGTTTCGCTCGCCCGCCAGAAGAGCGCGATGCTCCCCATCGTCGGCAAGGACGTCGAAGGCACCCGCGTCAGCATCTATAACCCGCTCGTGCAGGCAAAGCACCCGCTGCTCGGCCTGCGCCTGAAGAACACGTCCGGCCTGCACCTCGCGCAGGGCCCGATCACCGTGTTTGAAGGCAGCACCTACGCCGGCGACACGCGCGTTCACGACGTGCAGCCGAACGAGGAACGGCTCGTCTCCTACGCCATCGACCTCGGCACCGAAGTCGATCCGAAGATCGGCGACGGTACCGCGAAGATCACCAACATCAAGGCCGTGAAGGGGATCGTCACCACGGTCACCAAGGTCCGCGAAGTGAAGAAGTACCGCGTCCACAACCGATCGCAGCAGGATCGCACGCTCATCATCGAGCACCCCAACCGCACCAACCAGCATTTCAAGCTGGTGGAGACGGAGAAGCCGATCGAGGACACGCGGGAGGTGTATCGCTTCCAGGTGCCGGTGAATGCCGGGGAAGAGAAGGCGTTCGTGGTGACGGAGGAGCGCGACGTGGCCACCAGCGTGGCCTTGTCCAACTCGGGCGACGACCAGATGAAGTACTTCGTCTCGCTGAACGAGGCCCCCGCCGGGCTCAAGGCCAAGCTCGCCGAAGCGATGAAGCTCAAGGGCATGTGGGATTCGCACCGCCAGGAGCTGGCCCAGATCGTCGCGGACCTGAACCGGCTCAACGCGGACCAGGAGCGCATCCGCAAGAACCTCGCCAATACGCCGAAGGAGGCTGAGGTGTACACGGTCTACCTGAAGAAACTCAGCGACCAGGAGAAGGAGATCGACGTCCTGACCGCGAAGCAGAAGAAGGGCATGACCGACGAGTTCGCCGCGAAGAAGACCTTCGAGGATTACCTGGCGAACCTGACGGATTGAAATCGGACATTCGTTGCAATGCCCATTAACGGGCTGCAAGTGCCGGGATGTCCACGAGTGAACTCGGCGCGCCGAATTGATCGGCCGGGCGGGCCTGAAGGAGCTTTGCCACCAGTGCCGTCCATCCGGTCTGGTGGCTGGCGCCGAGGCCGCGCCCCGTGTCGCCGTGGAAGTACTCGAAGAAGAGCGGGTAGTCCTTGAAGTGCGGGTCGGTCTGCAGCTTCTCGCAGTTGCCGAAGACGGCGCGGCGGCCGTGCTCGTCGCGCAGAAACAGACGCGTGAGTCGCCGCGAAATCTCCGCGGCGATCTCTTCCAGACTCAGGAACTTGCCGCTGCCGGTCGGGCACTCGATGCGGAACTCCGGCCCGTAGTAGTGGTGGAACTTCTGCAGCGATTCGACGATAAGGTAGTTCACGGGGAACCAGATGGGCCCGCGCCAGTTGGAGTTGCCGCCGAAGGCGCGGTTCGCCGATTCGCCCGGCTGATACTCCACGTGCAACCGCGTGCCGTCCGACCAGCAGTCGAACGGATGCTCGGCGTGGAACTTGGACAGGGCCCGCACGCCGTAATCGGAGAGGAACTCGGTCTCGTCCAGCAGGCGTTTCAGGAGCTTCTTCATGCGGCTGCCGCGGAGCAGCGAGAGGAGCCGGCGGTCGCCCTTGCCCGGTTCGTGCCACCGCGAGACGAGTTGCGCCAGATCGGGCCGGTGATTCAGGAACCACTTCAACCGTCTCGCGAACTCCGGCAGCTTCTCCAGCATCTCGGGCTCGATCGTCTCGACCGCGAAGAGCGGGATCAGGCCCACCATCGACCGCACCTTCAGCGGAATCTCGCGGCCATCCGGCAGGTTCAATTCGTCGTAATAAAACTGGTCCTCTTCATCCCAGAGTCCGGTGCTGCCGTCGTGCGGTTTCTTCCCCATCGCGGTCATCGCTTCGGCGATGTGGAGGAAGTGCTCGAAGAACTTGGTCGCGACATCCTGATAGACGGGGTTATGCAGCGCGAGTTCGAGCGCGATCCGCATCAGATTCAGGCAGTACATCGCCATCCACGCGGTGCCGTCCGCCTGGTTGATGAATCCGCCGGTGGGGAGCGGCTTCGAGCGGTCGAAGACGCCGATGTTGTCGAGCCCGAGGAAGCCGCCCTGAAAGATATTTCGTCCCTGCGCGTCCTTGCGGTTCACCCACCAGGTGAAGTTGAGCATCAGCTTGTGGAAGACTTTTTCGAGGAAGGCGAGGTCGCCGGGACCGCGGCCGGCGCCGGTGAGCGGGTGCTTGCGGTCGATCTGGAAGACGCGCCAGCACGCCCATGCATGCACCGGCGGGTTCACGTCGCCGAACTCCCACTCGTATGCCGGTAGCTGACCGTTCGGGTGCATGTACCATTCGCGGGTGAAGAGCAGCAGTTGCTCCTTGGCGAAGTCCGGGTCCACCATGGCGAACGGGATCATGTGGAAGGCGAGGTCCCACGCGGCGTACCACGGGTACTCCCACTTGTCCGGCATGGAGATGATGTCGGCGTTGTTGAGGTGAAGCCATTCGCGGTTGCGGCCGTACTTGCGGCCGGGCGGCGGGGCAGGCGGGTTCGGATCGCCGGAAAGCCACAGCGGCACGTCGTAGTAGTAGTACTGTTTCGTCCAGATGAGCCCGGCGAAGGCCTGACGCTGCACCCGCTTCGCGTCCGCATCGGAGCAGTCCTTCTGCAGGTCGTCGTAATAGGCATCCGCCTCGCGGATGCGTTCGGCGAACACGCCGTCGAAGAACGTGACGGGGCAGGCTTCGATTTCGGCGCCGGTGCCGCACGCGGAGGGAGTCTTCGCGTTGGTGAGCCGCACCTTCGCGGTGGCGCTCTGCCCGGCGGGAATGTTGAAGCGGAAGTGAGCGGCGGCTTTCGTCCCGCGGCCCTCGATGTTCACTGCGGCGCGGTCGCCGCGCACCACGTAGTCGTGGAACGCGTCCTTCCAGTGGCCGGGCTTCTCCTGGCCGTAGAGCCGCGGGTTCGTCTCGTTCTCGGTGAAGAGCAGCTCCGCTTCGCCGTGGATGTGGAAGTTGTAGTCGCCGAGTCTGTGGTGCGAAATCGCGATGAGGTCCGGCCCGGCCGTGGCGATCGTCGGCTTGTGGTTCCCCGGCTTCCAACTCCACGTGTTGCGGAACCACACCTGCGGGAGGATGTGCAATTCGGCCGCGCTCGGCCCCCGGTTGTACGCGGTCACTTTCATCAGCATTTCGTCCGGCCCGGACTTGGCGTATTCCACGAACACGTCGAAGTAGCGGTCCTGGTCGAAGATGCCGGTGTCGAGCAGTTCGAATTCGGGGTCGGCGGTCGTGCGCCGGCGACCTTCCTCGCGCAATTTCGCGTATGGGAACGGCCCCTGCGGGTACTTGTAAAGGAACTTCAGGTAGCTGTGCGAGGGCGTGGCGTCGAGATGGTAATAGAGTTCCTTGACGTCCTCGCCGTGGTTGCCCTCGGCGTTGTTCAGGCCGAAGAGGCGCTCTTTGAGCGTGTCGTCGCGGCCGTTCCAGAGAGCAAGCGAGAGGCAGAGCCGCTGTTCGTGATCGGAGATGCCGGCGATGCCGTCCTCGCCCCAGCGGTAAGCGCGGGCGTGAGCCTGCTCGTAAGGGAAGAAGTCCCATGCGTCGCCGGCGGGGGAATAGTCTTCGCGGACGGTGCCCCACTGACGGTCCGCGAGGTATGGCCCCCAGCGGCGCCAGTGCTCGCGGCCCTCGCGGTCCGCGACGAGCCGCAACCGCTCCGCGTTGGCGACGTACGGATGCGGAACGCTTTGTCCATTCAGGGAAGCAGACATGGAGCGAATCTCGATTGGCTTGCTCTGATTATCCACAGATTACACAGATTACACAGATAAGATTGTGGCGGTGTTGGCTTCATTCCTGAAATCCGCGTCCATCAGCGGAATCTGCGGATCGATCGAGTCATGACCATCCTCCGACGATTCCTCGTGATACAGGCCCTGATGCTATGGCAGGGCGGGTTCCTGTTTTATGCAGCGTTCGTGGTGCCGGCCGGGGCGCAAATGTTCGGCACAGAGGCTCAGGGAACCGTGACGGCCCGCGTCACGGAGTCGCTGAACCTCTGTGGCGTCGCCGCGCTCGCGATCCTGCTCTGGGAACTGCTCGCGACGTGGAATGGCCCGCGGCGTCGCCTCCGTGTGGCCTGCTGGACCATCCTGCTGGTCGGCCAGGGATTGCTCTTCTATCTGCACCGCGATTTGACCGGCATGATGGACGCGGATCGCACGTTCGTGGTGAAACGGACCAGCTTCTACTCGATCCATCAGGTCTATCTCATCGCCAGCACCGTGCAGTGGGCCATCGGCTTGGTGTTCACGTGGTTGATGCTGAGAACTTGGTATCAGAAAATGAATTGAAGGCGCGTCTGCAGGCTGTCGTGGTCGCGGAAGAGGCCGCCCGGGCCGGGACCGAGACGCACCGGCCGACCGAACCAGGAGTGCTCGTAGTTCAACTGCATCCGCACCCACTTGTTCAGATACCAGTTGAAGCCGAGCGTCATTTCCGTGGCGGTATTGCTGACGGCGAGCGGGTCCGCGAGGCGGGCCGCTCCCGGCGCAAAGACCACGTCGCCCACCGCCATCCGCGACACGCGGGCCACCACTTCCCACGCGCCCGGCCCGAACGTGTTCCGGTGCGGGTTGAACGGCCGCTTCGGACTGATCGCATTCGAGTAACTGATGCGATCCTCGCCGGTGACCAGCCACGTCGCCTGGATGTAGTACCCTTCGAACGGCACATTCACCTGGATCGCGGACGCGGGTCCAATCGCGCTTGGCCGAAGGTATTGATCCATGTGGAAGTACTGCGTGGCGAATCCGAACGGGCCGAAGAAGTAAATGAGTTCCGGGCTCCACCGCGATCGCCGGCCGTCCGCGATCGCGCTCCGGCTGAACTGGAAGAACGGAATGTTCGCCGGCGTGCGCAGCGTCTGCGGCGCCATCGGTTCGAACTGGTTGCCGACATCGACGGCGGCGCCGACTTGCAGGCGCTCGAGCACGCCGCCTTTCCGCCACGCGAAGGGCCGCACTGCGACGCGGCTCGTGATGTCCTTCGCGCCGTTCGTGTCCCCGTCTCCGTTTTGCTCGCCGTTAGAGCCGGCGAGGGCGTAATCGAGCATGCCGCTGAAGAGGTTCTGTCCCTGGAGCATCACGCCGACGTCGCGCGCCGGCACGAGTTGATCGATGAGGGACCGTTCCATGAAGGGGGTGAAGCGGTCCTGCGCCAATTGCTCGTAGCTGAACGGCTGCTTGAACTTGCCTGCCGTGAACTGTGCTTCCTCCCAATACTTCACGTTAAGGAAGGCATCGACGAGACGCGTCTGGGCCTGGCCGAAATCCGTGAGAAAACGGAACTCGTAGTTCTGGAACAGCACCGATTCGAGGCCGA
>Ga0210380_10001173_pt1 | contig 10879 bp, 11 predicted proteins | sample PLM4_5_coexredo_FD_155476 | JGI IMG/M metagenome (GOLD analysis project Ga0210380, IMG submission 155476) | Groundwater sediment microbial communities from an aquifer in East River, Colorado, USA - PLM4_5_coex redo | ecosystem: Environmental > Terrestrial > Soil > Riparian zone | place: USA...
ATCTGGAACCAACTCGCGGCGCTCGGCTTCCCGGCGCTCGCGCTCGGGCTGCTCACGCTGACCGGCGGCCACAACCCATTGCTCAAAACCGTGGGGCTGTTCGCGCTCATCGGCTTCGTCGTCTCGATCGTGGTCTTCGCGTGCGCGCTGGCGAGCACTCGGCTCGCTCGCGCGGTCGGCAAGCGGGCCTTGCGCGCCGCCCAGTGGCTCGCACACGCAGCGCGCCGGAGCCAGGTCCGCTGGGACGCCGAGACGATCGTGCAGTTCCGCGAGCGGACGGCCACACTGCTCGCCCGACGCTGGCACGTCTTGACGCTGGCGACGCTCGCCGGGCAGCTCTCCGTTTTCGTCGTGCTCCTGACCTGCCTGCGCACGCTCGGCGTGACCGGAAGCGAGGTCAGCCTCGTGGAGGCGTTCGCCGCGTGGTCGCTGATCCGCCTCCTCGGGTCGCTTCCCCTGACTCCAGGCGGAATCGGGATCGTAGAGGTCGGGCTGACGGGGTTCCTCGTCGGGTTCGGCGGCAGCGACGCGGAGGTCGTGGCCGCCGTGCTGCTCTACCGCTTCCTGACGATCGTGCCGACGCTCGTCCTCGGCGCGACGCTCGGCGCGACGTATCGCCCGCGGACAAGCAGTGTCACCCCAGAGGGATGATGACCGTGATTCGTCGGCAGTTGACACTGGTCTGAGCGCGTGTTCTTCCTGCTCGGAATCGGACTCCTCATCGTCCTCCCGTCGCCGTGGGGACTCACGGCGTTCCTCGTGTGCCTCGTGCTCGGCTGCTTCGAGGCGGGTTACTGGTGGCGCCGGACGCGCGGCAACCGAGTGGAGGTCGGTGCCGAGACGTTGATCGGAAAGACCGCCTCGGTCGTCGTCGCGTGCCGTCCGCTCGGGCAGGTCGCGGTCGCCGGCGAGCGCTGGGAGGCGCGGTGCGATGCCGGCGCCGACGTCGGCGACGTCGTGACCGTCATCGGTCGCGAAGAACTGCTGCTCATCGTCGCGCCCGCGACGTAGCGGCTACGCGTCGCGAACGACGCAGCGAAAGCCGATGTGACCCGTCGACGTGTCGACGGTCTCGCCCTGTCTCGCGGCCGGGCGGTAGCGAAGGCAGTAGTTCGGAGCGCAGAGATGGGAGCCGCCCTTGATCACGCGGCGCGGGATCGCCTCGTCCGACTGCGGTGAGCTCACGCGCGGGTTCCGCGGCACGCAGCACGGGCGCTCGACCTCGTCGTCGTGTTGCAGCCGGAAGAAGTCGCTCGTCCATTCCCACACATTCCCGCACATGTCGAGCAGCCCGTAGCCGTTCGGCTCGAAGCTCCCGACCGGAGACGTTCCCTCGAAGCCGTCGTCCTTCGAGTTGTGCCACGGGAACTCGCCCTGCCAGGTGTTCGCCATCCGCGACCCGTTCGGGACCTCGTCCTCGCCCCACGCGAACCGCGCGCCGTCGAGACCACCGCGCGCCGCGTACTCCCACTCCGCCTCGGTCGGGAGTGACTTGCCGGCCCACGCCGCGTACGACTCCGCGTCCTCGTACGCCACCTGCACGACCGGGTGCCGGTCCCTGCCGTTGATCGTGCTGCCCGGGCCGGCGGGCTTCTTCCAGTGCGCACCGGGCACGTACTCCCACCAGTTGCGGAAGTCGTTCAGCGCGACCGGGCCCGTCGTCTTGCGGAACACGAGCGACCCGGGCACGAGTAGCTCGGGATCCGCGTCGGGGTAGTCAGCAGGGTCGAGCGGCCGTTCGGCGACGGTCGTGTACCCGGTCTCGCGGACGAAGCGTCGGTAGTCGGCGGCAGTCACCGGGTGCTCGTCGATCCAGAACGCGTCGACGGTCACGCGGTGGACCGGCCGTTCCTCCGGGTAGAACTCGTCCGAGCCCATCGCGAACGTGCCACCCTCGAGCCGGCGCATGCCGTTCACGCGCGAAGTCAGAGCAGCTCGACCCGTCGTGCACGTTCGACCGCGTCGCGTCGCCGTGTCGCGCCGAGCTTGCGGTAGATCGACTTCAGGTGCGTCTTGACGGTGTTCACCGACAGGAAGAGCTCGGACGCGATCTCGGCGTTCGACATCATTGTGGGGAGATAACGCAGCACGGCCTGCTCGCGGTCACTCAACGGCTCGAGCAGCTCCGGCAGCGTCAGCTCCGTGCTCGCCGAACGTCGCTCGAGCGCCGCGATCAGCTCGGCGACGAGCGCGCGATGGTCCGTGCCGTGGCGCACGCGCTCGACGAGCAGGCCTCGGACGGACGGGCCGCCGTCGACGAACGGGCGCCGGTAGCTGCCGCGCTCGGCAAGCCCGAGCGCCGACTCGATCGCGACCGCCGCACCGGCCCTGTCGTTCAACTCTTGCTTGGCGACGGCTTCGAGCACGCCGGCTTCCACCTGACCGGCGAGATCTCGAGTGCCGCTCGCGGGAGCGTAGGCCTGGATCTCGGCCAGCGCGTCGGTCGGCGAGCCCTGCGCGAGGCTGATCCGCGCCAGCACGAGGCCGCCGTCTCCGTTCTCGACCTCGCTTCGCTCGATCGCCAGCCGCGCGCCATCGAGGTCGCCGCTCGCCGCGAGCACCCGCGCCTCCGCCGTCTGCACGAGCGCCGCGAGGAACAGCGGCGGTCGCCAGCCCTGCATCTGCGCGCGCACCCCGCGCAGCCGACGCAAACCGTCGACCGAGCCATCCGGTCCGGATGCGGCGAGCACGAGTGCGTCGAGCAGCGCCGCGCCGACCGTCCCGGTTCGATCGCCCCAGAGGCGGGCCGCGGCGGCTGCCTTCTCGATCTGCTCTGACGCGAGCTCGAGCTCGTTCCACTGGTAGTGCGCCCACCCGAGCACGAGCCGCGACCCGATTCCCTGATGCAACGTCTCCCAGTTGCGACGCTCCGCGAAGTCGACGCCTTCACGCGCGAGCTCCGCTGCGTGCCGCAACCGCCCCCGCGTCGACTCGAGCATCGCGAGCTGGCTCAACGAGTTGAGCACGACGTGGTCGAGGCCGGTCTCCCGCGCGAGCGACATCGCTTCGTACAGCCGAGGCTCGGCGTCCGCGATGTCGCCCGTCGCGACGTCCACGGTGCCCAGATTCGACAGGACGATCGCCCGTCGCACTCGTTCCCGAGCGGCTGTGGCGAAGGTGCCGACGATCGGCTGGGTCTCGAGTTCGCGAGCGAGCTCGAGGACTCGCGCGTATTCACCCTGGAGCCTCGCGAGCGTCAGCACGAACGTCGCCGAGACGACGGCCATCGCGTCGCGGCGGTTCTGGGTCGCGCTCTCCAAGCCGCGTTCCCCGATCTGGAAGATCCGCTCGGCCTCGCGGCGATTACCGAGAAAGAGGTGCGCTGCGGCCACGCGAAGTGCCAGGGCCGGCCGACCTTCCAGCTGCGCTTCCGGGGTCTCGCTGACCGCGTCGCGATCTCGCGCTGCCACTCCGAACACGACGACGTTCCACGCCTCGGCCGTCAGTTCGTCCGCCAGGTCCCAGTCCTCGCCGGCGATCGCATGGCGGAACGCGGTCTCAGGGTCGCCGTGTCGCCACGCCCAGTCCGCGGTTCGGCGTTGCAGCAACCGAAGTTCCGTCGGCTGCAGCTGAGCCAGGCGCGCGAGCAGGAAGTCGCGGAGCAACGCGTGGTATCGGTACGTCGCTCCCTTGTCGGCCTGGCTCGAGATCAGGAAGTTCGCGGCCTCCAGCTCACTGAGCACACGTGCCGCGTGCGGGTCGCCGCTCAACTCGACCGACAGCTCCGGCGTCAGCCGTTTCGGGACGGCTGTGCGCAACATGAACCGGCGCCGCGATTTGGGCAGACGGTCGAAGATCTCGTTCAGCAGATAGTCGGAGACGGCGCGCTCGTCGCCGGCAAACCGGTGCACGAAGCCGCGCTTGTCCTCCTCGCCCTCGAGCGAGAGCGCGGCGAGCCGGATTCCTGCCGCCCACCCTTCGGTGCGCTCGCAAAGCGACTCGACGTCCTCGTCCTCGAGGAGGTCCGCGAGCGGGCCGAGCAGGTCGCGGCACTCAGCGGTCGTGAACGCGAGATCCCGGGCACGTACCTCTGCGAGCTGGCCGGCGACGCGCTGGCGCTGGATCCGCAGCGGCGGATCCGCGCGCGTCGCAACGACGAGACGGAGCTGTTTCGGGGCGTGCGAGATCAGCGACCCGAGCTCCTTCAGCACGACCGGGTTCTCGATCTCGTGCAGGTCGTCGAGCACGAGGACGATGCTCCGCCGTGGGGGGAGGCGGTCGATGATCCGCTGCACGGGATCGTCGACCCCGTCGCCGCCGAGGTCGGATCGCGCGAGCACGCCGTCGAGCGCGAGCTCGACCGCGTGCCAGAAGTGGGGGCTCCAGTTGTCGTCGCGGTCGACCGTCAGCCATGCGACATCGCGGCGCTTGGCCGCCCACGACGAGAGCAGGGCGGTCTTCCCCGTCCCCGCGTGGGCTGAGATGAGCGTCAGCGGCTGCTCGACCGCGCGGGCCAAGATGTCGTCGAGACGTGGGCGCTCGACGAAGCTCGGCGGCCGTGGCGGGACGGCCAGCTTCGTCCGGTGGATGCGAATAGACGTTTCGCGGCGGGCCGCTCCGCCACGTCCCGAGGTCTTGACCGTCTGCATGATTTGCGGCCCTTTTCGTTGTCTGATCAAAGAGACTGCCACCCTTAGAGGGTGAGCGCAAGCCGCTTCACCTGATCGACACCAGGAAGGCGCCGTCACCCACACGGGGTGACGACGCGGGCCCCCTGTTCGCGCAACGATCGGAACGTGACCGACGCCACCCCTTCGCGCGGCCGGATGCTCGGCGCCCGCATCCTCGTTTTCCTCGGTGCCCTGTTCCTGATCGGCAGCCTGCTCGCCGGGTACGTCCGCTTCCAGGCGCTCGACACGCCGACCGTCCGAGACTCGGCGACCCTGCTGATCGAGGACAAGGACATCCGCGACCAGATCGCTGCGACGCTCGTCGACCAGCTGTTCACGAACGTCGACGTGTCCGCCCAGCTCGAGCAGCAACTCCCCGCCGACCAGAAGGGGCTCGCAGGTGCGCTCAGCGCCGCCGTGCGCGAGCTCGCCGATCGCGGCGCGGTTCGGATGTTCGACCGACCAGAGGCCCAGGAGCTTTGGGTCAACACGATCGCGTTCTCCCACGAGCAACTGATCACCGTGCTCGAAGACGACGTCCGGGGCGTCGAGACCGACCAGGGCGCCGTGTTCCTGAACCTCGGCCCGCTCCTGGTCGAGCTAGGGCAGCGTGTCCCGGTCCTTGCCCGGCTTGCCGCGCAGCTCCCCGAGGGCAGCACGCGCATCAAGGTCATGGACGCGAACCAGCTCGAGAGCGCCCAGGATCTGACGAAGCTCCTGAAGACGCTCGGCAGCTGGCTCTGGGTCGTGCCGCTGCTCCTCTTTGGCGCCGCGCTCGCGCTCGCCTCAGGGCGACGGCGCGCCATTCTGCGCTCGATCGGGGTAGTCACGATCGTGACGGGACTCCTCGTGCTCGCGCTGCGGAAGCTCGCCGGTTCGTACGTCGTCGACGAGCTCGTCCCGAACACGTCCGCGAGAACCGCGGCGGGGGATGCCTGGGACATCCTCACCCGGCAACTCGCCGACGGCGGCTGGACCTTCATCGGCCTCGGGGTGGTCCTGCTCGTCGCGGTGTGGATCTCCGGTGTGGGGCGCAGCGCGACGGCCGCGCGCACGGAGCTCGCGCCGTACCTCGCGCGGGCAGAGATCGCCTTTGGCGCGGCTACGGTGCTCTTCGCGCTTCTCGTGATCTGGTCTCCGACGGTTCAGACGACTCGCGTTCCATTGATGATCGCGGCCGCGGTCTTCCTCGCGTTCGGTGTCGAGGTCCTGCGCCGGATGACGGCCGTCGAGCATCCGGGCGCGTCCGAGCTCGACCTCTCGGACTACACGCGCGAGCGTTTCGCACGTATGCGCGGCCGCAGCAAGTAGCAGCCGGTGCACGTCCGCTGGCTGGGGCACTCGACCGTGCTGATCGAACTGGACGGTGTGCGCGTGCTGACCGATCCCCTCCTGCGCAAACAGGTGATCCACCTGCGCCGCTCCACTCCGGCCCCGACTCCCGACACGAGGGTCGATGCCGTGCTGATCTCGCACGGACATCACGACCACCTCGACCTTCCTTCGCTCAAGAGGCTGCCAGGCTCGGTGCCGGTGATCGTTCCCCGGGGCCTCGGGGAGCTCGTGCGAAAGCAAGGCTTCGCCGACGTGCGCGAGGTGCTCGCCGGCGATGAGCTCGACTTCTCGGGTGTGCGCGTGCGGGTGAGCCACGCCGAGCACGACGAGCGGCGTGCCGGGTCGAAAGTCCGCGCTGCGCCGGTTGGCTACGCGCTGCTCGGCTCGTGCCGCGCGTTCTTCGCCGGCGACACGGACGTCTTCCCAGGGCTCGAGCACGTCGTTTCGGACCTCGATCTCGCCCTCATTCCGATCTGGGGCTGGGGCGCGAGCCTCGGTACAGGCCATCTCAATCCCGAGCGCGCCGCAGAGGCGGTGGCGCTCCTTCGACCGCGGGTCGCGGTCCCGATCCACTGGGGCACGTTCCGGCCAATCCACCGCGGGTCACGCGCTCCCTTTCTGCGCGATCCGGTGGACGCGTTCGCGGCCGCCGCGCGCGAGCAGGCGCCCGAGGTCGAGGTCCGCGTACTGGCGCCGGGCGAATCGCTCACAATGCAGCCATGAATCCGATGATCGGGCGTTTTGGAACGAAACGGCTGGTGCGGAGCCTTCAGACGGGGCGAGTCCTTCCAGCGCTCTTCCTGACCATGATCGGCCTCATCTTCGTCTTCGCAGCGATCATGCGAGTCGTCGACCCGAAGTCGTTCCAGACCTTCGGAACCGCGCTGTGGTGGTCGGCCTCGACAGTCACGACTGTCGGCTATGGAGACGTCGTCCCGAAGGAGCCGTTCGGCCGCTTCGTCGCGGCAATCCTGATGGTGCTCGGCTTTGCGTTCCTCTCGCTCGTCACCGGCACGATCGCGTCGGCCCTCGTCAGCCGCTTCCACGTGGACAAGGAGAGCGATCCCGTGGTCCAGGCGATCGACCGGCTCGAGCGACGGATCGCCGAGCTCGAGAAGCGCGTCGGCTAGGAGCTCACGGACTCGGAGTCCGCGTCCGGCAGACGACGGACCTCGATCAGCTCGAGCCCGAGCGCCTGCACGCGGTCGAGCACTCCATGTAGCGCGGCCTGGTCGACGATCTCCCCGTGGAGCACCGTCTCGACCGGCTTCACGTCGGCCTGTAGCCCCTCGAACGCCGCGGTCAACTCGGCGCCGACGCGACCTCTGATGCGGATCTCGTAGCTTGCCGTTGGCTTGCCTCTCCGTGCGGTCGCGGGCATTGGCTGGACCAGCGCTTACCCAGGCCTCAGCGAGGTCAGTGGCTGGTCCGCGGCCCCCCGGCTTCCCACCGTCGCCTGCCCGGCATAGCCGGCCCACGAGTTGATCGCGGCCGCCGGGAGGAAGAGCGAGATCATCAGCCCCAGGAACGGGAAGAAGAAGCCGATGAAGGCGGCGAGCATCGCCGAGCCGATCAGGAAGAAGAACACGTCCCAGAAAGGCGGCGCCGACAGTTTGAACGTGCGGTACATCAGCCTCGTGGCCCACGTGAAGAGCGCAAAGCCGATGAAGACGAACAGGAGGTTGCCGCCGTATAGCAACACCCGGTCGGTCGTCCCGAGCTCCGGACTCCGGCCGACGATCGAGCTGAACTTCACGTCGAGGACGTACTCGGCCCAGAGCCAGGAGGGGATCGCGATCGCGACTGCCGCGATCGCAGCTCCGATGACGGTTGCGAGCAGCGAGGGGCCGTAACTCGGTTTCTGGATCATGAAGCGATCTTGCTCCGGTGTGGCCGGCAGTTCGTCACCCCGGTGGGGTGAACATGAGCGAGTACAGGCCGGCCGGACGAATCACCCTGAACGAGTGATGATCGTCGCGAGCACCTGCTAGAACCTGCCTCGACAACCCTCGTCAGTCAAGACCAACAGGAGGCCCCTTGATACTCGCTGACTACCCGTTCTTCGGCGTGCTCTGGTCGATGCTCGTCTTCTTCGTCTGGGTCGCGTGGTTCATGCTCTTGTTCCGGATCATCGGCGACATCTTCCGCCGCCGCGACATCGGCGGGGGCGCGAAGACGCTCTGGCTGATCTTCACGCTCTTCCTGCCGTTCCTCGGCGTCTTCGTCTACCTCATCGCGAACAACGACGAGATGGCGAAGCGGGACCTGGAGCGCCACCAGGCGGCCCAGGCCCAGTTCAACGACTACGTCCAGCAGGCAGCCGGGAGTGGCGGGCCTGCGGCCGAGATCGACAAGGCCAAGAAGCTGCTCGACAGCGGCGCGATCACCGAGTCGGAGTTCGCGGCCATCAAGGCGAAGGCACTCGCCACCTAGACGGCGACGCTGACGGGGAACGTCGCGACCCACGTGAACGTCGCGACGAACATGATGCAGCCGAGTATGAGCATCGCCACGCGCAGGCGTGGCGTGCTCAGCTTGGCGCTCATCCCCGCGAAGAAGAGCGAGACGGCGAACAGGACGACGCTCAGCACATAGTTCGACGAGCGCTGGATGTTCCGTCGGACCTGGGCGGAGAGCACCTCCGCCTTAGCGTCGAGTTGTTCGGCGTTCGCGGTCGCGGCGAGCCGGTATTCCGGCATGGCGAACGGCGTCAACGGCGCGTCTGCGTTGCGCAACGGTCTCGTCGCGAGCCATGCCCGGAACGCCGGCTGGAACTCCTTGCGGAAACGCTTCTCGTAGAAGTCCGCGAGCTTCGTCTTCTGCTGGGCGTAGGCGTCGACCCACTGGACGAACGTCGCGATGTCCACCTGGGTCTGCGCGTTCGCGAGGCCGGAGGCGCGCGCGGCCTCGATTCGCGTCGCGTTGACGCGTCCCGACGTCTTCGCCTGCTCGCCGTTCCAGCGGTTGGCCTGATAGCTGCTCCACGCGGTCGCGACGGCAGCGAACGCGAGCAAGATCACGGCTACGAGCTCGGTCCAGTCGCGCCGGTTCGCGTCGTTCACGACGGCCGACCCGTCTCGTCGCAGGGAGCGTCCACTTGCACGTTCACTCGCGGGAGCGCCTCGTCGAGGATCCGAAGCGTCCGCTCCATCGCCACCGGCTTGAGGCTGCCGACACCTGGGTGGTAGGGGTTGTCGAGGAAGTTGAGCAGCAGGAGCATCGCCGTCATCACAGCCACGACCGCGCCCATCAACATGGCCTGGACCTTGGCCCGCTCGCCGCTGTCCGCGAAGAAGAGCATGTAGGCGAAGATCAGGACGGACGTGAAGAAGATCACGATCCAGAGCGGCGTCGGGATCACGCCCGCCGCGCCGTGCACGCGGTCGAGACGCGCCTGCTCGCGCTCCGACGTCTGGTCGAACCACTTGTCGTACGCCGTCTGCTCGCGCGCTGTGCTCGGCTCCACGCCCTCGATTGTCTTGAAGAGCTCGATCCCCCACGGGTTCACCGAGTCGCCCAGCGTTCCGGCCTCCATGCTCGGCCACTCCTCGTGCACGACGGAGCGCCCGTAACAGATGAGCTCACCGGTCAGCCGGCCGGAGACCTCCCGCGGGAAGAACTGCGCCGTCTCGACCTGCTGGAAGATCGTGACCGCCTCGACGTCGGCGCCCGCGCGCGAGGTGTCGTAGGTCGAGAAGGAGAGGAAGACGACGAAGCCCAGCAGGATGGAGAAGCCCGTCGCGAGCACGCCGAAGACGCCCGACGCACGGTCGCCGTCCTCGAAGAAGCTTCCCTCCGGAGCCCTTCGGCGGACAAACAGCATCGCGCCGATGGCAAGGCCGGTTACAACGGCGACAAGCGCGGCCGCGAGGAAGAGGTTCATGTTGCGCTACCGGGCGATCAGAGGCTCGGCTTCGGCCGGCGCGGCGCTCCCGCCCTGGAGCAAGTGCCGCCAGCCGGAGAGCACCTCGTGAACCTTCGCTGCGCCGACGATCGCGGTCTCCGGCGCGGGGAAGCCCACCGGCGCGAGGATGAACGGCCTCGTCTGTGCACCGCCGATCCCTCCGTGGAACGAGATCAGCTCCTCGAACGCGCAGCCCTCGTCGAGATCGGCGTCGTAGAAGCTCCCGATCATCAGGTCGGCGACGTTGGAGAAACCGTCGGTGCGCAGGAGGTGCTGCGGCGCGGTCGGCGAGAAGGATGCCAGCGGGTCGTTCCCTTCCACGCGATCCTGCTCGAGATAGTTGACGCCGTCTGCGCCGAGCACGGTCGCCCCGTGCTCGGACGAGTGCGCGAGGACCCAACCGACGTGCGGGTGCGCGCAGAGCGCCGGGATCAGCCGTGGGTGCCGGTCTTTCAGCTCCTCGAGCGTGAGCCGCCGCTTCTCCTCCATCAGGTAGACGAGGCCGAGGTTGCCCGAGCCCAGCACGACGACCTGGCGGTCGGAGACGTCCTTCTTCGAGGGCTTCTCCGGCTTGGTCTTGCCGGTGGCTTCGCCGATCGCGTTGCCGACCATCGCGTTCTGCTCGTCACCGCCTGCGAAGTGCTTGACGTCGGACGCCTCGACCGAGCGCTCGACAAGCTCGTCGAGCCCGTACCCGTTTCGCTGCTTGAACGTTGCGCCCTGCGTCTGGCCGTGGTCGGAGAGGACGACGATTTCGTACGGCCTCGGCGCGTACCGGCGAGCGCGGTCGATTCGCGCGAACTGCTGGTCGAGCTTGCGAAGCGCCTCCATCGTGTCCACGCGCTCGAGGCCGGAGTGGTGCGCCACCTCGTCGTAGCTTGAGAAGGTCGCGTAGATCGCTGGACGGCCGCGCATCAGGTCGGTCAGCACGCCGTACACGATCAGGTCACGAACGATCACGCACATCGCTGCACGCATGAACGGGTACGCGCCGCTCCGGTGGCCGCGCGGACGCACGTCGCGCCGCGCT
>Ga0210380_10001175_pt1 | contig 10872 bp, 6 predicted proteins | sample PLM4_5_coexredo_FD_155476 | JGI IMG/M metagenome (GOLD analysis project Ga0210380, IMG submission 155476) | Groundwater sediment microbial communities from an aquifer in East River, Colorado, USA - PLM4_5_coex redo | ecosystem: Environmental > Terrestrial > Soil > Riparian zone | place: USA...
GTCAACAGCACCACTGTGGGTTTGTGATCCATGCCTTCGGGTGCAATGGCTTCGAGGGTCTCCAGCAGCATGCCGGGATAAGTGTCGACTGGACGTATGTGAAGCCCCTCGAAAACGCGAGGAAAAGTCCGCTTCATCAGCGCACGATTCTCCAGCACGTAGGAAACGCCCGATGGCACACGAAGATTGTCTTCGAGCACATAGATCTGGCCGTCGCCGTGACGGACCAGGTCCGTTCCCGTAATGTGGCACCAGACGCGCTGTGGAGGGTTGATGCCGCGGCACTGTGGCCGGTAGAACGTAGCCGAAAGGATGACCTCCTCGGGAATAACCTTGTCTTTGAGAATCTTCTGGTCGTGATAGATATCGTCGATGAATTCGTTGAGGCCACGAATTCGCTGAATGAGGCCGCGCTCAATCCAGGCCCATTCTCTGGCACTGGTAATCCGCGGAATCAGGTCAAATGGAAAAATTTTCTCCGTTCCAGCAGAGTCCCCATAGACATTGAACGTGATGCCCAGCTGAAGAAGAAGCTGATCGGCAGCTTGCTGCGAACGCAGCAAATGCCCGTCGTCGAGAGATTCCATTGTTTCCAATAACAGGCGGGCCTCGGGTCGTGGATTCCCTGCGTGATCGAACATTTCGTCGTAGAAGCCGTCCGTTTGATAGTCGTTGAACTGCACCTTTTACCTCATCACTTGGTAGAGACGGCGCTGTCCGCTGTTAACTCGGGTACGGCCTTGTACCAGGGAACAGATTCTAGATCTTAGCGTTTTGAGCCATTTACGTCGAGAACTTCCTGAATGGGGTCAGACCCCTGTTTCAGCCGGTGTTGCGGAGGCCGGCGGAAATTCCGTTGATGGTAGCGCCCAGGGCATTGTGGATTTCCGCACTCTCTTCACCGCGTCGCCGGCGGCGGAGCAGTTCCACCTGCATGAAACTCATCGGATCGACGTAAGGATTCCTCAGTCGAATCGACCGGGCAAGGACGGGGTTGTTTTCCAGTAGCTGAGTCTGATGTGTCAGCCGGAGTACTGCCCGGATCGTCCTTTCAAACTCCTCTCGAATTCGGCCGAAGACGCGCTCGCACAATTTCGAATCGACAACCAGCTCCGAATAGAGTTTTGCGATTGTCATATCGGACTTGGCGAGGCCGATCTCCACATTGCGGATCAGGTTTCCGAACATTGGAAACCTCTCCAGCATTTCCGGTAGAAGATTCGGTTCCGAAAATCGTTCGAGCGCATATCCGACGCCAAACCAGCCAGGCAGTCCGTGACGGCTCTGCATCCAGCCAAATACCCAGGGAATTGCCCGCAGATCAGCGAGCCCCCTGGCCTCCGTTCTCCGCGACGGCCGTGAGCCGATTCTGGCCAGGTCGAACTCTCTTGCGGGCGTGGCCTGTTCGAAATAGATCAGGACGTCGGGGTTATCACGAATCTCCCTCTGATAGAACATGTAGGCGTCGCCAGACATCGACTCCATTGCGGTGATCCATTCCGGTTGCTGAGGCGGCGCATTCGGTCTAATCATGGCTTCCAGAGACGCAGCAATCATCAGCTCCAGATTCCGCACGGCAAGCACCGGGTCCGAATATTTCCAGTTCAGCACTTCTCCCTGCTCTGTAATTCGGATGCGTCCTGAAAAGGAATCCCTGGGCTGAGCCACGATAGCATCGTAGGTCGGACCACCGCCGCGACCGACTGTTCCTCCTCGTCCGTGAATGAATTTCAGTTCGACCTTGAACTCCTCCGCGGCCTGATGAAGGGCGGACTGTGCCTTGAACAGTTCCCACGTGCTGGTCATCATTCCGCCGTCCTTATTCGAATCCGAATAACCCAGCATGATCTCCTGAGAACGGCCATGAGCATCCAGAAGAACCGAGTACGTCGAATCGCTCCAGATCGTCCGGCATATTTCCGGACTATTACGCAGGTCGGTGATCGACTCGAACAAAGGAACCGGACGAATGCGATGCAGGTCGATACCAGTGATTTCGGCCAACCGCAGAAGCGCCTTCAAGTCCGCAGCCGAAGTCGTACCACTAATGATGAAAGCCGCAAGCGCTTCGACCGGATAACGTTGCTGCAGTCGAGCCAGTCCCATGAAGTCGTCGAGAATAGCGCGCGCAGCGGCAGGGTCGTCGTTCTCGCCTGAAAGGGATTGCAATGCGTTTTCATGGGTGCGTGCATTCTGGCGAATATCGAGTTCATGCGTGTGAAACAGGAAGGTTCTCGCCTGGATCATCAGAGGATCCACAAGAGTTTCCGCCAGCCGACCGCCACCATCGCGAATGAGGCTCATCCGGATCAACTCCAGATCTTCAACAAATTCGCTGGACTTCGTATAGGCCTTCAAATCTTCCGGACGCGATATCCCCAAAGTGAGTCGAAACAACATGCACGTCAGGAATCTGCGATAGGTCTCATCGATTCTGTCGGTGATCTCCACCTCAAGCCGATCGGTGTATTCCTGCAGTTTGTTCTGCAATTGCTGCGACACCGCCACACGCCTGACCGACGAACTCATTCTCCGTCTCAGATCGCGAACCTGCCTTGCATAGAATTCCAGAATCGTCCGTCGGCCCGATGACAACGCGTATTCGGTGCATTCCGATGTCACGTGGGGATGGCCGTCGCGATCTCCGCCGATCCACGAACCGAATTTCACCATAACCGGCGCGTCGAGAATTTCAAGGCTGGCGGGATATACGCTGTTTAGATCGTGAACGAGACCGGTGTAGAGTTCGGGAATCGCCTCGAACAGGACGCCCGCATAATCCAGTCCCATTTTGATTTCGTCAAATACGGTCGGAGGAGCCCGGCGAACTTCGTCGGACTGCCAGAGAAGCGTGATCTCAGCAGCGATGTCGGTTTCGATTTTCGCCGCTCGCACATTCGAGAGAGGCAAGGCATCAAGGGATTCCAGCAGCCGGGTGATACGCTGCCTTGACCAGAGTATCGTTCGCCGCGCCACTTCGGTGGGATGCGCAGTGAATACCGGCGTCACTTCAATACGCCGCAAAGTTTCCAGGACATATTCAAACGGAAAGCCCGCCGCCTTCAGGCGCAGCAGTGTGCCACGAAACGTTCCCGGCTGGACGCCGTGATCCGGATTCAGCTGCGAGGCCCGGCGACGCCGTTTGCGATGGTTGGTTTCGGCAAGGTTGGTGAGTTCAAAGTACGTCGCAAACGCCTTCGCAATCTTCGCCGAATCGTTTGTGGAGATCTTTCCAAGAAGTTCTCGAAAGTCGCCCGAGGACGTTCCGGCCCGATCGGAAATGGAAAGTTTCCGGATGGATTCGATCGTTTCGAAAAACCCGTCGCCTTCCTGCTCGCGAATGACGACGCCCAACAAGCGTCCAAGCGAACGCACATCCCGGCGCAGCGGTTCTTCTCTGGATTCCGGGTCAACGCCAAGAAGTTCCTCCAGTCGCCGCTTCTGGTCATCCGCATGCCAGAGTGGTTCGTCGATCATGTGTTGGACACGACCCGAGACTCATTCCCTCGGCATGGTGCTCGAGGTTCCTCCCGCCGCCGGGATATAGCACTTGAGTGTGTAGTCCTTCACCATGCGGTCGGCATTAAACCGCCAGCCCAGCGTGCGTATGGTGCGTTTCATGCGTTTGATCCATCCCCGAGGCAGCCCATCCGGGTCGCGAAGGTAGTAGAGAGGAATTACTTCGTCGAGCAGCACTCGATACAGCGACTCGCCATCCCGGGCATCGTGAATACTCTCGTTGGTGTGCGTGCGGCCATTTCCGATGGCGAATCCGTTGAGCCCGTCATAGGCCTCAGCCCACCATCCGTCGAGAATAGAAAGGTTCAGTCCTCCGTTCAAGACCACCTTCTGACCGCTGGTTCCCGAAGCTTCCAGCGGCCGCCGAGGAGTATTCAGCCACACATCGACTCCCTGCACCAGGTGCCGTCCCACGTTGATGTCGTAGTCTTCGATAAAGACAAACTTATCGGCGAAGCGATGATTGCGCATCAACTCTGCAATCTGGCGAAGCACATCCTTGCCCGGACCATCGTGCGGGTGAGCCTTTCCGGCAAATACAAATTGCACCGGGCGTTTTGGATCATTCACCATCGAAGCGAGTGTTTCCAAATCCGCAAGTATCATATTCGCCCGCTTATAAGTCGCAAAACGGCGCGCGAAACCGATGGTCAGCGCGTCGGGACTCAGAGCGCGAGAAAGTTTCTGCGCAATCGCAGAAGGTTCGCCGCGCCGTTTGCTTTGTTCGACGGCTCGGGCTCGCACGAATTCCAGAAGTTGAGACTTGAGCGAAAGATGCGTTTCCCAGAGTTCCCCGTCATCGACACTTTCAATGCCTTCCCACGTCGTGGCCCTGCTGCTCCGTTGTCGCCATTCCGTTCCGAAGTGGGTGTCGTAAAGCCGGGCCATCTGCGGAGCGAGCCAGGTCGGTACGTGAACACCGTTGGTGATGTGTCCAATCGGAATGGCGTCCTCCATTTTACCCGGGTACAGCTCCGTCCACATGGCGCGAGATACCTCGCCATGCAGAGATGAAACGGCGTTGGCACGGCGCGACAAGGTCAGTCCCAGAACCGTCATGCAGAACATTTCATTTTCGTCGATCGGATTCACTCGACCAAATTCCATCATCCGGCCCGGTGGAAGACCGAGCCCCTCGCCCAGCGGACCGAGATGCTCCTCAATCAGGCTGCTGTTGAACCTGTCGTGACCGGCGGGAACCGGGGTATGCGTTGTGAAAACGACTTCCCGTGCGACGCGAGCTACGGCTTCATGGAACGTGATGCCTTCATCTCCCATCCGCGTGCGTACAGCTTCAAATACAGCGAACACGCTATGGCCTTCGTTCAAATGCAGGACCGAAGGCTGGATTCCCATCGCGCGCAGCGCGCGGAACCCGCCGACACCGAGAAGCAGTTCCTGCCGAATCCGTACGCGGCCATCGCCGCCATACAACCGCGACGTGAGTTCACGGTCTTCCGGCGCGTTGCCCTCCACATTGGAATCGAGCAGGAACAAATCGCATCGACCTACACTCACTCGCCATACCCTTGCGCGAATCACTCCACTTCGCGTTTCCACCTGAACGACAACCGGTTCCCCGCTTTCGCTGATGGCGATTTCCATCGGCAGCATGCTCGCGTCGTTTTCGATGTACTCTTCCTGCTGCCAGCCAGCGCCGTCGAGCCGCTGCCTGAAATATCCCTGTCCATAGAACAGCCCAATTCCCACAAGCGGGATACCCAGGTCCGATGCGCTCTTGATGTGATCTCCGGCAAGAATGCCCAGGCCGCCGGAATAGATCGGCATCGATTCGTGAAGGCCGAACTCCGCAGAGAAGTACGCCACCGGCCGTGCGCGCAAGACACCGGCATGTGTCTCGCCCCAGGTATGGTCGCCCAGCAGGTATTCGCGCTGGCGGCGGTATGCATAGTTGATGCGGCTGTGCAGCACCAGCTGCGTCGCGCGCCGGTCGATCTCCGGCAGAGCAAGGGATGCCAACAGAACAATCGGATTATGGTTGAGGCTCTTCCACTGATCGGGATCCAGATCGTGAAACAGACTCGTGGAGTTGTGATCCCAACTCCACCACAGATTGCGGGCCAGAGCCCACAGTCGTTCCTGAGAAGGAGCAATGAATCGATCCAGCGTTCGCGCTTCGCTGACAACCGGAGCAACCTCGGAGGCCGCGTCGACCAGCATCCGCACTTCATCGTCCTCGAAAACTCTGGCGTCTACGGTCTGCACCACCAGAACACCTTGAAGTACGCCGCGATCTACCAGCGGCACTCCCAGAAATGACTGATAGGCATCTTCTCCAGCGTCTGCGAAATATTTGAAGCGTGGATGCTTCTGCGCTTGAGGCACATTCACGGGCCGGACGAGCTCCGCCACGAGTCCCGCCAGTCCTTCGTTCAGACTTAGCCGGAGCGTACCAATGCAGGAACGGCGCAGTCCAAGCGAGGCTGCCAGCACGAGGTTGGCACGATCCGGTTCGAGCAGGTACGCCGAGCAGACGTCGGTTTTGAACCTCCGTGCGATCAATTCGACAACGTTCATCAACGTCTCGGCCGGTTTGCCAGCTTCCCTTGCAAGATTGGCAATCTCCTCCAGCGTCAGCACGTGCAGAGCGTCGCGCTCATGTATGGGATGATTCATAACCTCATTTACTCCTTGTTCGTGAGTTTGACAAACTGCGATGCTGACGCGGCCCGTGCTTCACTCCGGTTCACTTTGACCTTCACATTCCGATCTTTCAGCTTCTGGCCGTTCAAGGCCTGGATGGCATTTTCGTTTTGAGAGTTGTCGCGCAATGTCGCGTAGGCGAACGCGGGAGACACGTTAGCCACGACGTCGCGAATAACGTGAATGGAATCGACGCGATATCCCCGGGCCTCAATCCATTGCTGGATTTCCGCCTCCTTACAGTTCCACGGGACATTGGACAGGAATAATTGCGACATGACACCTGTTGAAAAGTTGTGAACGTTACCTTCAGGACAGCAGTGTCGGGGTTGGAGATACGTCAATGTATCCTGTACCTTTTTTTAAACCCTCGATGGAACACTGTCAAGCGGTTTCCCCCGACTGCAGATAACGGCGCACCTCTGGAATGCATGGAACAAATGCAAAAGCGTGGTGTCCAATGATGGAGAACACGCATCCTGCGCAGGACGAAGTTCGAAAAAGGAGTCCCATCATGCTCGATAGTTGCCTTTTCGAATCCCGTCCGGATCGTGGCCACAATGGCGGCCGAAAGAAGCCGGCCACGCTTGCCATATCCACGGTGGTTCACCTGCTCGTCGCCGGTGCTTTGATTCTAGTTCCACTAATGCAGACGCAGGCAGTTCCTCCCGTTGCTCTGCCTCAGCCGGTCGTGAGCCCGGGACCACCAGTGCGAATGATCAAACTTGTGACTTCTCCATCTTCGGGCCGTGCGGCACTTCATCCGGTGACACCCGCACTGCCCGACGCGCTCATTGAGCCAACGATAATTCCACAAAAGATTTCGTATGTGGAAGACGTCATCGACATCGGGTTTCTGGAGTCATTGCGGCCTGGACCTTCGACCGGACCCGGCGACAGGCTGGGGCCAATCGGTGCAGCAGGAATCCGCATTGCGGTGGCGCCGCCCACCGTTGCAGCACCACCACAGCCGCCGCCCGATCCTCCAACTCCGCCGCCGGCGCCCGGAATTCAACCACGGGAGCCGATCCGCGTGGCGTCGTCCCTGCAGAAATCCCTGCTCATACGACAGGTCGAACCCGTTTACCCGCGCCTGGCAATAATTGCGCATGTTGAAGGATCGGTCCTTGCTGAAGCGAGAATCACACAGTCTGGGACTATCGACAGTCTGCGGATCATCTCCGGAAATCCACTGCTGACGCAGGCGGTCATCGATGCGGTGAAGCAGTGGCGCTACCAACCCACACTACTGAACGGTGAACCGATCGATGTAATCACGACAATTACGGTGAACTTCAAACTGAACTAAGTAATGCCAGCGTCCATCCCGCAGCTTTCATAACCTGATCTCCGTCTTCATTAGCAAACAATTCCGAAGATGATGGGAATTTGAAGACGGGATCGTCCTGCCAATCGAACGGGAAATCCAATAATCGGATCACCGAATTCAAATGCTTACGTATGGCATATGATGTCGTCAGAATCGAATATGTATTTCACAATTCCGGAGATATCTTGACGTGACACAAACCTGTGACGTTCAACGATTCCGATCAGTATCACTTGCTGTGATCTTATTGACTTCGATGGTGCTGCTTGTTGCCGAAGTCAAGGACGCACGCAGCCAGATCCGCGTGAGCACAGACCTTGTACTGGTACCGGTATCGGCCCGGAACGCGGACGACGAATTTGTGACCGGACTGACCAAAGACGACTTCACCGTTCTGGAAGACGGGAAGATCCAGGAGGTATCGTCCTTCGATAGTGAGCCGAGGCCCCTTTCCGCTGCGATCGTTATCGACGATGGCATTGGCAACCTCGCACTGAAGAGGGTCGCATCGCAGCTGCACGTCATCGCTGCAGGCATTACTGCGGAAGACGAGGTCAGCGTCTTTCGATATAGTGGAATTGTCGACAAATTGTCCGACTTCAGCACGGATCCGAAGGAGATGCTGAAGAGTTTCGTGGTCATTTCAAAGATTGCCGAGACTCGAGAGGAAGAACAACATGAGGTCATCACCGGTGGCCCGGGGTGGCTGAGATCCATACTTGGGATATTTCCCGATGGATCGAAGGGAAGCGCAAAGAATCATGTCCTCCACAATGCCATCTATGAAGCGGCGATTGCTCTTCAAAGCAGGCCACGTGAGCGACGGAGAGTTATTCTCATTGTCTCCGATGGCGTAACATCCGGCAAAGCGAACACCCACTCCCTAAAAGACAACACGGACCTGCTGTTGAAAAACGAAACCGAGGTTTTTGCCGTATCCACCGACCACGCAAGCTTCGGTTCATATGGCGCACTGAGCTCCTATGCCAATGCAACCGGCGGCGACGTGCTCAATGGCGCAACGGATCAGTCCATAGAACACGCCTTTAATCAGATCACCGAGCAGCCACGCCGCCAATACGTTCTCGGGTACACTTCGACAAATACCTCCGGAAAACCAGGCGTCTTCCGAAAGATTGAAGTACGAACACGTCAACAGAATCTGAAATTGACCTACCGCAACGGCTACACCCAGTACACGGCTCAATAAGGAAACAGCATGGGGGCCGTGTCGTTCAAGTTCTGCTGCCATACGGCATACGTGTGAGCGCCGCCGGTCACTCGAAAGAAATGCTCGATCTTGTGTTTCGAAAGTTGCGTCGAAAAATCCTGAATGGATTGAAACAGAGTGTCTTCCGTTCCGCTGCTCACCCAGAGTAGTTTCAGCTTTCCATTGATCCCGACAGAGTCGGCGAGCGCCGTGTCGAAATTGACCCCGCCGGTTTCGGGATTGTTCGCCGCTCCCAGTGCCGGACTGAAGCCGGCGATGCGGCTAAACAGATCCGTGTGCGTCAGTCCAATTGCCAGCGCTTGAGCGCCACCCAGCGAGAGACCGGCAATCGCCCGATGTTCGCGATCGGTATAGACGCGAAACGTCGCATCAACTAATGGCATGACGTCTTCAAGAAAATCGCGCGAGAATCCTTCGCGCTGTTGCTTATTCTCGGCAGCATCTCCACGTCCGGCACCGGCAGCGCGAGCAAACGCGTAACCGAACGGCATGACTGCAACCATCGGCCTGATCTTTCCATCCGCAAGCAGGTTGTCGAGAATGACATTCGCTTTGCCGCCGTTGATCCAGGAGTTTTCGTCACTACCCGCACCGTGAAGCAGGTAAAGGACGGGATACTTGTCCGTCGATTGCGTGTAATTCGGAGGCGTATAAACCACCATCTTTCGATCCGTGCCCAGTGATTTGGATTTGTAAGCCTGCGTCTGGACCGATCCATGGGGGATCGCACGCACCTGAAGGAAAGCGGGTGGCGCGTTCTGTGCGCTCACTATTGCAGTCAATGCGAACACCGCAATCGCAAACATTGGAGTGAATCGTTTCATGTCGCCTCCTGGTTTTCGCCGCATTATATCGGGGAAATCTGAACGATGTCCCCTCCTGACCAGGAGGGGACATCGCTCAGATTTGCCAAGTATATTGCCGACTGTCTCCTCATTCCCCCAATCTCTTATGCGATCAGAAGTTCGACGGGTTGCCCGGCGAGCGGACTGATGCGAGGACCGGGTACGATGATCCCGGCAAGATTCAAAGGATCGGCGGCCGCAATTCGTAAGGCGTGGTCTTCGGACTTGCGCCGGAGAGCACGCAGCAGATCCACTGCTTCCGGACGGGCAAACTGTTCGCCGGGGAATCCGCTCACGAAACGGCCTCCGCGAATTTCGCCTTTCGCTTCCATACGCCGCAATTCCCGCAACAAATCACGCCATGGTGGAGCCAGAGTCTCTCGTGCGAGCAGATCGCGGAACACAATTCCCCAGCGCTCCAGAAGCTGACGGACAAATGCTGCATTGCGTTCGCCCGACTTCTTCGCGTCCGGCAATACCAGCAACGCCCAACGTCCTGCGGCATGACGCGCCCGGCCGCGAGTGCGGCTGGAGCTGCCGCGTCGTTTTGGATCGACCAGCGCGCGAAGGTTCTCGTAACCATCTGCAGTGACCAGTCCGGCTGCCGCGAGTTCCCATAGTCCGTCTTCCACCTCGCTGGCAAGTCGTCCGGTCGCTTTCACAAGTTCGGGAAGAAACGACGCACCTCTTCTGCCGAGCGATTCGAAGACTTCGCGAGCCGGATGCGAAAGCGTGATATCGGCATTCGCCGGCGGTTGAAGCAACCACGCCGCATCCTCTCGGAGAAAAATCGAAACGGGAGCCACACGCGTAGGCCGCACACGCCGGCCTGGCCCTTCTCGAGACTGCGATTCCACTGTGTAGGAGAATGCCGGATGTGGGGAAAGCCTCCCCCACATGATCTCGCCCGAAAGGCAAAGCTGATCCAGCATATCCGGGACATATCGTGCGACGCGGCGCGGCAACACTTCGGTTTCCCAGGACGATGCCGAAATTTCGTAACCCTGAAGCTGTTTCAGAATCTGAAACACACCGTCGACTCCGTGAAGAGACGTACCTGGAGCCACGTGTTGCCACGAAAACAGGAATCGCATGAAATCTGCCGATGAAACGGGTTCGATTTCCCTTCTCAATCGGCCGATAGTCAGACGGTGAATCCGCGCCAGCAGACGTCGATTGCACCATTCCAATTCTGCACTGGCCACTCGCGCCTCCGCGGTGAACCGGCCTCGGAGGATTTCACCGCTGGCTTCGAGACGACCTATTGCCACATCCATGAGCTG
>Ga0210380_10001177_pt1 | contig 10858 bp, 8 predicted proteins | sample PLM4_5_coexredo_FD_155476 | JGI IMG/M metagenome (GOLD analysis project Ga0210380, IMG submission 155476) | Groundwater sediment microbial communities from an aquifer in East River, Colorado, USA - PLM4_5_coex redo | ecosystem: Environmental > Terrestrial > Soil > Riparian zone | place: USA...
CATAGGTTGAGCCTCTTCTTTGCGGAGGTGGAAAATCGGCGGCCATTATAGTCCCGTTCGCGCTTGTGCCGGCTGGCAAAACCATCCATAATCCGCGTCGCTAGGGTTGCTGCTCGCCATCACAAGCTAAGACTGCTGCTCGCCATCACAACGGGAGGATCCGATGAGAACAGTGCGCGGAATTCCTCTGATGTTTGCCGTTTCCGGATTGGCGGCCCTCCTTATCCACGCAGGATCAGATTGGTTTCCGCTGCAGGCGCAGGCCGGCGTCGCGCTGACCGGGCGCGTCACTTCGGACGAAGAAGGCCCGATGGAAGGCGTGGTGGTCACCGCCCGGAAGGAGGGCTCCACCATCTCGATGTCGGTTGTGACCGATAACAGGGGCCGTTACAACTTCCCGGAAGCGAAACTCGGATCCGGCGACTACCAGCTGAAGATCCGCGCGATCGGCTACGAGCTCCTTGGCCCCACTGCGATCGATGTACGTGGGGGAGTAACGGCGAGCGCGGACATGAGGTTGAGGCCGGCGACAGATATCGCCTCGCAGCTCACCAACGCCGAGTGGCTGGCCAGCATGCCCGGCTCGGATCAGCAGAAGAAGTTCCTGCTCTCCTGCAACAGCTGCCATTCCTATCAACCGATCGTCAATTCCACGCATGACGCGAGCAAGTTCCTGCAAGTGCTCGACAAAATGGCCGGCTACTATCCCGGCAGCACGCCGCTCCACCCGCAGCGGCTTGTCGGCATGGCACGCCGGAACCTCGGCGGCGGTGCTGGCAGCGCCATGGGCGGCGAAGGAGGCATGGGCGCGGACCCGCGCGCCAAAGCCGCCGCGGAGTGGCTTGAAACCGTAAACCTCAGCAAAGGTCCGAGCCACGACTATCGGTTCAAGGCGTTGCCGCGGCCCACCGGGCGCGCCACGCGCATGATCGTCACCGAATACGATCTGCCGCGAAAGACCATCGAGCCGCACGACGTGATCGTCGATAGCGACGGGATGGTCTGGTACTCGGACTTCGGCGCGTTGCTCCTGGGCAAGATGGACCCGAAAACCGGCAAGGTCACCGAATATCCGATTCCGCTTATCAAGGAAGGGTTCCCCGTCGGGACGCTCGACCTCGAGGCGGACCGTGACGGGAATCTCTGGGTGGGCCTCATGTATCAGGGCGGCATTGCGAAACTCGACAAGAAGACCGGCAAGGTCCAGACCTGGTCCGTCCCGAAGGAGTGGCAGACCGACGCGACCCAGCAGTCTTTCGTCTCGCCGACCTTCTCGCATGTCGACGGCAAGGTGTGGGTGAAAAACTCCGACCGGGCGCAGATCCTGAGGTTGGACCCGGCGACGGGCAAGTGGGAGAACTTCGGCACGTTCACCGACCCGGAGACGAAACGAACCATCGGCTCCTACGGCATCAATGCCGACCAGAACAACAATCTGTACATGCTGGACTTCAATGCCGGGGCCATTGGTATCCTCGACGGCGCCACGAAGAAGCTGGAGCTCCTTCGCACGGCGATTCCCAATTCGCGGCCGCGCCGGGGCAGCGTCGACGCCCGGAACCGACTGTGGTTCGGAGAATACGATGGGAACGCCATCGCCATGCTCGACCCGCAGACCAGGCAGATCAAGGAATGGCCCGTGCCCACGCCGTGGTCGAATCCGTATGACGTGGTCATCGACAAGAACGGCGAGGCATGGACTGGATCGATGATGTCGGACCGAGTCGTGCGCCTTGATACCAGGACCGGTCAGTTCACGGAGTATCTGCTTCCCAACCCGACGAACATCAGACGCGTGTGGGTGGACAACTCCACCAACCCGGTGACGTTCTGGGTCGGCAGCAATCACGGCGCCTCGATCGTCAAGCTGGAGCCGCTCGATTAAACCGCTTTTCACTTCTACGGGCCACGGAGTCACGGAGTCACGGAGCAAAAAACATGAAATTCCTCCGTGTCTTCGTGTCTCCGTGGCTACGTGGCAGTGAAATTCGCTCTAGCTAGTTCCTGCCGCTATTTCTTGATGTGGCGTTCGAGCATCTGCCGCCGGACGACGGCGCCGTAGACATTGCCACTGGCGTCGACGCCCACGCCCTCGGCGCCCGAGTGATCGGGCGCGGCCCATTCGGACTCCTCGATGAACGTCTTCACGGATCCGTCCCTGGCGCTGCCGATCCGGATGCCCTTCCTGATGGTCGTGAGCTCGTGCGCGCCGGTGTCTGGTCCCGATTCCGAATCGGCGACATAGATCGTGTCGTCGCCGGTGATGTAAATGCCGCTCGGCCGGCCGAACTGGTGCCACTGGTCGAGGAACTTTCCATCCTGGTCGAAGATCTGGATGCGGTTGTTCTCGCGGTCGCCGACAAACAGGCGTCCGCGCGAATCCAGCGCAATGGTGTGCGGCTCGCTCATTTCACCCGGCCCCGAGCCTTTCTTCCCCCATTCTTTGATGTACTTCCCGGTACGGTCGAACTTCACAACCCGGTTGTTCGTTCCGTTGCGATGGCTGTCGGTCACGAAGATGTCGCCGTTGGAGGCAATGACGACGTCGGTTGGCTGATCGAAGAGATCCGGTCCCGACCCGGTCACGCCGGCCTTTCCGAGGGTCATCAGCACCTTGCCATCGGGACTGAACTTGAATACCTGATGCCCCTTGCCATCGGCGCCGCGCGCGTCGGTCACCCACAGATTCCCTTCGCGATCGACCGTCGCACCATGCGGGAAGTTGAACATTCCTTCGCCCCAGCTCTTGAGGAGCTTGCCGCTGCGGTCGAACTTGAGGATCGGCGGCTCCGCGCGGCCCGTGCAGGAGTTGTCGAAGCAGCGGTGGACGACGTAAATGATGCGGCCGTCGGGTGACGGCTCGACAGCGGTCACCGCCGCCCACTTCATTCCCGGCGGAAGCTGTCCCCAGTCGCGCGTCGTGCGATACGTCTGAGGGAGATCGTTGCGAGCAGCGCTGTCCGCCCGGGCGTGTACCGCCGCGGCCACGCCACAGGTTGCCAGGACGAACAACGCGAGTCGCGTGCGCTTCGCTCGAGTCCAATGCCGCATGGGAAAAATCTCCTGGGAGGCGGATTATGGCACTCTCCGTGGCCGGATTGCCGTTGAAATTCAGTGGTATCCTTGCGCCGCCTGGAGGGGAAGATGGTCAAGAGTGCGTTCGTCGCCGTCGCCGTCGCCGTCGCTTTCATCTGTTCGGCGGTTGTCACCGAAGCGCGCGTAACTCGCCTCGAGATTGCGAAAGTCGAGCGAGTAGACTCGTCGTCTCCTGGCGTTCAGGGGGGAACGCAGACGCCGCCGTACGAGCGCATCAGCGGCAAGTTCTACGGTGAGCTCGATCCCGCCGACCCGAAGAACGCGCTCATCACCGACATCCAGTTCGCGCCTCGCAACGCGCGCGGCAAGGTGGAGTACGTCGGCACGTTCTCGCTGATGAAACCGATCGATCTCTCCAAGGCGAGCGGCGTGTTGATCTATTCGGTCGTGAATCGGGGCAACGGAGTGGCAGCGGCGAGTCCGGACGGACACATCTCGCTCGTGAGTGGTTGGCAGGGCGATGTTGTGCCGACGGCTATGAACCAGACGATTCAAGTACCACGCGCCAAGAATCCTGATGGCAGCAGCATCACTGGACCTCTGGTTATCCGCATCCTTGAACAGAGTGGCACCACCGCGGCGTTGATCATTCCGCGGGCGACGCCGACCCCGTATCCGCCGACGACGCTCGACACGACAAAGGCGACGCTGGTGTCAGCCGTGTCGGAGAGCACTACGGGCGTCAAGAGCGGGCTGGTGAAAATTGCCGCCACGGATTGGGCGTTCGCGACGTGCGAGAAAGCGCCCTTTCCCGGAACTCCGGATCCGGCGCACATCTGCTTGAAGAACGGCTTCAACCCCTCTCTGCTGTACGAGCTGCAGTACACGGCGAAGGATCCGCTGGTGCTTGGCATCGGGTTCGCGGCAACGCGCGATCTCAATTCGTTTTTCCGCTACGAGAAGAAAGACGACGCGGGCACGCCGAATCCTGTTGCCACGGTCGTACGTACGGCGATCTCAGAGGGCAGCTCGCAATCAGGCACCTTCCTGCGTGCGTTGATCCGGCTCGGTTTCAATCAGGATGAAAACGGACGCATCGTGTGGGAGGGCAGCAATCCGAACATCGCATCGCGCGTGCTCGATATGAATCGACGATTCGCGCTTCCGGGCGGCGCCGTCGACTTTTACGAGCTCGGGACGGAAGCGCCGGTGTGGTGGGAAGACTGGAACGACGTCCCGCGGGGACGCGGCAAATCAGGATTGCTCGATCGCTGCCGTACCACCAACACCTGCCCGAAGATTATGGAAACCTTCGGCAGCAGCGAGATCTGGACCCTGCGTGCGTCGTTCATGCTCGTCGGCACCGACGCGAAGGCCGACATTCCGATACCTGAGAACGTCCGCCGCTACTTTTTCGCCGGTGTGACGCACGGAGGCGGCCGCGGTGGATTCAGCAGCGCCGAAACAGCCAACGAGGGCTGCGAGCTGCCGGTGAATCCGGCGCCGAGCGCTCCAATGCGAGCCGCGCTGATGAAACAGTTCGTCGCATGGGTCACGAAAGGGACGCCGATGCCGCCGAGCCGATATCCGACGATTGCGGATGGCACGCTCGTCCAGGGCACGGTTGCGGCGATGGGGTTTCCAGGAATTCCCGGAAGACCTTCACCCGACAATCTTGTCCATCCACTGCTCGACTACGATCTTGGACCTCACTTTAGTTATCAGGACGCCTCCGGCTATCTGACCGCGGCTCCCAGGCTGAAGCGCTCGCTGCCGCAGCTCGTGGTCAAGGTCGACGCGGACGGCAACGAAGTAGCCGGTATCAAGTCGCCGCTGCAGATGGCGCCTCTCGGCACCTACGTGGGATGGAATGTGACGGCATCGGGGCCGCTGAAGGGACACGTCTGCGGCAACAGCGGCGGTTGGATCCCGTTTGCGAAAACGAAGGCCGAACGGCTCGCGAGCGGCGATCCGCGGCCGTCGCTCGAGGAACGATATCGCTCGCATGACGAATACGTGCAGGCGGTCAGCAAAGGAGCCAGCAAGCTCGTGCAGGAACGGTATCTGATGCAGCAGGATGCCGACGCCATGATCAAGCAGGCCGAGGCAAGCGATGTCCGACGCTGAGAGAAGCACCTGTCGACGCGGGATGCCACGCTGAACGATGGCGGTGCGCGGGTCGAACGCTTCACGCGCACCGGCCGGGAGACGATCGAGTATCAGTTCACGGTGGAGGATCCGACCCAGGCCAGATCAAAGGAGCACACCGATGAAGCGCTTTCTTTCAGCCGCCGCCATTGCCGCGCTGACGCTCGCCGCCGCGCCCGCGCTTGCCCAGGACCTGAAGATCACCTGGATCGATGTCGAGGGCGGAGCGGCGACCCTGTTCGTCTCGCCGACCGGACAATCGCTGCTGTTCGACACTGGCTATCCGGGCAATGGCGACCGGGACGCGAAGCGAATTTTCGCCGCCGCGCAGAAGGCGGGCTTACGGCAGATCGACCATGTGGTGATCAGCCATTGGCATGGCGACCATGTCGGCGGTCTGGAGGCGCTCGCCAAGCTGATCCCGCTCGGCAGGTTCTACGATCACGGCGACGGAGTCGAAGAGGTAGACCGTCCGAGGCTCGAGTCCTACAAGAGCGTGGCCGGCGCCAAACGTACGATCGTGAAAGGCGGGGACACGATTCCGTTCGGCGGCGTTCAGATGCGCGTGCTCGTGTCGGAAGGTCCCGTGATCGCCAGCCCGATCAATGGCGGTGGACCCAATCCGCTCTGCGCCAATGCCGCGCTGATGGCGCCCGCCGGGCCCGAGAACATACGCATGGTCGGTCTCTCCATCACCTATGGCCGTTTCAAGTTCGCCAGCCTGGGCGATCTGGACTGGTCGAGAGAGATGGAGATGGCATGCCCGGTGAACAAGCTCGGCACCGTCAACCTCTACACCATGAACCGCCACGGCGGGCTCGACGATTCCGGGGCGCCGGCGTTGCTCGGCGCCATCAAGCCGCAAGTGATCGTCATCAATAACGGGCCGCGCAAGGGCCTCGGCCAGACCGACGACCGCGCCCAACCGCTGCCGGGTAAGTACGCGCCCTATGAGCGCAATTCGTACCTGAGGCTTGCGAAGCTTCCGGGCATCGAAGGCATCTGGCAGGGGCATCTGTCTCTGATCGACAAGGATCCGGCGCACAACACGGCGCCCGACATGATCGCGAACATCGATGAAGGCGCCGCCGATCAGGGCAATCCGATCACGGCAACTGTGGCCGCCGACGGCAAGTTCACGATCACCAATGCGCGCAACAATTTCAGCAAGACCTACACCGCGCGGTAATTCGGCGTCGCGCCGCAACACTCGCAAAGGAGGCACGCCATGCACGCAGACCACGGGATGTCACGCCGTCGCATGTTGGAGATGGTTGGGGCCGGCGGTCTCGCGCTCGCGGGAGGTGCGCGCCGCGCGTGGACGCAAAGCGCCAAACGGATCGAGCGGTTGGCGCCGGAACTGGACGCAATCATCGACACGTCGCAGTCCATCCGCGAGTTGGCCACCGGCTTCGGCGGCGACATAGGCCCGGCCGAAGGTCCGGTGTGGATCTCTGAGGGCCGCTATCTTCTGTTCAACGACATCCAGACCAGCCGCCGAATGAAGTTCACGCCGGGCCAGGGCGTCGTGGTCGCCAAAACCCCGACCAACGAGGCCAATGGCCTCACGCGCGACCTCCAGGGCCGATTGATCTCGGCCGAACATGCGACGCGGCGCGTGACACGCGAGGATCCCGACGGCAGCATCACTGTTGTCGCGAATAACTTCCAGGGCAAACGCCTGCTCAGGCCGAACGACGCCATCGTGAAATCCGACGGCGCGATCTATTTCACCGATCCGGGCGGACCACTGGCTCCCGATCAGTTCGACGTGACGATCGCCGGCGTTTACCGCGTCTCGGCAGATCTCGGAACCATCTCGCTCATCGTCGACGACATGATTGGGCCGAACGGCCTTGCCTTCTCGCCGGATGAAAGCATCCTCTACGTGAATGACGCGCGGCGTCGCACCGCCCGGGCGTACGACGTTCTGCCCAACGGTACGGTTGCGAAGCAAACGAGCCGTCTGTTCGCCGACCTGGGTGGCGCCGAGCCGGGCGTGCCTGACGGCATGAAAGTCGATACGGCCGGCAACGTCTATACCGGCGGCGCAGGCGGGCTCTACATCCTGGACAAGACCGGCAAGAAGCTGGGACGCATCGTGCACGGTCTCCCCGCCACGACCAATGTCGCTTTCGGCGGAGACGATTGGAAGACGCTCTATTTCACCACGAGGTCTTCGCTGAACATGGTCACTGTGAAGGTCGCCGGTGTGCCCGTACCCGCCAAGAAGAAGACGACGTAGAAGGAGCAAGATGACCGCAGCCAACCTCTCGCGACGCGGTTTCCTTGTGACCGCTTCCGCTGCGGCGATGGGCGGAATGACTCTGGCACGAGGCCTGGCGCGGGCCGGTCAGGTCCGCACCAACACTGCGAGCCTTCCGCCCTACGGCAATTCCACGATCCCGGCAGGCATCCGCTCTCGAGCCGTGGCCAATGTCAACGGCATGACCGTGCACATGTTGGAAGCCGGCTACGAGACGTCAGGTCGGCCGGCCGTGCTGCTTCTGCATGGCTTCCCGGAACTCGCCTACAGCTGGCGCAAGGTGATGCTGCCGTTGGCATCGGCGGGGTATCACGTGATCGCACCCGATCAACGCGGCTACGGCCGCACGACGGGCTGGGACGATTCCTATGACGCCGATCCCGATCCCTTCCGCATCCTCAACATGGTGAGAGATGCCATCGGGCTCGTCTACGCGCTCGGTCATCGCTCCGTGGCGATGGTGGTCGGGCACGACGCGGGAGCGCCCGTCGCGTCCTGGGCCGCCCTGATCCGTCCAGACATCTTCCGTTCGGTGACGATCATGAGCTCGCCGTTCGAAGGCCCGCCGGCAGTGCCGTTCGACACCGCCAACGGCGCGGCGGCGCCACGCCCGGCGCCGACCGATGACGAGCTCGACGCGGAGCTCGCGAAGCTCAATCCGCCGAGGAAGTACTACCAGAACTATCAGCGCACACGCGGGGCCAATGACAACATGCTCCACGCGCCCCAGGGCCTCCACGCATTCTTCCGCGCGTACTACCACTACAAGAGTGCCGATTGGAAAGATAACAAGCCGCATCCCTTGAAGGCGCGGACAGCCGCGGAGATGGCGCAAATCCCCACCTACTACGTCATGGAGCGGGACAAAGGCATGGCGCAGACGGTGGCGCCCTTCATGCCGTCGGCGGCCGAGATCGCGGCGTGCAAGTGGCTGACCGACGCTGAGGTGGACGTGTACGCATCCGAATACGCCCGGACCCAATTCACCGGCGCCCTTCAGGGCTATCGAGTGCGGCGCGGGTCGGACCCCAAGAGCCTCGCCGAGATGCGGACGTTCTCAGGCCGCTCCATCGATGTGCCATCGATGTTCGTCGGAGGCAAGAGCGACTGGGGCACCTATCAGACCCCTGGCGCCGTGGACAGGATGCGGACCAGCGCGTGCACGCGCATGGTGGGCTTCCATCTCCTGGACGGAGCCGGGCACTGGGTGCAGCAGGAGCAGCCGGAGCAAGTAAGCCGGTTGCTCATGGAGTTCCTGCGCAGCGAGAGGTCGTCCAGATGACTCGCACGGTCTCGCGCCGGAGGTTGTTGCTCGGGTTCTCGGCTCTGGCAGGTACGCTTGCATCGAAGACGATACGCGCTCAGAGCCTGCCCGTGCGGCGCCTCGAACAGGACTACAAGGAAGATCTGTTCTACAGGGAAGACTGGCTGGGTGAACCCTGGCGCACGCCGGAACCCGTGGTGCTGATCCACGGCAACGACGAATCCAGCGTGGAATGGTACGCGTGGGTGCCGCGAATGGCGCAGGAGTATCGCCTGATCCGGCCGGATCTGCCCGGACTTGGACATTCCAGCATTCCGCGAGGCTTCCAGTATTCCCTCGCGAACCTCGCCACGTTCGTCACGCGCGTGATGGACAAGGCCGGCGTCGAATCGGCGCATATCATCGGTGCGAAAACGGGTGGGGCTGTTGCGATGCGATTTGCGGCCGACTATCCGAAGCGCACGCGGACGCTCGTGGTCGTTGGCGGACCGGCGTCACCGTTGGCGATCGCCGATCCCTCGCCAATTCCACAGCGGGATCGGCTGGGCTCGAGCGTGTCGAAGGAGATGATCGCGTATTGGAACACGCTCTTCAGCGAGGGGGATCGAGAGGGCGTAAAAGGCCTCAGCCAGTCGCTGTCGAACTTCGATCTCGCCAAGGAGGGCGTCTTGCGACGCATCACCGCGCCCACTCTGGTGATTACCGCAGACCGCAGCAAAATGAATTCGGTGGAGAAAGCGCGGGCCTACCAGGTGCAGATTCCGAATTCGAGGCTCGCGGTCATTCGGAGCGATGCGTACCACATCGCCGCCGCCAATGCGGATGAGTGCGTCACCCACACCCTGGCGTTTCTGAAGGAACAGAAGTAGCAGCCCGATGCGATCATTGGTTCTCACCGGGGTAGCTCCTGCGCTGTTTTCCGGGTGGCTCGTGGTGTTTGCGGCAACTTCGGAGCGCGCCCTCGCGCAAGTCGAGGACCACCAATACCGCACCGAGGATATCCAGACCGGCTCTCGCCTTTACGGGGCGCAATGCGCGCTGTGCCATGGCCAGAATGGCGATGGCGTCGTCGGGGTGAATCTTGCCCGTCAGCAGTTCCGCCGCGCTTCGTCTGATGACGACATCCGCAACACCATCACGACGGGCGTTGCCGTCTCTGGCATGCCGCCGTTCCGATTGCAGCGGGCCGAACTCGACGGGCTCGTCGCCTTCATCCGTTCCGGCTTCGACAGAAACGCGACACCCTTCAAGCTAGGCGATGCGGGGAGCGGGAAGGCCGTTTATGACAGCAAGGGGGCGTGCGCGGCCTGTCACCGGGTCGCTGGCAAGGGCGCCCTCATAGCACCGGATCTGAGCGACGTCGGTGCCATCCGCCAGCCATCCGCGATCCAGCGGTCCCTGCTCGAACCCAACCGAGCGATGTTGCCGATCAATCGCCCCGTGCGCATCGTCACGCGCGACGGACGCACCATCCGCGGCCGACGGGTCAATGAGGACACCGCCACGGTGCAGCTGATCGATGACGGCGAACGCCTCGTCTCGCTTTCGAAATCCGATATCCGCGAATTCGAGCTTGGCACCGCCTCCGGTATGCCGTCCTTCGCCGGCAAGCTGACCGACGAGGAATTGGCGGATCTGCTGGCCTATCTTCTTTCGCTGAAGGGACAGTGATGCGCATCTCTCTGCGATACGTTCTCTTGCTGTTGGCTGTTTTCGGATTGTCGGCCCCAGTCGCCGCGCAGGCGCAGGTTACGCCGGAGCGTATCGAGCGGGCGGCGGCCGAGCCGCAGAATTGGCTCACCTATGGTGGCGGCTATGACAGCAAGCGCTACAGCACCCTCGATCAAATCACGCCCGGCAATGTGAAGAACCTCGAACAGAAATGGGTGCTGCAGGATCAGGTGTTCGGGGCCTGGGAATCGACCCCGCTCGTCGTCGACGGCATCATGTATGTGACCGAACGGCCGAACGACGTGATCGCGCTCGATGCGAAGACCGGCAAGGTGTTCTGGCTCTATCGCTACACGCCTTCGCCCGATGCCCGCGTCTGCTGCGGCGCCAACAACCGCGGCGTCGCGATACTGGGCGACACGCTTTTCATGGGCACGCTCGACGCGCATCTCATCGCTCTCGATGCGAAAAAT
>Ga0210380_10001178_pt1 | contig 10858 bp, 5 predicted proteins | sample PLM4_5_coexredo_FD_155476 | JGI IMG/M metagenome (GOLD analysis project Ga0210380, IMG submission 155476) | Groundwater sediment microbial communities from an aquifer in East River, Colorado, USA - PLM4_5_coex redo | ecosystem: Environmental > Terrestrial > Soil > Riparian zone | place: USA...
CTCGTGAAGCGCCTCAAGCCGCACACCAAGCTGCTCGTGATCGAACTGGACCCGGACCTCTGCGCCCGTCTCAAAGCCCGCTTCCCGAAAGTGGACGTGGTGCAGGGAGACGCCTGCCACTTCGACAAGCTGCTCGCCGAGCGCGGCATCAGCCAGGTGGATCACGTCTGTTCCGGGCTGCCGCTGCCCTCGTTCCCCGCTTCGGTGCGCGACGCGATCCTCGCGACCTCGGCGCGAATGCTCGCTCCGGGCGGCACTTTCCGCCAACTCACCGTCATGCCGCTCATCTACTACCGGCTCTACTGCCGCTACTTCAACGACGTGCGGTTCGGTTTCGTGCCGCTGAATATGCCGCCCGGCGGCGTCTACGTCTGCCGCGGGTACCGCCCGGGCGCCTTGGTGTAAGCGAACCAATCCGCGCGATACAACAGGCCCACGGACCTCGGTCCGTGGGTTTCTGTTTGGCTGGAGCGTTCATGCTTTCGACTGCGTTTCTGGCGCCGTTCGCGGGAAGCAAACCGGTTCGACGGGCGGCGGACGCCGTGCTGCTTCGCTACGCCCATCGCCGCGTGGCCGCGCTCGACCGCATGGACGCGGGACAGGTGCAGCACGAGACGCTGAGGCGCCTCGTCCACGCGGCCCGCGCCACGAAGTTCGGCCGCGATCACGACTTCGTCCGCATTTCCTCCGTCGCCGACTATCAGGCCCGCGTGAACGTCCACGACTACGAATGGTTCTGGAGCGAATATTGGAAGGACGCGTACCCGAAACTGGACGACATTACCTGGCCCGGGACGATTCCGTACTACGCGTTGTCGTCCGGCACAACGAGCGGCGCCACGAAGTACGTGCCCGTGTCCCGCGAGATGGTCGCATCGAACAAGAAAGCCGCGTTCACCACCGCCGCATTGTTCCGCCACGCGAACCCCAAAGCGAAGCTCTTCACCGGCAAGTTCTTCTTCCTCGGCGGCAGCACGGACCTTCGCAAGCAGTCGGACGGCAGCCTCGCCGGCGATCTCTCCGGCATCGCCGGTCGTGAACTCCTCGAGTTCCTCCGCCCTTACACCTTCCCGCCCGCCAACGACATGCTTCTCTCGGACTGGCGCGAGAAGATCCGCCACCTCGCCAAATACTCGGTGAACGAACGCATCACCGCCATCAGCGGCATTCCCGCGTGGATGATGGTCCTCTTCGATCGCCTCAAGGAGTGCACCGGAAGGTCAACGATCGCCGAAATCTGGCCGGACCTGCGGCTGATCGTGCACGGCGGCACCAGCTTCGCCCCGTTCCGCGACCTCTTCAACGAAGCCATCGGCAGCGATCGCGTGAAGTACTGCGAAGTGTATCCCTGCTCCGAGGGGTTCATCGCCACCGAAGACCCGCGGCACCACCTGCTTCGCGTCGTGCCCGACCACAACCTGTTCTTCGAGTTCATTCCGTTCAAGGAATTCGGGGACGACGGCAAGCTGAAGCGCGACCACCCGACGCGGCATACCCTGGCCAACGTCGAAATCGGTGTTCAGTACGCCGTCGTCATCACGTCGTGCGCCGGAATCTGGTCGTATCTGGTGGGCGACACGGTTCGCTTCGAGAGCCGCAACCCGCCGCTACTCCGATTCACCGGCCGCACCAAGTTCTTCCTCTCTGCTTTCGGCGAGCACCTGATCGGGGAAGAAGTGGACAAGGCCGTGACATACGCGGCCCACGTGTGCTGCGTGAACGCCCCGGAATACCACGTCGGACCAGTCTTCCCCGCGGACCCGAAGCAACCGGGGCACCACCTCTACCTCATCGAGTTCGTCCCCCGCGGCCCGAAAGACCTCGACCTGTTCGCGAAGGTACTCGATGAGGAGCTCTCGCAGTTGAACGAGGACTACGTGGCCCACCGCATCGGCGACCTGGCGATGCTCTTGCCGAAGGTGCGCGTGGTGAAGCCGGGCGGCTTCGCGATGTGGATGGAACAGCGCGGCAAACTCGGCGGACAGAACAAAGTCCCGACCATGGACAACACCGGCAACATGACGCGGGACATCGCCAAGTGGTTCGAGACCAACGGCTGGTTCGCGTGAGTGAATCGTCCCCGAGCGCTTCAGGATTGGCGTGAACGCAGCAGCATTCGAGAACGTCGTGAAGACTTACAAGTCGGGCCCGTTCGGCGGGCCGGCGTGACGGCCGTGCGCGGTGTGTCGCTCGCGGTGCCCGTCGGCAGCAGCTTCGCCCTGCTCGGGCCCAACCGCGCCGGCAAGACCACACTCGTCAAACTGCTCCTGTCGCTCTGTTCGCCGACCTCGGGCTCTATCGCGCGGTTCGGCTTGCCGATTGCGGATCGGAGCACTCTCGCCCGCATCGGCTACATGCACGAGAACCACGCCTTCCCCCGGTACCTCTCCGCGTCCGAACTGCTTCACTTCTACGGCGGGCTCTCCGGCATCCCCACCGAACAACTCTCCGACCGCGTCGAGACGTGGCTCAAACGCGTCGGCCTCGCGGATCGCCGATCCGAGCCCATCGCCCGGTTCAGTAAGGGCATGGTGCAGCGCCTCGGCCTGGCCCAGGCCCTTCTCAACCATCCGGACCTCCTGATCCTGGACGAACCCACGGAGGGGCTGGACCTCTTCGGCCGCAACTTGCTCCGGGAAGTGGTCCGCGAGTGGAAGGCATCCGGGAAAACGGTCCTGCTCGTGTCGCACGTCCTGCCGGAGGTGGAGGAACTGTGCGACCGCGTGGCCGTGCTCGTGGCGGGCCAGGTGGTCCACTCCGGACCGATGAACGAACTGCTGCAGGATGCCGCCGGTCAGCAGCGCCCGCTGGAAGCCGCCCTGCGGCCGCTCTACGAGCGTGGAGTTGCGGCATGAACGCGCTGCCCACCGCGATCCGCACCGTGCGCTGGATGATCCGCGACACCTTCCGCCAGTCGCTCGCCACGCGGCTCTTCTGGGTCATGCTCGGGCCCACGGTCCTCTGCATCGTGTTCTGCCTCGGCGTCTCCGTGACGGGCGACGATCGCCGCGAGAAGCACCCGGACGAACTGCCGCTGTTTCTGCCCCGGTCGCAGGCGACGCCGGAGGTCGAGAAGGACGGCATCCGTGTGGCCGGCGGGACCGTCTCGCTCGGGTTCGGGCTCTTCAAGTTCGAAGTGACGAAGAACCGCACCGATTCCGTGAAGCTGATTCAACTCTGGCTCGCGGGGATCCTCGCGGATACGGCGGGCGTGCTGCTCGCCCTGCTGTGGACGGCCGGGTTCCTGCCCGCGTTCCTGGAGCCGCATGCCGTCACGGTGCTGCTGGCGAAGCCCGCGCCGCGCTGGTCCATACTCCTCGGCAAGTACGTCGGCGTCGTGCTCTTCGTCGCGTTGCAATCCCTGCTCTTCGTGGTGGGAACGTGGTTCGCCCTCGGCATCGCCACCGGTGTGTGGGACGGCTCCTACTGGTTCGCCGTGCCGCTGCTCGTCGTGAACTTCGCGGTCTTCTACGCCTTCAGCACTCTCCTCGCCGTCTGCACGCGGAGCACCGTGGTGAGCATCTTCGGAACGCTGCTCTTCTGGCTGCTCTGCTGGGCGATGAACTTCACCCGTCATCGGATCGTGGGCTTCGAAGTGTCCGGGCTCAGCCCGATGGCCGCGTTCCTGATCGATGCCGGCTACTGGGTGCTGCCTAAACCCCTGGACATGAGCGGCATCCTCTTCGAGGCCATGCGGGCGAAGGACTTCTCGATCCCGGCCCCGGAACTGCGGGCAGTGCAGGAACGCGGCGCATTCCATCCGGAACTCTCGGTCGCCGCGTCGCTGCTCTTTGCGGTGGGCCTGCTCGCCCTCGCCGCCCACGAGTTCCGCACGATGGATTACTGAGCGCGGGCTTTTTTCACTTGTTCCCGCCCGACGCTCCGATTAAGGTCCGGTCTCCGCTCGAGCAAATCTCCGATGACACCCGAAGTGACCTGCCATGATCTCCCGCCTCCGCGGAGTCGTCCGGTGGACATTGAGCCAGTTTCCCTGCCTGCGGCCGCTCGCTCATCTGCTCGCCTACTACCCCGCGCTGCTGCTCATCCTGCTGCCGCTGTACGGGCTCATCTACGGCTTCCTCATGGCCGATTACGATGCGTTCCACCTCGTGTGGAGCGATCACTTCGGGATCGGCTTGCTCAACGGCGTCGTCGTCGCCCTGCTCCTCGGGGGAGTGCTTCTGGCCGTGCAGCGCCTCGACATCAAGTTCATGCGGCTGCCCCCGGAGCAGGTCGAGGCGGTTCGGGAACAGCATCCACTGATGCTCTGGCCGAAGGTGCGGCACTACTGGTACGCGTGGTGGGTGTTGATTGTGGCCGCGGCGCTGCCGGTCGGTTTCAGCCGCAGCCAGTTCCGGGTCGAGTATCCCGTGGCGGGCGAAACCGCGACGTGCCCGACCTGCGGGGATCGCACGGCGGCGAATGCGGTCGAAGACCGCCCCGCGACTCCGATCGACGGCGACGGGCTCGAATCGATCGTCCGGCACATCGGCTTCGCCATGCTCTGGTTCCCGCTCGGAATGGTGGCCGCCATCATCGTCTTCTCGCTCTTCACGAATTCCGGCCGCACCGGCGACCCGTACAAGGTCGGCCTGTGGCTGGCGGTCCCCGTGTCCGCCGGGTTCTTCCTGCTGCTCGGCGTCTACACGTTCGTTCCGCCCGAGCACGACTCCGCCGTGCGCGACCTGCTGCCCGCTTCGATCCCCGTCTTCCTGCTGCTCGGCTTCTTCACGGTGCTCATCACGGCGATCACGTGGTTTTCCGGCTGGTACCTCCTGCGTCCGATCCTCCTCGCCGTGCTGGTGGCGCCGTTCCTGATCCCGGCGTGCCAGACGCGGCACCGCGTGCCGGGCCTCGAGATCGGCGCCGGCCCCGAGACGTACTACGACGACTGCAAGCGCACCAATCTCTGGTGCTACGACGAACTGCGGGCCCGGCCGCGCACCGACTTCGGGCTCGTGGAGGATGAAGCGGCGCTGAAGGCGTGGAACGACCGCATGGTGGCGCGCTACGGCGGGCCGCGGCCGGTCGTCGTGGTCTCGGTGAGCGGCGGGGCCAGCGCCTCCGCGCTCTACACGGCGGACGTGCTCTTCACCCTGGAACGCGAGAGCCCCGGGTTCTCCGATCAGGTGCGGATCATCACCGGCGCGTCGGGCGGAATGCTCGGCGCATCGTACTTCGTCTCGCAGTTCCATCCGGCCTCGAAGTCCGGCTTGTACGCCGCGCGCGAGGCGTATGCCGCGGCGTGGAAGAAGCGGTTCTTCGAACAGGCGGGAACGGCGGAGGAATTCGCCGCGGCCGAACAGGCCTACAAGAAGGTCGTGGAAGCGGCGCGGCAAACGGCGCGCACGCAACTCGGCAACGACTTCCTCCGCCCGATCATTCAACAGTGGATCCACAAGGACATGCCGCTCGCCGCGCTGCCCGTTGCCACGATCAACGACCGCGGCATGGCCCTCGAGCTCGCCTGGCGCAAGCACCTCGACGGCGCGCTCCACGTGCCGTTCAAGCAGTTCCGCGAAGCCGAACAGGCCGGGCAGATCCCTTCGATCGTCTTCACGCCGATGATGATCGAGGACGGCCGGCAACTCATCATCAGCAACCTGGACCTGGATTACATGGTCGATTCCGTGGTGCCCGAAACATCGGGAACCGACGTCGCACAACCGAAGGTGCCGACCGAGCGGCCCTCGCACACCGGCATGGAGTTCTACCGGCTCTTCCCGAAGGCGGATCAGTTCACACTGGCGACCGCGGTGCGGTTGAACGCTTCGTTTCCGTATCTGAGCCCGTCGCCGGCGCTGCCGACCAACCCGGAGCGGCACGTGGTGGACGCCGGGTACTACGACAACTACGGCACGCTCACGGCCACGAAGTGGGCGATCCGCAACCTGAACTGGCTGAACAACGCGTGGTGGCGGTCGTACACTCGGGCCTATGGCGCCCCAAACCAGCCCGTGCAGACCGTGTTCCTCGTGCAGGTTCGTTGCTTCGCGTTCGAAGGTGAGAGCCGGTCGTTCGTGCGCGAACGGGAGTGCGCGGAGGTGCGGCGACGGGGGGAATGCGGGGTCGCCAGCACGGAGTCCGGGTGGTATTCGCTCAGCGCCCCGGTGTTCGGGCTGCTGTCCTCGTGGCGGGCGAACATGGTGTACCGCGGCGACGAGCGCGTGGATGCCACGCAGATCTTCTCGCGGCACAAGACCGCGGACCCCGAGCATCCCGGGTTCGAATCGCGGGTCGAGCGCGTGCTGTACGAATGCCCGTTCGAGCCGTCGTTGAACTGGACGCTGACGGACGCGACGCGGTGGCGGCTGCGGGCGGGCAGCGGCCGGCAGATCGAAGGCGAGTTCGGCGGCGTCCGCACGACATTCGACTTCGCTCGCCGCGTGTCGATTCCGCCCGCATTACAGAGTGATCTCCAGGCCTTGACGGCGCTCGGCCAAGGGCCGCCGGACCGGAGCCGCTCCCCGGCCGCCGCCCGCCGCGAGTTCTATTGAAACCTGATCGCCTATCGGCAGGCCCAGCCGCGGAAACCGGACGAGAAGAAGTGAATCACTGAAACCAGAGGCACGCGAATGACGCGGATTCCAGCGCGGTGAGAAGTGGGTGCGCCCTCTTCACTTCCCCCCTTGTGGGGGAGGTCGCCGTCTCGTCGCGCATGCGACGAGATGGCGGGTGGGGGGGGTGAAGGAGACACTCTTGCGCGAAGGCACCGGAGTGATCGCATGCAGCCCCCCACCCGCCACGGCAACGCATTCGCGTTGCCGTGACGACCTCCCCCACAGAGGGGGGAGGTGTGGCGTGTCCGACACACTGTCCGCATCGCCCCGACCTCTCCCCCGGTAAGCCGGGGGAGAGGTGAAGGCCGGTCGCATCAGGAAGCTAAGCGCAGCGAAGAGTTGAACCGGTTACTATGCGGCGGATGGGACCCGAATCCTGTTCTCAAATCCGCGTGCATCCGCGCTGGAATCCGCGTCATCCGCGTGCCAATCGCATCACACCTGGGAGCCCTCATGCGTCATTTCGTTCTCGTATTCGCCTCGCTTGTCGTGCTGCCGCAGGCGCGGGCCGCGGACTTCGATTCCAAGCCGATCGATGAGGTCGTCGAGAAGGCGCTCGCGGAGTTCCAGGCGCCTGGCGCCGCGGTCGTCATCGTGAAGGACGACGAGGTCGTCTACCTCAAGGGGCACGGCGTCCGCAAGACGGGCGAAGAGGCAAAGGTCACGCCGGACACGGTGTTCGCCATCGCCTCGTGTTCGAAGGCGTTCACCGCCACGCTCGTCGCCATGCTCATCGAGGACGGCAAGCTCAAGTGGGACGACAAGGTTCACGACCATCTGGATGTCTTCCGGCTTTCGGATGAACTCGCGGACCGGGAGGTCACGTTCCGGGATTTGCTCTCGCACCGCACGGGGATGCCGCGGCACGACATGATCTGGGCCGGCCGCGAGACGACCAGCGAGGCGTTGATCCGCTCGTGGGTGCGGGCGAAGCCGGCCACGTCGTTCCGCTCCACCTGGGAGTATTCGAACGTCCCGTTCACCACGGCGGGGTTCGTGGCCGGGAAGCTGAGCGGCTCGGATTGGGCCGCGGCCACGAAGGCGCGGTTGTTCGATCCGCTGGGCATGGCCTCTACGAGTGCGACATCGCGGGATGCCCAGGCCGCGGAGGACCGCGCGACGCCGCATTACCGGGGCTTCGACAAGTCGATCCGTGCCATCGGCTGGGATTCAATCGATCACGCCGGGGGGGCGGGGTGCATCAACAGCACGGCACGGGACATGGGCCGATGGCTTCGGTTCCAACTGGCGGGCGGCAAGTTCGAGGGCAAGCGGCTGCTCCCGGAGAAGGCGCTGCGCGAGACGCATTCGCCGCAGATGATCGTGAAGCCCGAGGGGCCGTTCGCCACGTACTTCCCCGCGAAGACCTCGAAGTTCGTGAACTACGGGCTCGGCTGGTTCGTGCACGACTACCGCGGGCACGTCTGCCTGTCGCACGGCGGCACGCTCACCGGGTTCCGCGCCCAGGTCATGCTCGTGCCGGAGAAGAAGATCGGCGTCTGCGTGCTGTGCAATCTGCGGCCGTCGTACGTCGCGGAAGCGGTGGCGAAGACGGTGCTCGATCGCACGCTTGAGTTGCCGCCCGAGGACTGGGTGAAGTTCCACACTTCCGCGTTTACACTGCTCGAGTTCCAGACGGCGCTCAACGGGAAGATGCGCGAGGCGGCCCGCAAGAAGAACACGAAGCCGTCGCTGGAGCTCGCCAAGTACGCAGGTGCGTTCGACGAGCGTGCCTATGGCCGCGCGGAGATCGTCGAAAAGGACGGCGTCCTGCAAGTCGGGTGGGGCAAGCTCACGTTCCGGCTCGATCACTACCACTTCGACACGTTCACCGCGGTGCCCATCGAACCGAAGGACGAGGTGATCTCGTTCGATCGGAGCATCCACGAGGTTCAGTTTCGTCTGGGGTCGGACGGCGAGGTCGCGGGGATGAAGTTCCTGGAGCAGGAATTCGTGCGAAAGAAGGAGAAGAAGTAGCGGACCCGTGGGCTTTTCAGTGCCGGCCCGAAAGGTCCTACGATCGTCATAATCGATTCAATTTCCACTTGCGGACGGTCTGGCAACGCTTAGTCTAATAGTCGCGCTGGAAGCTCGCAATCCGGCGCAAATCGACCCCTTTCGATTCACGCCTTTGAGTGAGTACGCCCATGCTCTCGCCCACCTTTCGCCGCCGTCTCTCTCCGGATTTATTTCACACAATCTCGCCACCCGATTGACGCAATCGCGCGGCGCCTGTCGCTGATGAAATTGTCCCCGTCCGCCCGGCTTCGCGCCCCCGCGCACCCGGCGAAACCCTGACCCGTGTCGGCCCCCCCAGCCCACCGGTGCCGCATGTCGATCCGTCTCATCCGCCGTGTGGCTCAGGCGCTGCGCCAATTGTTCGTCCCGCGCCGCCCCGCCCGCCTGTCGCCCCGCTGGGTCGTCGTGGACCGCTGGTTCCACCTCCGCCGCCAACTGGAGGAGCTGGAATCGCGCGTCGTTCCGGCGACCGTGACCTGGATCAACGCCTCCGGCGGCGACTGGGCCACGCCGGCGAACTGGAACACCAGCGCTTTGCCGGCCGTCGGCGACGATGTCGTGATTCCCGATCTAACCGGCGCGCAGACCATCACCTCGAGCGGCGCGGTCAGCATCAACAGCTTGAACTCCGCGGAGGCGCTGTCCATCACAGGGGGCAGCTTCAGCGTGCTGACCGCGCCGGTGCCAAACGGCGGCGTGAGCGTCACGGGCGGCAGCTTTCTGCCCAACACCGGTCTGATCGGAAATGTTTCGGTATCCACCGGCGCGACGGTGGCCGTCACGGACATTTCCCCAACCGGGCTCGTGAGCCTGTGGCAGGGCGAAGGCACTGCGGCCGACACCACGGGCGCGAATGCCGGCGCCCTCACGAACGGCGCGACGACCACCATCGGCCGGGTCGGCCAGGCGTTCAGCCTGGACGGCACAAATGATTATGTGAACGTCGGGGACCCGGCGAACGGCAGCCTCGATTTCGGGACCGGCGACTTCACCTTCGATTTCTGGATGAAGCCGAGCGCCTTCAACCGCAACATTCTCAACAAGGGATCGCACGGAGGGCTCCCGGTCGGAAGCCGCAGCGGATTCTTCCTCGCCACCACGGCGGGCGGCAACCTCCTCGCGGAAGTCTCCTCGCTGGACGCCAACGGGTCCTTCACGCAGGCCACGACGACAAGCGCCGTCCCACTGGGGCAGTGGACGCACGTCGCGTTCGTCCGGACCGCCAGCAGCATCACGTGGTACATCAATGGCGTGGCGCAGAGCGTGACGACGGGGGGAAACACCGGCCCGAGCGGCGTGACTAACATCTCGACGAACGCACCGTTGCGAATCGGCGCCCGCGACGAAGGCGTCATCGGGACTCTCGCCTCTTTCTTCAGTGGCCAGCTCGACCAGATCACCGTCCACAACCGCGCGCTGTCGGCGGCGGAGATCCAGGCCGCGAAGGCCGGCAACACGTTCACGCAGACTTCCGGGACTGCGACGGTCGCCGGCGAACTAGTGTCGTCCAGCGTCCTCCTTCAGGGCGGGACGATGACGGTCGGGTCGGCTGGAGCGACGCCGAGCCCCGCCCCGCTGCACCAGTGGACGTTCAACGATGGCACGGCACGCGACTCGATCAGTGGTTCGAACGCCACACTCGTGAACGGTGCGACAGTCACCGCAGTCGGCAATCAGGGCTACCTCTCGCTCGACGGCATCAGCCAGTACATGCGATCACCTCTACTTGGTGAGACGATCACGACGAAGACGCTCGTGGCCTGGGTGCAGGCCTCGAATCTCACCCAGTCCGGTGGCAGCGTGCTGACCCTGGAAGTCCCTTCGCTCACCGCCAGCGCGAACATCTTCGACGCAGTGGGTTACGGCGAGCGGACCGCCGGGCAGTGGATGGCGGGAAGCGACTTCTTCAACCGCACGCCGACGAGCAACGGAGGTTCGAGCGAAACCTTCGTCCAGCCATCCGACGTGATGATTGCGATCGCCTACGGATCGGACAACAGCATCACCCTGTACCGCAATGGTGTGGCGTACGGCACGGCCTACACGCAAGGCACGCTGCAGACGTACCCCACGGGAGTCGCGGACGTTTTGTTCGGCAAGCGTCACCTCGCGTTGACGGAAGCGTCAGGAACCGCGACGGGAGCGGACGGCTACTTCGCCGGGCTCCTCGACGAAGCCCGCATCTACGGTACGGCACTCTCCGCTGGACAAATCCAGCAACTCTACAGCGGCGGCCCCGTCCGGACCGCGGTGACGGCGGGTGCGGTCTCCGTTGCCCC
>Ga0210380_10001180_pt1 | contig 10851 bp, 12 predicted proteins | sample PLM4_5_coexredo_FD_155476 | JGI IMG/M metagenome (GOLD analysis project Ga0210380, IMG submission 155476) | Groundwater sediment microbial communities from an aquifer in East River, Colorado, USA - PLM4_5_coex redo | ecosystem: Environmental > Terrestrial > Soil > Riparian zone | place: USA...
AGGCCAAGGATGCCGATGATTTGGCGGTGGCTCGCTGGCGGAAACCGGAGGCCGCGGAATAGTTTTCAACGCAGCCTGTTCGTATGACTGAACGGCGCAGGAACGACGTCATGATCCGATCGATTGCGACTGCCATTGGCATACTTGCTGCAACCGCGGCGGCCGCAGACACCCGCGTCAGCTATTTCCCAGTGACGCCGAACGCTCGTCCCCATGACGTCGCGGTTACCACCGAGGGCATCGTCTATTACACCGGCCAGGCCAAGGGATATCTCGGCCGGCTCGATCCCAGGACCGGCAAGGACGAGAACATACCGATTGGCTCGGGCTCGGCGCCGCATGGCGTCATCGTGGCGCCTGACGGGGGTGTCTGGATCACCGATGGCGGCCTCAACGCCAATGTGCGCTTCGATCCGAAGACCAAGAAGTTCGACTATTTCATGCTGCCGCCGCACCTGCCTTCCGCCAATCTCAACACCGGTGTGTTCGACAAGGACGGCGTCTACTGGTTCACCGGCCAGAATGGCGTGCACGGCTCCGTCAATGCCAAAACCGGCAAGGTCGAAAGCTGGAAATCGCCGCGCGGAGGCAGCTACGGCATCACGGTGACACCGGGCAACGATGTCTGGTACGCGGCGCTCGCCGGCGATCATCTCGGCAAAATCAACAAGGCGACCGGCACCGTAGACATCGTCGAGCCGCACAGGAAAGGCGCAGGCCCGCGCCGCGTGTGGTCGGACACGAAGGGCGTGCTCTGGGTGAGCTTCTGGCACTCCGGCGAGGTCGGCCGCTACGATCCCGCGGCGAAGGCCTGGAAGTCGTGGCTCCTGCCCGGCAACCCTGGCAGCGGCTGTTATTCCGTCTATGTCGACGAGCAGGACAGAGTCTGGCTCACCGATTTCCTGACCAACTCCATCGTCCGCTTCGACCCCGCCGCCGAGACGTTCGAAACGTTCCCAAGCAGCAAGCGGGGCGCGCAGGTGCGCCAGATGCTCGGCCGGCCCGGCGAAGCCTGGGGCGCCGAATCCGGCAACGACCGGCTGGTGCAAATTAAGTATTGATGCGCCGCGCGCTCCCGCCCTGCCGGACTTGTGTTAATTTGGCGGTGATGGATCGCGTGACCACACGACGGAAAATTCTCCGCCTGATCGTCTGCTCGCCGCTGCTGGCAGGGGGAAGCCGCACCGCGTTCGCCGCCAAGGCCGCAGCGGTCGAGCGTCTGATCGAGCAGGCGAGGGCGCTGCCGACTGTCTCGCAGCGGATCGATTTCATTTCCGGCAAGCTCATCGGCGTCCGCTACCAGGCCGAAACGCTGATCGGCAGCCCGAAACAACCCGAACGCTTCGTCGTCCGCGACGATGCATTCGATTGCGTGACGTTCTGCGAGGTGGTGCTGGCGGCTGCCATCGCCGGCGACTTTATAGAGTTCGAGACATTGCTCCGCCGCATCCGCTACGACCGCGGCAATGTGCAATATGACCAGCGCAATCACTATTTTGCCGACTGGTGCAAGCGCAACATCGAGAATGGCATCTGCAAGCCGGTGGCGATCGAGCCGTCGGTGGTGATAGACAAGACCGTCACCTGGCACCGCGAGTTCGGCAGGCATCCGGTGTCGATCGTGGCGGTTTCCAAGGAGACGTTGTTGCAGAAGTCCAGGCTTCTGGCGGCGGGCGACATCATTGGCTTCACATCGCGGCGCTCGGATCTCGATTTCTTCCACACCGGTATCGTTGCGTTCGGCAAGGGTGGCGAGTTGTTGTTGCGCAATGCATCGCAAAGCCGCGGCCGGGTCGTGGACGACAAGATGACGGCATTCGTCACCGTCAATCCGGTGACCTATGTGACGCTGCTGCGAGCGGCCGAGAATACGCCGGTTGTGGAGCGCCGTTGAAGAAACGGAAAACCCGCGCGTCGCGTCAAAGGCCGGCTTTGCATCGGCGGACGCAGGCAACGGTCGCGGATATCGTCCGTTCCACTGCCACGCGTCTCAAGCGCGCCAAGCTCGTGTACGCGCACGGCACTGCCGACCCTGTTGCCGAAGCGGCCTTCCTGGTCGGCGAGACGCTGGGCATCCATCCCGATCATATCGCGGCCCGCACCGGAAAACGCGTAACGGCCACGCAGCGGAAGAAAATCGACGCGCTGGTTGAGCGGCGCATCCGCACCCGCAAGCCCGCGGCCTATATGCTCAAGCGCATCTACATGCTCGGCGTGCCCTTCTATGTGGATGAGCGCGCAATCGTGCCGCGGTCGTTTCTTGGGGAGATTCTCGACAGCGAATTGTTCGCCGGCGAGGATTTCTCCCTGCTGCGAAAGACCGATTCGATTGCCAGCGTGCTCGACCTTTGCACCGGCTCGGCATGTCTCGCGATCCTGGCTGCGTTGCGCTTTCCGCAGGCGAAGGTCGATGCGGTCGAACTTTGCAAAGCGGCGATCGAGGTTGCCAGGCGGAATGTTGCGGACCATCACATGAAGAAACGCGTTCGGCTGTTGCGCGGCGATCTGTTCGCGCCGGTCAAGGCCGCGCGCTACGATCTCATCATCGCCAATCCGCCTTACGTCGACGATCAAGGCATGGCCTCGCTCCCGCCCGAATGCCGGCACGAGCCGAAACTTGCTTTTGACGGAGGAAGCGACGGACTTTCGGTGATCGCGCGGATTCTGGATGGGGCAGGCCGGCACCTCAACAAGGGTGGGGGCCTGCTTTGCGAGGTCGGGCGTGGCCGCACCGTGATCGAACGCGCCTATCCCGACAAAAGGTTTCTTTGGCTCGACACCGAGGAGAGCAGCGGCGAGGTGTTCTGGCTCGACGCCGATCAGCTTCGCTAGGCCGCCGCGGCCTTGCCCTTCGGCTGCACTTCCGCGGTGTAGTCGCTCATCAGGTGCTGCGTGATGGCGCCCGGCGTGAATTTCCACTGCGCGATTTCGGACACCGCCGTCACCTCGGCCGCGGTGCCGGTGATGAAGCATTCCGAGAAATTCGACAGCTCGTCCGGCATGATCCGCCGCTCGATCACCTCGATGCCGCGTTTTTTCGCCAGCGTGATCGCGGTCGCGCGCGTAATTCCGGCAAGGAAGCAGTCCGCGATCGGCGTATGGATCTTGCCCTCCTTGATGAAGAAGACGTTGGCGCCGGTGCACTCGGCGACCCGGCCCTGCCAGTCGAGCATCAGGGCGTCGGCATAGCCTTTGCGCTCGGCGCGATGCTTGGAGATGGTGCAGATCATGTAGAGGCCGGCGGCCTTGGCGAGGCACGGCGCGGTCGCGGGATCGGGACGGCGATATTCCGCGAGGTCGAGCCGGATGCCCTTGAGCCGCTGCGCCGGGTCGAAATAGCTCGGCCATTCCCAGGTCGCGATGGCGAGATGGATTTTGTTCTGTTGCGCCGAGACGCCCAGTTGCTCCGAGCCGCGCCAGGCGATGGCGCGCACGTAAGCTTCTTTCTGATTGTTGCGGTCGAGCACGAGCCGCTTGGCGGCGTCGATCTCGGCCACCGAATAGGGAATCTCGAAGTCGAGGATGCCGGCCGAGCGCTTCAGCCGCTCGGAATGTTCGGTGCCCTTGTAGATCGTGCCGCCATAGGCGCGCTCGCCCTCGAACACGCAGCTTGCGTAATGCAGCCCGTGGGTCAGAACGCTGATCTTGGACTCCGACGTGGGCACGAGCTTGCCGTCGAACCAGATCAGGTCCGGACGTTGGTCGAATGGCACCGCCATGGCACTTCCTCCAAAAAGCACGAACCGGGGCCGAACCGGATTGGCCCCAATTTGCGGCCTCTTGCCGCTTTTGCTTCGGGCCTCAAGTCCCGATATGTTGCGCCCGAACCATCAGAGCGCGACTGCCCGATGGGTTCAATGCCGACCGTTCTACCCTGTCCAGCCGGTACGATCCTTTCGTCGGGACGCAAATTTGGGTAACAATAAAACCGAAATATGTCAACATGGCTGACATAAATATTTCCAGCCTTGCCGACCGGGCGGGGGCGGCCCAGGCCGATCAGCGGGCGCATTCTTCAGAGCCGATCTGGGATCTCATCGAGCTCCTGTTCTTCGCCTACCGCGATTTCGTTAGCGATCCCGACGATGTCCTCGCCAAGTTCAGCTTCGGCCGGGCGCACCACCGGGTGCTGCACTTCGTCAACCGCCATCCGGGCATGAAGGTCGCCGATCTGCTCGAGGTGCTGAAGATCACCAAGCAGTCGCTCGGTCGGGTGCTCAAGCAACTCGTTGACCAGGGCTATGTTGTGCAGAAGGAGGGCGAGAACGATCGCCGCCAGCGCCTGCTGTTCGTCACGCCGAAGGGGGAGCAACTGGCCATGAAGCTTGCCGGTCTGCAGACCGAGCGGATCGCCCGAGCGCTCGGCGAGATCGGACCCAATGCGCACGACGCGGCTCGCCGCTTTCTCGTGGCGATGATCGACGCCGATGGCCGCGACGACGTGCAGAAGCTGATCACCCGTGCCGACCGCGCACGCCGGCCGCGGTCCTGACCCCGCGGGGGAATGATGGCCCCGGTTCCGGTCCCACATCCGCCCGCCGACGACGCGCCGCACCTGCTTGTGGTCGACGACGACCGCCGCATACGCGATCTGTTGTCGCGCTTTCTGTCGATCGAGGGCTACCGCATCAGCACCGCCGACAGCGCGGCGATGGCGCGCGCCAAGCTCGCGAGCCTGAGCTTCGATCTCCTGATCCTCGACGTGATGATGCCGGGCGAGACCGGCTTTGAATTCGCCGAGTTCATCCGCCAGACCTCCGCGGTGCCGATCCTGATGCTGACCGCGCGCGACGCCGCGGAAAGCCGGATCACCGGGCTCGAAATTGGCGCCGACGATTATGTATCCAAACCATTCGAGCCGCGCGAGCTGTCGCTGCGGGTGGCGAGCATCCTGCGCCGAGCGAAACCTGCCGCAGCGCCTGTAACCGAGAGCATCCGCTTCGGGCAATTCGTGTTTCATCTTGGACGGACCGAGCTGCGCCGCGGCGACGAGGTGGTCCGGCTCACCGACCGCGAACGCGAGATGTTGGCGGTGTTGGCCTCCGCTCCCGGCGAGACCGTGCCGCGAATGGCGCTCGCCGGCTCCGGTGGTTCGGTCAACGAGCGCGCCGTGGATGTCCAGGTCAATCGCCTGCGGCGCAAGATCGAGCTCGATCCGACCAACCCGCTGATCGTGCAGACCGTGCGCGGCATCGGCTACCGGCTGGTGGTCTCGCCATGACCAGCCTCGACGTCGGGATGGCGCGCCTGCGCTCGGTCGCCACCCATGTGTCCGACCGCTGGGGCCGCTTCAACGCCTGGTACAAGGCGTTCCTGCCGAAGGGCCTCTACGCTCGCGCGCTCCTGATCATCATCGCGCCGATGGTGATCCTGCAGTCGGTCGTCGCTTTCGTGTTCATGGAGCGCCATTGGAACCTGGTGACGCGGCACCTGTCCGCCGCGGTGGTGGGCGATATTGCGGCGCTCACCGAGATCGCCAAGGTCTATACGCAGGAGGACGACCACGCGCGGCTACGCAAGATTGCGCAGGATCGCATGGGTCTGACCGTCGATTTCCTGCCGCTGTCCGACATGCCGCCGCCCGGGCCGAAGCCGTTCTTCTCGCTGCTCGACCAGGCGCTGTCGGTTGAGCTTCGCAAGCAGATCGGCCGGCCGTTCTGGATCGACACCGTCGGCCGCTCCGCGCTCGTTGAGATCCGCATCCAGCTCGATGGCGCGGTGATGCGCGTGTTCGCCCGGCGCAGCGCCGCCTACGCCTCCAACTCGGAGATTTTCCTGCTCTGGATGGTCGGCACGTCGCTTGTCCTGCTGGCGGTCGCCATCGGCTTCCTGCGCAATCAGATCAAGCCGATCCTGCTGCTTGCCGACGCCGCGGAGAGCTTCGGCAAGGGCCGCGAAGCGGCGGACTTCCGGCCGCGGGGCGCGCGCGAGGTGCGCCGCGCCGCGCAGGCCTTCATCGAGATGAAGACGCGTATCGAGCGGGCAATCGAACAGCGCACCGCAATGCTCGCCGGCGTCTCGCACGACCTCCGCACGGTGCTGACCCGCTTCAAGCTCGAATTGGCATTGCTCGGCGATGCGCCCGAGGCCGAGGCGATGAAGAAGGACGTCGACGAGATGAGCCGAATGCTCGAGGCCTATCTCGCCTTCGCGCGCGGCGACACCGGCGAGCAGTCGGCGCCGACCGACATGTCCGATTTCCTCGACGAACTGAAGGCCGACGCCGAGCGCAACGGCCACCGCGCCAACGTGACCTTCCACGGTTATCCGATCGTTACGGTGAAGCCTGCGGCGTTCAAGCGCTGCATCGCTAACCTCGTGTCGAATGCGGCGCGCTTTGCCGAAACCATCGACATCGTCGGCCATCGCGACCACCGCTATCTTACCGTCACGATCGACGACGACGGGCCGGGGATTCCGGCGGCAATGCGCGAGGAGGTGTTCAAGCCGTTCCTACGGCTCGACGACGCGCGCAACCAGGACGAGGGCGGCACCGGCCTCGGCCTCGCCATCGCGCGCGACATTGCGCGCTCGCACGGCGGCGACATCGTGCTGGACGCAAGCCCGCTCGGCGGATTGCGCGCCCGCGTGCGCGTGCCTGTTTGATTTGGACGGGCGCCGCCATCCCTCCCCGATTTCGGGGAGGAAATTCAACGGGTGAAGATGAACGACGGGCGGGGATAAGTGTTGTTTTCGGAAAGCGTCGCAGCCCCGTCCCCTCGGACCGATCCGCATCGAAGGAGCCCGCCATGCCGAAGCCGATCCTCAACATCGCCGACGTCGAATTCCGCAAGGTCGGGCACGGCACGAACTTTCCCGGCGCCGAGGACGCCCCGGAGAAATTCTCCGCGCAGATCGGCGACATCGCCCGGCGCATCGGCGCGCAGAAGCTCGGCTACAATTTGACCGTCGTGCCGCCCGGCAAGCGCGCCTGGCCGTTCCACAATCATCGCGTCAACGAGGAGATGTTCTTCATTCTCGAAGGCGAGGGCGAGGTGCGGATCGGCAAGGACACGTTTCCGATCAAGAAAGGTGATGTCATTGCCCATCCGCCGGGCGAAGCGGACACCGCGCACCAGATCGTCAACACGTCGAATGCCGAGTTGAAGTATCTCGCCATCAGCACGATGGCGATGCCGGAAATCTGCGACTATCCGGACTCAAAAAAATTCGGGGTGATGGCGATGCAGCCTGGCCCGGACGGCAAGCCGAAATTCTGGCGCTTCGTCGCGCGCGACGGCACAGGACTCAATTACTTCGACGGCGATTAGCGGTTATATGACGACGCGGTCATCGCGATCGCGCCGGCCGCGGCGGGATTGACGCATCCGCTGGCGGAAATTGCACGCCGCTTCCGGAATCCGGCAGAGATCGTCGAGCAGCCCGGCGAAGCGCTGGCCGCGCGCCAGCTCGCGGTCGAGCGCGGCGAGCGTCTGCGTATTGTCGTCCTCGTCATCGACCCAGGTCCGCAGCACGTTGGCGAAGAGGAGCGCCAGCCCTTGCGCGCGCACCATGCCCTTGGGGCCACTCGCGCCGATGCCGGCCGAGGTCAGCATCCATTGCTGCGAGCGCACCGCCATGGCGTTGAGCGCCAGCGCCAGGGGCGGATCGCGGCGCGCCGAACGGAGCAGCCCGCGCACCGCCTCCCGGTGTGGCGACAACAGCTCAACCCGGCGCATCAGCACGTCGAACAGCCGCTCGCGCGGCGATTCCTCCTCCATGTCGGGATCAACTTCAGCGAGCACCTTGCGGTCAAGCTCCTTGATCTGGGCGCCGAGGATCGCAAGCGGCGTTCCGAATTCGCCGCGCAGGTCGGCCAGCGTGACGCCGGCGCGCTCGGCGATTTCGGCCAAGCCGATGCGCTCGATCGGCTGCTCGGCGAGCAGCAGCATGAAGGCTTCGATGATGCGCTCGCGCGGTGAGCCGGTCGGGGCCGGCCTGTTTGCCGCGAACCTGGCGCGTGATGCTGGACGGCGGGCTTTGGAACGGGTTGCCTTGCGGGCCATGACACGCCTCCTCACGCTCGATTGAACTGCACGAACCTAGTCCTCTAACCGGGCCGTTCCAAGGCGTTGAAATTCACCCCGCCAAACCTTTGCCACGCTTGGTCGCGGCGGCGACCGCTTTGGTCATCAGCGGCGCGACGCCGCCCTGGCCCATCAGCACCTCCAGCGCCGCTGCGGTCGTGCCGCCGGGCGAGGTGACGTTCTGGCGCAAGGTCGCAACGGGCAGCGGGGAGCGAAGCATGAGTTCGCCGGAGCCGGCGACCGTCTCGCGTGCCAGCTTTTCGGCAAGCGCAGCCGGCAGCCCCGCCGCAACTCCGGCCTCCGCCATCGCTTCGGCCAGCAGGAAAACATAGGCGGGGCCCGATCCCGACACCGCGGTCACCGCGTCCATCAGCGCCTCGTCGTTCACCCACTCGACCGAGCCGGTTGCGGCGAGCAGGCCATGCGCGAGCTTGCGGGATTTTGCTTCGACGCGGCGGTTGCCGACCGCGACGGTGATGCCGCGGCCGATGGCCGCCGGCGTGTTCGGCATGGCACGTACGATGGCGGCGTTCGGCAGGTGCTGTTCGAGAAAGCCGAGCGTTCGCCCGGCCATGATCGAGACCACGACGGTCTTTTGATCGATCAGCGCGGCGAGCAGCGGCAGTGCGTCGGGCGCGCTCTGCGGCTTCACTGCGATCACCAGGGCGGCGACCGGGCCGACATCGCCTTTGGGATTGATGCGGACGCCGCGCTTGCCCAGCGTCTTGATCGCTTTCGACGGCTGCGGCTCCAGCACGATGACTTTCTTCGGCGACAGCTTGCGGGCGAGCCAGCCGTCGAGCATCGCGCCGCCCATCTTGCCGGCGCCGACCAGCACCAGCGCGCCGGGAATGGCGGCGAGGGAGTTTTGCTTGGCAGATTTAGCCATGACGTTGCCCCGTCATTCCGGCCGAACGTAAGCGAGTGCCGGAATCCATAACCACTATCGTTCGCAGTGATGCACCGCCACAAGCAAGGTTCGCCGCTTCGCGGCGCCCCCGAATGACGTGGAGAACTTTACGCTTCGCCTGAGGTCTCGAACATGGCGGCGTCGAGCGCCTCGCGCGCGGGCTTGCCGGCCCAGACCACGAACTGGAAGGCCGGGAAATAGCCTTCGCAGCCTTCGAGCGCGCTGGAGAGCATCGCCTGGCATTGTTGGCTCGTCGCCTCGACGCCGCCGGCCAGCACCAGCGCGTGGCGGAACATCACCATGCCGTCCTGGGTCCACAGGTCGAAGTGCCCGATCCACAATTGTTCGTTCACCAGGGCGATGAGCTTCTGCACTTCTTCGCGGCGGCGCTCCGGCACCTTGAGGTCGAAGGCGCAGGCCAGATGCAGCGCCTCGATGTTGTGCATCCAGGTGAAGGAAACCTGGTAGTCACTCCACTTGCCGCCGACCAGCATGGTGATCTCGTCGTCGCCGGCGCGCTCGAACGACCAGTCGTTGATTGCGGCGATGCGTTCGACCACGTCGAGCGGATTCGTCCGTGGGTGCTCCGAGCGCGCGATCTGAGGCATGCCGTCTCCGATTTGGATCGCTTTGGAAGTGATTGGCCCACGCGCCAATCACGCGCTCACGCGACGCACTACGGCACGCTGGCCGGGAGCCTATGACGCGGTGTCCCCCGAAGCGACTGCCCCCGACGCGGCCGATTGACTCGGCCGGGGCGAATCACTTGCTGAATCGAATATAGCCAGGCGGATTCCGCCCGCAACATTCATGAGCGCGGCGAAGTGCTTGAAGAGTCTTTCGGAATCCACAGAGGCCACGAGAAGCCACATGGCTAGTCAATTCTGCAGCAGTCGTTGCTTCGGCCGGCGTTGTGGAAAATTTATTAACGGCGCCCGTGATTTGCGCGGTTTAGTCAAACAGACTCGACACCGACTCTTCCGCCGCGGTCCGGCCGATCGCTTCGCCGATCAGCGTGTCGATCGGCAGCACGCGGATGTTGGGCGCCGCGCGAACCGCTTCGGTCGGCTGGATCGAATCGGTGATCACCAGCTCCTTGAGCTTGGAGGCGTTGACGCGCGCCACCGCGCCGCCTGACAGCACGCCGTGGGTGATATAGGCCGCGACCGACTCGGCGCCCTGCTTGAGCAGCGCCTCGGCGGCGTTTACCAGTGTTCCGCCGGAATCGACAATGTCGTCGACCAGGATGCAGGCGTGGCCCTGCACCTCGCCGATCACGTTCATCACTTCGGACTCGCCGGCCCGCTCGCGCCGCTTGTCGATGATGGCGAGCGGCGCGTTGATGCGCTTGGCAAGCCCGCGCGCGCGGACCACGCCGCCGACGTCCGGCGACACCACCATCAGATTGTCGAGCTTGTAGTGAGCCTTGATATCACGGACCATCACCGGCGATGCGAAGAGGTTGTCGGTCGGGATGTCGAAGAAGCCCTGGATCTGTCCGGCGTGCAGGTCGAGCGTCATCACGCGATCGGCGCCGGCGCGGGTGATCAGGTTGGCCACGAGCTTGGCCGAGATCGGCGTGCGTGGCCCGGGTTTGCGGTCCTGCCGGGCGTAGCCGAAATAAGGCACCACCGCCGTGATGCGGCGCGCCGAGGAGCGGCGCAGCGCATCCATGATGATCAGCAGTTCCATCAGATGGTCGTTCGCCGGGAACGACGTCGACTGCAGCACGAAAACGTCGGAGCCGCGAACGTTCTCCTGGATCTCGACGAAGATCTCCATGTCCGCAAAGCGCCGCACCACGGCCTGCGCCAGCGGGATCTTGAGGTAGGCGGCGATCGACTGGGCGAGCTCAGGGTTGGAGTTGCCGGCGACGAGCTTGATCGCTCCGTTCTTCGCCGACATGGGCGCCTC
>Ga0210380_10001181_pt1 | contig 10851 bp, 8 predicted proteins | sample PLM4_5_coexredo_FD_155476 | JGI IMG/M metagenome (GOLD analysis project Ga0210380, IMG submission 155476) | Groundwater sediment microbial communities from an aquifer in East River, Colorado, USA - PLM4_5_coex redo | ecosystem: Environmental > Terrestrial > Soil > Riparian zone | place: USA...
CTGCGCCCTGGAACCGTCAGGTCCCGCCGCCCCGGGCGTCATATAGGAAGTCGCGGGCGTGTCTACACGATCCCCGACGGCATTTCCACCGGACCGGCACCCCCCTATTCCGGCTCGATGCCCGCCTCCTTGACCCATCTGGTCCATTTGGCGAGATCCTCGCGCACGAAGGCCGCGAGTTCCCCGGGCGTGCTGGAAAAGGCGTCGAACCCGATGCCCGCCAGACGCTCCTTGACCGTCGGATCGGTAATGATCCGTCGCAACTCTCCATTGAGACGTTCGACCACCGGCTTGGGCGTGTTGGCCGGTGCGAAAATGGCATTCCAGGGAATCAGGTCGAACGAGGGAAGTCCCGCCTCCGTCATGGATGGAATGTCGGGCAGGAGCGGGCTTCGCTCCTTGGTGGTGACCGCAAGGGCCCGGACATTTCCCGCCTTCGCCTGCGGCGAACCGAGCGCGAAGTCGACGAACATCATCGCCAGACGGCCGGTCATCACGTCGTTGATGGCTTGCGGAGAACTTCGATACGGGACGTGTACGAGATCGAGGCCGGCCATCCGTTTCAGTGTAGCGCCCGCGACCAGGCCGATTGCATTCGTACTGGCGTAGCTCAGCCTGCCGGGATTGGCTTTCACGTAGGCTATGAATTCCGGCACCGACGTGGCCGGGATTTTGGGGTCGATGACCAGCATGAAGGGAAGATTTCCGACCCGCGACAGCGCCGAGAAATCCCGCACCGGATCGTATGGAATGCTTTTCAGCAGATTGGGATTTGCCGAATGCGTGCTCACGGTGGTCATGAAGATGGTGTAGCCATCGGGTGCCGCTCGCGCGACCGCGGTCGCCGCAATCGCGCCGTTGGCGCCGGGCTTGTAGTCGAGCACGACCGGCTGCTTGAGCGCCTTGCTCAATTCGTCCGCAATGATGCGCGCGGTCGGGTCGATGCCGCTTCCGACGGCGAACGGCACCACCAGCGTAATTGCCCGGCTCGGATAGTCTTGCGCCGACGCCCCGCCAATGGCCAGCACGGCGGCAGCAATTGCCGCGACGAACCGTGAGAGCTTGCGGCCTCCGGTCAACGCGGGCGGGCCTATTGCAGGGTTTTCAGATAGGCGACGATGTCGTCGACATCCTTGCCGTCGGTCAGTCCGCCATAAGGCATGCGGTTGCCCTTCACCTTGGCCTGCGGATCCTGGATGTACGCGCGCAGATTGGCTTCGTCCCAGACCAGATTCGCGCGCTTCATCGGATTCGAGTAGCGGAAATCCTCGAGGGCGGCCGATTTGCGTCCAACTACGCCTTTGAGGCTCGGCCCGAGCGCGTCGGGCCGTTCGGTGTGGCAGGCGGCGCAAGTCTGGTACAGCGCCTTGCCATGGTCGGGGTCAGCCGCCGTCGCGGGGCTTGCGAGTGCGAGGAGGAGAAAGACGCCCACCGAGATGCCGGGGGGTAAGTGGCGCATGGTTCGGCCCTTGATGTCGATCATGCGTGCACCAGCGGACCGGGGCTCTTGATATACTTCGTGGCGATCGCCTCTGCCGACCAATAGGCGAGCGCGCCGACGAGACCGGTCGGATTGTAGGACGCATTCTGCGGAAACAGCGACGCCCCCATGACGAACAGGTTGTCGGCGTCCCAGGCCTGGCAATACCGGTTGACCGCGCTGGTCTTCGGATCGGCCCCCATCATGGTGCCGCCGGTATTGTGCGTCGATTGATAGGGCACGACGTTGTAGTTGCCACGCCGCACGTTGACGTTGCCTTTAATTGTCGGCTTCATCGCGGTCGCGATCCGGTCGAGCACACCGGCAAGGTACTCCGCCATCTTGTAGTCGTTGTTGCGGAAATTGTAGCTCATGCGGATGAGCGGGCGTCCAAGCGCGTCCTTGTAGGTCGGGTCGAGGTCGAGAAAATTCTCGCGGTGCGCATAGTTGCAGCCCGAGGCGCCGACGCCGAACGCGTGATTGTACCATTTGGCCGTCGCCCGTTTCCAATCGCGACCCCAACGCGGGGTGCCGGGCGGTACCGGCCGTGTCAGGATCGGCCGTCCGTTTGTCGTGCCGGCCGAAATCCAGGCGCCGCCGAAGAATCCAAGCCCCGAGTGATCGAAGTTGTCGCCGTTGAAGTCGTCGATGTTGGTGCCATGCGCGCCTGACGCCATGAATGGATTGATCTCCTTGCTCTCGAAGAACACCGTCACGCCGTTGCCGCTGATCTGATAGCAGTAGTTCCTGCCGACGGCGCCCTTGCCGGTCGTGTGGTCGTACGGTTCGCCGATACCGGCCGTGAGCATCAGCAGCACGTTGTTGAACACGTAAGCCCCCATGATGACGAGGCCGGCGGGCTGCTCGAACTCCTCGCCGCTTCGGGTGTCGACATAGCGCACCGCCTTCACCTTCTTTGCCTGCTTGTCGTAGACAAGCTCCTTCACATAGGCGTAGGTGCGCAGCTCGAATTTCGGGTCCGGCAGCAACACCGGTAGGATACAGGCCTGCGGCGAAGCCTTGGCATTTGCCTCGCAGCCGAAGCGCTCGCAGTGGCCGCAATATTCGCAGGCGCCCAGTGTGACGCCCTCCGGATTGGTGTAGACGCCGCTCATGTTCGCAGAGGGCGCCGGAAACGGGTGATAACCCAAATCCTTTGCTGCCTTCTCCATCAACGACCCGGCCATGGTCTGGACCAGCGGCCGGTTCGGATACTCGTTCTGGCGCGCCCCTTCGAACACGTTGCCGCCGGCGACGATCTGGCCACGCAGATTTCCGGCCTTCCCGGAAATGCCGCACAGCTTCTCGAACCGGTCGTAGTAGGGCTCGAGTTCGTCATACGAGACCGGATAGTCCTCGATGGTCATCTCGGCCGGAATCGCATCGCGGCCGTAGCGATTCTGGAGATGGCTCCGCAGATTGTGATCGGACGGAAGCAGGCGCCAGGTTACGCCGTTCCAGTGCGCGCCCGCCCCGCCGACCCCCGTGCCAGGCAGGAAGGAGCCGAGCCGCCGCAGAGGCAGCGCGGTTTCCGAAGGCGAGTGCCGCAGCGTCACCGTCTCGGTCTGCGTATCCTGGAACAGTTCCTGGCGCACCGCGTATTTGAGATCGTCGCGCACGGAGGGAAGCGTGAAATCCTCGCGTGTCGAACGGTCGGGGCCGCGCTCGAGCCCGACGACCTTGAGCCCGGCCTTGGTCAGTTCGCGGGCGAGAATGCTGCCGGTAAACCCGACGCCGATGCAGACCGCATCGACTTCCTTGAGCATCGTGGCCATTGTTGTTTCTCCTCCCACGCTTGGCGTGATCAACCGAGCCAATTCGGTGTTTCATGCACAATTCGTCCGCCCACCATGGTCATCAGCGAATGGGTATCGGGGATGCTGCTTTCCTCGGTGACAAGCGGATCGGCGCTCACAACTGCAACATCGGCAAGCTTGCCGACTTCGAGCGAACCCTTCTTGTTTTCGTCAAATGTCAGATAGGCGCCGCCCACCGTGGCACAGCGCAGCGCGTCAGCCCGGCTGAGCGCCTCGCTGGCACCGATGCGTTCCTTGGTCTGGTAGCTCGTGCGCGCGACCGTTTGCCAGATCGGCAGGAACGGGGAGACCGGCACATTGTCGGTCGCCAGCGAGACCTTCACGCCGGCATTGAGGAGCGAGCGCAGGGGTACGATTTCGCCATGGCGCTCCGGCGGCAGACGCTGCGCCTGCGCATGCAATCCTTTGTAGAGGTAATTGTTGGTGTGCGTAGTGAGGACGAGGCCCATGCGCACGATGCGCTCGATATCGCGCGGCGGGATCGTGCTGATGTGGCTGATCACCCAGCGCCGCCCCTGGAGCGGAATTTCCCGGTCAACCTCGTCGTAGAGATCCAGGTTGCTCGACCCGATCATCACCGCACGGATGTCGTTCGCCGCGCAATGAAGCAGAAGTTGCTTGGCCTGCTCGCGCGGCAAACCATGGTTGGAATTGAATCCAGCCCAGCCCGTATATGGCGCGGCGCGAGCGCGCACATCGTCGGCGGCCTCGCGCCCGGCGTGAACGTAAAGCCCGCTCATCTTGAGCCAGTCGTTCCCGAAGCCGGGCTCGCCCAGCCAACCAGCCCACGCCTCCACGAAGGGGCCGAGGGGCGCAGCACCCGCTGCCTGCCAGTTCGGACTGAAGGCGAGCGCGGCGCGCATCGTCAGCGCGCCCTCGCGATGGGCTTGCTTGTACGTGCGCAGCAACTCGGTCGAAGCGCCGTGCCCTTCGAACACACTGGTGGTTCCAAAGGCATGGTAGGCGCGCGCCGATTGCGGCAAGGTGCGCAGCCGATCCGCGGGCGTGAATGCCGCCGCTTGGCGAAACCAGATCAGCTCGGCCACCGGGGCCATCTCGCGCTCGACGAACACGCCGGTGGGATCGCCATTGGCATCCTTCTCGATCTTGACAGTGTCGACCGGCGATACCGTGTCGCGGGTGATGCCGGCGCGCCTGAGCGCCTCGGTGTTGGCGCACGACACGAGCGGAAAGGTGCCGCGCCAGTAGCCCCAGATGGAGCGGATGAAGACCGGATTCTCTGGCGCCGCCGCGTCAAGCTCCTGCCGCGTCGGCCAGCGCTTCTCGGCCAGGCTCTCGGGCACGTCGAAATAATAGGGTGGATCGCCGATCGGCATGGTCACGATCCATTCGCCCGGCTGCTTGGCCCTCGCCAGTTCGGCAATGCGGTCCTGGATGTCGCGGATCGAGCGAACGGGTCCGAGCGCGGGAAACACGTTGCGCAAGGCTTCGCGGTCCATATGGGCATGGCCGTCGGTGATGCCCGGGATGACCGCTTTACCCTTGAGATCGACGACGCGCGTCGCCGGGCTGGCCATGGCTGCCATCGCTGCGTCCGGCCCGACCGCAACGATCCGGTCGCCGGCAATAGCGATCGCCTGCGCTATCGTGAACGCGGGATCGACGGTGATGATCTTGCCGTTGGTAAGAATGAGATCGGCGGGGGTGGTTCCGGCCCGCGCCGGTATCTGCAACGGCGCCTGCGCGACCCCGGTATCCGGGCGAGCGGCGGACAGCACGCCGGCGGCGCCAACAGCACCCGCCGCTTTCAAAAGCAGACGGCGCGTCTTCTCCACCGCGTCCCTCGCCTCAGGAGAAATCGGCGATCGAATGCGGCGGCTTGTCGTACTTCTTGCCGAAATACGTCCTGATCTCTTCGCGGTAAGTGGCTGGCAGGCCGGGATAGCCGATCATCTTCCACGACGCCAGATGGCGGTTGCCGCCGTAGATCGGATCGGCGAAGAATCCCTCCATGCTGATCTGCAGGAGCGCGTTGAAGAACATCGTGCTGGTAAAGCCCGGGAACTGCGCCTTACCCTCTTCCATTGTCTTCAACGCAGTCTCGCGCTCCGGCGCGGACAGCCGGTCGAAATCCTTGCCGTAGGTCTTGCGCGTCCAGGCGTTGGCGGCTGCGACACCGGCGCGGAAGAATTCTCGCGGCGTCAGCGCAAGCTGATAGCCGAGTTCAGGTTTGCCCTTTGGAAAGGGCCCGTCGCGATAGAGCCGCGCGCCGGTGCCGTAGGCGCCTGCGAGTTGGCGATCGATGAACGTCGCTACCCCGCATTCGCTCCCTGAGGGCGAAAGTTCGTCGGCGGGAATGATCGTATCCGCCGCGGCGGCGAAGAAAGCGTGCTCGGTCGCGGTGAGCGTGAGCAGCGGTTCGGGCTCGGTCGCGGACGGAGCACTCGGCAATGCCTGTGGGGTCTGCGCCGCCACCGGCGCCGCAGGCGCAAGCCCGGCGGCGACGGCGGTTCCTGCTCCGAGGAGGAAATGACGACGCGCGATCGGCCCCTCATCCGCCGACGTTTTGGCAGCGCCCCCGTTTTCAGCTGACGTATTGTCGGATGTCTTCTTATCCGTCATGGCAACCTCCCCGTGCTCGCCGCGCCAAGACGCAAGGCCCCATACGGGGACGCGGCGTGTGCCGCGCGGAGGTTTTTCTGCCGCCACGCGGCGTTTTCATTCTGTCGTTTGGAACAAGACTAATCCGATTTTAGCCCGCGCGGGAGGGGGCGCGAGGTACTATTCACCGCCGCCACGCGGGGCCTCGTGGCGCGAGTCGGACGTACCGGCTGGCTGCGTCACGCGCGACGCAGCCAGATAGGGCGTTCAACCCGGCTCCAGGCCCTTGGCCTTGAGCACCGGGATGGCGGACGGCGCGGTCAGGAACTTGATGAAAGCCTTGGCGGCATCCGGTTCCTTGGCGCCGGTACCGACGGCGGCCGGGTAGACCGAGGAGAGTTGGATCTCCGCCGGCAACGGTCCGACCAACTCAGCTCCGGGATAGGGCAGGATTTCGCTGATCTGAGTCATGCCGATTTCGGCCTCACCGTTCGCCACGGCGTGCGCGGCAGGGTTGGACGGCGGAAGCAGTTTGGTCTTGCCCTTCAACTGGTCGGCGATACCGAGGCGCTCGAACAGTCCCTTGAGATAGATTCCCGTCGCGCCTTGCTCGACATAACAAATCGATTTGGCATCGAGCAGCGCGCGCTTGAAAGCTTCTGTCGTGCTGATGTCGGGTCTTGGCGCACCTCGCTTGACGGCAAGGCCCGCGCCCGAGCGCGCAATGTCGGCGCGCGTCGCACCCACCAGTTTACCCTGCTTGACGAGGTCGTCGGTGATGGGCGTGCTGAGGATCGCGACATCGAACACTGCGCCCTTCTCGATCTCGGCCTTGAGCGGCACAGCCGCGTTGAAGGTGAACGAGAGCTTGTGCTCGGTCGCCTTCTCGAACTGCGGGCCCAGTTCTTCCAGCGCCGTCTTCAGGGCATTCGAAGCCAAGACCTTGATCTCGGCCGCGTGGCCGGCGCCGGCCGTGAATAGCGCAAGCGCAAATAGCTTCCCGGCGATGAGCGCTGGGGTCATCCTCATGGCATCCTCCAAGGATCGTCGTTTTGAGCTTGTTGTTGTGAAAAATCTGCAATCGCAAACCTAGCGGTAAACCCCCGCGATCGCCAGGAACTCGTCGGCCTTGAGGCTCGCACCGCCGACCAGCGCGCCGTCAACATCCGAGACGCTCATCAACTCCCTGGCATTCGATGGCTTCACCGATCCGCCGTAGAGGATTCGGGCGCCCTGCCCTGGCGCTCCCAATCGCGATACCAGTCGCCGCCGGATATGCTCGTGCATCTCGGCGACATCGCCGGGGGTTGGTGTCAGCCCGGTCCCGATGGCCCAGACCGGCTCGTAGGCAACGACAAGGTTCTGGGCTGTCGCGCCTTCGGGCACCGAACCATCGACCTGGGTTCCGACCACCGCGAGCGCCCGTCCATTCTCGCGTTCGGTCCGGCTCTCGCCCACGCAGACGATGGCGCAGAGTCCGGCGCGCCACGCGGCCAGCGCCTTTGCGCGCACGTCCGCATCGGTTTCCTTGTGATAGATGCGCCGCTCGGAGTGCCCGACGATGACCGCGCTGGCCCCTGCATCCCTGAGCATTTCGGCCGACAGATCTCCGGTGAAGGCCCCTGCCGGCTCGGCGTGACAGTCCTGCGCGCCGATCCGTAGCGCAGTGCCCTGAGCGGCCGCTGCAAAGCGCGCCAGCAGCGTCGCGGGTGGGCACACCATAAGCTCGACAAGCGCTGCCAGCGCGCGAGCACCTTGAATGATCCGGGCCAGTTCCGTCTCCGAGCCCGACAGGCCGTTCATCTTCCAGTTGCCCGCGACAAGCGGGCGGCGCGGCGCACCAGCCATATCCAACCCCGCCTTTTCCCGAATCCAGCCAAGCGGTTAGCAGAGCCGCCCCGTGCGCGCCAGAGCGCGTCCACCAGCTTCGCCACTAGCATTCGGCGGCCGTGCCCAATCCGGGCCGGCCTTGTGCCCGGCCCCTGCCTGCGAACGGTGTCCGCTCACCGGAAGAGCCCCGGGGATGCGCTTGTGACCGCCTGTCGCCCCTGGCACATGTTGCGATGCAGGGAGCCCGTCCTTATGATACGCGACCCTCGGTTCGCCGAAGGTTCTCTCAATCACGGATAGCGCATGCTTCGAGGTTTACGAAACGCCTCTTCCAATTGGCTCGGCAAAGCGGTGATGGCCGCCGTCGTGGGCTTCCTGGTCATCAGCTTCGCGATTTGGGGAATCGGCGATATTTTCCGCGGCTTCGGCCGCTCGACCGTGGCCAAGATCGGGCGCACCGAGATCACGGTCGAGCAGTTCCGCACGCTCTACAATGATCGGCTGCAGCAATACTCACGCCAGGCCGGCAGGGCGATCGGTCCGGAGCAGGCGCGGCAACTCGGCCTGGACCGGCTGGTGATCGGGCAGATCGTCTCGGAAATCCTGCTGGATGAGCGCGCCCGCGTCCTGGGTCTCTCACTCTCCGACTCCGAGGTTGCCAAGCAGATCACCGCCGATCCCGCCTTTCAGGGGTTGAATGGACAGTTCGACCGGGCCCGGTTCGAGCAGGTCATCCGCAACGCCGGCTTCACGGAGGCGCGTTTCGTCGCCGAGCAGCGCCGCCGCCTGCTGCGCCGCGAGCTTGCGGGCACCATCGCGTCTGGACTATCCGCCCCCAAGGCTCTGGTCGAAGCCGCCAGCCGTTACGAGAATGAGCAGCGCTCGGTCGAATTCGTTCTACTCGACCGCGCCCAGGCCGGCGAAATTCCGCCCCCTGCCCCAGAGGTGCTGGCGAAATACTTCGAGGAACGCAAAAATTTCTTCCGCGCACCGGAGTATCGCAAGCTCGTGGTCGTGTCGCTGATCCCGACCGAGCAGGCGCGCTGGATGGAAATCTCCGATGCGGACATCAAGCGCGCTTATGAAGAACGGCGTGCCCGCTACGTAACGCCGGAGCGACGCCATGTCCTGCAGATTGATTTCCCCAATGCCGAGGCGGCCAGCGCCGCCGCCGAGCGTATCGCCAAGGGCGCCAGCTTTGCCGACATCGCGAAGGAACTGGGCAAGAACGAAAAGGACATCGATCTCGGCACAGTGACCAAAGCCGCCATGATCGACCGAACCGCGGCAGATGCCGCCTTCGCGCTCAAAGAAGGGGAAGTCAGCGCGCCCGTGCAAGGCCGGTTCGGCACCGTGCTGGTGCAAGTGCTCAAGATCGAGCCCGAACAGGTCCGCTCCCTGGAGCAGGTCGCCGGCGAGCTCAAGCAGGAGCTGGCGATCGCGCGCGCGAAAACCGAGGTTTTCGACGTCTACAACAAGATCGAGGATGCACGCGCGGAGGGCAAGCTGCTGGCCGAAACCGCCGCCACGCTCAAGCTGGAGGCGCGTACGATCGAAGCGGTCGACCGCTCCGGTCGCGATCCCGCCGGCATGTCGGTCAACCTTCCTGATGCGCAGCGCTTGTTGCCGTTGGCGTTTACCACCGACGTCGGCGTCGAGCGCGATCCGCTCCAGTTCCAGGACGGCTACATCTGGTTTGACGTCGTCGGAATAACACCCTCGCGGGAACGTCCACTCGACGAAGTGAAAGAGCAGGTCGAGACGCGCTGGCGCGACCAGGAGATCGCGACGCGGCTCAACGCCAGGGCGACGGAAATCGTCGACAAGCTCAAGGCGGGCGGAACCCTCGCCGATGTCGCCACTGCAGACCATCTCAAGCTCGAAACCTTGACTGGCCTCAAACGCGGTGATGCGTCCGGGGCGCTTTCGACGGCCGCCGTCGATGCGGTGTTCCGCACCGCCAAGGACGCAGTCGGCACGGCCGAAGCGCGGGAGCCCGGCGAGCAAGTCGTGTTCCGCGTCACCGAGATCGTGGTGCCCCCCCTCGACATGGCCTCCGAGGAGGTCAAACGCACGGTCGATACGCTCAATCGCGGCCTCTCAGAGGATCTGCTCAGCGAATATATTGCCCGGCTTGAAAGCGAGGTCGGCGTGACCATCAATCAAAGCGCGCTGAACCAGGTGGTCAGCGGCGGAGCCGGCGACAGCGCAAATTGACGTTCGCCATGCAGATCGAGCCGCAAGCAACGGCGTTTGCCAAGCGATACGCCCGCGGCGAGGCGCAGGTCGTCTGGACCTCGCTGGTCTCGGATCTCGAAACCCCGGTGTCGGCGTTTCTCAAGGTCGCCGGCGCGCGCCCCATGAGCTTCCTGCTGGAATCGGTGGAGGGCGGCGCGGTGCGCGGACGCTATTCCATCATCGGTCTCGACCCCGATCTCGTCTGGCGCACCGTGGCGGGACGTGCCGAGATCAACCGCGGGATGCGCCACCAGCCCGACAGCTTCGCGCCTTGCAACGAAGCGCCCCTTGCAGCATTGCGCGCGCTCATCGCTGAAAGCCGGATCGAACTGCCCGACGTGTTGCCGCCCATGGCTGCCGGAATCTTCGGATATCTCGGTTACGACATGGTGCGGTTGATGGAGGAGCTGCCGCAGCCCAATCCCGACCCGATCGGAATCCCCGACGCTGTGCTGGTGCGCCCCACCATCGTGGTGGTGTTCGATGCCGTAAAAGACGCAATCACCGTGGTCACGCCGGTCCGGCCACAAAACAGCATCACCGCTGATACCGCCTTCGCGCGCGCCAGAGAACGTCTCTCGGCGATCATCGATGCGCTTGACGCGCCGCTCGCACATTCCCCGCCCACCCTTCAGGCGGGACCGCTGACCGTGTGGCCATCGTCCAACACCACGCCCGCCGAATACGAGCGGATGGTGAGCGCGGCCAAGGAATACATCGCCGCTGGCGATATCTTCCAGGTGGTGCTGTCGCAACGGTTCGAGGCGCCGTTCGAGCTGCCTCCCTTTGCGCTCTACCGCGCACTGCGGCGGGTCAACCCGGCCCCGTTTCTCTACTTCCTGGATTTCGGCGGCTTCTCGATCGTCGGTTCCAGCCCAGAAATCCTGGTGCGGGTGCGCGAGGGCACGGTGATCATCCGGCCGC
>Ga0210380_10001182_pt1 | contig 10850 bp, 7 predicted proteins | sample PLM4_5_coexredo_FD_155476 | JGI IMG/M metagenome (GOLD analysis project Ga0210380, IMG submission 155476) | Groundwater sediment microbial communities from an aquifer in East River, Colorado, USA - PLM4_5_coex redo | ecosystem: Environmental > Terrestrial > Soil > Riparian zone | place: USA...
AGTCTACTACGGCTACTGCGGGCGCACACGCCGCTATCGGATGATGGACCTCCCCGACTACATGTCCAACATTCAGCAAGGCATGACGCGCATGATGTCCGACCCGGCCGGGATGTATCAGGAGATTGCGCGCGGGTACTCCATGCCGGGTGCGGCGCGTCCGACGGGTGTCCGCACCCGCACCGAACACGAGGGCGACTGCGGATGCGGATGCCGCGACGGCCGCGGGGACTGTGATTGCCACTGCGAATGCTGCGTCTGCGACGCCGACGTGCTGGTGCACGCGCGCTGCAACGAGACCCGGCGCATTCCGATCACCTTCGAAAACGACACACGCCGAGAAAAACCCGTGAAGCTGACGCTCGAGACGTTCGTCAGCACTGGCGGGAAGGACGTCGGCTTCGGCGGCCAGCTGTCTGAAACCGCGTTCACGCTCGGCCCCTGCGACGAGCACACGGTCATCGTGACCGTGCAAGTGAAATGCGATTCATTCAACGGCGGCACCCAGACTCCTGATACCAAGGACGGTTCGGACAACATCAGACGCGGCACGCTCGATCGCTGCGAGGTGGCGTATGCCACCCTGCGTGCCGAGGGTTGTCTGGTTCGTCCGGTCGTCATCGCCGTGGCGGTGCTGCCCGACGATTGCGACGACTATCGTCGTCCCTGCAGCTGCGGCTGCTGTCATTGAGCACGGCGGTGTCACAGCCGGCTGAATGGGGCCAACGGTTTCAGGATCTCGCGGCGGAGGCCGGGCAGTTGTCGGCCTGGTCGCTCCGCCGCTATCAGAGCCTGCTCGAGCGCGTCTCGTGTGGGGATCTCAAGCCCGACGAGGTCCAGAAACAATTTCGTGATTACCTGCAGGAACAGGCGGGCACCTCGACTCGCGAGGCGGTCGAGCTCAGCGTCGGCCTGCTCGCGGGATTGTTGTACGCGGAAGCCAAGTACCGCGAGGCCATGCTCGATGGGCTGCTGACCTCCACGGATGCGGTTCCCCCACCACCATCTCCGTCCGGCGTCGATCTGACGAACTGGTTTCAGGCGCTGGCGACCTACTCGGCCGAGCAGAGCGCCCGCGCCATGGCACGGCACCAGCAGCTCGTCGAGCGTGTCGCGTCGGGCGCGGTGTCCGCCGCGCGCGTGCAGGAACACACACAGCAGTACCTGCAGACGCATGCGCCGGAGTTTCTCGCCGCGGTGATGGACCTCGGATTGACGTTCGTGGGGAACCTGCAGCGGTCGTCATCGACGCTCGCGGCGGGACTGTACGACCGCGTGCTCGGACCTGATGATCACGGACCGTCCACTCCCGAACCGCCGGTCATCCTCGAGCTGCGCGGGCCAGCCGGCTCGGTCGTGGCATCGACCGTCGTCGTCGAAAACACTCGGCCGGACACAGCAGACATCACGTGTCGTGTCTCCGAGTTCACGGCGCGTGCGTTCGGCCGCCGGTTCCGCCCCGCAATGCAGATCGACCCGGCACGATTCACGCTGGTGTCTGGCGCGCAGCAGGACGTAGCACTGCGGCTGACGCTCGATCCGTCGCTGTTTGCCCCAGGCGCCGACTACGTGGCGACGCTTCAGATTTCAGGCGCCGGCGAACGCGACCTGATCGTGCAGCTGATCGCCCGCGCCGACGCGGCAGCCGCGGGCGCGACAGACGCGGGCGCGCCAAGCGCGGGCACGAAAGAGGAGCCAGCGCCGAGTCCTCCGCCTGCTCCAGCCAAGACATCCCGACCGAGATCAACCGTGCCGAAGAAACGGAAGGCGCGGACATAGTCGCCGGCGCGCTCCTTTGATCGCGCGCTTGTGAGCGAAGCTCCCCGCTGACGCCAGATGAATCGCGCCGATGCGATCGGGATCCAGCCGATCGAGATACGCGATTGGGTCGAATCCGAAGTTGATGCTGTTGGCGTGCACGTTGTGCAGGTCGAGCAGCAGATCGCAGTCGGATGCGGCGACCACGGACGAGATCCAGTCCACTTCCGAGCGGTCGCTCGCTGGGGGATCCATCAGCGTCGCGATGTTCTCGACCATCGGACGCGATCCGACCACCGATGCCGCTCGCGCGAGGTTGGCCGTCGTCGCATCGATCGTCGTCTTCGTGCGCGGCGCGGCGGCGAGATGGCCGATCTCGATGTCTCCGGCTCGGACGCATGCGAGGTGCTCGGACCAGAACGCCGGCTTCACGCGATCGACGAGACGCGCCAGCTTGTCCAATCGGCGCGAGTCAACCGATGCAGTTGCTCGGCGAGCACACACCGATTGCTCGACAGATGGTGTTGAAGCTGGTGGACGGTCGGCCGCTACTTTGGAATCGCGTCCTTGTATTTCTCGCTGTCCTGATCGAACCGGCAATCCCACTCGAAGATTTCGAAGTTCTTGTCGATGATGCGGTAGAGCGGCAGGCTGATCTTCCACGGCCGCGTGAACACGTTGGGATCCTCGATCGTCGCCTCGTACTGGATGTGATCGCGATCGATCGGGGAATAGCGCTCCACCACGTGCATCTCCTCGGTGTGGAAATTCCCCGCGTGGTCGAACCACGCATTCTCGTGGAGCTTCCGCACGTCAACCACGAGCGTGTCGCCTTCCCACTTCCCGCGCGAGTCGCCCATCCAGAAATCGGGCCAGCCTTCCAGCCAGGCGCGTGACTTCCCCTCGAGATCGATGGTCCGGGTCGCGCGCGCGAACGCGTAGCGAAGCCCGATCATCTTGGCGTTCTGGACAATCTCAAACGGGTAGGGCATGTAGGTGGCGCGGGGGACGCCAGGGAGCAGGCACTTCGCGAACGCGGGATCGTCCGTGTCGCGTTTCTCGAAGTTCTTCTTCTTCTGCGCCAGCGCGTCGGGTTTGTACGGAATCTCGTTCCCCTCGACGATGCCACGGCCCGGAGGCACGCCCAGCCGGCCCGCCAGCATCGAGTTGTGGTCCTGAATGTCCCAGGCCGCGGTGCTCAACGCCTGCCAGAATCCGCTGAAGTCAGGCTTGCCCTCCGGCGTCCGCGCCATCTGGGTGCCTGCCGCAGCCGGCCGTGTCTGGGCCGCAGGTGGCGCGGCGGGGGCCGCGGGCCGTGGGGCGGGAGCCGGCGCCTGACCGCCTGCGACTATCACCGCCGTCGAGACAACAAGTGCCGCGCCCCCAACGAGCGCGACTCGGGCAAAGCGTCCCATCGTGAATGCGCTCCTAGAAGCCGAAGATGTTTTCCAACGCATAGCTGCCTTCGTGGCAGGTGAACTCGGGGGTCAGTTCCTCTTCCTCGTTGTTCGGGTAGAGGTACCCTGCCACCTTCACCGGACTGGTGAACGTCTTCGGATCCTCGTACGTCATCACGAACGTAATCAGCTTGTCCGACACCACGGTGAAGCGCTCCGTGATGTGCAGCTCCCGGCTGTAGGGCGCAAAGGTATTGCCGACGCCGTAGTAGGCGCGTCCATCCAGGTTTGTCGTGTCAACGAGAAGATCATTGCCTTCCCAGTGCGCCGTCGAATGGCCGCCGAAAAACACCATGGTGGGACTCGGGTGGGGACGGCCGTCGGTGTAGAAGATGCGGGTCTGGTGGTTCTGCTCGAACAGCAGCGAAATCTCCCCGGGCTTCTGGAAGATGTGTACGCCGCCACCGGCCCACGGCTGCGGAGGCGCACAGCGCACGCTCAGCTCGAGATAGGAGAGTGCTTTCGCCGGGCAGCACATGTTCTTGGCGTAATCCATGCGCTTGGCACGCGCCTCCGGTGTGTACGGCAGCTGCCGGTTCGCCGGATCGACAATTCCCTGGGGCGGACGCGGGTTGGGCAGGTACTTCGGCGTGCGGGCCTGGGCAATCCCGCCCTCGGGACCGGCGGTGACCACACCCTGGCCAAACCCCTGGGGCTCCGACAGAACGCCGAAGGCCTTCAGTTCGCTGTCCGGTGCGTTGGCCTCGTTCATGCCGCCGCCGACCCTGATCCACGTGCCACGGATGTCCGGCGTCCCATCCGGCAGTCGCTTGATCGGGCCGGCTTTCGGAGCCCCGCTCGGAGCTGCGGCCTGCGAGCCCGCCCCGCCGGCCCGGCCCTGGCGACCCTGCGCGCCAAGCGGCAGGGTCAACAGCGCGCTGGTCAACGCCGCGACGGCCGTACAGACAACGAAGTGCTTTCTCACGGTGCGACCCCTTTCGTCTTCCTGCTACTTCGCCGCGGCGTCTTTGAGCGATGACCCCGCAAACAGATCGCGCCCATCGGGCAGCCGGACCTGGAACGCGTTGCCAACCGACCCGCCCGACCGCGCCTGGAATCCGCTGATGGTCACGGGGGTGCCCACCTTGATGTCGGTCTTCGACCAGCCGGCCCGGAGCAGTGCGTTCGGCGCACCCATCTCGAACCGCCATGGGGTGACCTTCCCGTCGGCGGCCTTGACGTCGATGAAGATCCAGGCGTGCGGGTTGACCCACTCCACCTTGGAAATCTCCCCCGACACCTTGAGGGGCTTCGACTGGTCGAACTCCGCCGAGAACGCGTGGTGGGCGAGGGCCGGCACGGCCACACTGAGCAGCATCCCCGCCACGACTCCGAGCAAACCTGTCTTCCGCATGCTTACCTCCTGTACGGGCCTATCGGCGATGCCCGACATGTTAGCGCGTCGGCGCCCTACCTGGTGGTGGTTGTTGCAGCCGGGGTCAGCTTGATCGGCTGCACCATCGCGCCGTTGCCGGCGGCGTCCCACGCGGCAAACCGCACCCATTTCTTGCCCGCGGCATCGAACGGAATCGTGAATCGCCGCTTGCCGAACGCCCCGGCGTCGGCCGTCTTGATGATCTGCCGGTCGGTCTTGACGCCGTCGCCCCAGACCACCTCGACGAACTCGAGCGGGAACGTCCACTCGACGTCGGCCACGATCGTCCGCTTCGCACCCGTTCCCTGCACCGAGTAGGACGGCACGAGCACCTCGCCCGACGTCCAGAAGTAGTCGCCGCGCTTCATCGCGTCGATGATCGGCGTGTAGTCGCCCGGCGCCGGCAGCGCGTCAAGCTTCACGTAGTTCACCGGGCTGTTCGCGTACACGTCATCGCCCGGCCCCTGCTGATAGGTTTCGGTGATCGCCTGAATGTACTTGAGCGGCGTCGCGAGATCGGCCACCCAGTTGTTCATCTCGTCCCAGAGCGCCTGGCAGCGGTATTCACACAGCCGCTGCTCCGAGCCGTCCAGCCCCATGCCCCAGCGAACGCCAATGCCCCGGTAGTGCTCGTCGAGGAACCACGGCGTGTCCTTGATGGCGTCGGGATAACCGGTCGAGCCCTTCGAGCGCGGGTGCGGCATGAAGACCAACAGGTTTTCGGCCTTCACCATCTCCAGCATGTCGAGGGGGCTGCCGATGTTGTAGACCTTGCCATACTTCGGATGCTGCTCGACGAGCGGCTGACCCTGCGCGCGCCGCTGCAGCCAGAACACCGGCTTCGAGACGAGCAGATCGTTGTGCCCACCCATGCCGCCCGCGCCGCCTTCCTCGTTCGGCATGATGAGGAAGTCCCTGTCGGAATGACGCTTCGCGAACTCGTAGTAGTCGGCGAGCGTCGCCAGACGATCGGTTGTTCCGCCGCCAAAGCCCAGGCCCCCGCCGTCGATGGGCGCGAAGATGTTGATGCCGGCCGCCCTCACGACGTCGAGGTCGGGCAGGCGGACGTCGAGATCGCCGCCGTGCATGGCGCGCAGCCGGCCCACGAGCGCGCTGTGAAAGTGCGTCGCCATCACCTGATAGCCGGGGACCGCCTTGAACTTGTCCTCGCGCGTGAAGGCGAGCGCGCCTCTGGCCGCGTCGGTCCCTGCGCCGGCGCTGACGTAGAAATACACGGGCATGTGCTGCCACGTACCCGGGCGCGCGCTTCGCAGGGCAAAGTTCTGACTCGTGTCTTCGTCACCACGGCCGGTCTCGGCCGGGTCGGCCTCGTGGTCAGGCTGACGCACGCCGAACGAGAAGCTCGACGCGCCGGTCTTCTGATACCAGACATAGCCGAGGTTGTAGGACGTTTCGCGCGACCAGAAGAAGTTGTGCGGCGGCGGGAAGGCCGCGATCGATCCCTCCGCGCCTTCCGCGATGACCAGCCGGTTGCTCGCCTTCATCGTGACCGGGCCGCTGTTGGGCGCGCCGCCGAAGCGATAGCCCTGCCAGGTGTTCGCCATGTCGCGCCAGACGATGCGCGAGGCGGGCTGCACCTGAAGGCCTTTCAGCCCGGCTTCGTACTTGTAGGCGACCGATGGCTGCTCCGTCTTGGCGATCACCTCCTGCGCGATGAGGTTTGATCCTTTGAACACCGTGTACTGCAGACGACCCTCGAAGGGCCCGAGCGCCACGCCCGGGAACGTCACCATCAACCGTGCCCCAGTGCTCGACACCTCACACGACCCTGCCTGATAGACAGCGCTCGCGCGCGTGATCTCCTCGGGCTTGCGTGGCAGTCCCGGCTGACCGGCGACGCCGGCCGGCGGCGGGATGGCGTTGTCGCGCGTGTTCTCGAGCTTCGCGGTATTGAGCGGCGCGTCCCAGAACGCGTCCCACTTGTACTTTTCCACGATCTGGGGTGTGATCTCGACTTTCAGGCCACGCAGCGGCTGAAGCTGCTGCTCGGTGACGCGGCGGAAGCCGGCCACGACGCGAAAGTCAGGCGTCATGTTCGACCCGGCAGTCTTCCAGGCGCCTCCCTTCGGGCGCACCGCCACGTCGCGGATCGTCGGCGTGCCCGAGACGATCGCAAAGCGGAGCCGCGCCTCCTGACCCTGATCGCCATCCCACGTCACCGTCAACGTGTCCGTCGTCATGCTGGCCGTCATACCGGCGGAGGGCGTCAAGCCAGAGAGGTTGCACTGCAAGGCCTGACCCGAGGCCGGCAGCGCGAGCGCCAGCGTCGCGAGCGTTGTGAACATCAGTCGCATTTCTTGTCTCCCTGGTTGGTGGTTGGTGGTTAGTGGTTAGTGGTTTGCGGTTAATCAGCAACCGCGAACCAGCCACCGACCACGAACCACTAACCACTAACCACCAACGAACTAGAAGTCGATTTGCGTCCCGAACTGGAAGTAGCGTGCCTGCAGAATCAGCGTCGGGCGCTGCCAGCGGTTCGTCGCCGGATTCGAGCTGATCCTCGTCGTGAGCGTCTGCCAGTCGTTCGAGTTGAACAGGTTGTAGACGTCCATCGACAGCCGCACGCGGGTCTTGCCCCCGCCGCTGATTGTCTTACCAAGGCGCACGTCGAACTGTTTCGTGTGACCGCCGAGCAGCGTGAACGGCTTCAGCAACTCCACCGTCGCCGTCCCGTTGACGCCTGACGCCAGGTCGCGGCCGAGTGTCTGGCGGATTTCCGCGTTGGTCGCCACGTAGTCGGCGGTGATCGAGTTGTACGTGCCGCCGGCCTGCGGCTGCGGCACCGCCTGGAACGTGCCGCTGATGTTCATGTCCCAGGGCAGCGAGTACACCCCGTAGCCCTTCCACTGCTGCAGGAACGGCGGCGCCACTTCGCAGTTCTCGTGGGGCGCTTGTGACGTCGCCGTCGCCGCAAACGCCGGCGAGTCCACGATGAAGCAAGCATTCGTCACGGTGTGGCCGATGCTGACGCCGCCGAAGAGCGTCAGCCCCTGGATTCGCCAGTTCACCGATGCGTCGACCCCGTTGTACACCTCGCTCTGCTTACCGTAGTGCTCGGAGAGCCGAACCTGATTCCGCACCACGCCGTTCAGGGCCGGCTTGACGTCGTAGTAGCCGCAGATCTGCTGCCCAGCGACCGGTAGCTTCGGGTCATTGGTCGGCGCCGTGACGCAGAACGGGTCGTAGTCGGTCGGTCCGACGGCCAGGTTGTCGGTCACGGTGAAATTGCCGTACCAGCGCCGGAAGTACCCGATGTCGATCGAGGTCCCGCGGCCCAGCTGGTGCTGCACGCCGGCGCTGACGCTCCAGTTGTACGGACGAACGCCCCATCCCTCGAGCACTTCCTTGTCGAATTGCGTGGCGTTCGGGTTGACCTTGCCGAAGTTGAGATTCGACAAGGGGCCGCACTCCTGGTTGAGCGCCGAGTTGGTGAAGTCGCAGTCGGGCACGTAGTTGCCCCTGCGCGGATCGCCCGCGGCAAAAAAGAGGTCGTTCCACGTGCGCGTGGCGTTGTTGACCGACGTATTGACCGGGTTGACGTTCGACGCAAGACTCCCGCCGCTGATGTAGCGGCCGACGGTCGCCTTGAGCGCTGTCTTCCCGTTGCCGAACAGATCGTACGCGACGCCGATCCGCGCATTGAGGTCCTTCCAGTTCGGCGCGTTCTCCACCGGATCGAAATTGCGTTCGGGCACGAAGCGTCCCGCGTCGAGATGCTGCGCGGGCACGCTCGCGTGCAGGTAGTCGAATCGCAGGCCGTAGTTGATCGTCATCCGGCTCATCGCCCACGAATCCTGCGCGAAGATGCCGAGGTCGGCGTTGATGTCGTTCTGCTGCTCGATCGGCGTCGCAAAGAGCGTGATGCTTCGCGGCGCGCCGTTCAGGAAGGTGTAGTTCATGTCGCCGTTGACGGAGGTGTTGTTCCACGTCGGGCCGTTGCCCCGGTAGCGGTCCATGAAACCGAACTTGTAGCTGTGCGTGCCGGTGACGTAGGCCAGAGACGCCCGGAACGTCAGCGGGTTGTCGAAGTTGTGGCCGTACACCGTGGACGCCCGGTAGATCTGCCCGGTCGAGCTTTCGGTGACCGAGATCGTGCTGAAGTCGACCGCCGGGTTGATCTGGCGGCGCTCATCCCAATCCTGGACGTAGCGCATGAAGCCCGTATCGAGCAGCAGCTTGCTGCTGATCGGTGTGCGCCATACGACTGTCGTGATCGCATTCGGGTAGAACGGCGTATAGGTGGTCGCCTCCGGCGACACGTTGGCCGCGACGCGCCTCATTGGCGTGATGCGCCGGTCCTTCTCGTAGCTGAAGTCGATCTTGTTCCGCGGCGAGGCCTGCCACGTCAGACGCATCGCGTAGTTGCGGTGGATCTGCGTGTCAGCCGCCTGGCGCGTCTTGTCCGGGTTGAACGTCCACGACAGCGGATCCTTCGAATAGAAGGCGTCGGCGACGTACTTCTCGATCTGGTTGTTGCGATACGCGCCGTAGAACCACAGCTTGTCCTTGACGATCGGGCCGCCGCCGTTGGGATTGAAATCCCACGTCCGCTTCAGACTGTTGACCGCCGTCAACCCCTGGTCGATGTACTCCTGCGATAGGTTGCTGCCTGACAGGTTCTCGTTGGCGAAGAGCCCGACGATCGACCAGTTGAACTCGTTTCCACCCTGCTTCGGGATCGCGTTCATCCAGACACCGGAATACTGCGCCTCGGCATCGCCGCCGTCGGTGCGGACGCTGACTTCCTGGACGCTCCCCTCGTTCATGTAGAAGGTCACGGCCTGGCCGCCGGCCGACCCGCGCCGATCGGACATGCCGTCGATGGCGCTGTTGGTCTCGGCAATGCGGCTGCCGTGCACCGACAGGCTCCGCGACGCCGGGCCGTCGATGTTCTGCCCGCCGACAACACCGGGGATCGTCTGCGCGAGGCTCTGGATCTGCCGGTTGTTCGGCAGGCTCTCGATGACCTCCTTGTCGTACACGGCCGACTTCGTCGTGCTCTGCACGTCCACGAGCGGCGCTTCGCCCGAGACGGTAATCGTCTCGTTCAGCTCGCCCACCTTCATGTCGGCGTTCACCGTCGCGACGAAATCGGCGCGCAGCTCGAAGTTCTCGATGCGGACCGTGTTGAAGCCCGGCAGCGTGAACGTAATCGTATAGATGCCCGGCCGCAGATCGATGATGCGGTAGAGGCCGGAGGTATCGGTGGTGACCGAGCGCAGGCGCTCGATGAGGGCAGGACTGGCTGCTTCGACGGTCACGCCGGGCAATACGCCGCCCGTCGCGTCCTTGACCACACCGGCCAGGGCGCTCTGCGCCGCCTGACCGTAGACCGTTGCCGGAAGAACGAGCGACGCCACCGCAACCACACACACCATGCAACGCCGGGCGGTCATAGGCTCACCTCGTGAGATGAAAAGATCCTGAGCTCGTTCGAAATTTCGTCGGGATGCTAACACACCGATAGGGCGCCGGGGCGAGTAATTGCCCGCCGCGGCCGGGGCGGGTGGCCGTGGGTGCATGTCATCCCAGGTCGTTCCGGGCGCGCCGTCCTACCCCCCCGAAGCATGTAGACTCCCCCCATGAAAAAGCACCTGCTCGTCTTGGCGCTCGCCATGTTCGCGGCCGTCATGGCCCACGTGCGCGGGCCCGGCGTGCTGGCCGCCAGCGCGCCCCTGAACTGCAGCCTGTCGGGATACCAGGGCGCCGCAGGTCTGAACGCTTCGGCGACCGCCGATGCGCTCACCGTGACGTGGGACGGCGACAGGAACCAGGAACTGCGGCTCCGCTTCGTGAACAACGGCGGCACGCCGACGATTGCCGATCTGGCCGCGCGACGAAAGGGAGGCGCGTGGGGAACGCTCGCGACCGACGTCACCCCCGAGTTCAGGGTGGTGTCCGGCCGTCGCCGCATGGACCGCGAGGCCGAAGAAGGGCTGCGCGAGAACGGCATCACGGAGATCACGCCCGAGGTGTTCGAGAAGAACCAGTGGGATCCGTTCTGGGACGCGCCGCTCAACGTGCCGGGCGGCATGGCCAACGACCGGCGCACCATCGGCTTGCCGCGCAAGCCTGACGAAGTGCATCGCGCGACCGCAACCTACAAGGCGGACCGCTGCGAGGTCACCACCGACAAGACACATCTGACCGTGACCTTCCCCGGTGTCACGCTGGGGCTCTTCACCGGAGAACTGCAGTTCACCGTGTACAAGGGCAGCAACCTCATCCAGCAGGAAGTC
>Ga0210380_10001188_pt1 | contig 10816 bp, 8 predicted proteins | sample PLM4_5_coexredo_FD_155476 | JGI IMG/M metagenome (GOLD analysis project Ga0210380, IMG submission 155476) | Groundwater sediment microbial communities from an aquifer in East River, Colorado, USA - PLM4_5_coex redo | ecosystem: Environmental > Terrestrial > Soil > Riparian zone | place: USA...
AACCGCGCACCTCGGCGTAGATCGTTGCACCGCGGATCAACGCCAACTCGCGCTCTTCGAGAATCAAAATCCACGCGCCCTCGCCGAGGACAAAGCCGTCCCGGCTCCGGTCGAACGGCCGCGACGCCCTTGCCGGCTCGTTGTTGTGCGATGTCGACACCGCTTGCATGACACAGAACCCCTGCATGATCGCCGGCGTGATCGTCGCATCGGCGCCGCCGGTGACAAAATGATCGGCCAAGCCGAAACGGATTTGATTGAATGCGTAGCCGAGAGCGTCGGTGGAGCTGGTGCAGCCGGTGGAAACCACATGGCTCGGTCCATGAAAACCAAAATGAATCGATAGTTCGCTCGAGAGCGAGCCGAGGGTCGAACTCGACACATTGTAAGCGCTGATTTTCCGCAATTGATCGCTGTAGTAGAGACGATACTGTTCCTCGACGAAATCGGCTGTGCCGCCGCCGCTGCCAAGGATCACGCCCCAGGACTGTTTCTCCTCCAAGCTCATGCCTGCCGGACAAACTCGGGCGCGGCGCAACGCTTCCTGCGCGGCGGCGACAGCCAGGTGCACGGCACGACCGGTGCGTTTGACATCTTTGGCGGACAAGACATTCTCCGCCGCGACGTTGCGAACCTCACCGGCGACGCGGCAGGAAAGCGCGCCAGCATCGAAGCAGGAGATCGTATCGATACCACTGCTGCCTCGCCGCAGAGACTCTTGATAGGCGTCGGCGCCAATACCGTTTGGGCTCACGACACCGACCCCGGTGACGACAACCCGCCGGCGTTTGAAATCAGCTTCGTATCGGCTCATTGAATTCGCCCACATCCATTCGGTTGCCGGCATATCGTATCAAGCTCGATCTCATTGAACATTGGAATATTTCCAGATGGTTCTCAATGCACCAGGCGACCAGGGTTTGAACCATCGAGCCGGCATTGAGCGCGCGAGACTTAAGACGCCACGCAGCACCACCCAAATTTTACGCGCGCCGCGGACATAAGTCCTTTGATCCCAAGCGCGGGCACCGCGTTTGACCAACAGGGAACCGATTTCGGAATACACATGACGCGCCGCGGACACAGCGCAGGCTGAGCGAAACGACAAATGCCACAAGCCGGCGTCGCCCGATCGATAGTAGCGGTCCGCTTCGTTGAGCAGCCGCAGAGTCAACTTCGCCAACTTGTTACGATTCTCCGGCGCGCTGATTTGCTCAGGAGGAATTTTCGCTTCATCGAGCCAGGCCAGCGGCAGATAGATGCGCCCCATCCCGGCATCCTCAGTGATGTCGCGAGCGATATTGGTGAGTTGCATGGCGATACCAAGATCGGCGGCGTTTCGCAGCGCGCTTTCGTCGCGCAATCCCATCACATGGGACATCATTAAACCAACCGTACCGGCAACCCGGTAACAGTAGAGCACGAGCTCGCGCAAAGTCCGGTATCGAGTCCCGCGCACATCCATCGCCATGCCTTCGATCAATTCGAGCGCGTAGTGCGCCGGTATGCCGTAGCGGTGCACGATATGTTGCAGAGCGATAAACACCGGTTCTTGCTGAGGCGCAAAGGAGAAAGCTGAAGCGGTTTTCTCCTTTAGTGCCTTAAGCCTGGCTTCCAATTCGACCCGATCACCCGCTTCGCCGGCATCATCGACTTGATCGTCGCAGTAGCGGCACCAGCCATAAAGAAACACCGCCGCGTCCCGCGTCTGAGCATCGAATAGCTTTGCAGCCAGGGAGAAGCTCTTCGAGCCCTTGGTGATAATTTCGCGGCAATCATCGAGCGCCGCGCGGACTTCAGGGCTTAGCGCTTCACGCATAGGACACTTCCGCCGTTTTGACAGCCGAACTTGCCAAAACCGACTTCATATCTTCAAGAATCAAATTGGCGGTCGCCTTACCGGAATTGACCACGCCCGGTATACCCGCCCCCGGATGGGTGCCGGCGCCGACGAAATAGAGCCCACGAATATTTCGGTCGCGATTGTGCACGCGAAAGTAAGCGCTCTGCATCAGGCGCGGCTCCAGGGAAAATGCCGAGCCAAAATGGGCGTTGAGCTCGCTCTTAAAATCGGCGGGCGTAAAAATTCGCTGCGTGACAATCGACGCGGCGAGACCGGGCATGTAGCGCTGCTCCAAATACTTTAAAATCTTTGCCGCGTAACCTGGCCCCTCAACTTTCCAGTCGATCGCAAGCTTCCCCAGATGCGGCACCGGCGAGAGCACGTAGAAGGCTTCGCAGCCTGGCGGCGCCAGCGTCGGATCGGAACGCGTCGGCGCGTGCAGATAAAGCGAAAAATCATCGGCCAGCCTTCCACGTTCAAAAATATCGCCCAAGAGTTCGCGGTAGCGCGGTCCGAAGATGACGTTGTGGTGCTGCAAATTGGGATATGCCCGCTGGGTGCCGAAGTATATGAGAAATAGCGACATGCTGTATTTCTTATGGCCAAGCTTGCGTGCACTCGAGGCGGCACGCGGCTCGCCTTTGAGCAGCTGATCGTAGGTGTGGACGACATCGGCGTTACTCACTACGACATCGAAATTTTCTTCCACCCCCGCGTTGGTTTGCAAACCCGCCACCGCGCCGTCACGGGTGACGATCCTTTCAATCTCAGCCTCGAAGCGAATCTCACCACCGAGTTCTCGGAACAGCTTTACCAACGCCCAAACCAGCTGGCCCGTGCCGCCCTTGGGGAAAAACACTCCCCACTTGCGTTCGAGGCAATGAATCAGCGTATAAATCGACGTGGTGGTAAACGGGTTGCCGCCGACTAAGAGCGAATGAAAACTAAACAGCTGGCGCAGATGCGGATCGCGAATATGTTTGGCGACCATGCCGTAAACCGAGCGGTAAGCTTCAAGCCGAATCAACTGCGGCGCCACCGCCGCCATGCTCGACAGATTTAAGAACGGCACATGAACCAGCTTTTCGTAACCCTCATGAAAGACTTCTTGCGAGTATTTTAAGAATTTTTGATAGCCCGCCCAATCGGCCGGCGATTTGGCGCAAATTTGCCGCTCCAGCGCGGCATCGTCGTCCGAGTAATCGAAGACGTATCCGTCGTCCCAGAACAAACGGTAAAACGGGGCGACCGGCATCAGCTCGATGTAATCTTGCAGCGATTTGCCGGCGACCGCGAAAAGCTCCTCTAGACAATGCGGTGCGGTGATGACCGTTGGACCGGCATCGAAGGTAAATCCGTTGTCATGATACACATAGGCACGACCGCCGGGCTGATCACGCTTTTCAAAAATAATAGTGTTGCAGCCAGCCGCCTGCAGGCGAATGGCGGCGGCGAGGCCGCCGAAACCGCTACCGATAACTGCGACGCGCGGCTTATCCATACACGACTGCAATTTCCTCGCCCAACTGGCGCAGGTCGTTGAAGGCTCGCGATGACCAAGCTATGTCCGACCCGCACAAGCGCTGTTTCAACCTCTCGAAGGCTCGATCCATATGCAGGCGCGCGCTTGCGCGGGTCATTGGAATCAGATCATGAGAGGCGATCCAGCTTTCCAACGACTTGACGTTGGGTAACTCGGCAACAGCATGGAGAAACGTTTCATACTCATAAGCGTCGGTTGAATTCGCCGCGCAAGCCCACACCCAAGAGGGGCGCGACAGCGATAGGTCTTCAAAACGCTTTTGCGGATCGCATTTGCCGATGACATTTCCCAGGTCATCGTACATTTGTAAGGCGATGCCAAGATCGACGCCAAAGGCATCGAGCGATTCAATCACGCGATCGGGTTTGCCTGCCACGGTTCCGCCCAGCGCCGCCGCGAACCCCATCAAAGCGCCGGTCTTGAGAGTCATCCCGGCCAGGCACACTTCCGCCACCGATGTCCGCGGCAACTGCGGCACCTTAGCGCCCAGATCGAGACCTTGGCCGAAATGCGCGCGCAACAGCGTGCGGTTATATCGCTCATATAGGCACGCCATGTTATCAGCCGCGAGGCCGGCGTCTTTAAGCAGCTCGAACGGCCAAAAGTAAAGCCAGTTTCCAGCGTTGAGCGCCAAGGGAACGCCGTACTGCACATGCAGTGCTGGCCGCCCGCGGCGCATCTCGCTGCCATCTTCGATGTCATCGACGATCAAGGAGCCGGCGTGCATCAATTCAACGACCTCAGCGCAATCCCGGCACTGCTTCGCCGCAGTTAACGAAACCGCGCGATCATCGTCAAACAAACGATAGGTCATCGCGACGAGTTGCGCTCGGATACGCTTGCCCGTATTGGCCGTAAGCGATGCCACAGGGTCGAGCAACGCTTGCCGCAGAGCACTTTCCACCGCGGCGCTATGATCGATGCCGAGAAGCTGCGCCAAACGGCCATCGGCAAACATCACCGCTTCAGTGCCGGCGCCGCTAGGTAGCCGGTTTGGCTTGTCATCTGGCGCCGGCGTTAATCGCCGCTTCGCCGGGGTCACGCCCTTGTACATCGTCAATCCGTGATGTTTCATCCTATCTCTCCCTCATGAGCAGAATCACCCGTCCGCTGACAACAATGTCTCCGGCGGCACTTCCAAAGCGTTGGCCATGCGCACCAGAATATCCATGGATACGTTTTGCTTAGCGCCTTCGACGGCGATGATGCAGGCGCGCGCCACCTGAGTCACCTGGGCCAGGTGCTCTTGAGTCCATCCCCGTTTTGTCCGCAAATCGCGCACGCGGCGCGCCAGCACCATTTGATATTCTTTTAGAACCGACTTAGGCCGGTCGGCGCGCAAAAGTCGGGCGATTGAACCGACGCCGACCATGATATCTTCAGCAATTTCACAACGCCGGCTGAGATTTCTCACACTGGGATTGTCGACTACCGCCTGTCCGGCAACAATCACCCGGACCTCAGGCGCCGACTTTTCTAACTCACCAAGTACAAGACGAACATTTTCAACCCCCTGCGTCATCGTCACCGACAGCCCGACCACCTGCGGGTGACGTCGATGCACCATCGCAACGAGCGCTTCGTTGGGCACACTAGCGCCGAGAAAGTCGACGTGCCAGCCCCGTGCCCCGCATAGGTCAGCCAGCATGCGAGCGCCAATGTAATGCTGCTCTCCTTCGATGCAGGCCACCATCACGCGATAAAGCGAGCGCCTAGCGGGAGGCGCGAAGTGCGCGCGCAAGCGGTCCAACTGGCCGATCACGATCTCCGTCGCCAGTTTCTGTTCGCCGACCCCGATATCACCACGGCACCATGACTCACCGACACCTTCGAGCGCCGGGGTGACAACTTTGAGATAAATATCGCCGAGCGTTTGCTGGGCCGATATAAGTTCGCCAGTGATCTGGTCGGCGCTTTCGTGATCGCCGTTTACAATCGCGTGGGTCAAGCGCTTTTGCTTTGCGTCGAAATATTCGGCGCTGGCATCGGCAGCAAATTTTTCCAAGGTAGCGACCATATTCAAAACCTAAATAAAACTAAGCGAGATTCGACAATGAACCAACCTGCTAAAGCCCCAGCGACGCCAGGGCCAGCTTAAGACTTGGATATTGGAATTTGAAACCGAGCTTGCTCGCCGCCGCGGGAATCGCCCGCTGGCCGTTCAGCAACATCTCCGCCATCTCACCCACCATCAGCGCCAGTACAAATGGCGGCACCCTTGCCCACGACGGCCGGTTCAATACGCCACCCAGAGTCTTGGAAAACTCTGCCATGGTCACCGGATTGGGCGCAATGCCATTGAATGCGCCGCGCGCGCCCTCGTTATCGATTAAGAACTGAATCAATCCGATCTCATCTTCTATATGAATCCACGGCATCCACTGCCGGCCCGAACCGAGCGGCCCGCCGAAAAACATTTTAAACGGCGGCACCATCTTCTTTAACGCACCTTCGCCTTTAGCCAAGACGATGCCGGTGCGCAAAAAGCACACCCGCACACCAAGCGATTCTGCCTTCTGCGCTTGCGCTTCCCAATCGACGCACAGGCGCGCGAGAAAATCGTCGCCGGGTTTGCTGTCTTCATTCAAAGCTTCATCGCCATGGGGACCGTAGTAGCCCACTGCCGATCCACTGATCATTAATTTCGGTTTGACCTGGGCCTTAGCGATGGCATCAACCAACGCTCTCGTCCCATCGACACGGCTCGAGCGCAGAATTTCCTTCTGTTTGGGAGTCCATCGCTTGCCAGCGATCGGCTCCCCCGCAAGATTGATCACCGCATCGGCACCGTCGATCGCGCGCTCCCAGTCGCCGCTGGCACCCGGCTGCCACGCCAACCACTGCTTTTTCGCCACGCCAATCTCTGCCGGTGGTCTGCGGCTAAGCAAGACTAACGAGTGATCACTATTCGACCACCGCTCGGTCAAAAGCGATCCGATCATGCCCGTTGCGCCAGTAAGTACAATTTTCACGTGTTGCAATCCCGCTCTCAAAACAGCTAAGAAATTCCATCAATGTATGATATAGTTGACCTTTTTATCTAAAATGTTATCAATAGTCAACATGGATGTGAAAAAATTTTCAAATACTAATCCAAAAGTAGGAGTCAGCGCTTGCCTGCTCGGACAGCAGGTTCGCTTCGACGGCGGCCACAAACGCGATATCTTCCTCACCGATCTATTCGGTAAATTTGTCGACTGGGTAGCCATCTGTCCCGAAGTCGAAGTCGGCATGGGCGTGCCGCGCGAGACGGTGCGGTTAGTCGGAACACCGATCGATCCGCGAATGATCGCAGAGAAATCTGGGAAAGACTGGACTGAAGCGATGCATCGCTTCGCCGCGAAACGAGTACGAGACATCGCTGAACAACAGTTGTCGGGCTATGTATTCAAGAAAAACTCACCCAGCTGCGGCATGGAGCGCATCAAAGTTTATAACGCAAAAGGCATGGCGGCGCGGCATGGCCGCGGCCTGTTCGCCGCAGCGCTCATGAAACAGTGTCCGCTCCTGCCGGTCGAAGAAGAAGGCCGGCTGAACGATGTAAAGCTTCGAGAGAATTTCATCCAGAGAGTCTTCGCCTACCATCGCTGGCTGCAAGCAACGTCGGAGCGAAGATCACCGGGGGCGCTGGTGCGCTTTCACACGAGTCACAAATATTTATTGCTGGCGCACAGCGAGCGTCACTATCGCCAACTCGGTCGCCTGGTGGCGGCAGTGAAACAAAGATCTCTTGCCGCGGTCTACGACGACTACGGCCGGGTCTTTATGGAGGCGTTAGCAGTTCACGCGACTGAGAAGTCTCATGCCAATGTCCTGAATCATATGCTGGGCTACTTCTCCAAGCAGTTGACCACCGCCGAACGACAAGAACTGGTCCAACTAATCGGCGACTTCCGCCGCCAGCTCATCCCCTTGATCGCACCGATCACAATGATCCGCCACTACGCGAAAAAATACCAAGTTGTATACTTGCAAGGACAGCTTTTCCTGGAACCCAATCCTAAAGAGCTGATGCTGCGAAACCATGTCTAAACGACAGGGGTTCTCGAGGGGTAACAATAACTATCATGACGACCTACTGGCTTAGAAAAACAATTTGGCTGCCGCAACCACGCGCCTCGGTATTCGAGTTCTTTTCCAATGCCGGCAATCTCGATCGCCTTACGCCGGCATGGCTCAGCTTCGCGATTCTGACGCCGGCGACGAACAAAATGAAACAGGGAGCGTTGTTAGACTATCGGCTACGCATTCGCGGCATATCGATTCGCTGGCAGAGCGAGATCGCCTTCTGGGAGCCGCCGCACCGTTTCGTCGACCGGCAAACCATAGGTCCCTACTCCCTGTGGGTCCACGAGCACATCTTCGAAGAGCGTGATAATGGCACGCTGGTTGGCGACAACGTCGAATACGCCGTCCCCGGCGGACGCATCGTGCACAAGTTTCTGGTCGCTCCCGATATCGAGCGAATCTTTGACTATCGCCACAGAATATTGGAAGAACTGTTCAATCCGGCGAAGATCACGCGGTCACAACGAACCGGCGCTTAAGGCTTCGGCAGCGCGCCTTTTTCTAACGCCGCGACGCGCGCGATATAACCTTTACTGTTGAACTTGCGCGATGTACTGGCGAAGGACATATAACGGATTTTTCCGTAAATTGGCCGCTCCGGACCCCAGGCCCGGTCATGCTTGCCGACGATTGCCCAGGCGATGCCGGCATAGCCATTGGGATCGCGGCCGTCCAGTTCATAGCGGTCGTTGAGCCGAACGGCGATCTGGTAGGCGGCCTGAGGCGATTCCGTCCATTCAAGAATCTTCTTGGCCCAGTACATCCGCAAGTAACCGTGCATCCAGCCCGTCAGCGCCATCTGTTTTTGCGCAGCGTTCCATAGTGGATCATGGGTTTCGGCGTCTTCCAACTGCTTCTCGCTGTAAAGATACGGCCTGGGGTCCCGAACATGTTTGCGCTGCGTGACATCCGCCCAGGGCTCGCAGCCATCGAAGTTTTCATAGTTGCGGTTGAAGCGAACGAAATTAACCGCCAATTCGCGACGCACGATCAGTTCCTCTAAGAATGCCTTGCGGTCTTGGGCTGGGGCATTCGCCCGTTGCACCGCAAGCGCCACCATATGAACTCCGATATGGCCAAAATGAAGATATGGCGACAACTGGCTCGTGGCGTCGAGATCGGGTTTGTTGCGCTGTGAGGCGTAACCTTTAAGCCGGGATCGAAGAAACTGCTCGAGACAGCGCTTAGCTTCTTGGCAGCCGCCATGGAAATATGCCGACGGCGCAACTGCGCGGTCGATGGGAAAATTATCGAGCAGCGATGGATCAGGTGCCAGAGACAACAAGTGGGATGGGGTGCGCCATGGAAACTTTGCCGCCGGATTTTCTACTTTTCTCATAAATTGCGGCAGCAAAGCGTGAATCTTCGGACGGATCGTCCGCGCTGCGTAGTGCTCCTTGGTAAGAAGCTTGGACGGCACAATCACGTCAGCGTCCACGGTCCAAAACGGCAGAAAAATTTTCTCGGCGATTCTAGTTTTCGTGCGCTCCGCTTCCGTCAATGGATTCTCATCTGCGATGATTAAACAAGGCCGCACCTCCGAACAAAATCGCAATAACCCATGGTCCGGGTACCGGCGCACAACGAAGCCGACTTTTCGCTTTTGCAGCTCAGCAGAGATATCCGCAAGCCCTTCAACGAGAAATTGATAGTGGCGATAATTCGCGTGATGCGCGTGTGGAACCAGTTGGAAAAATACCACCGCCGGTTTGCCCAGACAATTACCTGCGTTAATGGCGGCCGTCAGCGCCGGATTGTCGACTGCTCTTTGGGCGCGCTGCATCCAGTAAACCACGCATCTTCCGTCCGTGTCGGGCTCCCCGGAGCGGCGAATGGTCAGCCTGGGATCGCTGAGAATAGAATCCAGGGTTGTCATTCGGTCTTGGTTTTCTCGTCATGGCATGCCGCGGCTATGGCAGCCAGCATCTTTCCGAAAATAAGCTTGTGCACCGGATACAAGACGTACCAATACATCAATCCGGCTATACCGATAGGATCGAAGATCGCAGTTTGGCGAATCAACGAGGTCGTCCCTTGGTCCTCAATGGTAAACTCCAACCACGCTCTTCCGGGAAGCTTCATTTCGGCGGCGAGCAGAAGTCTTTGATTATTTTCAAATACCTCGACACGCCAAAAGTCCAGGGTATCGCCAACCTGAAGCATTTCAGAATCGCGCCGCCCGCGGCGGACGCCAGCACCGCCAAACAGTAAGTCCAAAAAACCCCGCACCTGCCACAACCAGTCGCCGTAATACCAGCCGGTTTCGCCGCCGATGCGGCGAATCGGTCGAAATGCCAGTTCCGTAGAACAATTCACCGACACATCCCTCGAATCGACGATCCGGTTGCCAAATCGCACGCCACCCCAACTGGCCTCATCGCCCCGGGAAGACAAGGCATCCGACCACTGGGTGGCAGCGAACTCGCGATCTTCGTTAACGATCGCTCGGGCGATCATTTCCCGAACCCCTTTCGGCCGGACCGAGAATAGCTGGAGCGCGCTCGGATCTCGCACCACCGTCGGATTGCCTATGCTGTCGATTAATTTACGGCCGATTCGCGCGTACACCGGAGTTACCAGACCGAGCCAAAGACTCGACAAGCGCGGAGTCAACACCGGCACCGAAATCATAAATCTGCGAAGATTTCGCTGCCTGGCATACTCGCGCATGATATCCTCGTAGGAAACCTGATCGGCACCGCCAATCTCAATGACACGGCGGCCCTGTTCGGGAAGATCCAAAGCTTCGACCAAGTAACTAACCAGGTCTTCGATACCGATGGGTTGCGCGGCTACCGATACCCAAGCGGGGCAGATCATCACCGGCAGCCGTTCCACCAAGGCGCGAATTATTTCAAATGAAAGACTACCCGAGCCGATGACAATCGACGCGCGGAACTCAATCACCTCGACGCCCGTAGTATTTAAAGCTTCGCCAACTTCCTGGCGGCTTCTTAAATGCGCCGACAGCGCGCCTTCGCCCAAGCCGCCAAGGTAAATGATCCGCTGAACTTTACCTTGATGCGCGGCTTTGGCAAAATTGATCGCGGCTTGCCGATCTTTTTCTTCAAATGACCCGGCAGTGCCCATGGAATGAACCAGATAGTACGCCGTGTGCACGCCCGCCAACGCGGCATCGAGTGTTTCCGGCGTGAAGCAGTCGCCTAATACAACCTCGGTGTTTACCCCTGCCCGTCCTCGCAACGCCTGCGGCCGTCGGGCGAGGCAACGCACATGATAGCCGTGATTTTCTAACGCGTGCAGCAATCTGCCGCCAACATAGCCCGTGGCCCCCGTTAATAAGATAAGGTTTCGACGATCCATAGATGAGTTATTTTGCGTCCATGATTTCTCTCTTGACT
>Ga0210380_10001189_pt1 | contig 10815 bp, 6 predicted proteins | sample PLM4_5_coexredo_FD_155476 | JGI IMG/M metagenome (GOLD analysis project Ga0210380, IMG submission 155476) | Groundwater sediment microbial communities from an aquifer in East River, Colorado, USA - PLM4_5_coex redo | ecosystem: Environmental > Terrestrial > Soil > Riparian zone | place: USA...
CCCACCGTCAGGCGATCCACGGCCATCGACTCCTTCGAGAATCGCACGGTGCCGGTGGCGACGGTTTGCCCGCCGAACGTGTAGTTGGGAACGCGGACGAAACCGCGGACGCGGCTCATCCACCGGCCGAGTTCACCCGTGACTTTCGCGGAGAGCGTGCCGGCTTCGGGCTTCCGTGCATCGGGTATCGGTTCGAGCAACTTCAGTTCCGCGCTGTCCGTTCCCGCCGTAACGTTCAACGAGCCGCTCTCGACCCGGATCGCCTCGTGCGGCGGCCACAGACCCGCCGCCGAAGCCTTCAGCGTGAGCGAGGGCTCCTTGATGCCGCGGTGCGTGCCGTCGGAGAACGCGAATTGCTTCAACTCGATGCCGCCGTCCGCTTTGAACGCCCCTTGCGGCGTACGACTCGCCACGATCCACGCCTTGCCTTCACCGGTGAGTGCGGTGCCGCGGAGATCGACGAACTCGCCGAGCCGCGCGGCAAGGCGATCCAGCTCCACGTTTGCCGCCGCCCGGAACGACTCCGGCGAACCCTTGGCGTTGATGGCGATGAAGTCCGAGCGGCACACGAACTTGTCGAAGGTCGGCAACTGCCCCGCGGGAACGCGGCCGCTGAATTCCACGGCGAGCGGTTCCGCCCACTCGATCGGCTTGCCGTCGCGCTCCGCTTTGAGCGCGGAGGTTCGCACTTCGCCATCCCACGTCGTACCGTTGGTTCCGGCACGGCTGTTGAGCTTCACGCTCAGCTTTCCTTCGCGGATCGTGGTGCCGTCGCGGACGCGGAGGAGCTTCGGAAGAATCGCGGCAATCTTCGCCAGATCGATGTCGCCCTCGACCTTCACGCCGGGCTTGTCGAATACTTTGTCGAGCGCTTCGTCCGGATCGAAGGAACCCACGGCAGTGAGCGTGCCGGCATCGCACTTCAAATCGGCGCGGTCCACCTTGAGGTGTTTGCCCGCGAGTTCGATCTTCAGCGGCAACTCGGCGGAAGCGAGTCGCAGATGGTCGCCCTTCAACGCGGCCGCGATCAGGTCGAGGTCGCGGATCGCAGTCGTGCCTTCCACGGTTGCGGATTTCTCGCTCCACGTCGCATCCAGCTTTGCAGTGAGTGAACCCGCCACGCTCATCGAGGGATCGAATCGTTTCAGCGCCGGCGAGATGGCTTCGAGGGGAAACGCCGTGGCCGTGAGATTGGCGGTATGCTTCTCACCGAACGAGAGCGTCGCATCGAACGTGGCGGGCGACGTGGAGCGCAGCGTAACGATGATTGGCTCGGATCGCGCCGCCGGCACACCGACCGCGACATCCAGCGCTTCGACTTGCGTGTGCGTTTCGCCGTCGTGCAGCAGGAGTTTGCCCTGGTTCACCGCGATCGAGACGGCCGGGCGCGTCGGAGCGGGTGGCGATTCGTCCTTCAGATACTGCGCGATGGCGTCTTCGAGGTTGGTGGTCCCGTTCTCGAAACGCACCTCGGCGATGGGCTGATGCAGCGTGAACTCGCCAAGATCGGCGCGGTTGCTGAGGAGGGCGAACAGGGTCTTCGAGGAGGTGATTCGCGGCGCGGTGAGCAGTACGCGGCCCTGCGCGTCCTTCACGACGACGTCGCGGAGTTCGACCGGCGCGAACCAGCCGAGCGAGGCGCTGCCGACCTCCACCGTACCGCGCAGGTCCGCCGCGGCATCGCGGGCGATGCGGTTGGGCAGCCCCGTGCGCGCGGCGATGCCAGGCGCGAACCACACCCCGATAAGCAGCACGACGAGGAGCAGTACGAGTCGCCACAACCAGCGGCGCGGCTTGCGGACGGGAGCGGGTGGTGTTGTCATTCCGAAATTAGACCGCGCCGGAAGTGCGAGTCGCAATCTCAACCGCGGAAATCATCGCTTCGGCGATCCGTTCGAGGGATTGCTCCGACGTGCACAACGGCGGCATCGCATAGAGCACGTTCCCGAGCGGGCGCAGCAGTACGCCGCATTCGAGCGCGGCCCATTTCATGATGGCGCCGGCCTCGGCCAGGTAGCCGCCGGGCACGTCCAGTTCGATCGCCGCGATGAGCCCCTTGATTCGGACGTTGCCGAGCTTGGCGAGGTGCGTTCTCCAGAAGGTCTCGATTCGTGCCACGTCGCGTTTCCAGTTTCCCTCGGAGAGTAGTCTCCAATTGGCGACGGCGGCGGCGCAGGCGATCGGATTCGCGGTGAAGGAGTGGCCGTGGAAGAAGGTCTTCGTGCGGTCCGGCGAATCGAATTGTTCCACGACGCGCGGCGAAACCAGCGTGGCGGCCAGAGGCAGCACGCCGCCGGTAATGCCTTTGGCGAGGCAGACGAGATCGGGTGCGATGCCCGCCTGCTCGAAGGCGAAGAGCGAGCCGGTGCGGCCGAAGCCGGTCATCACTTCGTCCGCGATGAAGAGCACGTCGTGACGCGTGCAGACCGTGGCGATATCCGAGAGTTCTCGCGCGGAGTGCATCCGCATGCCGCCCGCGCCTTGAACCAGCGGTTCGATGATGACGGCGGCAACTTCGCCCGCGTGCTTCGCGAGTGCCTCGTCGAGCGCGTCCGCATCGACGGGGACTTGCAAAGCACGGAAGAGGAGTGGCTCGAAGCGGCCGAAGAAGACGGGATCGCGGCTGACGCTCATGGCGCCGAACGTGTCGCCGTGGTAACCGTGTTCGAAGCCGTTGAAGAGCGTGCGGCGCGGCTCACCGCGATGGCACCAGAACTGGTACGCCATCTTGAGCGCGACTTCGACTGCGGTGCTGCCGTTGTCCGAATAGAAAACGCGGCCGCCGGCGGGCCAGGGCATCGCGCCGAGAAGTTGCCCGGCGAGTCGTTCCGCGTCCGGATGCGTGGCCCCGGCGAAGAGCACATGGTCGAGCCGGCGGGTCGCGTCACGGATGGCCTGCATGATGGCCGGCTCGCGGTGCCCGTGCAGGATGGTCCACCACGACGAGATGCCGTCGATGATGCGGCGGCCGTCGGCGAGTTGGAGGAATTCGCGTTCGGTGGAGACGACGGGCAGTGGTTCATCCGCGTCTTGCAGCGGTGTGTACGGATGCCAGATGACGCCCCGGTTGGCCGCGACGCGCAGCCCGCGGAGAGGAGCGCGGATCGCGAGTCGATCGCGCAGTCCGGCGGCCGCAGCCGCAACGGAATCCGGCCTCCATTCCCCGCTCGGCATTGCCCATGGGATCACAGGCAGGCCGGGACGGTGCCGTTGAATCTGTTCCATCGCGAAGGGATCTTCCGGCCCGAGCAGCACGACGCCGAATGGTTTGACATCCTCGAGGGCTCGTTCCGCCGCAAGCACGCGGCCCACGGCGCCGACCGCGGAAGAAGCCGCGAGAAGGACCTGCATCTTGAAAGCGCGAATCAATTCGAGTTGAAGCGTGTCCTCGGTCAGCGGCGAAAGCGGACCGCCGAACGTCTCGATGAGGAGCGAACGATCCGTGCTGGGAATCGCTGCGAGAATCTCATCTACTCCCGGCATGGGGCGGCCTTCGCGCCTGGCCGCGAGCACCGGCGCCACCGGCTCCGCGAACCGCGCGAGCGGATCGAACACCGCGGCGTTCGGCACGAGCCGGCGGACCTTCTCCGTGTCCGAGTCGCCGGTTTCGACCGGTTTCCAATAGGCGAATTGATCGGGGAACGCGGTGAGGAGGAGGATCGACAATGCCGTCTTCCCGGCGTCGGTGTCGGTGCCGACGATCACAAACCCGGTCATGACCGCACCGCCATGGCGACCACTTCCGCGAGACGGAGCAGGTCGGCTTCCTCGTGATTGGCGTGAATCGAGATGCGGAGGCGGCAGGTGCCGTGGGGCACGCTCGGAGGGCGGATCGCGCGGACATCGAATCCCGCCTGTTGAAGCATGTGTGCTTCCCGCACCGCCGGTTCATCTTCGCCGACGATCACGGGCACGACGTAGTGCGAACCGGGCGGGTCGATGCCCTGTTCCGCGAGCCGCGCGCGGAACAGCGCGGCGTTGCGATGCAGCTTCTCGCGGCGAGAGTGCTCGGCCTGCACGCGCGGGATCTGTTCGCGCCACCACGCGCCGATTGCCGGCGGCAACGCCGTGGTGAAGATCAGGTGCCGGCACTTGTTGACGAGGTATTCCTTGAGCAGTTTCGAGCCGCAGATGTAGGCGCCGGGTAGACCCAGCGCTTTGCCCCCCGTGTGGATGGACGCGAGGGGCCGCGAACCCGCAGGCGGCTGCATCTCCACACCGGTTGCGCCGAAGCAACCGGTGCTGTGTGCCTCATCGACGATCAGATGCGCTCCGTGGCGCTGGGTGAGGATTGCAAGCTCATCGAGCGGGGCCGTGTCGCCGTCCATGCTGAACAGCGATTCGGTGATCACGAACATCTCGCGGCCGGCGGGGCGCTTCGCCGTTTCGGACTTCAGGCCGTCTTCGAGGTGGTTCAGGTCGTTGTGCTTGAAGAGGAACTTGCGCGGGCGGGCGAGGCGGAGACCGTCCACGATGCAGGCATGGCTCAGTTCATCCGCCGCGACCCAGTCGCCGGGCTCGGCCAGCGTGGCGATGAGTCCCTCGTTCGCGTTGTAGCCGGAGGTCATCATCAGCGCGGCTTCCGCGCCGTGCCACGCCGCCAGCATTGTTTCGACTTCGTCCCAGATTTCATGGTGCCCGCGAAGCAGCCGCGACGAGATGCCGGAGACGGGAAGCGGCGGCGTGGATCGGGGCTCGGCGCCGTAGCCGAGGTAGTCGTTCGAAGTGAAGTCGATGCCCTGCGGCAGACGGAACGAGCGGTACCGCCCCTGCCCGCGGAGTTCGTCCAACGCACCGGTCCAGCGATCGAAGAGGCTCATGTCGCAATCACGCCCATAGAGCGGAAGAGTTCTTCATCCTGGCATTCGTGCGGGTTCGGTGCGGTGAGGAGTTTCTCGCCGAAGAACACGGAATCGGCGCCGGCGAGGAAGCAGAGCACCTGCAACTCGCGGCTCATGCGGTCGCGGCCGGCGCTGAGGCGCACGCGGGAACGCGGGAACGCGATCCGGGCCGTCGCGATCAGCCGCACGATCTCCAATGAATCCACGGCCGGGGCCATGGCCAGCGGCGTCCCGGCCTGCGGCATCAGGCAGTTGATCGGAACGCTCTCCGGCGGCGGATCGAGTTGCGCCAGTTCGCAGAGCATCATCAGGCGGTCGTCCTCGGTCTCGCCCATGCCGAGAATGCCGCCGCTGCACACGGCGATGCCGGCTTTCGATACCGCCCGAAGAGTGTTCAGCCGGTCGTCGTAGGTGCGAGTGGTGATGACTTCGGGATAGTGGCGGCGCGAAGTGTCGAGGTTGTGGTTGTACGCGGTGAGCCCGGCCTCCGCGAGGCGATCGGCCTGGCTGTCGGTGAGCATGCCAAGCGTGACGCACGCTTCCATGCCGAGCCCGCGGACGACCTTCACCATGTCGATCACGCGGTCGAACTCCGGGCCGTCCTTGGGTGACCGCCACGCGGCCCCCATGCAGAAGCGGCTGGCGCCGCGCTCCTTCGCCGCTTCGGCTCGCTCGCGCACTTCCTCCAACGAGAGAAGCGGCTGGCGATCCACGGGCGAATCGTAGTGGGCGCTCTGGCTGCAGTACTTGCAGTCTTCCGGGCAGCCGCCGGTCTTGATGCTGAGGAGTTCGCAGCGCTGGATGTCCGCGTAGTCGCGGTTCGCCTTGTGAACGTCCGCCGCCCGGAGGATGAGTTCAGGCAGCGGCAGGCGATACACGGCGCGGAATTCGTCGAGCGTCTTCATGAAGTGAAGTTAGGGACGCAGCCCGCCCGTTGCCACGGGCGAGCATTCATTACTTGCCCAGCGCGTCCTTGAAGAGTGCCTTCATGCGGGTCCAGGAGTCTTCGTCCGCTTTCTTGTCGTACTTCATGCCGGGGTTGCCGACCTTGTCCGCGCCTGGAACGGTGAAGCTGTGCACGACGCCGTCGTAGGAAACGAAATCCAGCGGCACCTTGGCCCCGTCGAGCGACGCTTTGAAGTCCGCGATGGCTTTCTCGGGGATGAACTTGTCGGCGGCGCCGTGGCAGACGAGAATCTTCGCCTTGATGTTCTTGGCTTCCTCCGCGGTGGGCGACGCGAGCCCGGCGTGAAATGTGACGACGGCCTTGAGGTCCGCGCCGGTGTAGGCGAGTTGCAGCGCGGTCGAGCCGCCGAGGCAGTAGCCGATGGCCGCGACCTTGCCGGTGTCCACGTTCGATTGGTCGGTGAGTTGCTTGAGCGCCGCTTCGGCGCGGCCACGCCACGTCTTCTGATTCATCCGCAGCGCGCCGGCCATCTTCCCCGCGTCCTCGGGATGCGCGATTTCGATGATCTTGCCCTCTCCGTACAGGTCCGCGGCGAATGCGACGTAGCCGAGTTCCGCGAGTTGCCTGGCGCGGTCCTTCGCGTAGTCGTTGAGCCCCCACCATTCGGGGAAGACGAGCACGCCCGGCCGCTTCTCCTTCGTGGAATCGTCCCACGCGAGGAAGCCCTTCAGCTTCGTGCCGTCGTATTCGTAGTCGATGGCCTTGGTCTGAACGGCGGCGGACGCGGACGCGGAAGAGACGGCGGCGATCATCATGGCAAGAATCCAGCGCGACATGGTGATGCTCCTGGAAGTGGAAAAGCCCACCCGCGTTGACGGGTGGGCTTGAGGTGTTATAGGAGCCGGAAGCGGATCATCCCGCGATGTCTTCGGCCAGGTGGGCCAGCACCTCGTGCGTGAGTGCGAAGGCGACCTGCTCGCGGCCCCCCTTTTTCTTACCGGCCGTGAAGCGGCGGACCACCGCACGGGTGAGGCCGTGCAGTTTCACTTCGTAGTAGGCGAGCACCTCGCCGCGCGCGTTCGGCTCGTTGCTCCGGAGGATCGCTTCGTTGGCGACCGGGTCGATCTCGTAGACCTTCAGGGCTTCGCGGAGGCCGCTGGCCCGGGATGCGATTCCCTCGGCCCACGCCTTCAGGGTGAGTCCGGCGGGCGCGGCCGCGGTGCGCGACAGACTCAGTTCCCACATGAGGCAGGAAAGCGAATCGGCACGGTCCGCGGCGAGGTGGATGTTCCAGCCCTCCTCGTCCGTGGACCAGGAATGACGGCCGGCGCCGGCCGGCTGCCACTCACTTAGCTTTGGCAGGAGTTTTTCCGCGAGCGTCATCGGTCCCTCCGATGGTTTGGTGCGTGTGTTCGGTGCCATCGAAACTCAGCACGATCGGCTGATCCTCCAATACCGTCTCCAGGTGCACGGGGCGGCCCCACAGGTACTGTACGTTCGAGAGGGTGTCCTGCGCTTCGTCCACTTTCAAATCTACCCCATTATGCTCGTGTCGCAACAGCAGTTCGCCGCGGTTGGCGTGGTTGCCGTTGACGGCGTAGATCCACGGCTTGCCGAAGTTCGTCAGACTGAAGAGCAGTCGCTGCTTCACCTTCTGGAATTCGCGCGACTCGATCACGTAATTCTTCGTCTGATCCTGGTAGTTGAATGAGAACAAGTTGTACTCGCGGCAGAATTCCGGCGTGAGGTAGGTGTCGATGAAGGTAATGTCGTTATGAACGCGGCGGACCTCGAAGATCTTCTGCCGGCCGAGGCCGAGTTGCCGGTCCCAGGTCCGCTTCCTCTCCATGTCTTCGCAGTCTTCCCATTCGGGCCCGAACTGCCCCATGTTCCAGCGGCGTTCGACGTCGCGGAGCAGTTCAATGCCGAGTTTGTACGGGTTGAGCCGCTTCGAACTCGTCGCCATCGTGCCGGAGTGGTGGTCCGCGTAGTCGATGACCTCGGACGGCTCCAGAACCTTCTGCGTCATCATGGTGCTGTGCCAGTAGCTGGCCCAGCCTTCGTTCATGATCTTGGTCTGGCCCTGCGGGTGGAAGTAATACGCTTCATCGCGGACGATGCTGAGCACGTCGCGCTGCCAGTTCTTGAGCGGGGCGTGCTCGATGAGGAAGAGCAGCACGTCCTTTTCGGGCCGTTCTGGGAACTGCTGGGACTTGCGCTCCTTCTCCTTCCGCTCTTCGTCGTCGTCCTTGAAGGCCGCGGGCGGGTTGATGTAGTCCGCCATGTAGCCCTTCGCCTTGAATCGTGGCGTGCGGCCGTCCTCGGCTTCCTCGGACTTCGGCGTGAAGTCGTACTTCGAGGCGTCGTCGCGGCGCTTGATCGCCACCGAGTGAATGTCGATGAGGTCGTCGATGGACATGCACTTGTCGACGAAGTGCTCCACCTCATCTTCGCCGAACCGTTCGACGTAGCCGCGGATTCGGGCGGCGTGGTTGGCGATCTCGTCCATCATCTTCCGCGTCGTGTGGCTGAAGTAGGCGTTGTTCTTGAAGAAGTCGCAGTGGCCGTACACGTGGGCCATGACGAGCTTCTGGTCCACGGTGTGGTTGCAGCGCATCAGGTAGGCGTAGCACGGGTCGTTGTTGATCACCATTTCGTAGATCTTCGAGAGCCCGTACTCGTAACCTTTCTTCAGTTCCTGATACTGCATGCCGAAGGACCAGTGCGGGTAGCGGGTGGGGAACCCGCCGTACGCCGCGATCTCGTTGAGGTCGTCCGCATCGACGACTTCAAAGATGGTCTCGTAGAAGTCGAGCCCGTACCCCTTCGCGTACCCTTCGATCTCCTCCTTGAGGACTCGCAGGTTCGGCGGCAGGTTCGTGTTGTAAAAGCGGCTCATATGATCTCCTCCGGTCACGGGTCACGGCTTGGCCGGCGCCTGCCACCGCCCGTCCCACCGGAACTGTAATTCGGTCAGGAACTGTTCCCATTGGCCGCGCGTGCGGGTCGTCGGGAACGGAACCGGGCGGATGCCCGCCTCCGAGCCGGCCCCACGAACCACGTCCACCAACCCATCCGCACGCACACGGCCGATCCGAACCGGGAGCCAGGCGTGCCGGTTCTCCGGGTCGATCTTGACGTTTCCTCCCGGCCCGGGGAACTCCAACCCGCCGACGGCCGGCGTCACGGCGTCTGGTTCGGCCGACCCGGCCGCCGCAACCGCCTTGGCCCAAAGGTGTACCCCAGTATATGCGGCTGCCATCATGTCCGTCACAACCCGGGCCTCGCCGTGTCGGGCCCGGACCTTCCCGACGAACTCCCGGCTCTCGGGTCGATCCACCGTCTGGAAGTAGCTGGCCGCCAGATAGTCCCCGGCCATCGCGGCCGGGTTCAGACCGCGGAGTTCGTTCTCGGTGATGCTGACCGACAGGGTCGGCACGCCGTCCGCGGCGACGCCGGCCGCCCGCAGCTCGCGGAAGAAGTGGAAGTTGCTTCCCCCGTTGATCGTGTTCACGATCGCGTCCGGATTGGCCTTCCGGATACTCGCGACGGCCCCGGCCACGTCGGACGACCCGAGCGGGATGAACGCCTCGCCGACCACTTGTACACCGTCCAGTTGACCGACCCGATCCTTGATGATCTCGTGCGCTGCCCTCGGGAAGACGTAGTCCGACCCGACCAGGAACAACCGCTTCTTCCCGAGAGTCTTGGCAAGGAAATCGACCGCCGGGAGCAGTTGTTGATTCGGGGCCGGCCCGAGGTAAATGATCCGCGGAGACTGCTCCAACCCCTCGTACTGGACCGGGTAGAACAGCAAGCCGCCGTGCCGTTCCACCACGGGGCGAACGGCTTTTCGGGACGCCGAGGTCCAGCACCCGAAGACGACGGCCACCTTTTCCTGGGCGATGAGACGGTCCGCTTCGGCAGCGAACACCTCCGGGTCGGACTTCCCGTCCGCCAGAATGGGCTTGAGTGGCCGGCCGAGAACGCCGCCGGCCTGGTTCACTTCGTCGATCGCCAGTTGGACCGCGTCCACGACCGGGGATTCGCTGACGGCCATCGTTCCGGTCTGGGAATGCAAGATCCCGACGGGGATCGGCTCGGCTGCCGCTGCTGCCGGGGGAACCGGTTGTTCTTTCGCGGGGCGCCAGGCCAACACGCCTGCGATGGTCGCGGCCACCAGAAGGATCGTCATGCCGACCGCGACGAGCTTCCAGTTCACTGGCCGCCCCGTCCTGGCCGGGGGCGTTGGACCAGTCGCAAGCGCTGCCGATCCTGCACCACCTCCGGGCGGCGCTCGCAAGACTTTCGTCGTATCGGTCTGGGCCGTCGGGCCGGGGGTGGCCGACGCCACGCCCGCGCTCAGACTTCCCGCCGGGAGCACGGCCGAGTCACTCAGTTCAAACTCATCGGCCGGGGGAGCGTCGCGCCACGGCGAGTCTCCGCCGAGCGACGCGAGAACGGCAACAACCTCCTCGACCGATGCCGGGCGATCCTCCGGTCGTTTGGCCAGCAGCCGCATGATGAGGACCGACAATCCTTGCGGGACCGCCGGGTTGAGAGTCGCGGGCGGCGGCGGATGGTGCGAGACCAGCGCCATCATCACCGCGATCGCCGACTTGCCGTCGAACGGCAAGCTGCCGGTGAGCATCGCGTAAAGCACACAGCCGAGGCTGAACAGGTCGGCCCGGGTGTCGATCGCCTCCCCTTCCGCCTGTTCCGGCGCCATGTACTGCGGGGTGCCGACGATGCACCCGGTCGCAGTGAGACGAACGTCCTGTTGGATTGGGCGGGCGAGGCCGAAGTCGAGGATCCGGACGCGGTGGATCGGCTTCCCCGGACCGGGCGCCTCGAGCCAGATGTTGGCCGGCTTGATGTCTCGATGGATCAGCCCCTTCGCATGGGCGGCCGCGAGCCCGCTTGCGGTCTCGTACGCGATGCGCAGGGCCAATGGGACTGGCAGCACACCTTCGCGGGTCATCCGCGTTTGCAGCGTCTCGCCATGCAGGTACTGCATCGCAAGGAAGGGGACGTCGTTGGCCAGGCCGATCTGGTAAACCGTGACGA
>Ga0210380_10001191_pt1 | contig 10803 bp, 7 predicted proteins | sample PLM4_5_coexredo_FD_155476 | JGI IMG/M metagenome (GOLD analysis project Ga0210380, IMG submission 155476) | Groundwater sediment microbial communities from an aquifer in East River, Colorado, USA - PLM4_5_coex redo | ecosystem: Environmental > Terrestrial > Soil > Riparian zone | place: USA...
GTGGCGGTGCTGCCGCTCACGCTGCATGCGCTCTCGGATGCCGCCCGGACGCTGTTCGCGCGCTTCCCGCGCCTGCCGCGGCCGGGTTTCGCGGGCGCTGCGCTCGCCTCGCTCGCGCTGGTGTTGGTCGCCTCGCAGGTGGTCGGCGGGGCCTACTATGCGGCTCAGCTGCGCTCGACCCGGTTCGGACACGCCGAATCGCCGGGTGTATTCCCGGTGGCCACGCTGCGGCGGCTCGAGAGCGAGCGACTGGCGGACCCGTTGTTCAACACCCTCGACTTCGGCGGATACCTGATCGCACGGCGCGACACCTCCCACAAGATCTTCATCGACGGCCGGCTGGAGGTGATGGGCGACCGGTTCTATCGCGAATACACGACGCTGGTGGCAGGCGGCGCGGGAGGAGATCTGACGCTGCGTTTCGGTGCGAACACCGCCCTCGTCAGCCGCAGCGCACGTCGGCTGGTGGGCGGTCTCCGTGCGGACTCGTTGGAATGGGCTCTGATCGACACCGACGGCGCCGGGATTTTGTTCGCCCGGCGGATTCCGAGCCATCGCGAAGCAATCGCCGCCGCGGAGATTCGACTGGCGGAAACCAATCGCGCGGTACCGCCGACCGTGGAGACGTTCATGCCGGAGGCTCTGCCAGCGTCCCGGCCATTCCTGTCGACGTTTCCGTTCGAGCATTGGGGGCGCGGCCACGCATTCCTGGCACTCGGCATGAACGAGGCTGCCCGACGCGAGCATCGAGCCGCTCTCGAGCAGGCAGGCTGGACCGATCCTGCGCTTGCGAAGGGATACCTCGGTGCCGCCTACCTGCTCGGCCGCGACGATGAGGCGCGTGCGTGGATCCGCCGTTATCGGAAGTATCGGCCGGACGATCCTGAAGTCAGCGAGGTCGCGCGCGCGCTCGGCATGCCCTAGGAACCCGGGTGGGGATCCTCACCGCGAACCCCGAATCACCGCGCGCAGCTCGGACGACGACCGCACGACGCCGCCGCGCACCACCCAGCGCACCCGCCGCAGGTTCGCGACATCGCGGGTCGGATCGGCGCCGACGATCAGCAGGTCGGCCGCGCGGCCCGGTTCGACGGTCCCGAACTCCTTCTGCCGCCCCATCGCCCGGGCGCCGTTCGCGGTCGCCGCCATGATCACCGCGGATGCGGACATGCCGGCGCGCTGCATCGCCTCCATCTCCGCGTACACCGACGGGCCGTGCAGCGTGAGCGGATTTCCAGCGTCGGTGCCCATCGCGATCGGGATCTTCGCCTTGTGCACGGCGCGCAGGTTGGCGGCCATCGTGCTGTTGATCGAATCCATCAGACCTGCCCGGTAGGCGCGCGGCGTGATTCCGAGACGCCGCACATCCGCCGCTGTCCCGGCGATCAACGCGAGCGTCAACGAGTCGACCACGCCGTTCGGATCGTCGATCTGCGGCTTCCCACCCCGCGCGGCTTCCGCCATGCGGACGTAGCCGTTGCGCACGGTCAGGGTCGGGCAGTAGATCGTTCCGTTGCGCCGGGCGAGCGACAGAAACTCGCTGTCCACCGGCCGGTCGTCGACGCTGTGGACCAGCAGCGTCGCGCCGGCGCGCAGGGCCGCCTTCGCCTCGCGCAAACCAGTGGCATGAACGATCAACGGCAAGCCCGCGCGCCGCGCCTCGGCACCGGCCACGCGCACCGCGCGCTCCATTGCCTCGAAGTCCATGCCGGGCCGGTTGATGAACCACACCTTGACCGCCGCTGCGCCCTGGCTCTTCAGATACTTCACGCCTTCGACGGCGCTCGTACTGTCCTTCAGCAACATGAACTGGCGCTCGGCCGGCAGGTTGAGCCAGTGATCGAGCGTCGACAGCAGCGGGCCGGCCGCGGATACGTGCGGCGCCTCGGTGCTGCGCTCGGCCTCCTGCGCCATCGCGAGCGTCCATGGATAGCCGCCGACATCGAACACCGCGGTCACGCCGCTGGCGAGAAACGCCCGATGGAAGTGCTGCGGGCTCGTGCGCAGGCGCGCGATCGTCCGCTCGTAGGGATGCAGCGCGCGCAGGTCGAGCGCGTCGGGACGACCATCGGCCCACCCGGTCTGCGAGTAATGCACGTGCGCATCGACCAGGCCGGGCAGCAGCCAGCAGCCGCGCGCATCCATCGTGTCGACGCCGGCCGGGATCATGACGCGCGAGCGCGGCCCCGCCGCCTCGATCCTGCCGTCGCGCATGATCACCACCGCATCGCGCACCGGGCTGTGGCCGGTGCCGTCGATCAGGGTCGCGCCGACGATCGCGCGCGCCGGTGGCGGTGTTCCGGGCAGCGCGGGGAACGCGGTCGTGACCGCGATCTTCCAGCCCTGCGGCGTCGCGCGGAACACGCGTTCCGAGATTCCACTCTGTTCGGTCGCGCCGTAGCGAACGCGGTAGCGATAGGTGCCGTAGACGGAGCCGTCCGCGAGCCAGGCCAGCCGCAGGTCCCGCGCTTCGAACACGTCCGGCCAGCCGGATCCCGCCGACGCCGCGAGCGAGTCGTATCCCAGTTCGAACCCTTCCGGACCGGTGCGCGCCAGCAGGGGCGATTCCAGGTAGCACGCGAGGTACGCGTCGCGGTCGCGGCGCCGGATCGCGTCGAGATTGGCTTCGAACACGCGGCGCGCCGCTGCCACGTCGGCCTGCTCGCGCGGCGAGGCTGCGCGCGCGGCGTCCGCACCGAACCCGATCGCCAGCAGGAACACGGCGAGCCCGACGGCGACCAGACGCTTCACGGGGACGAGCGGCATGGACGCGGACTATAGAGAATCCGCCCCGGCCCCCGAAATCCCGAGCTGCGCCTTCCCAAACGGCCAGAAAAGCCCGGGGCTCCGTGGACCCGAACCCTGGTGCGCTGAGCTACTTCGGCGGACGGAGATCCTTCTCCGGCAGCGCATCGGCGAAATCGGGATCGTCCTTCCAGCCCGGACGCGGCGGCTCGTGGTCCGCACGCGGCGCATACGGCGAGACTTCGAGCGGCTGCATGCGGTGGATGTAGCGCGCGCAATTCGGGAACACCTGCAGGACCTTCATGCGCACCACCATCTGTGCGCCCTCCCAGGTGGGCAGCAGCGGATCCGCCGTCGATACCAGCGCGACGCCATTGACGCGGATGCGCGATGGACGCTGCCAGTCGATGAACAGCAAGCCGACGCGCGGATTGGCCATCAGATTCCCGAGACTCCGGAACTGACCGTTGCCGTCGTAGTCGGGCCACGCGAGCGTGGTCGGATCCAGGACCCGCACGAATCCCGGCACGCCGCCCTTGTACGAACAGTCGGGCTGTCCGGACGGATCCGCGGTGGCGAGGAAGAACATCGACGCCGATTCGATGAACCGTCGATCGTTGTCGTCGAGCGCGGACGTGTAGGTCACCTGCTCGAGACGGTCGGCGATCCGCCGGCAGTCGAACTGGTCCTGCAGCTGGCGCATGCCATCGTGATAGGCGGAATCATCGGCCATGGCGGTCTCCTCGGCGGTTGAGCCGCGAGAATGCCATGCCCGCCCGGGCCCGAACAGTCTCTGAATTGCCAGGAACCTGACGGTCCCGGGGCTTCTTTCGCCCGGGTTCCGGGTCTAAATTGCCAGGTGCCAGACGCCGTCCATCGTGGCCCCCGCGGCAGAGGTCTCGGCATTGCGGAGGAGTCCATGGGCAACATTGGCGAGGTCACGCGCACGCTTCTGCGCGTCGTATCCGGGTTCGTGTTCATGCTGCACGGCGGGCAGAAGCTGCTCGGCTGGTTCGGCGGCATGGGCGACGGCGGCCCCCTGCCTCCGCTCATGATGGCGGCCGGAATCATCGAGCTGGTCGGCGGTGTCATGATCATGGCGGGCCTGCTGACCCGGCCGGTCGCGTTCCTCTCATCGGGCGAAATGGCAGCCGCGTATTTCATGGCGCATCAGCCGCGGGGCCCGCTGCCGATCACCAACCACGGCGAGACCCCGGTCCTGCTGTGCTTCATCTTCCTGTTCTTCGCCGCGGTGGGCGCCGGCGTCTACAGCCTGGACGCGATGATCGCGCGGGCCCGGGCCCACCCCCCGATCCACGGCCGGGTCCCCTCGGCCCCCTAGCGACCCGGCGACCGGGGGCCCGCGTGGCCGCTTCCTGGGCGGCTGCCCTGCCGCTGGTTCGTTTCTGACCTGCCGACCCGACCCGGATTTCGCACCGGGTCGGGTCTCGTTTTGAGCCTGGCCGGCGTCCCGGCGGCAACCATTTGGGACCACGACGTCTGGCCAACGCTCCCACCTTCCACCCCCGCGACCCTCAAGGTTGCGCCCCGTGCATCTCGCCCGGCCCGCCTCTTGCAGCAGGCCCACCTCGCGACGAACTGCGCCGCACCGAACGACTCATCCCCCCGAGGCCCCAGCCGCTAAGGAGCGACCCGATGGCATCCCTCTTCAAGAACCTGCTCGGGAACTCGAACGACCGCGAACTCTCCGAGGAGATGCGCGCGGTCCTCGCCGAAATGCGTAAGGAAGGCGACCGCTACGAGCGCCTGATCGAAGCCGCTCGCGGATCCGCCGAACAGATCGAGGAGATCGCCGAGCCCCTGTCCAAGGCGGTCGACGAGGTCTCCTCCGTCACCGAGCGCATCACCGAGATCGAGAGCCGGCTCGAGGCGATGTCGAAGCTCGCCGGCGTCTACCAGGAGCTCGAGAGCCGCGCCCAGTTCCTGACCGACGAACAGAAGACGGCCGAGACGCAACTGTCCGCGACGGCCGAGGACTCCGAGCGCATCCGCACCGCGATGGAGGAGATCGGCGGCAAGCTCGACCAGGCGATCGGCATGAAGGAACAGCTTTCGCAGTTCCTGCAGGTCGACAATCCGTTCCAGCAGCTGCGCACCGAGGCCGAGACGATCCGCACCTCGGTCGACGGCACCGCAGATCACATGAACCGGCTGCGCGAGCAGCACGAGCGGCTCCTCGACGCCCACCGCACCGCCGTGTCCAAGATGGAGGCGCTCGACCGCCGGCGTGACGAGTTCGGCCGGTCGCTGACCGACAAGGAGCGCCGGGTCGTCCAGGTCGAGGCATCGGTGCGCGGTCTCGACGGCGTTCAGCAGACCCTCGACGAGGTGCGCCGCGACATCGGCGCGCTCAAGTCGCTCGCCGACCTGGTCGGTCAGAAGACCTCGGCGCTCGAGTCGCAGCGCGAGACCCTCGACCGCGCCCTCTCCCAGGCCGAGAATCTCGACCGTGCGATGCGCCAGGTCGACGCGGGCGTCCGCCAGCAGCAGGACAACGAGCGACTGCTCAGCACGCTGCAGGAGCAGATGAACGGCGTTCGGGCGCTGCACGAAGTCGTGGTCGAGCGCTCGAACGAGATCTCGCAGCTCCAGCGCGAGATCGACGAGCGCACCCAGGCGGGCCGTCACGAGCTGGCCGCGGTGACCGACGAGACCAAGAAGACGATCGAGCGGTTCGACTTCGAGCGTCGCGGCATGGAGGCCGTCACCCAGCGGGTCGCCGACCTGCGGGCGACGGTGTCCGACGTCGAGAACCGGTTCAAGCCGCTCGTGCAGTCGAGCCAGATCGTGGCCGAGCTGAACGCGCGCACCCAGTCGCTCACGACCCAGCTCCAGACCGTATCGAGTGACGCGTATGCGATCGATGCCGAGATCTCCAAGCTGTCGGCGATGCGCCGCGAGCTCGAGGAGACCGGCCGCAAGAGCTACGAGATCGGGCAGCAGGTGGCGCGGATCGAGCAGTCGCGTCCGGCGATCGAGGCCGGCCTCACCGACCTCTCCCAGCTGGCCGGCGCGCATGCGCTGGTGCGTGACGCGCTCGAGCAGGCCCGCCTCGCCCAGGCCGAGATCAACCGCATCCACGACGCGCAGTCCGAGACCCGCTCGTGGCTGTCGGTGGTCGAGCAGTCGGTCGGCGATCTGCGTGGACGGGTCGACCAGCTGAGCTCGATGGCACCGTCGATCGAGTTCGTGCAGGGTCAGACCACGCGGATCAACGATGCGATGGCCAGCATCGAGACGCGGCGCTCGTTCGTCGAGGACGTGCAGCGCCGGATGGGCGATCTCGAGGCGATGAACCTGCGGCTCGAGGAGCGCAGCCAGCATCTGCAGTCGCGCGCCGAGGCCGCCGAGCAGAAGTTCGCGACCCTCGCCTCCCAGGCGGCGGCTGCCGAGAAGATGATGGTCACGATCGCGACCGTGTCGTCGGGGCTCGATCAGGCGGAGAAGAATGCCGACGCGGTGCACCAGTCGGTGTCGTCGATCGCGGCGCGGGTCGAGTCGGTCGAGGGTCTGGCCAACAAGACGCGCGCACTCAAGAGCGAGCTCGACCAGCGTCACGAGGCGCTGGCCGAGGCCCAGACCGAGCTGGAAGGCGCTTCGGTCCTGCGGCAGGAAGTCGCGGAGTCGGCCCAGCAGCTCGAGGCGCTGACCCAGAAGCTGTCGGCGACGCTGTCGGCCGCCGAGCAGAAGGTCAGCAAGGTCGAGTCGATCGCGCACAAGCTCGAGGACCGCAGCTCGGCCCTCCAGTCGGTCGCGCACCGGATGGGCGAGTTCGAGGAGCGGCTCGCGCGCTGGGACGTCGTGGATCAGAACGTCGCCCAGTCGCTCGAGCAGATCATCGCCCGCCAGGTCACGGTCGAAGCGCTCAAGTCCGATCTCGACCGGATGTTCGAGATGGCCGAGAAGACGGCGACCCATGTGCGGGAGATCACGACCGCCCACCGCCAGGTCGAGGAGAGCCGCACTCTGCTCGACGAGGTGTCGGCGCGGATCGATGAAGTCATGGCCACCGAGACCACGCTCGACGAGCGAAAGCGGCAGATGAGCAAGGCCGAGGAGCGGCTGGCGCGCGCGGAGGGGCTGCTGACCGACGTGCGGTCGAGCCTCGAGGCGATCCAGGGGCAGAAGGCGATCATCGACCAGGCGGTCGAGAAGGCCGGCTCCCTCCCGTTCCTCCTCAAGCAGGCGGAGGCGGCGATCCAGACCCTGCGCGACGAGCGCAAGACGACGGATTATGTCCGCTCGGCGGTTGCCACGCTGCGCGACGAGGACATCGACGAGGACTACGACGAGGACGTGGAAGCGAAGGCCGCGTAGGTTCTGTCCGACCGCACGCGAGCGGCGCGGAGCCCGAACGGGTTCCGCGCCGCAGTGTTTTCCGCCGGACCGTCGCTCAGCGGTAGATCGTCTTCACCATCCCCCAGCTGTTCGGTGCCGCGGGCGTCACGTCGATCCGCTGGCAGAACGAAATGTCGTCGAACCCGACGTTGGGGTCGGGAGACGCGTCGAAGCGCAGCGTCACCTTCACGATCCCGGGCCCGGTCACGGTGAACAGGTGGTTGCCGGAATCGTTGGGGCCGGCATCACACGCGTCGCCCGCGAGCGCCTGGACCGCTCCGAACACCAGCAGCTGGTCGGTGTCCACCACGTTGTTCCCGGCGTCGTACGCGGTCACGTCGACCTGATGGGCACCGGTGCCGAACGGATACAGGTCGCCGTAGTCGAGCATCCGGAACGAGAAACAGGTGACCGAGACGCCGGCTGCGAACGTGAAGTCGTAGTCGAGCACACACCCGGCCTGGTCACCGTACCCATGGGTACCGGTCAGACAGCCGTTGGCAAACGATCCCGGCGCGGTTCCGTAGGAAGCAAACGGAACCACGTTCCCCTCCTCGATCACCGCCGCAGTGCCCGCCGTGCACGACGGCGCGAACGCCCACGGCACGCTGGTGATGTTGAGCGAGGGATGAACCGCCCCCAGGCCCTCCACCGACATCCCGGCGGGGAACGCTTCGAAGTTGATGAATGCGAGCGTGGAGCCCACCGTGCAGGTCAGGCACTGGGCTGCGGCGATGGCGGGAAACACGACGGTCACGAACAGCGCGGACAGCAGGGAAACGGCAGAGCGGCGCGTAGCGAGGGACATGCGGCCTCCGGGAGGATGTCGGAACCAGGCGGAAGGTGCGACCGCCGACACGGGGGACCGCAACGCTAGCGCGGTGGGGTTGCCGAATCCAGCCCTGAGATCATTCTGACCGCCGCTCCCCCGACCGGCGGAAGCGGTCATCAACCCTGGCGGCTGACGCTCTCCTGGTCGAGCGGCATCAGGCCGCGCCGGAGTGCGAAGCGCACCAGGTCGGCGAGGCGCCGCAGGCCAAGCTTCTGCATCACCCGCGCGCGGTGGGTCTCGGCGGTGCGCGGGCTGATCCCCAGCCGCGCCGCCATCTCGGTGTTGCCGAGCCCCTCGGCGGCGAGGTGGAGCACTTCCCGCTCGCGCGCGGTCAGGCGCTCGTACGGATCGACCGCCGACTCCTCGGCGCGCTGCCGGTACGCGTCGATCGCCTGATCCGAGAACGGCGGGCTCATGTAGAGCTGGCCCGCCATGACGGCATGGATCGCCCCGATCAGGTCGCTGGCGGTCGCGTCCTTGCGCACGTAGCCGTGGACGCCACTGCGCAGCGCTTCGAGCACGTGCGCCTCGTTCATGTGCATCGAGAGCAGGACCACGCGGGTGTTCGCGCACCGCTTGCGCACCTGCCGCGTCACCTCCATGCCGTTGAGGCCCGGCATCATCAGATCGGCCAGCAGTACGTCCGGCTCGAGCCGTGCGACCAGGTCGGCGACGCGCAGACCGTCGGACGCCTCCCCGACCACGACGAACCCGGGCTCGGATTCGAGCAGGGTGCGGAGCGCCTGGCGTACGACGTGGTGGTCGTCGGCCAGGACGAGCGTGATCTTGGGAACGGTCATGACAACACCTCCAGCATGCCGGTGATCGGCAGTTCGGCAGTCACCCGTGTCCCGGACCCGGGGCGCGAATCGACCGCAAATGTTCCACGCGCCAGCAGCGCGCGCTCGCGCATGCCGGTCAGGCCACACGCGGATTTACCCTGCATACCGAAATCGAATCCGCGTCCGGTGTCCTCGATGCGCAGGCGCAGACAATCGCCTTCGCGCCCCAGCTCGACCGCGACGTCCTCCACTCCGGCGTGGCGCGCGACGTTCGTCAGGCCTTCCTGGACGATCCGGAACGCCGCGATCTCAGTCCCCGCCGCAAACCGTTCGGACACGTCGAAATGATGGAAGTGAACGCTGATGCCGGTGTGCGTGCGATAGCGCTCGAAGTGCCACAGCAGCGTCGGCACCAGGCCGAGGTCGTCCAGCATCGGCGGCCGCAGGTTGAGCGACAGATCGTGGACGCGCTCGATCAGCTGGCCGACGCTTTCCTTGAGCGGCCGCGGGTCCATGGTCGCACCCCGCCGTTCGCCGGTCTCGATCATCAGCTTGAGCCCGGTCAGGATCTGTCCGACCTCGTCGTGCAGCTCGCGCGAGATCGTGCGCCGCTCCTCTTCCTGCAGATGGACGAGCCGGCGCGACAGACCCTCGAGCTGCGCGTGGGCCGACGACACCTCGGCGTGCAGGCGGTCGCGCTCCTCGTCGTAGCGCTTGCGTTCGGTGATGTCCTTGACCTGGGCGACGAAGTAGAGCGGCTGGCCGTCATCCGCGAGCACCACCGAGACATGGAGCAGAACCCACACCACGTGCCCGCGCTTGTGGAGGTAGCGCTTCTCCATGCTGTAGCGCTCGATCTCGCCCGCCAGCAACCGGTGCGCGTGGTCGACGTCGCGATCGACATCGTCAGGATGCGTGATTGCCTGGAAGTCGAGCGCGCGCAGTTCCTCGCCCGAGTAGCCGACCAGGTCACAGTACGAGGGGTTCACCTGCAGGAAACGCCCGTCGCGCGCGACCAGCGCCATCCCGATCGGGGCGTGATCGAACGCGAGGCGAAAGCGCTGATCCACTTCGCGCAAGGTTTCGAGAATGCCGCGCGGCTGCGCGCCTTCGAGCTGCAGGGCGCGGGCGAGCGAAGAGTCCGGCAGAGCGTCGCGGATCAGGGACTTGCGATCCGTGAGGAGCGAGGCGGGCGAAGCTTCCTGCGAATCGGGCATGTGCGTCTCGCGGCAGACGGGGGAAACATCGTGCGCAGTGTCCGCCGCGCCCGACCATGTGGTCAAGGCTTATGGGCGCGAACGAGGGAATTGACGGGTCCAGTCGCGGCTAAAGCCAAACGGCGCGGGGAGGTGCCCCGCGCCGTTCGTTCGGAGGCCGGGTCGGGGTCAGCCGCCCGCCCCCCCACTGGGAGTCCGGGTCGGAGGAGGCGGAGGCGGGGGCGGATCTCCGCTGCTCGCATCCTCGAAGGTGATGGTGCCCAGCGAGGTGGTGCCGCCCGACGTGACCACGACGCCTTCCACCACTGCGACGCCGCCGTTCATGGCACGGATGGTCACGCAATAGGTCCCGGGCGGCAGGACGGCCACCTGGAAGAAGCCGTCGGGACTGGCCCAGGTTGCCGCAATCGGTTCGCCGTCACAGGCAACGTCGACACTGGCCGAAGTTCCGGCCGGAGCGACGAGCCCGGTGATCGAACCCGCCTGGGACGCCGACAGCACCCGGATGTGCGGCTGCATCATGTATTTGCCGGAACCGGTGACCTTGATCGATTTCGACGCGTCGAAATCGAGCTGGAGGATCGTCATCGTGCCCGACGTAACGTCGAACGAGCCCTCGAGGTGGAGGTTGCTGCTCGGAACCTTGAGCGGATGCGTGACCCCGTCGACCACCACGTTCGAGCCGGGGCCGAGCCTGAGCTGCAGTTCGCTGTAGTGGCCGATCGGCAGCGTGGCATCACCGACGGTGGTGAACACGCCATTGGTCAGGCCGAGAAGGTCGACGGTCATGGCAGTGGTCGAGAGCACGACGGTGGAAGAGCCGACCACGCTGACTTCTTCCACCACCAGGTTGACCGCGTCGTAGTCC
>Ga0210380_10001192_pt1 | contig 10795 bp, 10 predicted proteins | sample PLM4_5_coexredo_FD_155476 | JGI IMG/M metagenome (GOLD analysis project Ga0210380, IMG submission 155476) | Groundwater sediment microbial communities from an aquifer in East River, Colorado, USA - PLM4_5_coex redo | ecosystem: Environmental > Terrestrial > Soil > Riparian zone | place: USA...
TAACGTCCTGCGTGAGAAACGCGAGCTTCTGCTCGGCGCGCTGCGAGATGTAATAGAAAACCTCGCCGCTGATGGTGGCGACGGTGGAGGGTGTGCCGAGCACGATCAGCACCTGCTCCTGGGTGGCGCCGAGCGGAACTTGCTCCAGCGCTCCCTCCGGCGGGATATAGCCGCGCTGATAGACCTGCGTGAACGTGTCGCCGCAGCCGCCGAGCGACAGCGTCGCCGCAGCGACAAGCGCCGCTGCAAGCAGTCTAAACCGCTGGCGCGGCCCGGTTTGGTCCAGTCGGCTGGTGCGCACCGTCATTTTACTTGCATCCAGGGTGTCGGCGGGGTTACCCGAGGTACCCCAAAATAGCAACGAACAGCTTAATGCCGCCGCTGCCAGCCCCACGAACCCTATGATATCGCTCCCCTTCCGCCGCTCCCGGCAGACGCTCAACATTGACGCCCTCTATGGCATGATCGTGGCGCAGGCGCGATCCCCGGCGTTCTATGTGGGTTATGGCGTGCCGGACACGGTGGCCGGCCGGCTGGACATGATCGTGCTGCATTTGGTGCTGCTGGTGCGGCAATTGACCAAAGACCACGGCAAGGTTCCGGGTGCGGTCTCGCCCCTCGGTGAGCAATTGTTCAATCGGTTCTGCCGGGACATCGACGACAACTTCCGTGAGATGGGCGTCGGCGACCTTGCCGTGCCCAGGGAAATGCAGCGCGTCGCGGAGGCATTTTACGGCCGCGCCAAGGTCTACGAAACCGCGCTCGCCGACGACAGGGCGGCGCCGCTTGAGGCGGCGGTGAGCCGCAATGTCTTCGGCGTTGTCGCGCCGCCGCTGGGCGCCTGCCGCCTGGCTGCCTATATGCGCGAGGCGAGCCGGCGGCTCGACGAGCATGAGCCTGGTGCGTTGGCGCGCGCGAAGTTTGAATTTCCCGATCCGGAGACGATTGCGTGACGATGAGCGAGCGAAAGACCGCCGAACCGCCCTGGAGTTTCCCGGTCGCAGTTGCAGACATCCCCGAAACCGGGCGGCATATCGATATCGTGGCGGACGACAGGATGCGGGCGGCAATCGCCGAAGCCGCGGACCTCGCGGCGCTTCCGCGGCTCGAGGCTGGTTTTGATCTCATGCGGCACGGCGCCGACGGGCTGCGGGTTGTCGGACGGGTCCAGGCGGCCGTCGTGCAAATTTGCGTGGTGACGCTGGAGCCGATCGAAAGCACGGTCGACGAAGCAATCGACCTCTTTTTCCTGCCGGAAGCCCCCACAGCGCCCGACGTGGTGGAACTGGAAGCGGGCGAGGCGGACGATCCGCCGGAGACACTTCAGAATGGCATGGTAGACCTCGGTGCAATGGCCACCGAATTTCTGCTTTTGGGAATCGATCCCTATCCCCGCAAGCTCGGCGCGGTATTCGAGGCGCCGCCGGCAGGCGACCCGGCGAGCAGCTCGTTTGCAGCTCTGGCGGCCCTGAAGAAGGCCGATAACTCCACCGAAGGCTAATTTGCGTTCATACGTGCCGAAACGGGCACATGATAGCCACTGGTGCGTCCCCCGGCTGGCAGGCTATTGTCGATTTTCACCCGGTCGTTTCCGAAAACGGAATTCCCCGGCGACCCATCGCCGGTGTTCAGGTCGATCCATGCCCCAGAAGGTCCGCATTGCGCTCGACGCCATGGGGGGTGACCACGGACCCTCGGTGGTCGTTCCTGGCGCAGCGCTGGCGCTGGCGCAGCATCCCAACAGCACGTTCATTCTGTTCGGGGACCAGGGCCGGATCGACCCACTGCTCGCCGCCCATCCGCGGCTCAAGGCGGCCTGCCGGCTCGTCCACACCGACGTCGCGGTTCGGATGGACGACAAGCCGAGCCAGGCGCTGCGCAATGGTCGCTGGAAGTCGTCGATGTGGCTCGCCATCGACGCGGTCAAGAAAGGCGAGGCCGACGTCGCGGTGTCCGCCGGCAACACCGGTGCCCTGATGGCGATGGCCAAGTTCAATCTCAGAATGCTCTCGGGGATCGAGCGCCCGGCGATCGCGGCGCTTTGGCCGACGATGAAGGGCACCTGCATCGTGCTCGATCTTGGCGCCTCGATCGGGGCGGACGCGGAGCAACTGGTCGACATGGCGGTGATGGGCAGCGCGATGGCCCGGGTGCTCCATCAAATCGACCGGCCGAGCGTGGGGCTGCTCAACATCGGCGTGGAAGAGGTCAAGGGACTCGAGGCGGTACGCGAAGCCGGCCGCATTCTTCGCGAGAATCCATTGCCGCACATCGACTACATCGGCTTCGTCGAAGGCGACGACATCGGCCGCGGCAAGGCCGACGTGGTGGTGACCGAAGGCTTCGCCGGCAACATCGCGCTCAAGACCGCCGAGGGCACGGCACGCCAGTTCGCCGATTATCTGCGCGGCGCGATTTCGCAATCGATCTGGTCGAAGATCGGCTATCTGTTGGCGCGGCCGGCGTTTCGCATGTTGCGCGACAAGATGGATCCGAACAAATCAAATGGCGGCGTTTTCCTCGGCCTCAATGGTGTCGTCATCAAGAGCCACGGCGGCACCGACTCGGAAGGCTTCGCCGCCGCAATCGACGTGGGCTACAACATGGTGCACTACGAACTGCTCGCCAAGATCGGCGAAACCATCCATCGCCACGCGGGCGTGAGCGCCGCGGACCGCGCCATCGGCGGAGCGGTCTCGTGAGCATGCTGCGTTCGGTTGTTCTCGGATGCGGCAGCTATCTGCCGGAACGTATCCTCGCCAACCAGGAGCTCGCGGCCCGCGTCGACACCTCCGACGAGTGGATCGTGCAGCGCACCGGCATCCGTCAGCGCCATATTGCCGCGGACGGCGAGGTGACGTCCGATCTCGCGATCCACGCAGCGAAGGCTGCTCTCGCCAACGCCCATGTCGATGCGCAGTCGATCGACCTGATAGTGGTTGCGACCTCGACCCCCGACAACACCTTCCCGGCGGCGGCGGTGTCGGTTCAGGCCGGACTCGGCATCACGCGGGGGGCCGCCTTCGACCTGCAGGCGGTGTGCTCCGGATTCGTCTATGGGATTGCCATCACCGACGGGCTGTTGCGCACCGGCACCTACAAGCGCGCGCTGGTGATCGGCGCGGAGACGTTCTCACGCATCCTCGATTGGAGCGACCGCACCACCTGCGTGCTGTTCGGCGATGGCGCCGGCGCCGTCGTCATGGAGGCGCAGCAGCAGCCCGGCACGCGCGGCGATCGCGGCGTGCTGACGACGCATCTGCGCTCCGACGGCCGGCATAAATCCAAGCTCTACGTCGATGGCGGGCCGTCCTCGACCAAGACCGTAGGCTTCCTGCGGATGGAAGGCCGCGCCGTGTTCAAGCACGCCGTGGCGATGATCACCGACGTAATCGAGGATGCGTTCCGCGCAACCGGCACGACCGCGGCCGACATCGACTGGTTCGTGCCGCACCAGGCCAACAAGCGCATCATCGACGATTCCGCCCGCAAACTCGGCATCGCGCCGGAGAAGGTGGTCATCACGGTGGATTTGCACGGCAACACCTCGGCGGCTTCGATCCCGCTTGCGCTTAACGTGGCGGTGAAGGACGGCCGCATCAAAAAAGGCGATCTCGTTTTGCTCGAAGCGATGGGCGGCGGCTTCACTTGGGGCTCGGCTTTGATCCGCTGGTAACGGGCGCCGGACATATTCCGAGCGGTTTTGCGGCGATTTCCGGGCCTTTAGGACCGTTGCCGGTTGGCAACACGGCTTCTGCAAATGCGCTGGACCGTCATCTTCCTGCCGTTGACCGCCCAATTCGAAGCTAATATCGTTGGAAATTCAGCGGGATATGGGTCGCCTTGACTGGGGTTGGACTGGGGCTGGCGATGTCGGGAAAAACCATTACGCGGGCGGACCTTTGTGAGGCGGTCTACCAGAAGGTTGGCTTGTCGCGCACGGAATCTGCCGCGCTTGTGGAATTGGTGCTGGGAGAGATAACCAATTGTCTCGAAAGGGGCGAAACGGTGAAGCTGTCCTCGTTCGGCTCGTTCGTGGTCCGCAAGAAAGGCCAGCGGATCGGCCGTAATCCGAAGACCGGCAAGGAAGTTCCGATTTCGCCGCGCCGGGTCATGGTCTTCAAGCCGTCTGCCATTCTCAAGCAGCGCATCAACGGTATTGACGTCGCCGACGCTGCCGAAGACTAGTTTCGTTCGCGTGTGTCGTCATGGGGCCGGGGGCCTCGATCTCCAACGGGGGAACACGTAGCCGTGGACAAGGCGCCGGACGCATTCCGCACCATCAGCGAAGTTGCCGATGAACTCGACATCCCGCAGCACGTGCTGCGGTTCTGGGAAAGCCGTTTTCCGCAGATCAAGCCGATGAAGCGCGCCGGCGGGCGGCGTTACTACCGCCCCGACGACGTCGATCTGCTGCGCGGCATCCGGCATCTGCTTTACAGCGAGGGCTACACGATCCGCGGCGTGCAGCGCATCCTCCGTGAGCAGGGACCAAAATTTGTCCAGGCGGTATGGCAGCCAGGCGCGGCGCAACCGGTTGCACCGCCCGAGGAGGAGACGACGGAGGCGGCCGAGCAACTGGCGCCCGACGATGCCGCCCGGACGCTGTTCGGTCTGCTGAAGGCGCCGTCCGCGCCCAGCGCCGGGGCTGATCCGCCCGTCGAGAGCCCCGACGCTGCCGCGCCCGTTGCGCCGCCGGCTCCGTATCTCACCCGCGATAATGTGCGGCGGCTGCAAAGCGCGCTGCATGAATTGCGAGAATGCCGGAGATTGATCGATCAGGCGCTGAAGCACGAGGCAGCCTGATTTCCAAAAGATGCAATGGCCGTTCGTCGATCGGGGCGTGCGCTCGATCCCCACGTTCGGTTGCGTGCCGCGGAAGGTCGTGTTGAGGAACAGTGAAGTCGGGTAGTCAGGCCACGTTGATCGTCGGGTTCGTCGGCATGTTCGTGCTGATCAGACTGACCGTATGGCATGGTGCCGATCATGTTGGTGACGCCATGGTCAGCGCCGGCTGGGCCAGCGTCCTCGTGCTGCTCGCCCGCGGCGTCGCGGTGGCGATGGCGGGGGCCGGGTGGTGGCTGCTGTTCCCGCGCGAGCAGCGGCCTTCGATCTCGCTCTGCATTGGAATTCGTTTCGTCCGCGAAGGCGCCAACGCGCTGTTGCCGCTCGCTCAGATCGGCGGCGATTTCATCGGCGCGCGGTGCCTTGCGCTCCGCGGCGTACGCGGTCCGCTCGCCGCCGCGAGCGTGATCGTCGACGTGCTGATGCAGGCGATAAGCCAGCTTGTCTTCGCCATCATCGGGCTCATCCTTCTGATGTCGATCGGCGGCAACGGGCTGATCGTATGGCCGGTCGCGGTCGGCATCGCGCTGGCGCTGCCGGCGCTCGGCGGGTTCCTCCTGGTGCAAGGCGAGTTCGGACAGCGGCTGGTCAACAAGCTGCTGGCGCTGTTTGCGGGAGATCGGAACTGGCTGGCGTTCGGGGCCGTCAACGATCTGTTCGAGCGGCTCAGCGAGTTCTATGCCAACCGCCGCTGGCTGATCCGCAGCGTGGTCTGGAACCTGGCCGGTTGGTTCGTCGGCGCAATCGAGGTCTGGGTCGTCCTCAAATTCATGGGGTATCAGGTCGATTTCGGCGACGCCGTCGTCATTGAGAGTCTGATGCACGCGGTGCGTGCTGCCGCGTTCGCCGTGCCCGGCGCGCTCGGGGCCCAGGAGGGCGGCTTGATCGTGCTGTGCGCGATTTTCGGCGTTCCTCCGGAAGCAGCGTTGGCGCTGTCGCTGGTCAAGCGAATTCCCGACCTGGTCATCGGAGTGCCGGGCCTCGTGGCGTGGCAGACCCTGGAAGGCTGGTCTTTTCACCGGCGTCGGCGCGCCGCCGGGAATCAGAATGAGCGGGCCTGACGGGCCAATGATCGCGCCATGATCCACGACATTCTGCTGGTTGCGCTGTGGGCCGCCGGTGCGTTCGGCTGTCTGTACATGATCCTGGCCGCCGCGCTGGTGCTTGCGCCGACGCGGTCGGAGCCGCCGTTCGACGCTTCCGCGCCCGCCGTGACGATCCTCAAGCCGCTGCACGGCGATGAGGCGGGGCTGTTCGAAAATCTCGTGTCGGTCTGCGAACAGGATTATCCCGGGCCGGTTCAGATCGTGTTCGGAGTGGAAAACCCCAACGATCCCGCGATCGCTGTGGTCGAGCGGCTGCGTGCCGCGTATCCCGGCACGCCGATCGAACTCGTGGTCGATACGCGCGTGACGGGCTCCAATCCGAAGATTGCAAACCTCATCAACATGAGTGAGCGGATCGCGCATGACATCGTCGTATTGGCCGACAGCGATATCCGCGTGCAATGCGATTACCTGTCGCGGCTGGTCCGCGCACTGGAGCGCTTCGGCGGTGCGGTCACTTGCCCCTATTACGGGATTTCGACCGGCAATCCGTGGTCGCGCCTGGCGCAAATGACCATCGACAGTCATTTTCTCCCGGGTGTCGTGGTCGGCGCGTGGTTGGAGATTTCGCGGCCGTGCCTCGGCTCTACTATCGCGTTGCGCCGGCAATCGCTCGTTGCCATTGGCGGCTTCGAGCCGCTCGCGGACTGCCTGGCCGACGATTATGTGATCGGCGAACTCCTCCAGGACCGCGGCGAGCCGGTGACGGTACTGCCGTTGGCGGTCGGTCATGTGTGCAGCGAATCGTCGTTTGCTGAATTGTGGCGGCACGAGCTGCGCTGGGCGCTGACCATCCGCACCATCGACCCGCTGGGCTATCTCGGCTGGACTGTGACGCATGCTTTTCCACTGGCGCTGATTGCCTGGGGGATAGGCGGCGGATGGCCCGCGATTAGGCTGGGTTTGGCGGCCTTGACCTGCCGCGCTGTCCTGATTTTCGCCATCGAGCGCGGATATGGCTTGCCGCAGCACCCTTATTGGCTCATTCCGGTGCGTGATTTATTGTCCTTCGCCGTGTTTGTTTCGGGGTTTGTCGCCCGCGATGTGAGCTGGCGGGGCCACCACTACGAGCTGATGTCGGAAGGCATCTTGAAGTCGCAGCGGAGATAGCGCACGCCATGATGAAGACGTTGTTTCTGCAAGCGCCGTCGTTCGAGGGTTTCGACGGCGGAGCCGGGGCGCGCTATCAGAACCGGCGCGAGATCAAGTCATTCTGGTATCCGACCTGGCTGGCGCAGCCCGCCGCGCTAGTCGATGGCTCCAAGCTGATCGACGCGCCGCCGCACCGGCTCGGCCTCGCCGACGTCCTGCCGGAGGTCAGGGACCGCGATCTCGTGGTGCTGCACACCTCGACGCCGTCGTTTGCCTCGGACGTGAAGACCGTCCGCGCGCTGAAGGCGGCCAATCCCAATCTCAAGATCGGCATGATCGGTGCCAAGGTCGCGGTCGATGCCGCGGGCTCGCTTGCAGCTTGCCAGGAGCTCGATTTCGTCGCCCGCAACGAGTTCGATTTCACCATCAAGGAGGTGGCGGAGGGCCGCGACTTCGGCAGCATCACCGGCTTGTCGTATCGCGGGCGCGACGGCCGCGTCGTCCACAACACCGACCGCGCCATGCTACACAACATGGATGAGCTGCCGTTCGTCTCGCCGGTCTACAAGCGCGATCTCGAGATCGAGAACTACTTCATCGGTTATCTGCGGCACCCGTATTTGTCGTTCTACACCGGGCGTGGCTGCAAATCGCGCTGCACCTTCTGCCTGTGGCCGCAGACTGTGGGGGGACACAACTACCGCACGCGCAGCGTCGGACACGTTATCGACGAGCTGAAATGGGCGATGAAGGCGTTCCCGCAGGTCAAGGAGGTCTTCTTCGATGACGACACGCTGACAGACGACCTGCCGCGCGTCGAACAGCTCGCCCGGGAGATCGGCAAGCTCGGCATCGTCTGGGCCTGCAACGCCAAGGGCAATGTGCCGCGCAAGACCCTCGAAGTGCTGGCCAACAACGGCTGCCGCCTGTTCGTCGTCGGCTACGAGACTGGCAACCAGCAGATCCTGCACAACATCAAGAAGGGCATGCTGGTCGACGTCGCGAGGAAGTTCACCAAGGACTGTCACGAGCTGGGCATCAAGATCCACGGCACCTTCATCCTCGGCCTTCCCGGGGAATCCAAGGAAACCATTCAGGAAACCATCCGCTTCGCCAAGGATATCAACCCGCACACCATCCAGATTTCGCTCGCGGCGCCTTATCCCGGCACGTTCCTGTACAAGCAGGCCAAGGAGAACGGCTGGTTCGACACCAACAACGCCGATCTGGTCGACGACAACGGCATACAGATCGCGCCGCTGCACTATCCGCACCTGAGCCACGGCGAGATTTTCAACTCGGTCGAGGAGTTCTACAAAGCGTTCTACTTCCGCGCACCGAAGATTGCCTCGATCGTCAACGAGATGGTGCGCTCGCCGCAGATGATGAAGCGCAGGTTGCGCGAGGGCGTCGAGTTCTTCCAGTTCCTTCGCGAGCGGCGGGCAGCCGCGCTCTAGGGCCGGATCATATTGGGCGGGCGGTTCATGTAGCCCGCCTGGATGAACCACTCGATCGCCTCAACTAGGCCGTCGCGATAGGACCGCGACGTGTAGCCAAGCTCACGCCGCGCCTTGCTGTCATCGAAGTGCATGGTGTAACGCGCCATGCGTAGTCCATCGATCGTGATAAACGGCGCCCGTCCGGTCGCCCGCGCCAGAATCTCGGCGCCGAATGCGAACGGATAGACTGCGCCGCGCGGCAAACGCAGCGGCCGCGCCCGCCGGCCGACGATGACGGCGATATCCAGGAGCACCTGGCGCAGCGACACATTCTCCCCGCCAAGAATATAGCGTTCGCCGATCCGGCCGCGCTGAAGCGCAGTGAGATGGCCCGCGGCCACGTCGTCGACATGGACGAAGTTCAAGCCGGTCTCGACGAACGCCGGCATCCGGCCGGATGCTGCCTCGATGATGATGCGGCCGGTCGGCGTTGGTTTCACGTCGCGCGGCCCAATCGGCGTCGAGGGATTGACGATTACAGCGGGAAGCCGGTCGCGCGCCACCATGCCGGCGACGAGGTCCTCGGCGATGATCTTGCTGCGCTTGTAGGCGCCGATCGCTTCGGTTTCCGGCAAAGGCCGGGTCTCGTCCGCAAGGCCGCCGGCACGCAGGTCGAAGGTCGCGACCGAGCTCGTGTAGACAATCCGCTCGATGCCCGAACGGAGCGCCTCCTCCATGACGATCCGCGTGCCTTCGACATTGGCGCGGAGGAGATCGTCCGGGGAGGGCGCCCAGAGCCGGTAGTCGGCCGCCGCATGAACGAGATAGCGTGCGCCGTTGAGGCCCGCCGCGACCGAGGCCCGGTCGAGCAGGTCGCCGACCACGACCTGGTCGCGCGCATCGATATTGACCCGCGAACTCGAAGCGCGGACCAGCACGCGGACCGTATAGCCGGATCGGCGCAACTCCGACGCGATCGCCGATCCGACAAAGCCGCTTGCGCCCGTCACCAGCACGGAACCAAGCGCCTGCGATTCTGACGGCATAAGCTTCGCCACGTTGAAATCGGGATTGGTGAAAAAATCTAGCCGAAGTGTATCGGTGCAAGGCGGCAGTTTCATCCGCAAAATGCGCTTACATTTCCGGCACTGGATTGTTGGGACAATGGATGGAGTAAAGTATCGTCGATTCCCAAAATCAGGCTCGATATTCTGGCCATGGAAGGTTGTGGCAGGCGACGCCCATCGACGGGCGATCGGAGGGGGCCGACGACAACCATGACGATGACACACATCGCCGCGGCCTTCGGAGCGGCCGTTTTTGTCGCCACCGCGCCGGCGGTCGGATTTGCCCAGCTGATCGTCAAGCCGGCACCGACGGCGAAAGTGGATCAGGGCGGGGCGACAAAACCCGTCAAACCTGCTCAGCGCGACGCGTCATCGCCCAAGGCTGAAACGCCCGGGCGGCCATAGACGCTGCAGGATGCGATGCCGGATCATTCGGCATCCCTGCGTTACTACGCGCCGGAAAACACCAGCGAGCCAGGACTGGGGCGCGTTCCGCTGCGATCGGGGGCGGGAACATTCGGCACGCCACCGAAACCAAGACGAAGGCGGACCGGCTGTCCGACGGCCGGTCCATTCCGAGCCTGGACAGGAGTTCGCGTCAAACGCCGTCCTACGTTGGGCTGTCGTTGTCGGTCCCGACCAGCGACAAGACATTGAATTTCCCGGTGCCGCTCGCCTTGCCGTGGTGACGGAGCGGACTTTGACGGAAGCATCTGTGGATCAACGTCGGCGCAAGGTACCTGGCATCACGCGCGCCATCGATCAGGATAAAAAATCCTTGTCGCCAGTATGAGGATGAACGCACCGACAAACCCGGCAACGAAATAGCCAAGCCAGTCCGGTCCACCAATCTGTATGCCTAGCTTGCCGAACAGCCAGCTAGCGAACCCAGCGCCAATGACACCCAGGATGACATTGGCAATGATGCCCATGTTGCTGCGGGTAACGACCTCGGCCAACCACCCAGCAATGCCGCCAATAATGATGGCACCGATCCACCCGATTTGTGCGTCTTCCATGGACTGCTCCTTTAGCAGACGGCTGCGGTCATAATACGAAGTGGTCTGCAAGGTTCCACGCTGAGCCATGGCTGAGAAAGCCGACTGGGGTGGCAGCGTGCGCACCACGCCTGCGCTTCCTGCACTGTCCGCTACCTGGCGCTCCTTACTCCAGGGCTTATCGCCCTCCAGAATCCTGGCGGTTGCGAGTTCAAGGATCGCCGGCTCCACCGTGTTGAGCGCGGCAA
>Ga0210380_10001193_pt1 | contig 10791 bp, 6 predicted proteins | sample PLM4_5_coexredo_FD_155476 | JGI IMG/M metagenome (GOLD analysis project Ga0210380, IMG submission 155476) | Groundwater sediment microbial communities from an aquifer in East River, Colorado, USA - PLM4_5_coex redo | ecosystem: Environmental > Terrestrial > Soil > Riparian zone | place: USA...
GGCCTTGTGGCGGCTGGCGGACCTGTGCCGCAAGCTGCCTGAGGCCGCGCGGTATGAACAGCTTCGCGAGTGGTCGTTGCCAACGGGCGAGCGCCGCAGCGTGCGGCTATTGGCAGCTTTCGACGCGGGTCAGCGCGTGCCCACGTTATTTCTCCGGCCAGGAGAGCGTCCGTACGATCCGGCGCAAACGACGCTCTCGAACTTGACGCTGCTCGTCGAAGCTGCCTGCGAGGCCGGCCAACTGACGGACTTGCGCAAGCGCGCCGAGCCGCTGGCGGCCGAGAAGATCCCCGCGGCGCCAGCACTGCTCGCGCTCGTGATGATTGCCCAGAAAGACGCGGCAGCAAAGGCCGCCCTGGCGCACCTGGCCGACGACATCCACAGCCGCATTCCTCCCGAGCCTGTGGAGTCGCCGCTGCCGATCGGACCTCGATTCAGCTCCGCGGAGCGGCAGCCGGTGCCGATTGAATGGAGCGACTATCTGCCGATCGAGGCAGCCCTGGCCGAGCCGGAGTTTGCGGCGGCCGCCGCAGCGCCCGCCCAAGTGCTGCTCGATCTTTCGCGGCGCTACGGCGGCGGTTTCACGCGGCGGTTGGAAGAGATCACGCTCTCCCACTTGCTCCGCGCCGTCCCGGCTCAGGAGCGATCGCTGGTCACGGCGCCTCCGGCGCTGTGGTTTGCCGGCAGCGAACCCAAAATGACCGGCAATGGTGGGCTGTGGATCGTCCACGAGGGCCACGTCGTGCATGCTTTGATCAACCCGTGGGACCAGCTCTATCTGCGGTATCCACTCACCGGCGAGTTTGAGTTTTCCTGCGAGGCCAACTGTGCGGCCAGCCAATTCGGGTTGGCCTATGCCGGCCTCGTTTGCACGCCTGCGAGCGGCGGGACCGGCGTCTCTCCGGTCATGGAGCATGAAACGGCGCGGCGCGCCGGGGCGCTGCTCAATCAGACCGGCTGGAACAAGTTGTCTGCCCGCGCCAGCGCGGCCGGCGTCCAGTACTTCGTCAACGGTCATCTGGCGTATGCCGACACCGATCCCAGCCGCATCAGCCCCTGGCTGCATTTTCAGTCGCCGGGCGGCAAGCGGCCGGCGCTCAAAAACCTCCGCCTCAGCGGGCAGCCGGTGATTCCCCGCGAAATCCCGCTGCTCGATCGAGACCGCTTGGAGGGCTGGATCGCGGTCGGCGAACGGCTGCCGCAGCGGATCGCCCCGGTCGATCCCAACAGCGGACCGATTCGACCGGCCTACTACTATGACGCGGCTGGCAATCTGGTGTCGGGGGCGATGGCGACTTCGCCGGAATGGACGGTGGCAGAGGGCGTTTTGAAGGGCTCGGCCGATTCGCTGGCCGCCCCCACGACGCAAAGCCGACTTTACTATCACCGTCCGCTCCTGAGCGGCGAGCGGATTCGCTATCAGTTCCGCTATCAACCGGGTTCGGCGGCGGTCCATCCGGCGCTGGGTCGCGTCGCCTTGCTGCTGACACCCGAAGGCGTGAAGTTGCACTGGATCACGTCTGCGGCGGCCGGTTTGGGTGATGGCGTCGCAATCGATGCCACCAATGCCATCGACGAGCCAGCCAGCCGCCGCGGGCCAGCCAGATTGCCGCTCAAAGAAAACGACTGGAACGACGTGGAGTTGGCGGTGGAAGGCGACGCCGTCAGCGTCCGCCTCAACGGCGAGCTCGTCTGTGAGCATCCCATCGAGCCGACCAATGACCGGCGATTCGGCCTGTTCCGCAACAAGACGCTGGCGGCGGAGGTTCGCAGTCTCGTCATGGCAGGCGACTGGCCGCAGTCGCTTTCCGCTGGCGACATGGCAAACCTCGCCAGGCATTCACCGCAGCCCGTGCGCACAGCCGTGCTGCATGCCAGGAGCGCCGCTGTTGGCGAAGCGCTGCTGACGAGCGACGCCTATGCTGCTTGGCAGAGTGCGACCGGGCTCGCTCCCGACGAGCGCTGGTCGCTGCTTAAGGAATGGGTCCTGCCCGGCGACGCGCATCCCACGTTTCGGCTAACTGCCGATTGGACCCCGACCGATTCGCGAAAGGCATCGGTCGGCCGCGCGCCAATGGCTCAAGACCGAGGCGGCGAATTGGTCTCGCCCGCATTGGAGTTGATCGCGCTAGCCAAGGATCTGAACAAGCTCGATGAGTTGGCCACGGCGGCGGCAGTTGCAGTCAAGGAATATCCAGATCAGGCGCGCCACATTGCCGCGTTTGAAATGCTCCTGGCAATCGCCCGCGGCGATACCGTCGCTGCGGCCGCCCGGCAGAAGCTGGCGCTTGACTTCCTTCAAAAACAGCCGGCCCAAACCCCCGTCCACGAGCGGCATCCGGAATACGTGGCGGCCTATGCAGCGCTCGCTCAGCCGGCGACTCGGCAGCTTGGATTGGAGCTGGCCGAGCAGCTCGCACGGGACGCCAGCGGCGAACGCCGCGTCAGCGAGGCCTGGGAGCAGCGCACGGCGCAGCTCCTCGCGCTGGCCCGCTGGCGGAACGATGCGGCGACCGCCGAACTGCGGCTGGGAGCGGCCGCGCCGGCGAAGCAGTGGCACGTCGTCAGCCGTCCTACGGCGCAGGCGCGGGGCGAAGGCTACGCACCACCCGCCTGGCGCCTGAAGGATGACAGCGTCGAATTCCTGTCTGGCAACTCCCGCGAGGCGCTGTATTTCGCCGTCCCGCTGCGAGGCAATTTCGAGCTTCGCTGGGAGCAAGCCGGCGGAGAGTCGTGTCGGGCCCTCCGCCCGCTGTATGCCGCGACGGCGTTTGACTTCGACGACCAGAAGCACGCGGTTCACCGGCACGCCATCGGCGCCAGGCCGCTCCCCGCAACCCCGCTGCCGGAGCCGATCAAGGAACTCGGGACGAAGATCGATTATCGGCTGCTCGTGCAGGACGGCCTGCTGACGATCGAGGTGAACGGGCAGAAGCTGCTCAGCGAGCCGCTGCCTTCCGACGCCGACCCCTGGCTGGCGATTGACACCCGGAAACCGCAGCTCGCCGGCGCCGTGCAGCACGTCCGGATCCTCGGCCAGCCGACGATTCCCCGCGAGATTTCTCTGACCGCCGGCCCGACGTTGTCGGGCTGGTCCGCGGACTACTACGCAGAATTTGTCCGCGTGGACGGGCAAGTCGCAAGTTGGGCGAAGAGCGGCAACGAAATCACCGCGGCCAAAGTCCCCAATGCCGAAGGCAGTTTTCGCGAGAGCTTGCTGCAGTATCACCGCCCACTTCAGGAGGATGGAGAAGTCGAGTACGAGTTTTTCTACGAGCCGGGCAAAACCGAGGTGCATCCAGCCTTGGGCCAAGCGGCGTTCCTGCTGCGGCCCGAGGGCGTGCAACTGCACTGGCTGACGGATGCGCAATACGATCGGACGGGGACTTCCCCGGAAAACGCGGCCGCGCTAAACGGCGCAAGGCCCGTACCGCTAAGAACCGGCGAATGGAACAAGGTCCTCCTGACGCTGAAGGGCAGCGATGTCACCGTCACCGTCAACGGCGTCGAAGTCGCCCGGCACGCACTGGCGCCCAATGAACAGCGAATGCTCGGGCTGTTTCGCTATGCCGATGCCTCAGGGGTGCGCGTTCGCAATATCCTCCATCGCGGCCACTGGCCGGCGTCGTTGGCTGAGATCGCTAACCCAGAGCATTAGTCCGGCGCCGAAAGGCGCGGAGGGCGTTCCCTGCTGCGCTAATTGTCCGTCGCGCTGCCGCCGTTGTTGCTGCGGCGGAGGTGGGTTTGCAGGTACATGGCGCGCTCGACGTTGCGGTCGGCGCTGGGCAGCTCTGCGCCGCGGAGCTTTTGCAGGTGGGCCGGCTGCGTGTGGATGAAGAGCTTGTTGATGGTGGGGATTTCTAAGTCCTGGATCAGGCCGAGATAGACGCCCATGCGGACGCTCGACAGAAGGTGCAGCGTTTCTTCGCTGGAGATCGTCTGCGCCGTGCAGAGGATGCCATAAGCCCGGCTGACGCGGTCGTGCAGGTCCTTGCGGCTTTCCTTCACGAGGAAGGCTCGCGCTTGTCGTTCATAATCGATGATGACGGGGATGACTTCGCCGACTTGCTTGACCAGGTCGAGCTCGCTGCGGCCGAGCGTGATCTGATTGCTGATTTGATAAAAGTCGCCCATGGCCTGCGAGCCTTCACCGTACAGGCCGCGGACCGCGAGGCCCATTTTCTGCAGGCTGCGGAAGACCTTTTCGATCTGTTGCGTGATGACCAGGGCTGGCAGGTGCAGCATCACGCTCACGCGCATGCCGGTGCCGACATTCGTCGGGCAGGCGGTCAGGTAGCCCAGCCGTTCGTGGAAGGCGAAGTTCAGCCGTTCGCCGAGCAGGTCGTCCATGCGGTTGATCTGCTCCCAGGCGGTCTCCATATCGAGGCCGCTGTGCATGACCTGCATCCGCAGGTGGTCCTCCTCGTTGACCATCAGGCTGAATTGCTCTTCCGGGTCGATATAGACGCAGCGCGGGCCGCTCGCTTCGGACAGCTCGCGGCTGATGAGCTGCCGCTCGACGAGCAATTGCCGATCGACCGAGGGCAGGGTGGCAACGTCGCTGAAGAGCAGGGCCTTCCAATCGCCGACGGAGCCGATCGCGTCTTGAAACTGTTTCTCGATCGCCAGGCGGTCGCTTTCGGTGCAGCGGCGGATGAACGGGAACTCCGCCAGGTTGCGGGCCAAGCGGATCCGGCTGGACATGACGATCTCGCTCTGCGGGCCGGAACCGCGCAGCCATTCGCCGCAGCGGTTGGCGAGATCTTGAAACTGGGGCGTGGGCATAGTGTAGGACGAAGGTGAGCTTCGTCGTCTGTCCTTATTCTACAGACGAAGCGGGGCTTCGTCCTACCCGGCGTCCTATGCCTGGCCTTCGCCCGCGGCCGGGCGTTTGGGTTTGACCTGCTTTTCCAGCTCGCGAATCTGGTCGCGAATCTTGGCCGCCCGCTCGTAGTGCTCTTTGGTTTTGGCGTCTTCCATTTCCCGCCGCAAGCGAATCAGCTCAGTCTGCGAGTCGCTGCCGCCCTCGTGGCCCGGCGGCCGCTTGCCGACGTGCCGCGACTCGCCGTGGATATTGGCGATCAGCGGTGTCAGCTCCTTCTCGAAGAAAACATAATCGTGCGGGCAGCCCAGGCGGCCCTGATTGCGGAACTCGAAGAAGGTGATCCCGCACATCGGGCAGGCTCGCTGGTCAAGCTTGGCCAGCTCTTCGGCGGCCTTGCCGATCTGCAGTTGCTTGGCCAGCACGTTTGCTAGCGTCGGGGCGACCGGAGCCGCCGATTCACCCTGCGTCAGATACGACTTGGCACAGCTCTCGCACAGGTGCAGCTCTTGCGGCTCCGTCCCGGTCAGCTCGGTGATGTGAAACGTCGCCGGCTTCTCGCATTGCTGGCATTTCATAGCGAAGCCCGCACCGTAGGGTGCATAAGCGGAGCGCAACGCACCACGAGCGGGACAGGTGTGTTGCGCTCCGCTTACACACCCTACTCATTCGACGCGAGAGCTTGTCAACTTGGATTCTAGGGGGGTGGGAGGGTGTGTCAAGGTTAGGGCCAGCAGGCGCAATTCCTGCGGCTGCAGACGGCGGAGGATTAGGATTAGGATTACGATTAAGATTAGGACCGAAGCGAGAGACAACAGCTTGAGTTCCTAATCCTAATATTACTCCTAATCCTAATCCCTCTCCGCCCCCGCCAAACCGCAGCGATCTCATCCCACCCCATTCGCCTTGAGCCACGCAACCAGCCGCTTCCACCCATCCTCGGCTTTGTCCTTCCGGTAACTTGGCCGGTAGTCGGCGTGGAATCCGTGCGGTGTCTCCGGATAGAGGACAATCTCGCTCGGCTTGTTCGCTGATTTGAGCGCCTTCTGCATCTGCTCGACGGTGTCGTTGGGAATGCCCGTGTCCGCGCCGCCGTACAGACCGAGGACGGGCGCCTTGAGATTCGCGACGATGTCCAGAGGGTGTTTGGGGTGCAGCTCGTCGGCCATCCCGGTCAGGCGGCCGTACCAGGCGATGCCGGCCTTGAGATCGGGGTTGTGAGCCGCGTAGAGCCAGACGATCCGCCCGCCCCAGCAAAAGCCGGTGACGGCCAGCTTCGCCGTGTCGCCCTTGCCCGACTTCTTCGCCCACGCGACGGCCGCGTCGAGATCGCTCAGCACCTGCTGGTCCGGCACCTTGTTGACGACGGTCGAAATGATCTTCTGAATGTCGGTCTCCTTCGACACGTCGCCTTGCCTGGCGTACATCTCCGGGGCGACCGCGATGTAGCCGAGTTTGGCCAGCCGGCGGCAGATGTCCTTGATGTGTTCGTGGACGCCAAAGATTTCCTGCACGACCAGCACCGTCGGAAAGGGACCGCCCTTGTCCGGCATGGCACGGTACGCGGGGATTTCGCCATCTTTGACCGGGATCTTCACTTCGCCGGCTTCCAGCCCCTCGCTGCTCGTGGAGATCGTCTGGGCTGAGACCGGCTGCACCGCCAGGGCGAAGCCCGAGGCGAGCGTCGTCACGACGAATCCGCGGCGGCTGAATTCCGTCTTGGGCAGCAAGCTGAGTGCGTCGGCGTGCATGGCAGTTCTCCGAGTGAATGCGAGCAAAGCCTCTAGCCGAAGATTTTAGGACGCAGAGCCGGCAGCGACAACCGAGTCGAGCGTCTCGCGTAGAATGCACCGCTCGGCCCACTCCACGATTTTCTCCCGCGATGACCGGCGACAAGAATGTTCAGCTCGCGATGCTGTTCGGGTTGTCCGATTTCCGCCGGCTGCTGGCCGCCAATGCCTGCGCCACGCTGGCCAGCCGAGCGCTCGCCGTCGTCGTCGGCTATCAGGTTTACGCCCTGACGAAGAGCCCCTTCGCGCTGGGCTACTTGGGATTGATCGAAGCGATCCCCGCACTCTCGCTGGCCTTGTACGGTGGGCACATTGCCGATCGGCACGACCGCAAGACCATCTTGCGAATCACGCTCGGCATCCTCTTTCTTTGCTCAGTCTGCATAGCGGTCGTCGCGGCGATGCACTCGGGGAAACTGCCGCTGGCGGTGCTCTACGCCGTGGTGTTCATCGCCGGCCTGGCTCGCGGCTTTGCCGAACCGGCCATCTCCGCCTGGGAGGCGCAAATCATTCCGCCGCCGCTGATGGTGATGGCCTCGGCGTGGTTGTCCAGCACATGGCTGAACTGCGCGATCCTGGGCCCGGTGCTGGGCGGTGCCTTGCTCGCCAGCGTGGGGCCATCCGTGACGTTCAGCTGCTTCGCAGTCTGTTTCATGCTCTCGTGGATCGCCATTTCCGGCATGCGGACCTACCCGGTCGTCCCGCCGCCGCCGGGCGAGTCGATCTGGCAGAGCATCGCCGAGGGAGTGAAATACGTGGTCAGCGATCAAGTGCTGGTAGGGTCGATGGCCCTGGATCTGTTCGCGGTTCTATTTGGCGGGGCGATTGCCATCCTGCCGATTTTTGCGAGCGACGTGCTGCACGTCGGGCCGGTGGCCCTCGGGTTTCTGAATGCCGCCCCTAATGCCGGCGCTCTGGTCACGATGCTGATTGCCACGCGGCACCCGCCGATTCGCCACGCCGGCCGCAATCTGCTAGTCGCCGTCGGCGGCTTCGGCGTGAGCATGATCGTGTTCGCCTTTTCGACCAACCTGTGGCTGTCGCTGGCGGCTCTGGCCGCGGCCGGCGTTTGCGACGGCGTCAGCGTCGTCGTCCGGCGGAGCATCGTGCGGCTGCTCTCGCCCAAGCATCTCCGCGGCCGAATCGCGTCGGTCGGCATGGTGTTCATCGGCGCGTCGAACGAACTGGGCGCATTGGAGAGTGGCCTGGCCGCCGGCTGGCTCGGCACCGTGCGCTCGGTGTGGGTCGGCGGAATCCTGACGCTCGTCATCGCCTGCACAGTGGCGATCCGAGCGCCGCGCTTGCGGCGACTGCGGCTAGATACGGTGCTATTGCCGGAAGTGAGCATCCACGAAATACACGAAACACTCGAAAAAGGAGAGGAAAGGAATCGCGCCTGATGGCCGACAGCTCGTACGCTCGCTCGGTTCTATCTTTCGTGTTTTTCGTGTATTTCGTGGTTCCCCAGTCTCCGCATATCGCAGCTTCGACTACTTCTGCACGATCGCCAGGTTGTCGCGGTGGATGACTTCTTCGTAGGGCCGGCGGCCGAGGACCTGGGCGATTTTCTCCGATTTCAGGCCCTTGATTCGCTCGACGTCGGCGGAGGCATAGTTCGTCAGGCCGCGGGCGATGACCGTGCCTTCGCTGTCGCACAGCGCGACCGCGTCTCCCTTTTGAAACTCGCCCTGCGTGCCGATAATACCGGCAGCCAAGAGGCTGCGGTTCTTCTCGACGATGGCTTGCTTCGCGCCGGCATCGACCTGAATCCGGCCGCGAACCTGGGCCGAGAAGCCGAGCCAGCGCTTGAACGGGCTGATGCCTTTGCCCTGGGCGAGAAACAGTGTGCCGATTGGCTCGCCCGCCATGAGGGTCGTGAGCACGTCGGTGCGCCGGCCGCTGGCGATGATCATGTTTTCGCCGGCAGTGGTCACGATCCGAGCGGCTTCGAGCTTGCTGGCCATGCCGCCCTTGCTAAGGCCCGTCTTGCGATCGCGGACGTAGGCCAGGACTTGCTCGTCGATCCGCTCGATCGTGCTGACCAGCCGCGAGGTCTTCAGCGCCGGATCGCCGTCGTACAGGCCCTCGATATCGGAGAGCACGATCATAAGCGGCGCGCGGATCAGGTTGGTGACCATCGCGGCCAGACGGTCGTTGTCGCCGAACGTCGTCTTCAGCTCATCGACGCTGACGGTGTCGTTTTCGTTGACGACCGGAATCGCGCCGAACTCCAGGATCGAGTTCAGCGTGTTCCGCACGTTGAGATACCGCACGCGGTCATCGACGTCTTCGAGCGTCAGCAGCACTTGCGCGGCGCGGCGGCCGTGTTTGGCGAACGTGCGGTCGTAGGCCTGGATCAAGTGAGTTTGGCCCACGGCGGCGACGGCTTGCAACTTAGCCAGATCGGCCGGCCGGCTCTTGAGGCCAAGCAAGCCCAGCCCCGCGCCGACCGCGCCGCTGCTGACCAGCACCACACGGCGGCCGGCGGCGGCGATCGCTTGAATCTCCTCGGCCAGTTGCTCGACGCGCGTCAGGTTGAGGCCGCCGTCGGCCTGCGTGAGCACGCGGGTGCCGACCTTCACCACGATCGTACGCGAGGCGGCAATGACAGACTGGCGCTGGGCCGCGGCGGAGGGCTGCGAATCGGTCACGGATGCAGAAGGATGTAGCGGGCGAAGAAGTGCGGGATGGTGCAGTGGGGCAGGGACCGGCGGCAAGAACGCACAGGCAGTCATCATAGCTTCCTGCTACGAGGAGTGTTGAGCGGCGGGTAGAGTCGCGAAAGGGTATTGGATCGGCCGCCGAGCGGCAACAGGAATCGCGGCAGCCGCGGGTTGTGAGCGCAAGTGACTAAGTGACAGTAAGTTATAGCCGTCGCCCGCCGCGGCAACGCAGGTTAAACGGGTAGTAAAGAATTTGCCCAATTTTCTATACAATTGTCTTGCGGGCGTGTTCATCCGTGTATTAGAATTCACCTAACCGATCCCCATTCGTTCACCCAGGAGGGCAGGGCAATGTCCAGCTTAATGGATACACTCACCAGCCGGCAGGCGGCTGTATTCGAGTTCATCAAAGAGAGGGTTCAAACCCGCGGCTACGGGCCGACGGTTCGCGAGATTGGTGAGCATTTTCAGATCAGCTCGCCCAACGGCGTCATGTGCCATCTGCGGGCGCTGGAGCGGAAGGGTCTGCTCCACCGCGTTCGCAAGCACGACCGGGCGATTGCGCGAGCGATTGAACTGGCCCCCGAAATCATGGCCGAAGAGAAGGGCATGCCGATGGTCGGCACCGTCGCCGCCGGCCTGACGACGCTCGTCTGGGAGCAGCCGGAGCGGATCGACTTCGGGCACCTGTTTGCGAAGAAGAACCTGTTCGCGCTGAAGGTCAAGGGCGACTCGATGATCGACGCCCAGATCGCCGAGGGCGACTACGTAGTGGTCAAGAAGCAAAAGACGGCTCAGCCCGGCCAGATGGTCGTTGCCCAGACTCCCGAGGGCGAGGCGACGCTGAAGTACTGGCATCCGGAAGCCAATCGCATTCGCCTGCAGCCGGCGAATTCGTCGATGCAGCCGATCTACGTCAAGGACGCAAACGTCGTAGGCGTCGTCGTGGGTGTAGTTCGCAGCATGAACTAGCGCGCTCGCTGAAATCGGTACACTACTACGATGCAGGCGAAGCACGTAGTAGTTGTCGTCATCGATCGGCTGGGCGCGAGCTGGCTCGGCCCGTATGGCAATACGTGGCTGGAGACGCCGCATTTCAATCGCCTGGCCGCCGAGTCGCTGGTGTGCGAGACGGTGATCGCGGACTCGCCCGATCTGACGCAGGCCTATCGCTGCTATTGGACGGGGCTGCATGCGACAAAAAGCTCGATCCTCATCACGGACGATGAGCGCGTCAGCGAGCATCCCCTCGCGGCAGGCTTTCAGGAGATTCGCCGCGTTCCTGCACCGGCCGCCACCGTTGCGGCCAGATCCATTGAGGAGACGGGGCTGTTTCAACTGACTGCGACGGCGGGCGAAGCGTTAGCCGGGGCAGGGGAGGGGTCGCTCGTTTGGATTCACGCCCGCGGAATGGACGGCCCGTGGGACGCGCCGCTGGAATTGCGGAATCAATTCGCCGACGAGGACGATCCCCAGCCGCCCCAGTTCGCGAAGCCGCCCGAGCAAATGCTCGCCG
>Ga0210380_10001194_pt1 | contig 10788 bp, 5 predicted proteins | sample PLM4_5_coexredo_FD_155476 | JGI IMG/M metagenome (GOLD analysis project Ga0210380, IMG submission 155476) | Groundwater sediment microbial communities from an aquifer in East River, Colorado, USA - PLM4_5_coex redo | ecosystem: Environmental > Terrestrial > Soil > Riparian zone | place: USA...
CGAAGGACCCCTCCGAGCCCGAACTCGCTTCGCAGACACCCGTTCTCTTCGAACTCGAATCCGCGGACGACCTGCCCGTGCTCGTCTCGGAAATGCTTCGCCTCGGTAACGACAAGCAGTCGTTCCGCTGGTTCGACGCGGAAGACGGCACGGCCCGCGTGCTGCTCCGCGTGCTCGGCCCGCCGTATTACACGCTGCTCCGCGCCCTCGACCGCACCGCTTCCGGCACGAAGGGAACCATCCGGGCCTACCTCGAACCAACGCCGCGCGTCTGGGTCGAGTTCGGTTACGCGCACCCGTTCGCCGCCCAGATTCGCGTGCCCGAGGAGCAATTGTTGCTGCTCCGTTCGCCGCGGCACTGGCTCACGCTGGACGAAGCCCCGTTCCAGGACGTTTACGACATCCTGCAGTTCGACCTGCCGAAGGTGCCAGTGGGTTGGAACGAGACGAGCCCGCTGGAGAAGATCGCGGTGCCTCTGAAGCTGGCGGCGGGGAACGCGGCGGATCTGCCGGAACTCTGGGTGCTGCGCGACGACGCGCTCGAGCAACTCGATGCCTTTGTGCGCGACGCCGATGCGAGCCTCACGCAGCGGCTCACCTTCGCGGTCGCGGCCGATACGAATGGCAAGCGCCTCGTCGTGCTGCGCACGCGTCCTTCGAAGTTGCCGCCGCCGGTGCTGCCGTTCGAGAACGCGCTCGGGTTCAAGCCGTTCTGGAAGTTGCCGAACCTCTTCCTTCCCGCGGCCAAGCGGTTGCACCCCACGTTGCGCCGTGATGCCGTGCGACGGCTCCTCGCGGACGATCCCGATCAGGTGGTGTGGCTCCAGCCGGACGGAGACGGCGGCTTTACGCCGGAGAGCGTGCCGGACGCGGCGTTCCGCTCGCTCGAGGACTGGGTCGATTACATTATCGAGACGAACCAGCAGCCGCTGGGGGCATGGATTGAGGCGACGCGGTTCGATTTCGATTCGTTCGTGTGCGTCGAGCCGGGCAGCCCGAAGCCGAAACCGCCGGACGCGGAGACCGAGCGGCCTGAGCCCGAAGCGCCGGCAAGGGCTGCCAAACCGGTCGCGCCCAGGCCGCCGCGGGCAAAGCCCGCGCCGGGCGCGAAGGTGGAACTCGCACCGCCGCCGGAAGCCCAGGCGCCGAGCGCCTGGCGCATTCAGCGCGAAGGGCTCGAAGAGCAATTCCTCGCGGCGGACGGACCGCTCGATTCGCCGGAGCGTCGGTCGTTGTGGCCGAAGCTGGCGGAAGCCAATGCCGGCGAAGGGAGTCAGTTCGAAGCCGCCATCTGCTGGCTGAACGCACTTTGGGAGGGCGAGGCTCCCGCCGAGCCGCGCGTCAACGGCTCGGCAGGAGCCTCGCCCTCCCAACGAGCCTTGCCCTCGCAGTGGTTCCGCACCGAGTTTCCATCGGGCGCGCTGGACGCCCGCGAGTTCGATCGCCGGCTCGCGGCTCGCAAGGCATCCGTGGAAGACTTGCGGGCCGTCGTCGCCGGCTTTCTCTGGCTTTCGTACCAGGACCCGCTTCCCGCGTGGCTCCCGGAACGCCTGCCCGCGGTGCAGAAGTTCTTCGAGACGCACGAAGGCTCGCTGCCGGTCCGCGCCGTGTGGCTGGTCGCGCTGCGGCAGGCGAAGCTGGCCGGGGCGGACGTGCTTGGCTTGGCCCGCGTCCGCGACCGGCTGCTCCTCCGCCTGCTGGAAGAAGGCCTTCGCGCCGAGCGCGACTTGCCGCTGTTCCTCCGCTACGCCGGACTCAAGGACTCGGCGCGGCTCCGCGTCGCCCGCGACAAGGCGCTCGAACTGCACCAGATCGCGCGAAAGTGGTCCGCCGGCATCACCGTGAACCTGCCGTTCATCGACTTGTTCTTTGCGTTCGCTTTGGCTCGCCTCGGCGAATCGGTCGCCGCGAAGCAACTGCTCGACGACGCCCGTCATTCGCTCGAGCCTTCGGAGATAACGGAAAAGAAGCACACGCCGGCGTACGCCAACGCGTTCTTCCTCCCGGCCTTCGCCTTCCGCATCGAACAGGCCACGCTGGGCAAGCCGCACCGCGGCTCGTTCCCCCCGGAGATCGTCGAGAGGATCGAGGCGATCCGGAAACTGCGGGCCGAACAGGCCGCAGCGCTCGAGGCGCACGCAAACCCCGTCCAGAGGTTATCTGCAATCAAGAGTGAACTCGCAAGCCTCGACGAACGAATCAAGTCGCAACAGGCACACGCCAGGAAGCTGGGGCAAGCCTCCCAGACCGTTCACCGCCCTGGAAAGCCTGGCAAGCAGACGGTCATCGAACCGACTCCCGGGGAACTGACCCAGTTCGACGAACTCGCCCGCCTCGAAGCGGAAATACCGGACCTGATCCAATCGCGCGAGGCGCTCCGCACGGAACAGGCAACGCTCGAACGAATACCGCAGGGAGCGAAGTCCAGAGCGGTCAGCGACACGCAAGGCAATCCGTACTGGGAAGCGCTCTGCCTCATTGACCGGCTGCGGCAGGAATCGCGCGTACTCGAACCGAACGAGGTGCCGGACCCGTACCGCGCCGTGCGCGATGTGGTCCGCGAAGACGACCGCCGGCACATCGAACTGCTGCACCTCACGGACGTGACCGACCCGGCCGAACTGAGCCTGCGTATCCGGCGGTACTACAAGCAGAGCCTCACAAGCAAGACTCCGAAGGAGTGGCGGTGCCGCGTGCTGCACCAGGCGCTGCCGCTGGCGCCGCGCGTCGGCGAGCAGTTCGCCCTCGAACAACTGAACCTCGTGCCCGAAGCGCTCACGCCGGACGGCCTCGCGGTCGGCAACCCGCCCACGCTCGGCGAACTCACGAAGATCCGCGGCGAACTCATCGACCGCGCCCTCGTCCTCGCCGCGCAGTACGGCCAGTCCGACTACGTGCAGAAACTCGTCAACCAGTTCATCGATCTGATCCGCACGGAGCCCGACGAATCGCGGTACCTCTTCATCAATGTCGCGATGGGGCAGTGCCTGCGGAACCTGAAGAAACTCGGCATGCGCGACCAGATCGATCGACTGCTTTCGCGTGTGCAGTCGCTGGTGTTCCCGACCGGCACGGTGGCCGATCTACGCGAGAAGTACGCGGCCAAGCCCGATGTCTGGGCGCGAACGTTGCAGACGCTGCTGCACCTCGCCGGCGGCTGGCTCATGCTCGGCCAGAGCACAAGGGCCAACGAGGTGTTGGACGCAGCGCGGGCCGATCTCCTCGCAACGACCCGCAAACTTCTGCCCAAGGACTTCACGGACCTCGCCCAGGCCTACATCGCCGCCCTCGGCCACGGCCCCTCCGAGACCGGCATCGAACGCATCAAGGAGTTCTTCGACAAGATTCCCGCGTCCACCATTCCCAACAACTGGACCGGTTCGCAGACGTATTCGCGCTTGCACCTGAAGCTGATCGAGGAAGTGGTGCATGCGGTGACGAGCGACGAGTTCGCGCTCGGCCCCGCCGGCCGCCGCTGGCTCGACGAAGATGAGTACCTCGTCCGCAACCGCATCCACGCGGACCTGAAGCGACTCCGCGCTCAAAGCGGCGTGTGATTGCTCTCCCCTTCTCCCGGCCCGTCGCTTACCATAGCCCTCCAATACCCGCACTCGCCTCTCCGAAGGGGACTCGCCCGTGAGCGGATTACTCGCCAAGAAGCCGTTGCAGTCGGTGCGTTCGGAAGCCGAGGGCGGCCAACTGCGCCGCGCCCTTGGTCCGTGGCAACTCACGGCACTCGGCATCGGAGCCGTAATCGGGGCCGGGATCTTCGCCGCCACCGGGGAAGCGGCCAAGACCAAGGCTGGCCCCGCTGTGATGGTGTCTTACATGCTGGCCGGGTTCGTCTGCCTGCTCGCGGCCCTGTGCTATGCCGAGTTCGCGGCCATGACCCCCGTCTCCGGCAGCGCCTACACCTATGCCTACACCACTCTCGGCGAGATATTCGCCTGGATCATCGGCTGGGATCTGATTCTCGAATACGCGGTCGCGGCAGCGGCCGTGGCAACGGCATGGTCCGGGTACTTCACGAACTTCCTGTCATTGTTCCCTCCCGAGTGGGGGTTGACCGTCTTGCCCCAAATAAACGACGCCCCGGTGGATTACAAGGACAAGGACGGCAGATTCGTAACGACCTCGGCGTTCGTCAACCTGCCCGCGGTCATCATCGTCCTGTTTCTGACCGCGATCCTGGTGAAGGGGATTAAAGAAAGCGCGAACTTCAATGCCCTGCTGGTGGCGATCAAGGTCGGGGCGGTTGTCTTCGTGATCCTGGCGGGCATGTGGTTCATCAACCCGGCGAATTGGGATCCGTTCGCCCCCTACGGCTGGACCGGGATCAACGTCTTCGGCTACCAGGTCCACGGTCAGCACACGGAGGGCGGAACCCCGCTGGGGATGATCGCCGGGGCGGCCATCATCTTCTTCGCCTATATCGGTTTCGACGCGGTTTCCACGCAGGCCGAGGAATCGAAGAACCCGCAGCGCGACATGCCCATCGGCATCATCGGCTCGCTCGTGATCTGCACCATCCTCTACATCGGGGTCGTGATCGTGCTCACGGGGATGGTGAAGTATGACCAACTCCACGAGAAGGCGGCGGTGTCCGAGGCGTTCGGCCAGGTCGGAATGCCGTGGGCGAAAGGGTTGATCGCGCCGGCGGCCCTGGCTGGGCTCACCTCCGTGATTCTGGTCAGCTTGCTCGGCTCGACCCGAGTGATCATGTCGATGTCTCGGGATGGGCTGTTGCCACCATTCTTCTCGGCCATCCACTCGTCCTTCAAGACCCCCGCGAAGGGGACGATCGTGATCGGGTTCTTCGTCGCTCTGATGGCGGGGTTCCTTCCGTTGAATGTCCTGCTGGACCTGACGAACATCGGGACGCTGTTTGCGTTCGCAGTGGTGTGCGGCGCCGTACTCGTCATGCGGTACACGAACCCGACTGCCCCGCGGCCGTTTCGGGTTCCAGGAGTATGGGTAATCGCGCCCCTCGGCATCGCCTTGTGCCTGTTGCTGATGCTCTCCCTGAAACCTGAGAACTGGTACCGGCTCATCGGCTGGATGGGAGTCGGGCTACTGATCTACTTCCTCTACGGGCGCAGCCACAGTTTGCTGGGCAAGTCGGCGAGCGCGTGAAGGGATTACTTTGCGGCCAGCCGCAGGACCGCGTCGATCAAGCCATCGGAAGTGAATGCGGTCGCCTCCGCAGCGACCTTGAAACCCAGGGCGCGGATCGCGCGGCCCGTCTCCGGACTGATCGCAACCAGTTCGATCTCGCCGCGCTCCACGCGACCCTTCATCGTCTCATCGAACAGCTTCAACAGGTTCTCGGCGATCTTCGAACTGGTCAGCGTGACGTAGCGGATCTCGCCGCGGCGCAGGTGATTCAGCGCGTCCGCGTCCGGTTCGACGGCGTCGATCTGCTCGTAGACAACGACCTGATGCACCTCGGCGACCTTGGAGAGTTCCTCCTTGAGGAGTTCGCGGCCGCGGTTGGCGCGGGCGAGGAGCACCCGCTGCCGGCTCGCGGCCGACTTGAGCGCCGCCACCAGCCCTTCCGAGTTGAATGTGTCCGGCACGAGGTCGGCGGTCAGGTGATACTCGCGGAGCGCGGCGGCGGTCCGGGGGCCGATGGCGGCGAGTTTCACGGAGCCGAGTGCCCGCAGGTCGCGGCCAAGCGCCTCGATGCGGCGCATTAGAGCGTGCACGCCGTTCGCACTGGTGAAGACGATCCAATCCCACTTCTCGTTCAAGGCGGCATCGAGCGGGGCGAAGTTCGCCGGATCGCGAATCTCCACCGCCGGCAGCCGGTAGACCACCGCGCCGAGTTGTTCCAGCTTGCGGACCATGTCTTCGGCCTGATGCGCGGGCCGCGTGACGAGGACGCGCTGCCCGAAGAGCGGACGCGATTCCCACCACGAATGTGCCGGACGGTGGGAAACCGCCTCGCCGATCACGATGAGGCCCGGCGCTTCGAGCCCCGCGTTGCGGCGAGCCTCCTCCAGGTCCGCGAGGCGCGAGTGGATGGTGCGCTGGTCGCCGGTGCTGGCGCGTTCCACGATGCACGCCGGCGTGTCCGGGCTCTTGCCGTGCTTCACGAGCTCCGCGACGATCACGGGCAGCTTGGCGACTCCCATGTAGATGCAGAGAGTGCCGGGGAACGCAGCGAGGGCCTTCCAGTCCAGCGGGTTGCCGGGCTTATGGGGAAGTTCGTGCCCGGTGACCAGTGCCACGGCGCTGGCGAAGTTCCGGTGCGTGAGCGGCACGTCGAGGTAAGCGCCGGCCGCGAGTGCGGCCGTGACGCCCGGCACGATCTCATAGGCGATGCCGGCCTTCCGCAGGGCTTCCGCTTCCTCGCCGCCGCGCCCGAAGATCAGCGGGTCGCCGCCTTTCAACCGCACGACCGTCTGCCCGGCGCGGGCGCGCTCGATGAGCAGGTTGTGGATGTGCGGGTACTTGTCCGGGTGGTGGCCGGGCAGATCGCGGACGCAAATGGTCTCAGCGGTAGGCCTGGCAAAGTCGAGCAGTCGCCGCGGCACGAGCTGGTCGTAGAGCACGAGATCGGCCTGGCCGAGCACCTCGGCCGCGCGCAACGTCAGTAGTCCGGGGCTGCCCGGCCCCGCCCCCACGAGAAACACTTTGGGAGATTCACAAGTCATGTCGAAGGATCAGACGGCAATCTCTTCCGCGGCCTCTTCCTCCACCGGCATCGCGAGCCTGCCGGGGAAGTAATGGCAGAACACGATGCCGAGCAGGTACAGGCCGAACATCGGCGCGAAGAGGTACATCATGGTCACGATGTCCGGCGTCGGCGTGATGATCGCGGCGAAGCAGGCGAGGATGAAGCAGGCGCCGCGCCATTTCCGCAGGTAGTCCTCCGCTGTGAACATGCCGAGCCGGTTCAGCGCGATCATGACCAGAGGCGTCTGGAACGAAATCCCGAACACGAGCGGCAGGATGAGCGCGAGCCCGAGCCATTCGTTCAACCGGATGTCCGGATCGAAGCCGAGCCATTCGTTGAACTTGAGCAGGGCCTTCACCGCGCCGGGCAGCACGAAGAACTGGCACAGAAGCACGCCGCCGAGGAACAGGATGATGCTCGGCCAGAACATCATGCCGATGTATTTCTTTTCGTGCGGGTAGAGCCCGGCCCCGACGAACGCCCAGAACTGGAAGAGAATCCACGGGCTCGCCAGCACGACCCCGCAGATGATGGACACCTTGAAGTAGACGACGAAGGCTTCCTGCGCACTGAGCGTGGTGAGGTACTGTTTCGCTTCGACGAGGGCATCGCCCTGATTACCGAGCACGCTGATGTAGGCGGGGTAGACCTGCATCTTGATGGAGATCTCCTTCGGGGCGCCTTCCTTCGGCGGGCCGTAGACGGAAGCGAACGCATCTGCGGGAAGGATGACCGGCATCTCTTTCGGTGCGCCGAGCAGCTTCCGTCGTTCGTCGGCGTTCAGGGCCGACAAGCCTCCCTTCTTCAGCTTCTCATTGATTTCCACGAGCTCGTCGAGCGGCGTGTCGGTGAAATCTTTGAGCTTCTCCTGCTCAGCTTTCAGGTTTCGCCGGTAGTAGAAGTCGCGGACCTGGGTCTCGACCGGATCGGTGATGACGCGGAGCATCGGCTTGCCGACGCCGATGTTCGGGTTGCCGATCATGTCCCCGATACCATCGAGAATGAAGCCGATGAAGAGGCAGACGATGAGGCCGTAGAGGGCCCGGAGCAACCGCGTGCGAAGCTCGTCCAGATGGTCCCCGAAGGACATCCGGCTGCTGTCGAAAATGTCGTCCGGGTATTCGTGGGGCTGGCTATTTCGACCGAACATGGGTAAACCCCCGCGGCAGAGTTGGGGACAACCCAACCACGAGGCGAAGGTGCTCGACGGGTTGGCGGAAACGGGTTCGGGAGGAAGGTCGCAATTATGCTATCGAGCGGCGGCAGCACGTTCAAGCCGCGGGACTTTGGGAAAGCGCGACGGTCTGGCGCGGTTGCACTTCGCCAATCTCCCCAGATTCCCGCAACCGGACTGAGCGCGAGCGGAATGACGGGCGATAGAGATGGATGAGTCCTCACGGCGGAGGCCGACCATGCGACGTGTCATTCTGATGCTGCCCGTACTCTTGCTGTGCGCGGCCTGCCAGCGCCTCGAAGGGCCTCGCGAGGTCTATCAGAAGAACCGCGCCGGCGATCGTGCCGACCTTCCCGGCTACACGCTCTCCGAACAGAAGCAGCGCGGCCGCGAACGCTACACTTATATTGAGGACGACGTTCGAACGGTCCCGAACGGTTACGTCGATCGCCCCGGCGGCGTCGGCCGCTAACCGGCTTTGAACCTCCTTCACACTTCCTGTATCCTTCCCGAGTGGGAAAGAAAGCCTACATCGAGACGGTCGGCTGCCAGATGAACGTGCTCGACTCCGAGCTCGTCATCGGGGCGCTGCGCCGCGACGGTTACGAAATCACCGACCAGACCGCCGACGCCGACCTCCTGCTGTTCAACACCTGCTCCGTCCGCGAGCACGCCGAGGAGAAGGTCTACTCCGCGCTCGGCCGCATCATTCCCCTCAAGAAACGGAAGCCCGAAACGGTCGTCGGCGTGCTCGGCTGCATGGCCCAGAAGGACCAGGAACTGATCCGCAAACGGGCCCCGCACGTCGATCTCGTCGTCGGCACCGGGCAACTCTCGCGCGTGCCCGAACTCGTCGAAAAGGTGAAAGCGACGCGCGAGCCGCAGTACGCTCTCTCCCTCGGCCGCACCGACGCCGGTCGCCACGAAGTGGAGGCGAGCTTCGTCAGCTTCGATCCGGTCCGCGACGCCTCGATGCGGCCCACGCCGTTCCAGGCCTTCGTGCGCGTGCAGATCGGTTGCGACAAGTTCTGCACTTACTGCGTAGTGCCGACCACGCGCGGGCCCGAGCAGAGCCGCCCGCCGGAGCACGTGCTCGCCGAAGTGAAGCAACTCGTTCAACAGGGCTGTAAGGAAGTCACGCTCATCGGGCAGACGGTGAACAGTTACGAATACGACGGCGCTGGCCGCCGCACGCGGCTCAGCGATCTACTCGTCTCCATGCACGAAGTTGAGGGATTGGAGCGGATCAAGTTCGTCACCAACTTCCCGAAGGACATGACGAACGACCTGCTCGACGCGGTGCGCGACCTGCCGAAGGTGATGAAGTACCTGCACGTGCCGGCGCAGTCCGGCTGCGACGATGTGCTCAAGCGCATGAAGCGGATCTATACGGTGGGAGAGTACCGCGAGATGCTGGCCCGCTGCCGCGAACGCGTGCCCGGGGTCGCCGTCAGTTCGGACTTCATCGTCGGCTTCTGCGGAGAGACCGAAGAGAGCTTCGCCAAGACGATGGACCTCGTGAGCGAGTCCAAGTTCAAGAACAGTTTCATCTTCAAGTACAGCGAGCGGCCGGGCACGAAGGCCGCGGAACGCTACCCGGACGACGTACCGGAAGACATGAAGAAACGCCGCAACAACGACCTGCTCGTGGTGCAGAACGCGAACAGCATGGCGAACCACCGGGCGCAGATCGGGAAGACAGTCGAGGTCCTGGTGGAAGGCCCGAGCAAGCGGTCCCATTCCCACGGATTGGTGTCGCAACTGACCGGCCGCGCCATGACGGATCACATCGTCGTTTTTGACGGCACGGATCGGCTCACGGGGCGAACTGTGAAGGTTCACATCGACGACGCGAGCGCCTTCACCCTGTACGGCCGCGTGCTGACCGGTGAACACATCGGGGATGCATCGGGATTCGCCTTCACGCCGGATGCGGGGCGCCGCGCGGCGGACGGAGACGACGCGCCGAGCTACCCCGCTCCGCTCGAGTTCGTTCCGGAAGCGGAGTCAAAGCGAATCGGTCTACCTCTGGCGTGAATCATCGCTTCGCGGTCTGGTCGTCCACCACGATCTTGTACGTTCCGCCCTGGGTGATTACGCGGAAAATGGTCTCTTCGATCTGCTCGGGGCGGCGGTTGCGGTAGCCGATCTCCTGCTTCGCAAGTTCGTCTTCCAGTCCCCTCGGGAAGAACGCCCAGAAGGACTTCGCGTTCTCTTTCACGCCGAGCACCTCGCACACGGCCCGTACCGAGTCCGGCCGCGTATCGCTGAATTTGATCTGGCCGGCGAGCTTGCTCAGATCCGCGTCCGTCGAAATCTTCTTCTCGCCGAGATTGTGGAGGTTCGTGAAGTAGAGCCCCTGCTTGTTGTCCATCTGCGGGAGCGGCACGAGGATGACGGCGTTCATGGCGGCGAGTTGAGCCACGTAGTCTTCGCCGCTGGAGGTGCGGAAGCGCATGACCCAGCGGAGGGAGCGGGCGCGGGTGGAGTTGGCCCCGGTGCCGCCGGGCCCGGTGCCGGCCGAGCCGTCGTTGCCGGATCCCGCGCCCGGGCCGGAGCCCTTCTTCGCCCCGATGCCGAGCAACTTGTCCGCCAGTGTCTTGTCCACGGCCGCGTAGGCCGGCGCGTTGAAGTCCGACACCGGGATGTTCCCCTCGTTGTCGAACTTCAGCGTCTCCTTGATGTTGTCCTTGATGACGGGCAGTTGGCTCGGATCGGGGAGCACCTTAAGTTGCTCTTCCAGGGAGGTCGTCTTGCTTTCCTTGAGGGGGTCGTCGACGCCGCCGGAGCCGGAGGAACCGCTGCCGTCGTCATCGAGCCCGCCCATGTCCGGCACGAGGCTCACCGGCACGCCGGACTTGTCAGTCTTGCCGCCCAGGATTCCCAGGAAGAAGCAGACGAGAAACGCGGCGACGCTGAGGTGAAGCAGGACCGC
>Ga0210380_10001195_pt1 | contig 10776 bp, 9 predicted proteins | sample PLM4_5_coexredo_FD_155476 | JGI IMG/M metagenome (GOLD analysis project Ga0210380, IMG submission 155476) | Groundwater sediment microbial communities from an aquifer in East River, Colorado, USA - PLM4_5_coex redo | ecosystem: Environmental > Terrestrial > Soil > Riparian zone | place: USA...
GCGCCACAAACCTCTCCTCAAGCGCGGCGTGATCCTCACCGTCGGTTTCGCCTTCGACGCCAATGCGGGCTTGAAACCCGACGCGCCATTGTGGATGCAACGCGCCGGATTGACGTGGCTTTATCGCATGGTCACCGAGCCGCGCCGGCTGGGACCCCGCTACTTCAAGTACAATTCGCTTTTCCTCTGGTATTTGCTGCGCGATGGGCTGCGCGGTCGAGCGTGGGGTCTGTGAAAGCTAGGCGATTATTCCCTTCGCGACGTTCCCCGACACATCCGTGAGCCGGAAATCGCGACCCTGAAAACGATAGGTCAATCGTTTGTGATCAATACCACAGAGGTAAAGCATCGTTGCGTGCAAATCGTGGACATGCATGGCTTGATCGTCTTCAACGAAACGATAGCCGAGTTCATCGGTGCTGCCCCAATTCATTCCGCCTTTGATGCCGCCGCCGGCCAGCCAGACTGAGAAGGCCTGAATGTGGTGATCGCGGCCCGTGCCCTGACCCATCGGCGTGCGGCCAAATTCTCCGCCCCAGAGAATCAGTGTGTCATCGAGCATTCCACGCTGCTTCAAATCCTTTACAAGTGCGGCGCTCGCCTGATCCACATCTTCCGCGCCCCACTTCATCCCGTTCACAATATCGCCGTGATGATCCCACGCGCGATGGTAAAGCTGGATGAATCGCACGCCGCGTTCCGCGAGCCGGCGCGCAAGCAGACAGTTCGACGCAAAACTGCCGTCACCCGGGTTTTTCACGCCGTAAAGATCGCGGACGGTTTGCCGCTCGCTCTTGAAATCCGTGAGTTCTGGTACGGAGGTCTGCATCTGGAACGCAAGTTCGAGCTGGCTGATGCGAGTTTGAATTTCCGGATCGAGATGGTCCTCGGCCAGGATTCCGTTGAGTCGTTGGATTTCTTCGACGGCCTGCCGTTGCGTGCTCTGACAAACGCCGTCAGGATTGCCGACATAATGAACGGCATCGCCCTTGGTTTGAAATTGGATTCCCTGAAACTTGCTCGGCAAAAATCCACTCGACCATTGCCGCGCGGAAACGGGCTGCAAACCCGTGCGGCCCGCGGAATTCAAAACGACGAAGCCCGGCAGATTATCCGTTTCCGCGCCGAGACCATAGAGCAGCCATGATCCCATGCTCGGACGGCCCTTGATGATCGAACCGCTATTCATGAACGCGTGCGCTGGGTCGTGATTGATTTGCTCGGTGTGCATCGAGCGGACGATGCAGATGTCGTCCGCGATTTCGCCGATATGTGGAAAAAGCGTCGAGATTTCCTGTTCTGATTTGCCGAACTTCTTGAACTCGCAAAACGGACCACGGGCTTTCAGTTCCGTGTTCTGCAACTGCGCGAGTTGCTGGCCTTTGGTGAACGATTCCGGAAACGGTTTGCCATCCAGTTCCTTGAGCTTCGCTTTGTAATCGAATGTTTCGAGATGCGACGGCCCGCCCGCCATGCAGAGATGAATGATACGTTTCGCACGAATCGGAAAATGCGGCGGGTTCACGATGCCGCGCCATTTTCCATCAGCCACCGGCGCGGCGCGGAGCAATTTGGGATCAAGCAAAGATGCGAGCGCCAAACCGCCGAGACCGTAGGCTGCACGCCCGAGAAACGTGCGTCGGTTGATGCCCAACTGAAATTGCCTTGGATCGAATTTCGAATTCATTTCAGTAACGCGTGATCGTTTCGTGAAGGTTGAGCACCACGCGACAGACTTGCGTCCATGCCGCCAGTTCCGACTCGCCTGCAATCGTTGGCTCGGATGCGTTCCCGACGCGCAGAAGTTTTTTCGCATCACCGGCATTGGCGTCGTAATATTCGCGCTGCTGCGCTAGAAATTTTTCGAGAGATGCGCATTCGTTGGATTTAATCGGACGCGCCAGCGCGCGTTGGAAGGCGAGGTCAAACCGTTGCGCATCCGAAGCCGCTTTTTCCGCCAGCAACTTCGCGGCGAACATGCGCGACGCTTCGACAAAGGTCGGATCGTTCAGCAACGTGAGCGCCTGTTGCGGCGTGTTCGAGAGGTTGCGCGCGGCCGTGCATTCCTCGCGGGCCGGCGCGTCGAAATTCGCGAGCATCGGCTGAAGAAACGTGCGCTGCCACCACGAATAAACTCCGCGCCGATACTGCCGGTCGTCTTTGTCCGCAAAATAATCGCGATCCGGAAACTGAAGTTGCGCGTAGTAACCGGGCGGCTGATACGGCCGCGCGCTTGGGCCGCCGATTTCTGAATTCAACAGCCCCGCCACGGCGAGTGCATTGTCGCGGACAAATTCTGCATCGAGCCGGCGCGGCGATTGCGCCGCGAGCAGGCGGTTGTTGGGATCAATGTCCTTCAAGTCCGGCCGCGGCCCCGCAGTCTGGCGATACGTTGCGGAAGTCACGATCAATTTGGTCAAGTGCTTCACGTTCCAGCCGCTCTCGCGAAATTCAACGGCGAGCCAGTCGAGCAATTCGGGATGCGTTGGCCACTCGCCTTGCGCGCCGAGATCGTCCACAACCGCGGAAAGGCCGATACCAAAAAACTGTTTCCACAACCGGTTCACGAACGTGCGCGCCGTGAGCGGGTTCTCGGGTGAAACGAGCCAGCGCGCAAGGTCCAACCGGGTGAGACGATTCGTGCCGCTCGCATTCGGCTGCGGCAAAAAATGCGGCGGCACGGGCGGGACAATTTCGCCGCTCTCATCCTGCCAGTTGCCGCGCGGCAGGACGCGGGTGGTCACTGGCTCGCGCGCCTCGGTGACCAAAGTCATCGCGCGGCCGTTAAGGCATTGGCGGACTTCGGTGAAAAGCGATTGCGCCTTTGCAAACGTGTCCGCGTCCCATGCGGTGCTAAGGAGATAAGTTTCATTGACCAAATCGCGTTCCGTCCGCGAGCGGCCGAACGTGGATTTTACGAGCGCCTTGCGAAGCGGTTCGCCGCCACCGGCTTTGAGCGGGTTTTCCGCAGCGAAGGGCGAAACGGAAACCCGCACTGATGAAACAACGGCATTGCCGAGGTTGATGACCAACTGGCTGCCGTCCGAAACGTTGATGGGTTCTTTGAGGAGCCAGACGGCATGTTGCAAATCGTGGTCGCGGGAAATGGACCACGCCTCCATCACGCCAATCTGCGCCGCGCCCTGCGAGTACCGTTCTTCCTTGTGGTTGGCATCACCGAACGAGAATGTGAGCTTTCTTCCTGCGTTCGTGCCGGGCGATTTCAAGATGGCCGCCAGCGCGAAAGCCGCACCGTTGCGACGCTTGTCCTTTCCGGCTTTTTCCACCGCGCCCGCCTCAGGAACAACTTCGATCCGGATGGCTGCAAGCCACATGTTTGAGAGCGGCAGCGTGAGCGTGGTGTTCTCCCGAGCACCACGGAATGAAACCGTCGAGTCGGCCAGCACAGTGAAATTGGTCGCCGCGTCGAGCTTCGGGTCTTTCATCTTCAAAACCACCTGCGGTTTCGGTGCGGCCCAGCCGGTGGGCGATCGTTTCATGAAAGCGAGACTTCCTTTGCGCCAATCGTCAAACACCGCGCGCCGCCGGGCGTCGGCCTTCAACTTTGCCGCGGCGGACGCATGAGTTTCCGCAATACGTCCGCGAAATTTTTCGATGCGACGCTCGAGGTACGGACTCTCCACTTCGATCTCAGGCGGGAACGGATACTCATTGTTGAAGCCGCGTAGATCGGGATTGGGCGTGTAGGAATAATCCGCGTAAACGCCCCATTGCTTGACGTCGGCGAAGAATGCGCCGAGCGAATAAAAATCCTTCGTGGAAAACGGATCGTATTTGTGATCGTGACACTCGCAGCAAGCCATAGTCGAGCCGAGCCACGTTGTGCTGACGGTGCGAACGCGATCGGCGGCGTACTTGGCGAGATATTCCTTTGGTTGCGCGCCGCCTTCGCGGGTCACCATGTTCAACCGATTGAAGGCGGTCGCGGTTTTTTGTTCGACGGTCGGATTCGGCAGCAGATCGCCGGCGAGTTGTTCAATGGTGAATTGATCGAAAGGTTTGTTCGCATTGAACGAGTTGATGACGTAATCGCGATACGGAAAAACATTTTGGTTCTGATCGCCGTGATAGCCGACGGTATCGGCATAGCGCGCGAGATCGAGCCAGGTCGCCGCCATGCGTTCGCCAAAATGCGGCGACGCCAGCAGACGATTCACCTGCTTCTCGTACGCATCCGGAGATTTGTCGTTTAGAAAACTCTCAATCTCCTGCGGCATCGGCGGCAAGCCAATGAGATCGAGCGAAAGCCGGCGAAGCAATGTGCGCCGGTCCACTTCGGGTGAAGGTTTGATTTTGCGCCGCTCCAATTCCGCCCAAACGAACGCATCAATTGGACTTCCGACCTCTGACTTCTGTCCTCCGACTTTCGGTACTTTCGGCCGCGTCGGCGAAATGTACGCCCAATGCGGCTGATATTCTGCGCCCTGCGCGATCCAATCGCGAAGCAATTTCTTCTGCGCCGCCGTAAGCGTCTTGTGCATTTCCAGTGGCGGCATCACGTCGTCCTCGTTTGTCGTATTGATGCGGCGGATGAGTTCGCTCTCGTCCGGTTTGCCGGGGGCGAATGCTTCTTTTTCCAGCGCAACCTCGCGCATGTCGAGCCGGAGCTTGGCTTTGCGCTGGTTCTTGTCCGGGCCGTGACAACGGAAGCAGTTGTCGGAGAGAATTGGGCGAACGTCGCGATTGAACTCAATCTTTCCCGCAGTTTGCGACACGACGGATCGCGCCACGCCGCAAACGAGCAGCACGGCCAAAACAACTGTCATTCGATGTGGACGAAGATCCATGCCAGTCCAGACGTTAGCTATAACCGGGATATTCTCTCCGAGAAAAGGATCAAACCAAGCCGATTTTTTGACGCGTGTGTGCTACTTGACGGAATTGCGAGCGCTGTTCCGTCACCGCGGAACCGGGAGAAATACCGCACAGACAGGTGAGGGCACTTCCAGTTTTTGTCCGGTTGGTTTCAATGCGCCGGTGCTTTTATCCACGCGAAAGACCACCACGATATCGGAAGCCTGGTTCTCCGCCAGCAGCCAACTGCCCGTCGGATCAATGGCGAAATGTCGCGGCGTCTTGCCCTGCGTCAGGGCGTGCTCAACGAACGAAAGTTGGCCGGATTTTCCGTCCGCCTTGAAAACGGCGATGCTGTCATGCCCACGGTTTGACGCGTAAACAAATCTACCTGACGGATGCACCGCGATCTCGGCACAGGTACTCTTGCCATCAAACTTTTCCGGCAACGTTGAAGTCGTTTGCGTTTCGTTGAGCGTGCCGTGTTTGGCGTCGTAGCCAAAAACGGTCACCGACGAACCCATTTCGTTCACCGCATAGACAAATTTGCCGTCTTGGGAGAACGCCAGATGCCGCGGCCCGGCGCCCGGCGCCACGGCCACGAACGGCGGATCGTTTTCCACAAGCGCGCCTCCGCCTCCACCAACTCGATAAACCATGATCTTGTCCAGGCCGAGATCACAAACGAGTGCGAAGCGGCCGTCGGGCGAGAGGTTGGCGCAATGCGCGTGCGGTCCGGCCTGGCGTTGCGGATTCACGCTCGAACCAGCGTGTTGAATCGAACAAAGCGGCGCACCGAGCAAGCCATCGCCGAGAACGGACAACGCGCCCACGCTGCCGCTGCCGTAATTGGCGACGATCAGAATCCTTCCGCGCTCACCGAGCGCGAGATGACACGGGCCGGTGCCCCCGGAAGGTTGCGTGTTCAACGTTTTCAATTTTCCACCCGTCTCAATGGCGAAAGCCGTCACGCCGCCTTGCTTTGTGTCGCCCAACGCGGTGCTTTCGCCGACCGCATACAAAACTTTTCCGTTGGGATGCACGGCAAGGAAGCTGGGACTTTTGGTTTCGACGGCCAGTTCCGGTGCTTCCAGTTTTCCGGTGGTGGAATTGAATTTGGAAACGTAAATGCCTTTGCTCTTCGTGCCGGTGTAGGTGCCGAAGTAAACGAAGAAGTCTTTCGCCGATGCGCCGAAAGTCATTAACGCGCACAGCAGGCCGATGAGAGCAAGAAATCGCTTCATGAATGGGGAATTATTTTGCCGGCAATTCGCGGATGCGCAAGTTGCGATACCACGTTTCGCCGTAATGATTGGTCAATAGGATTTGGCCCCTGATCTTTTCGCCGTAACCGGGAACGCCCTTGAATTTACTTTTTGCGAGCGCAGCTTTTACTTCTTCACTACCGAGATCGAAGGCGAGGACCTTCGCGCCGTTCAGCCAATGCTCGACGTGCGTGCCCTGGATCACGAGCCGCGACAGATTCCATTCGCCGGGCGGTTTCACCCTGGTTGCAACCTGGACCGGAAGCACCTCGTAAAACGAAGCGGTCTGGTGCTTCGGCTCGGGCATGGTCGAATCATCCACCATTTGATATTCCGGGCCGGGAGTTCTCGGGCGGGACTCGGTGACGAGATACTTGATGCCGTTGTTTGCTTTCGGCGCGAGCTTCCATTCCCACTCAAACTCAAAATCGTCGAACGCGTCCACCGTCACCAACTCGCCACCTTTGCCGCCGGGCTGCAAATGCAAGCACCCGTCTTCGACGACCCATCCTTCTTTCGGAAAATCTTTTCCGGTAAACATACGCCACGCGCTCGTATTGTGTCCGTCGAACAGGGATCGCCAGGCGACGAGCTTTGTTTCGTTGCCGGACGCAGTCAGTGCAGCCATCAATGCCAGTCCGAGAAACGTCGAGATTTTGGCCGCCCATTTCATCGCCGGAATCTGCGGCGAATCGGGATTTCTTCAAAGCCTTTTCTTTCGGTAAAATCCGTGTCCTTCTGCGCCCATCTGTGGTTTTCGTCGGCACGGCTCCGGCTTGGAAGGACGCCGGGCTGGGTTCAGACCGAGGCGAAACATCGCGGGAAGAAACGCCTCGTGATAACCCGCTATTTTTCCGACCCGGCGTCGAGATTCAGACGGGCGCTGAACGTCGCGCCCGCGAATCGCCCGCGAATTCAAATCACCGCGGCGGTGGAGTGCTCGGCGGTGGCGGTGGCGGGTACGACGGCGGCGGATAATTCGGCGCGGGTTGGCTGATCACGGCGCTCGCTTCACCCCTCCGGATCTGATCGCGCACGTCACGATTGATCTCCGTCATCTGACTCACCACCGTGTCACTCACGCCGCTGTCGCGAAGATATTGCCTCTGTGATGCGGTCAATTCGAAGATTTGATTGGTTGCGCGCATGCGATCAAGCATCTGCTGATCTGAGAAACCTGCGGAACGCATGGCCACAACCTCGTCCAAAGTGACAAAGCCATCGCCATTCAAATCTGCTGTCGGCGCGTTGCGTGCCTGCTGCACCGTCGCGGGACTGCTTTGCGCATCTTGAACCGCCTGCTGTGCCGCCGTCTGGTCCCGGCCCATGATGCGATCTTTGTTTGCGCCGATAAGGTAACCGCCCCCCGCGCCGACCGCACCGCCGACCACCGCACCGAGCAGACGATTATCCTTTCCGCCAATCGCTGCACCCGCAGCCGCGCCGCCCGCGCCGCCGATGACGGCGCCCTGCTGTGCGTCAGTGCCGGGCAATTGCCGGCAGCCGGTTTGCACCGCGAGAATCGCGGCGAGAGATATCCAAAGAATTCGCTTCGACATAAACATCCTTTCAAGTTGTTGGAGACAACCTCCGTTGCTCGTCAGAACGATGCGCTGCCAACCGGGAGAATTCCAGTGGGGTGAAGTAAGTAGCGGGGATGCGCGAACGAGACCTAACGAACCAAGCTCAGCGAATGGTTAGGCCGCATAGACTTTGATAAAGGGTGCATACTGCGACTGCTGAAGCTGAAGCGTCGAGCCATCGCGCTGGATGACATACACGCTGCGCGGTTGGGCCTTGTCCCAAGGCAAAGCCATCTCAATGACCAGAGGAAACACGGACTCTGGCTTGGTGCGAGTCGCACGGAACGACGTGTCAGACAATCGCGTGTCCCAGCGACGGTCTCGATGGAAGAATGAAATCACTCGTTCAGTCTTGCCGTCATAGATGCGAATCTCGTCGGGACTACGAGCCTCAACCATCAACAACGCCTGAAACCGCCGCCCGTCGGCAAAGGTGACTGTGCCTGCGGAGTAGAGCACGCCATCCGGAATGAACTTGGTCTCCTTGTGTGGAACAATCGTGGACTCGTCACAGCCATCTGCACACTCAAGCTCAAACGCGCTCATCCAGTTGGGATAGCGCTTGAGAAGTGTAGTGGGTGGCAGCTTGCCGGTTACTGCGTTCTTTGGTGGTTTGGGCATAAATGATGTGTGGCGTGCGAAGCGGCCTAACGACCCAAGCTCAGCGACTTGTTAGGCATTTCTTTCATCTTTCATCCACCGGGCGAGTCGCGACATTCCACACATGGCCTGACGGATCGATAATCCTCCCGACGCGATCGCCCCAAATCGCATCGACCGTCGGAATCAACACCCGCGCTCCGGCCGACTTCGCGCGGTCAATCGCGGCATCGACATCCGGGAGGTAAAGGTAAATCACGACCGGGGAGGTGCCGTCCGATTTCGGAGACTTACTCGCGAGCGTTGGGACTTCACCATGCACCATGAGCATCGCACTGCCGATCTTTAGGGTCGCGTGTATCACGCTACCGTCTTCTGCGGAGTGGCGCGACACCTCGACCGCTCTGAACGCGGCCTTGCAGAATTCGATCTCTGACGCGGCGTCATGACAAACCAACATCGGAACTGCCAATTCGTAGGTCATGGTGCTGTGATTTCGCCTAACGACCCAAGCTCAGCGACCCGGCCCACGGGACGCACCGATTGCAACCGGAGTTCGATGGCCGGGTTCGCCGCAGCGCATGGTTAGGCACCGTCATCACTCGACCTCAACAATACTCGTCCACACTGGAGCAAACTTTCGGGCTTCGTAAACCACGCCAATCGCAATGATCATCTTGTCTCCCGTTCTGAAACCCTCAAACGGTCTCGATCCGGGCCGTACCCGTAACGTCGCCTTCGATAACTCGTATCGTGTCGTGCCGGGCTGCCACGTCAATTCGAACTGATTGGTCTTGCTCTGTGCAACCTGAACTGAATTCAGAGTCTTGTCGCGAATGGCTGGTGGAATGTCGAATGTGTAACCCGTGGCATCCAGAACCATACTCGACGCGGCGCGAACTCGATAAACCTCCGGAGTCGTGCCGGCTGGATAATTCATCATCTGATGCTTGTCATCCACTTTGACGACCGGGGCATTCGTGTCCGCCGCATGAAGTGCGAAATTTCCGATGCACATAATGGTGGTAAACAAGAGACGCATGGTCAGATGCCTAACAGTATGATTGAGCGACAGAAGTGTGGTATATCACTTTCATTGTTGGCGACGTTAAATCCGGGTTTTCTTCTTGTCAGCAGGTGTTTTCGGGAAATTTGCCGCTTAATAGCAATCCGGGAAAAACGACAGTTGTGATCCCGTGCCCTCACGCGACGCGCACGTTGGCCGTTTGACTCCATGGACCGAAACCGTGGGAGTTGATCGCGCGGACGCGGAATTGGTATTTCACTCCGGACTCCAGGCCTTTAAGGATTGTACTTTGTTGCACGACGTGGGCGCAGGAGACCCAGACCGCGTCGGGGCGCGCGTCGGTGCGGCATTCGATCTCAAATGTGCATCGGCGCACGGGACGTTTCCATCTCAAATGCACGGCGCCTTCGAGGGCGTGGGCCGTGGCGCAGACGCTCAAGGGCGCATCGGGTTTGCCAATGGGGAGCTTGGGTTGTTCGAGTTGCAGGCCGGCGGCGAGCAGTTTCCCGGGATTCGCAGCGCAATGGCAGGCCATCATTCCCGCGCTCCATGTGGTCTGCTGTCGGGCTGCGTGCAGCAGGCGATTGCGCTCGGCGACTTCAGCGCGGAGTTGCAGCTTCAACCGTTCAACGCGTTCATAACTTGCGCGGGCAGCGGTCACCGTGGCGGTGGCTTCGGTCAGTTTGGCCGCGGCGTGATGTTCCTCGGGTGAGCGCGACATGCCGGCGATGGTGCGGTCGCAAATCTCGAGTTGTTCCAGAGCCGAAAGGTTACGGAAACCAAGTTTGTGTCGTGCCATGGCAAGAACTCCTGCGTTGGTGCCGGTAATCGCAACGTGGCCGGCGGGTTTGCGTGTCCGGGAATGAGCTTTCCCGTGCGAGACGAGCTGGAAACTGGCTCACTGTTTCGTCATCCGGCGCAAAACTCAAGGAAGTTGTGGCACAAAGATCAGTTTAGCTCCACGGAGAACAAATAGTGCAGCCGTGGAGGCGCAGAAGCGAATCAAGCAGACGCATAGTTGTGGAGATAAATTGGATTGTGGGCCACGGAAACGCCGGAGGTTGACAGACAAAGAATGGAAGCAAGTGAAGAGATCGAGAGTTCGTGTTTCTAAACGAGAGATAGCGCCACAGGTTGTCCAAAACCTGACGGTGGATTGAGAGATGTTTGTCGTGGGCAACCGTTTCTGTGGAGCTTAACTGCTATTACCGCCACGAGAACCAACGGAGTGCGTCGTGGTTTGTGCTCTGTGATCAGTGGAAGCCACAAAGCCAATTTGTCCTTTGTCTTTGCGCTCTGAGTTTGAGTTTTGAACTCCCTATCTCCGCATCATGCCGGGCATCGCGCCTCCCATCTTCGTCATCATCTTTTGGAACTTGCCCATCTTTTTCATCATCTGCTGCATCTGCGCGAACTTGTTCATCATGGTGTTCAACTCGGTCACGGTCACGCCGCTGCCTTTGGCCACGCGGATGCGACGTTTCGC
>Ga0210380_10001196_pt1 | contig 10769 bp, 9 predicted proteins | sample PLM4_5_coexredo_FD_155476 | JGI IMG/M metagenome (GOLD analysis project Ga0210380, IMG submission 155476) | Groundwater sediment microbial communities from an aquifer in East River, Colorado, USA - PLM4_5_coex redo | ecosystem: Environmental > Terrestrial > Soil > Riparian zone | place: USA...
CGGGCACTCCCAATGACCGCGTGATTCCAGTGCCAGTGGAACTCGGCACGATGTACCAGGTTCCATTGCTTTCGCGCCACACGGCAAGATCCAGTTTACCGTCGCCGTCAAAGTCGCCGCGAACAGGAGTATCGCCGGGGATTCCCCAGTACTGCCTGGTTCGAGCTCCGCTTGTACTCGGAATCACGTACCACGCATTCTCGCTTTCGCGCCAGACGGCCAGGTCCGATTTGCCGTCGCCGTCGTAGTCGCCGGGAACCGGTATATCACCAGGCGTTCCCCACTGCACCGAGGTCATGGATCCATTGGAACTCTGAATCACAAACCAGATGCCGGAAGTCCTGCGCCAAACGGCAAAATCGGTCTTGCCGTCGCCATCGTAGTCGCCGGGCACTGGAATATCCCCTGCCGCACCCCATTGGCGCGAGATAGAAACTCCGCTTTGACTTTGAATCACATACCAGACACCTTCGCTCATGCGCCAGATGGCGAAGTCGGCTTTGCCGTCGCCGTCGTAATCGCCCGGGGCTGGAGTGTCTCCTGGTCCTCCCCACTGTTGCGTATTTGAAGTGCCGTTGCTGCTTTGCCGCGAAAGCCAGACACCATTCCTCTTTTGAAATACGGTGAAATCGGTTTTGTGGTCGCCGTCAAAGTCGGTTCCATCCGCCACGGGAACTTTGTGCACGGGTGGACCGCCAATGCCGCCGCCCGCGAAGCTCACGCGCCAGACTTGTCCGCCGTTTCCGATCTGAAGATAGTACAGGGCACCATCTGGTCCCACTTGCAGATCGACAGGTGTCTGGACGCCCGTCGCGAAATCGCTGACAACGCGGCTGTCGGGGTCCAGCATTCGAATGAAGCCGGCGCACAGGTCGGCAAAGAAAAATTTGCCCACATAAGTGTTCGGGAAATTTGCCGTCGACGGATTATAGAAGGCCGCGCCGGTTATCGCGCAGCCATTGGTGGCCGCATGCGTATAGCTGTAGATCGGATTTCTGAAAGCAGGCATCGGCGTCAGACAGTCTCCTTCGCAAGTAGGCCAGCCATAATTTGAGCCGGCAATGCCTTCGTCGATTTCCTCCGTTGTGACCTGGCCAACATCGTTGATCAACATGCGACCTGTGCCCGGCTGAAAAGCGAACGTAAATGGATTGCGTAGTCCCAGAGCCCAGATGGCGCGGTTTTTACCAGCAGCCTGGTTGAAGAATGGATTGTCGACGGGAATCGACCCGTCGCTGTTGATACGAAGCATTTTGCCAAGGACATTCGTCAGTACTTGCGCGTTTGCGGAATTGGCATTTTCTCCGACGCCGGCATACAGCTTTCCGTCACTTCCAAAGTGGATGGCGCCGCCGTTGTGATTGGTGGCCGAGGAAAGAGGGTCCAATTCAAAGATCACCACTTCGCTGCCTGTGACTGCCAGGTCGCCGTTGGCGGTGAACCGGCTGATACGGTTGTGTAACGACGGAAACTTCGCGGTGTAATAAACGTAAACAAATTGATTGCTGGAAAAGGCAGGGTCGAAAGCCACGCCAAGCAGTCCCCGTTCTCCCTGGGAATCCACGTCAATGGCAACGAATGGAGCGGATAACAGCGCGCCCTGCTTGATGACTCGAAGCTGTCCGGTTTGCTGGCAAACAAACAGGCGTCCATCCGGAGCAAACGCCATTGCGGTCGGGTTCGGTATATTGGCGGCAGTCCCACCGAACTGCGTTTCGGTGAACCCGCTGGGTAGCGTCGATGCCTGCAGCGTGCTGCAACCGATAAAAATTAGAAGGAAGAGCAGAAGAAGGGAAATGTTCTGACTGATTTCTTTTCTGTTACTGGCCGGCTTCAAGTCGTGTTTTCGCAAGTTGAAGGCTCTTTTCTGCGCCGTCACGAACATGTCCGGAAATGAACATACGCGTGATGCCACTGAAAAATCCACGCAGAGTATCGCTGCGTGAACGATTGAGATACAGCAGATACGATCCGTCGCCACCTTCGCGCTGTATCATCATAGTAAAAGCCAGCGAAGATTCAAAATAGTGTGTTGCATAAAGCTGCTTGGACGCTATCAGGACTTCGTTCGCGTTGGCATGCCTGCGGGGGTAAATCGTGACATGCGTCATGCTCAGTACCGGCTGAATTCCAAATTTTTCCTTGGACCAGTATACGAACTCGTCGGATCCAGGCAGCGGTGCGTTCGGATATTTGTCGATGTAGTTCGCGAGTTCCGGCGCGTATTCGGTGACGTAGTTGGATTCCTTCAGCAGTGCACTGAAATCTTCCGGCAACTTTAAGGTCTGTTTTTGATCCGCGTAACTTATCAGGTAGCGGTTGCCGCCCGTCTTGTACGTACCCACATATTCGACCAGCATTTCCTTGAACAGATTTTCTGCCTGACCCTGGTAGTTTGCCGCCGTCCAGTTCGTGCCTTTGACGAGTCGTTCCATGGAAGCAGCAGATAGCTTGATGTCGCAGGAGCCCGGCTTGCACTTCTTCATGAGCTTGATGTCGTCGGGCTCGATGGTCAGTCCCGAAAGGTCGGCGATCACAGGCTTGTCGCTGAACTTTCCAATTTCCGGAACACTGTCGCCTTTTTTCCATCGGACGATGTCGCGGAACTGCGTGGCGAGTTGCTCGGGGCGGGCGTTGACCCGGACTGCGGCGAATGCTGCGACTTCCCGCTGGTCGGGAACCTTGGGGAGTTTTGTAATGAGCTCCCCTTTATCCAGGTTCGCGATATCCGCCTCGGAAAAGCCAAGATACTTACGGAGAAAATCCTTTGCGTTTTGCGGCTGAGACTGAGCGGACGCCAACGCGGCGATACAAATTGCGATCGCAGCAAAGCGACCATAAATGGGGCGCATGTGTTCTTCACTTGTACCACGAACAGTCCGCTTACGCGTGAAGCATATTGGCAGGGGCGGCTCCACAATGTCCGTATAATCCGGTTTATGTCGAATTTTCTTATGGGATTGCCCCTGCCGCTGATTCTCGTGTTTGGTTTGTATCATCTGATGACGTGGTTCAACATTCTTCGGATCAATGACGTGGTCTATTGGAAGCGAGTGGCCGTGGCGTCGTCGATAGCTCATGTTCTGCTGGTCACGGGCTTTTTCATATTCACGTACTTCGACTTTCAGGCGAATCGCGACCTGGCGAGCTACGATCTGGGCTTCGGTACATTCATGTTCGAGCGTTCGCAGTACTGGCCGCTAATGACAATCTTCGACACGTTGCCGATGGCAGTATTGGCGGGATTTTTTCTGCTGCTTCAGTGGATCGGACTGGCATTGCCAGGGCTTCTGGCAATCGCAATCGTCGTGACCTATGTTGTCGGCACCGTGGAATGGTACTTCGTCGGAGGGGGAGTCGGAGCGCTGCTGTCGAGATTCTGGTCGGGGCTGAAGACGGAAGACGAGGACTGGGGTTAGGGAGGGGATGGGTATTGTCTCCGTTTGAAATCTGATTGCGGGGTACTTTGAAATAGAGCCTTTCACGACTCCCCTCCTGGAACAGGAGGGGACGGCGAGCGTAGCGAGCCGGGGAGGTAGACAAGTTCAAGCAGAGAATTAGTTTGGAACTTGGCCTACCACCCCGGCCTTCGGCCACCCCTCCTGTGCCAGGAGGGGAATCGACTTGCACATTTTCAATCGGGCTTTCTTACCCGCCCGAAATCGCCGGCACAATGGCGACTTCCACTCCATCCCGAGTCGGTGTCTTGAGGTTCTCCAGGAACCGCACATCTTCGCCGTCGACGTAGATATTAATAAAGCGTCGCAGGCTTCCGGAATCGTCGCAGACGCTGGCTCGAATTCCCGGGAATCGCGATTCCAGTTTGTCGATGACGTCCTGAACTGTGCTGGCATCGATCTCAACGATCTCCGCACCCGCCGTGTGTTTGCGCAGTGGAGCGGGAATGACAACCTTAAGCGACATGAGCGACTCCTTTCACGAGTTCCTCGAAAGCGTCGATCTTCGCGTCGATGACTTGAGGTTTCTGGAGGTTGACGGCCTCCGGCGTTTTCAGTCCGTTTCCGGTAATCGCGATCACGGTAATGCCTTTGCGATCGATCTTTCCCGAATCCACCAGCTTCTTTGTGACGCCGACCGCGACGCCGCCCGCGGTTTCGGTGAAAATTCCTTCCGTCTCGGCGAGCAATTGAATGCCGTCGCGGATTTCCTGATCTGTCACATCATCGGCCGCGCCACCAGTTTTCATGATGAAACCGGCGGCGTAGTAACCGTCGGCTGGATTTCCGATAGCGAGAGATTTGGCAATAGTGTTCGGCTTGACCGGGCGGATGTCGATGCTTCCGCGTTTCACAGCTTCGACGATGGGATTACAACCCGCCGCCTGCGCTCCGTAGAGACGCGTGGACACCTTGCCATCGAGCAGGCCGATTCGTTCCAGCTCCGTCAGCCCTTTGAAGATTTTCGAAATCAGTGCGCCGCCCGCCATCGGAACAATGATGGAGTCCGGCGCCTTCCAGCCGAGTTGTTCGGCGATTTCATATCCGAATGTCTTGGAACCTTCTGCGTAGTACGGCCGAAGATTCACGTTCACGAAGCCCCAGGGATGCCGTTCCGCAATCTGAGCGCAAAGGCGATTCACGTCGTCGTAGTTTCCGCGGACGGCGATCAGGTTCGCTCCGTAGATGGACGTCGCGATGATTTTGTTCTGTTCCAGCGTGTCGGGAATCAGGATGAATGCCGGCAATCCTGCGGCTGCGGCATTGGCCGCGACCGAGTTTGCAAGGTTACCGGTGGATGCGCAGCCCACGGCTTCGAGTTTGAATTCGATGGCTTTGTTGACAGCCATGGATGTCACGCGATCCTTGAAGGAAAGCGTGGGGAACGAGACGCTGTCGTTCTTTAAATAAAGGTTGTCGAGTCCGAGCTTGCGGCCCAGGCGATCGGCCCGGACCAGAGGCGTTCCTCCAGTACTCATGCCCACGACGGGATCGGATTCAACGGGAAGCAGTTCGCGATATCTCCAGATGGAATTGGGCCGGTTGATGAAGCTTGCGCGTGTGAGAACCTTGGCGATCTCATCGTAGTGATAGTCCACCTCGAGGGGAGCAAAGCAGTCTTCGCATCCCGCCTGTAATTGAGCGGGGTATTCGCGCCCGCATTCGCGGCACCGGAGTCCCTTGATAAAGCTCATTTCGTCATTCTCCCTGGATTACTGGAAACTAAAAAAGCCTCGCGCCAAACGGCACGAGGCTTTTGAATAGCTTCCAAAATCCCAACGGTCTGTTTAGCAGTTTTTTACGTGGAGCAAGTTGCCTTAAATCGCCACGTATCGTTTCGAAATCCAGCCATGAAGGTAACTCGGGCCATGACCGAGCGTCAAGTGCAAGTTCAGCCGGTTAGCTCTGGGAAACGGTTCCGTTCCAGTCCCGGATCTGGGGCTTTTCCGGCGAAGAAAAAGTCGGCTCGGACGTGCTGGAACAATCGTGATGTTCCCATCGGTTGGTGGAATCAATGAAATAGACGTCATCGAACGCCATGGTGCACAGCCGCAGTATGAGAAGTTTCTTGGGATTCCGGATGCACAGGGCCGGGAAGTACCCATCGGCTTCGAGGAATTTCCATTGCGCCCGATCCGCGTCGCTGAGATTGGTCATGTTTTCGGAAAGGACGTCCCGGATAAACCGGAATTTGTATCCTTCGTGTGTGGCATTGGTAGCCACGACCATCTCGTCGCCCTTATGAATCAGAATGACACTGCTGCGACGGGGCAGTCCGTAGAGCTGAAAAATGGAAAGGCCCGTTGCGAACAGGCCGGCAATTATCAAAACCAGAAAAACGGCACGCATGGCATCGGAACCTTGCGAGTAGTTCAAAAATGCGGTGATCAACACGGCAATCGACAGGATAATAGTCAGAATATAAAGCAGTCGATTGCGCCGAACATCGGTTCGTGTCTGTACAACCATGAAACCTCCAATCGGAACATTATAGGTGCGGTTGCTGCTGATTACGATATTCTTCGCCCAGAGGTAGACAATCATGTCTGAGCTTGCCGAAAAACAATGCGTTCCCTGCAAAGGAGGAGTTCCGCCATTACGAGCCAGCGAAATTCATCCTCTGCACGAACAGGTGAAGGACTGGACCCTGTACACCACGCATCATCTGGAACGGGAGTTCGATTTTCCGGATTTCAAAACTGCTCTTGAATTCGTGAATAAGGTTGGAGCTATCGCGGAAGAGCAGGGTCACCATCCCGATATCGGGTTGGCATGGGGGAAGGTGGAGATCCTGATCTATACCCACAAAGTAAACGGTCTTACCGAAAGCGATTTCATTCTCGCGGCGAAGATCGATCGAATCGAGAGATCGTTATGAAGATTTTCGGAAAATCCCTGTCCGACTATTTTGCTTTTGCCCGCCTGTTCCTGATTCTCACTCCATTAGCTGGATTGCTTCGGCTGGGACTATCGCTCCAGGGAGTACCGGACAAGACGGTTCACTTGCTCAGCATGAGTGCCGTCGCATTCATTGGCGTCATCTATTTTGCGGTTCGCATGCACACCACGGGATTTGGCAGCTACAAGCAGTTGCTGGTGGTGGTTGTGATGCAGAACTGGGCGTCGCAGATCGTCAGCATTACGGGGATATTGCTGGCCATTGGCACGGGCGCCAGCAACGTCTATAGCAATGATTTCTTTCCAGGCTACGACGGCAAGTCGATGCTTCACGTTGGAGCGCATCTGGTGATTGGAACTACCGTCGGCTCTCTGGTGCCCTGGCTTATTGGCAGCTTGATTCTGGCGATAACCCGCAAGTTGTCGTCTTCCCCTCTCCCGACGGGAGAGGGTGGCCCGCGTCAGCGGGCCGGGTGAGGGGTACAAAAATTCGTTTCACGTGTTCATCAGATCTTCTATCGCATCTCTGACCGCAGCAGTCGCATCTTCAATTCTCGTATCGGCGGAAAATCGCATTGGTTTTCCAATCGACACACGTACCGGTCCTGTCTTCGGCCAGGAGTCGTCTCTCGAATAGATTTCGTACATTCCGCCGATATATATCGGCACCACCGGAATACGAAGCCGAACCGCCATCATTCCGATTCCTGGCCGAAAGATCTGAAGATTGCCGTCCCGGGTGCGTCGGCCTTCTGGAAAAACCAGCGGACAGTAGCCTCGCCGGATCAGTTCCGCGGCGTATTCGAAGGTGCGTCGGGTACCGGCCATTTCCTGGGGCAGCGGGAACGCGTTGTACAGAGTTCGCGCCAGCACAAACTGAAGCCGGAATTTCCACGACGAACCGAAATAGTCGGCCCGTATCGCGGGAGCAATCCGCTTTCGCCAGATCGACGGAAGTGCGGTCAATATAGCCGGAGTATCGAGGTCGCTCGCGTGGTTGGCTGCGAACAGAACGGGCGGATCGATTCCGTTTAAGTTTTCAATTCCAGTAACGGTAAGCGGCAACCGATTGCGGAATAGTGGAATTGCAATGCATCGTTGAAATGCCTCTCGCAGCGTACGTATCGGAAATGAAAGCGGCCACGCCGGAAGCGGAGGCATCGTGCGCGCCCGCATCGGCTGGTCCATGAACTGTTTCAGACTTGCCGCTGTCGTGGCCCGGCTGAATGCCTCCTCGTCGATTTCGACTCCGTGCCGTTCTTCCAGGCTGGTGAGCAACTCGACGCGCTCCAGTGACGACATCGCCGACGGATCCGGTAGCGTCGCTTGCTTCATCGGTCCTTCGGCAAGTTGCGCGGCGACTGCGTTTCGTTTCACCTTCATCGTCGACGCCGTCCGGGGAAAGTCTGCGAGCGGCCAAATCGACCAGTGCCGGATGCGCTGATGCGCTTCGAGCCGTTCATTGGCGAGACGTATGAAATCTTCGACTTCCTCGCCAGGTGTATTGAGATTGCGAAGTATTAGCACGGCGTGGACCTGTTCGTTGAGGCTGACTACAGCGCAGTCCTTTATGCCTGGATTCCGGCGGAGCACTTCCTCAACATCGTCCGGAGATACGTTGAGACCCTCCGGTGTGACGATCACGTCCTTTTTTCGTCCGTGGAAATAGAGTCTTCCCTCGGAGTCCATTTTGCCGAGATCTCCCGTGTGCAGCCATCCGTCGGCATCAACGGCGCCTGCAATGCTTTCTCCGCGTACCAGGATTTCTCCGTCTGGCGCGATGCGGACTTCCTGTCCGGGTACGGGTTTTCCCAGCGATCCTCGCCTCGATGAAAACGGATGATTCACAGCGACGACCGGACTCGCCTCGGTCAGTCCGTAGCCTTGAATGACGCCGAAACCCAGCTCTCCCCAGAACTCTTCCAGATCCGGATCCACGCGAGCTCCGCCCGCGACAAATGCCCAAAACTTCCATCCAAATCGGGAATGCACCTTGCGGTACTTCCACCAGCGTTCGGCGACACCGGGCAGGCCGCGAAAACCCAGGACCGCTGTATTTTCGACAGAAATGTGACGCCGCACTTCGATTCGAAGCGATTCGAGGTTCCTGGGAACCGCAACCAGTACCGAGATTCGGTTGTCGTGAACGATATGGATAAGAGCAGACGGACGTATTTCACTGGTGAATGTGACGGAGCCTTCCAGCAGCAGCGGCACATACAGGCCCATCGATTGCCCAAACATGTGGCTCAAGGGAAGCAGTTCCAGAATGCGGATCGGCTGAAATAGCGATGTCCAGCGCCGATACTTTGCGATCTCACTCTGAAAGGGATCCAGGTTTGCGCAAATATTGCGATGCCGGTGCACGATTCCGTGCGGGTCTCCCGTGGTGCCGGACGTGTAGATGATTTCCACAATGTCGTCCGGAGACGCCGGTGTGATTGAGAAGCCCCGATTCGGTTCACGGCTGGAGCGGATCCGCAGTTCTTCAAGCAGGGAAGCGTCTGCGGTGAGCCTGGCTCCGCAGTCGATTCGAATGTGGGAAGCAAGTTCCGGAGTGAAGTTGAAATCGATGGGCACGACGTGAACGCCTCGAGCCACGCATGCCCAAAAAAGCGCCACCCACTCGGGGGAGTTCTCGGCCTGAATCATGACCCGGTCTCCAGGACAGAGACTCTGTTCATCCAGATATGAAACGCACGTGCCGACCAGTCCGGAGAGTTCTTCCCAGGTCACGACTCTCGATGCGTACGTCGTCGAATGGCGAATCGCTTCTTTTTTGCCCAGAGATCGGAATCGTGGGATGAGTTCGGACAGAGTTTGCATCGTCTCTGGATTCTAGCCCCGCGCGGAAATTTGGGTTATGACGAATAAGATCCGCTGGAATATTATCGTGCCGCATGTTCATCACAAAAAAGCACATACCGCGGAGAACGTTCCTGCGAGGGGCCGGTGTCACTCTTTCACTGCCGCTGCTGGACGCCATGATTCCGGCGCGAACGGCTTTGGCACAAACGGCCGCGGCCGGATCGCCGCCACGATTTGTTGGAATCTACTATCCGCATGGTATGGCGCCGGGATATTGGACTCCGCGATCGGTTGGTCCACTGCCTTTGGTGTTTCCGGACACCGCGGCGGATCATTCCATGACGATTCTCAAGTCTCTCGAGCCGGTGCGCGACAGGCTCGTGGTGCTCAGCGGATTGTGGTCGAAGGCATCCGAACCGCCCGAGGATGCTTCGGGTTCCGATTACTTCGTTGCGGCGGCATTTCTCACCGCCAATAAGCCGAAGAAAACATCCGGCTCCGACCGCAGTGTTGGAAGCGCATCGATTGACCAGACCATCGCGAATGCGATTGGGAAAAACTCCATTGTCCCCTCGTTGCAGCTCGCTATTGAGGATCCAAACCAGTCCGCGTCCAGTTGCGGACAGGGATACAGCTGCTGGTACACGAACACCATTTCCTGGAGCGATGCCTCAACGCCAATGCCAATGGAACTGAGTCCTCAGACGGTGTTCGAAAAACTCTTCGGGCCTGGCGCCACGGCGGCAGAGAGAGCCGCGCGACGTCAGCAGAATCGAAGCATACTTGATGACGTGAGGACGGAACTGGTGAGTCTCAAAGGAGGACTTGGACCCGCAGACCGCAGGTTGATTGACGGATTTACCGAAGACGTCCGAGACGTTGAACGTCGCATCCAGATTGCGGCTGAAACGTATGCAAAGGTTCCTCCCCTGGATCAGCCCATCGGGATTCCCCCGTCTTACGACGAACACATCCGACTTCACTATGACTTGGTGAGTCTGGCGTTCCAGGCCGACATCACACGGGTTGTCACGATGATGGGCGCACGCGATTACACCGGCGTGTCGTACCCGCTTCCCAAGAGTGACCTGTTCCCCGATGGCGGAACTTCTCCTTCATATCACGGGTCGTCACGGCATCAGGACAATCCTACGAACATCGCCAACTTTGCCAAAGTAAATCGATACCATGTGTCGACAATGTCGTATCTCGCAAAGAAACTCCGTGCAATTCCGGAAGGCGATGGCAACGTGCTCGACCACTCATTGATCATGTACGGCACGGATCTGGGGAATTCGACCCAGGCCCAGCACTACGACGTTGGACATTTTCTTGTCGGCGGAATCAATGGCCAACTGCAGGGCGGCCGCCACCTGGCGTTTCCCATGCGAACCGTGACAACCGGGAACGTCCTGCTGAGCATTCTCGATATGTATGGAGTGCATCAGGAACGTCAGGGCGACAGCACTGGCCGCCTCAATGGGTTGTGAGTCCGGTTGGGTAGTGTCTCAGTTTGAAATCTTATTGGGGGGTACTTTGAAATAGAGCCTTTCACGACTCCCCTCCTGGAACAGGAGGGGACGGCGAGCGTAGCGAGCCGGGGAG
>Ga0210380_10001197_pt1 | contig 10764 bp, 7 predicted proteins | sample PLM4_5_coexredo_FD_155476 | JGI IMG/M metagenome (GOLD analysis project Ga0210380, IMG submission 155476) | Groundwater sediment microbial communities from an aquifer in East River, Colorado, USA - PLM4_5_coex redo | ecosystem: Environmental > Terrestrial > Soil > Riparian zone | place: USA...
GACCGTACATGGTCGGTCGTGGCTTTCCGGTGGTGCCGCCGCTGGTCTGCACCTTGGTCGGCATGGATTTCAGACGCTCGCGCACGGGACCGTTGATAAGGCCGAACGGCGGGTTGTCCTGCTGGTCCTTCTTGATGTCATCAGAATCGAACGTCGGAAGCTTGGTAATGTCGTCGATGCTCCGGATGTCGCCCGGCTCGATACCGGCGGCCTTCCAGCGGTGCTGGTAGAACCCGTTCTGCCAGCCGGTATTCATCAGGTCGAGGAACTGCTCGTTCTGGAATGCGCGGGTCTGGTCGGCCGACCATTTCCAGCGCGTGTTCGCGAATACATCGGGTACTGGATAGCGCTTGTAGAGCGCGTCCCAATCGATCGAGTGGTGATACGTTGGGAGCGTGGAGACGAACTGTTGGGTGTCGATGACGTTCATCTTGATCTCAGTATGAGGCCAGAAATTCGTGGGGCGAAATGGATCGACGTGCGCGCCGCTCATGCGGGCGCGGAGCGCACGCGTGCCGGTCGACCATCAGGTCTTGTAGGATGGAACATCGCGATCAAGCTTGCGTAGCAGGGTCTGCCACGTCACTTGATTGAACGGCGCTTCGCCGAGGGTAATGATCTTGGCTTGCTGGACGGTGATATCGAGTACCGGCTGCGGCGGCACGTAGGGCTTGATGTTGCCGGCTCCTGACGCGATCTGCACCTCGCAGGCACGGATCACGAGAAATGCCAGCATGTAGGCTTCCGCCACCGAGTGCCCCCACAGCACGAACCCGTGCCCCTTCTGCAGCACGACTTGACTCTCGCCAAAATTCTTCGCCAGCCGCTCGCCTTCCTCCGGTGTCGAAACCAGGCCTTCGTAGTTGTGATAGCCGATCGGGCCCAGCCACAACGCGTATTGATTGCCCGGTATCAGGCCCTGATCCTGCATGGCCACGGCGGTCACCGCCTTGGTATGCAGATGCATGACGCACTGGGCCGCCGGAAACGCGTCGTAGATCCCCTTGTGGAAAGGAAAGGCAAATTTGTGCGGTATCTCGTCGCTCGGCACAACGTGATTGCAGTTCTCGTCGAGCTTGTGAAGGTTCGAGGCGGTGACCTCCTCGAACAACATGTGCGCCGGGTGCATGAGAAAATGATTTGCCTCGCCTGGAACGCGGGCGGACAGGTGAGCGAATAGCAGTTCGTCCCACTCTTGCATCGCCGCCAGCCGAAACGCAGCAGCGAGATGGACTCTGATTTTCCATTCTTCCGGGCTGATGCCGGGCTTCATGCTCTGAACACTGGCCGCCACGGGTGTCATAATCACCTCCCAAATCGTCAAGCACGGACGGGATTATCCCGGATACTTTTCTCAGTGCGCAGCAAACGTCATGTTTGAGCTGACTTGGCGTTGTGCGAGTCTCACCTCAACTACTCAACCCTAATCTATCGATTTCGCGCGCTGCGCGATTGTCTAGTGACGCCGGCCTCGCCAGCGATGAGGATATCTTTGACCTCGATCCGTCGCACCGTTCGCGACACCAAGCTCCCCATCGACAGTAGGAGATCGTCGATGTATTCGGCAAGCTCGATATTGAAGTCGCCCCGGCGGCCAGGACCGAACTTTATTGGGCACATCCGATCCCGCCGGATCAACGGCGTCGGTAAGAATCTTACCATCAGGCCAGCTCGGACGCGGATCAGCGAGGCTAGCGATCAGGGCGTTGGTTAGAGCCGGACCGAGACCAGGACTCTCATCGAGCCGCTGGCTCGTCTCGTCAGATCGGTGCCAGGCGGTGATCACACGGTCGAACTTCAGGATTGATCCGCGCAGCATCCGCAGCTGGGCGCCAAGCGCGATCGCGTTGCCGGAGCACTCTCGAATGACTTGGTGTCTTCGACGCTGAGATCCCAGCCCGGATATCCGCCCGTAAGCGCTCGACGGGCGAAGCCGAGGGTTAAAGGCCCATGTGGTCCCGGACTCTCGCTTGCCGTGAGACTCGGCACCTTCCATAGGGACGGATCGAATGCGCGGTCATTGCCAGTTGGTACACGAACCGTATTGCCGATCGATAGCCGCCGACCTACGATAAGTTCGGCAAGGCCGCCAACACACGAATGTTTCAAGGGAGGGGAACGCAGGCTGCTTCCGTGGCAGGAAAGCGGATGTGTTCGTTTGTCTCGCGCGTTTGGCCAAGCATTCGCCTGGTTCGCGTTAGGCAGGGTCGTTAGAAACATGCCAGTCTGAGTTTGCATTCTCGATCGCTGCAAAAAGAAAACCTTGGAGGGAGGAAGTCATGAGCAAGTCGTATATTACGCGGCGAGGTTTCATCGAAGGCGGTGTCGGCCTTACGATCGCGAACCTCATTCCCGGCACGACGCCGCTCGCGCTCGCGGCCTCGATGGAGGAGCGCACCGTCACTGCGGCCAAGGCTGCCGGCGCCGCCGACGTCAGCGGAATGATCTGGTCGCCGTATTTCGTGCCGATGCAGCCGGTGATCGCGGAATTCAAGAAGCAGACCGGCATCGGCGTCGGAGGCGTGCAGGATATCTCGATCTTCGACGCACCGCAGCGGGCGATGGCGGAAGCGCTCTCGCGCTCCCCCCAATTCGACTTCATCCACATCGATTCCAACATGATCCCGTCGCTGGCGTCCGCCGGATACCTCGAGCCGCTCGATCAGTACATGAAGCAGGCCGACTTCAAGATCGAGGCCGTCGCCGACTACGCCAACTTCATGACCTACAAGGGTCAGACCTACGGCATTCCGACCGACGGCAATGTGCACATCCAGTACGTGCGGAAGGACCTAATCGAGGATCCCGACAATAAGAAGAAGTTCGCCGACAAGCACGGCAAGGAGCTCAAATTCCCCGAGGTTTGGGAGGATGATCTCAAGATCCAGCAGACGCTGATGGACCCTTCGAAGGACCTCTATGGGTCGGGCAACCTGCGCAACCGCGCCAACGGCCCGACCTGGTGGTACATGATCTTCTACAGCGCCGGCGGCTTCACCTTCGACGACGACATGAACCCGACGCTAGACACGCCGGCCGGGCAGTACGCCGTCGACATCTATTTGCAGGACAAGAAGGGCGCGCATCCGGAGTCGGCCGGCTGGGGCACCGCGCAGATGATTCCCCGCATCTCCCAGGGGCACGTGGTAAGCTGCCAGTACTGGGATGGAACCGCTAGGCTCAACGAGAATCCCGCCAAGTCGAAGTTGAGGGGCAAGTGGCTCTATGGCCTGGTGCCGGGTTCGGATTTCTCCGGCAAGCGCATCCATCGGTCGATCTCGTCGCCGCTCGCCGCGCTGCTCATCAACAAGTACAGCCCGCGCAAGGCCCAGGCCGCCTATCTCGCGCTCTGGCTCGGCTCGGGCAAGAACAGCATCCCGATCGTGTCCGACCCGGTGAACACCTTCAACGATGCCTGGGCGAAAGAGCACATGACCGCGCCGCAGGTGATCGACGCTTATACCGCCCCCGCGATCAAGGCGATCGAGACCAATTTCCAAGTGGTCTCGCCGCCGACCTATCTCACAGGGTACCTGGAGTTCCAGGACACGCTGGGCAAGAACCTGTCGGAGGCCTATGTCGGCCAGCTTCCGGCTAAGGACGTGCTCAAGAAGACCCAGGACGAGTGGAACGCCGTCGTCCGACGCATCGGCCGCAGCAAGCTCAAGGACGAGCTCGCGAGCTACAAGGCGGTGATGCCGAAACGCAACCTTCCGGCGTGACGCCGCGTCGCGCCGGGCACGTCATTCCACCCACCCCGGCCGGATCGCCTGAGCGCGCGTCCGGCCTATCCGCCAGGACCGTTTCATGAGCGTGGCCGCCGTTCCGGCCGCATCGGTTGATTTGCAGCGCTCGCCGCGCGCGCTGTCCCGGCGGCGCGCGATCAGATGGTTCCGCTGGTCCATACTCGGGCCGCTGATCGTGCTGCTCGCCGTCGTGCTGATGCCGGTGCTGCTCCTGCAGCTCTACTTCTCGTTCCACCAGTGGTCGGTGTACCTCGGGAGTTGGTCCGAGGCCGAATATGTGGGGCTCGATCTTTTCGGCGAGGTGTTGACCGATCCGCGCTTCGGCTGGGCGGTCGTGCGCTCCCTGGCATTCGCCACGGGCTCCACCATCGGCTGCTTCCTGGTGGGATTCGCGCTCGCCTTCCTGATGTACAAGCCGTTCCGCGGCCAGGCCCTCTACTACACGATCTTCATTCTGCCGATGCTGACGGTGCCCGTGGTCGTCGCGTACACGGCAGAAATGCTGCTGTACCAGAGCGGCCCGATCAACGACCTCATCAGCCGCATCACCGGCATCGAGTTCAAGCCGATGTGGCTCACCGATCCTAACTTCGCGCTGATGACCGTGATGCTGCTCGAAATCTGGAACTGGGCGCCTTTCTCGTTCATCATCCTGCTGGCGGGGCTGGCCGCCATTCCCAAGGAGCCGATCGAAGCCGCCGAGATCCTGGGTGCGTCCAGATGGCGCATCTTCTGGGAGGTTCAGCTTCCCCTCCTGCGCCCCGTCATCTTCCTAGCCTTGGTGCTACGTTTCCTCGAAGCCATGGCCGAGTTTCCCAAAACCTGGGCGTTGCTGCAGGGCGGCCCGGGAACCGCGACCGAGACGCTGCCTGTCTACATTTTCCTGACCACGTGGCAGTATTTCGAGATCTCCAAGGGGGCAGTGATGTCCTACATCGTCATGGTGATGATGATCGTCATCGTGCTGTTCGCGATTCGGCTGTTGCGGCGGGAGAAGCGGTCGCTCGACGCCATGTACGGCCAGGCGGCGCGCGAGGCCGCCGCATGACGAGCAAATCTCGCCGCCGACGCATCGCCGCGATCCTGCGTTACGCCGCCCTAACGGCCTGGGCGGTCGTCGCGTTCTTCCCGATCTTCTGGATGATCTCGACCTCGTTCAAGCCCGACACGCAATGGTTCGCGTGGCCGCCGTTCTATTTCCCGCATCCGCCGACACTGTCGAACTATCTCAATGTCTGGTTCGGCGCCGAGGAATATGCCGCCACTCAGTATGCGATCTCCTCGCAAAAGCCGCTGATCTCACTGATGAACTCGACCATCATCGCCGGCACCTCCACGCTGCTCTCGGTGCTGTTCGGGTCGGTTCTGGCCTACGGCGTATCGCGCTACCGGATCCTTTCCGAGACGCGCATGTTCCAGCTGCTAATGCTGCGGATGATCCCCCCGATCGTGATCGTCGCGCCGCTGTCGCTCTACTATTCCGCCCTCGGCCTGCTCGACTCGATGACCGGGCTGATCCTGATCTACTTCCTCACCACTCTGCCGTACGCCGTGTGGATGACCAAGAGCTTCATTGATGAGGTCCCGCGCGAGATCGAGCACGCGGCCGAGATTCTCGGCGCATCGCGCTGGCGGACCATCTTCGAGATCGTGCTGCCGCTGATCCGCTCCGGCTTGGTCGCCACGTTCCTGTTCATCCTGATCCTGACCTGGAGCGAATACTTGCTGGCGCTTATCATCACCAAGACTCAAGTCACCACGCTGCCGATCGAGCTGTCGAAATATCAAGGGACCACCGAAGGCCGCGTTTACGGACGCCAGGCGGCGCTCTCGGTCGGCATCACCATTCCGCTGATCATCGTCGGCCTGATCATCCGCAGGCATCTCGCACGCGGCTTCAGCTTCGGGATGGTACGGAGATAGCCGTGGCCCGCATCGAGCTCGTCGGCCTGCGCAAGACATTCGGCAGCGTCGTCGCGGTGCGCGACATCAGCCTGACCATCGAGGATGGAGAATTCGTCGTGCTGGTCGGCCCGTCCGGCTGCGGCAAGACCACCACGCTGCGCATGATCGCCGGCTTCGAGGACGCGAGCGCGGGCGCGATCCGCATCGACGGGCGCGTGGTCAACGACCTCGAACCGCGCGACCGCGGGCTCGGCATGGTGTTCCAGACCCATGCGCTGTTCCCGCACAAGACGGTCCGGCAGAACATCGAGTTCGGGCTGCGCATGAAGCGGATGCCGGAGCCGGAGCGGACGCAGCGCGTGCGCGAGGTCGCCGATATGGTTCACATCTCGCACCTGCTCGACAAGATGCCGGGCCAATGCTCGGGCGGCGAGGCGCAGCGGGTGGCGCTGGCGCGCACGCTGGTCACGAATCCATCGACGTTCCTGCTCGACGAGCCGCTCTCGAGCCTCGACGCCAAGCTGCGGCGCGAGCTGCGCGCCGAATGCGACCGGCTGCACCAGGCGCTCAAGCGCACGTTCATCTTCGTGACCCACGACCAGGAGGAAGCAATGACGCTCGCCGACCGCATCGTCGTCATGCGCTCGGGCGAAATCGTGCAGATCGGATCGCCGATGGAAATCTATTCAGATCCGGTCAACTACTTCGTCGCTGATTTCTTTGGTTCTCCGTCGATGAACCTCCTCGGCGGCGAGATCGTTCAGGCCAACGGCGCCGCACGCTTTCGCGCCGCAAGCTTCGAGGTCGCCCTGCCCGAGCGCTTCAAGGCGACCGAGCCGGGGACCGCCACGCTCGGCATCCGGCCGGAACACGTTGCCGCCTCCATGGGCGGCAACGGCGACGTCGAGCTTCCGGTCCGACTGGTGGAACCGCTCGGGCGCGACACGCTGCTCTATTTCGACGTCGGAACCGAGCGGGCGTTCGTGGCGGTGAGCGAGGGCCTCGACATGGCCGACGCCGGGGTCGGCGCGCGCGTAGCGCTCTCGCTCGACCCGCGGCGACTCTACCTGTTCGGCGCCGACGGGCGGCGCCTGGCGCCGCCATAGCGCGCACCCGGATCGCGGCGCCCGCGAGGGCGCCGCACGACCAGCTGCAACAAAAACGAACGTCGAGGACATACATGGACTACCGCGAGAAGAGCGAGATCCGCGATGGGATGCGTATCGATTGGGACATGCCGATTCCGATGGACGACGGCCTGGTGCTGCGATGCGACATCTACCGGCCGGTCGCCGACGGCAAATATCCGGTGATCATGACCTATGGGCCCTACGGCAAGTGGCTGCACTTCGAGGAGCTCTACACCGACCAGTGGCGGCGCATGTGCGCCGACCAGCCCGACGTGCCGACCGGCTCGACCAACAAGTATCAGTGCTGGGAGGTAGTCGATCCGGAGAAATGGGTGCCCGACGGGTACGTCTGCATCCGGGTCGACAGCCGCGGCGCGGGGCGCTCGCCCGGTGTCATCGACATCTGGTCGCTGCGTGAGGCACAGGATGTTGCGCAATGCGTCGACTGGGCAGGCGTGCAGCCCTGGTCGAACGGCAAGGTTGGCCTCAACGGCATCTCCTACTATGCCGAGAACCAGTGGCAGACAGCGGCGCTGCAGCCCAAGCATCTGTCCGCCATCTGCACCTGGGAAGGCGCCGCGGATTTCTACCGCGACATGGCGCACCACGGCGGCATCTTCTGCCGCGGCTTCGTGCAGGACTGGTCGAAGGCGCAAGTCTATACCGTTCAGAACGGCCGCGGCACCCGCGGGTTCAAGAGCCGCATGACCGGCGACTGGGTGTCGGGGCCCGAGACCCTGTCGGACGAGGTGCTAGGGCAGAATCGCCGCGATTTCTACGAGGACTGCATCTCCCGCAAGCTCGACACCGACGAGTACTGGCAGTCGCGCATGCCCGACTGGAGCAAGGTGAAGACGCCGCTGCTGTCGTCCGCCAACTGGGGCGGACAGGGCCTCCATCCCCGGGGGAACTTCGAGGGATTCGTGCGCTCCGCGTCGGAGCAGAAATGGCTCGAGTGCCACGGCATCGAGCACTGGACGCATTTCTACACCAATTACGGCCTCGACCTGCAGAAGAGGTTCTTCGGCTACTTCCTCAAGGGCGAGGACACCGGCTGGAGCAAACAGCCCAAAGTGCTGCTGCAGGTGCGACATCCCGGCGAACGCTTCGTCGAGCGACACGAGAGCGAGTGGCCGCTCGCGCGCACTAAGTGGACCGAGTTTCATCTGCATCCCGCTGATATGACGATGTCGACCGCTGCGCAAAAATCCGACAGCTCCATCACCTATGCCGGATTAAGCGAGGGGATCACCTTCTTGACCCAGCCGCTCGAGCACGAGGTTGAACTCACCGGCCCGATCGCGGCGAAGCTTTGGGTGTCCTCGGCGACGGAAGATGCCGATCTGTTTCTTGTGGTGCGGGCGTTCACGCCCGACCTCAAGGAAGTCACTTTCCAGGGCGCGCTCGATTCACACACGCCGATCGCCCAGGGCTGGTTGCGCTGCTCCCACCGCAAGCTCGATCCGAAGCTGACCCTGCCGTACCGGCCCTATCACACCCACGACGAGGAGCAGAAGCTTACGCCGGGCGAGGTCTACGAGGTCGACGTCGAGGTTTGGCCGACCTGCATCGTGCTACCGAAAGGCTATCGGCTAGCGCTGTCCGTGCGTGGCACGGACTATGTCTTCCCGGGCGAGCCGGGCGCCGGCGTGGAGACGTTGGGCAAGGTTTGGACCGGCGTCGGCCCGTTCACCCACAACGATCCGCGCGACCGCCCGCCGACGGTCTTCGGCGGGGATGTGACGCTGCACGCCGGCCCCAGGCGGCGCGCTCATGTCCTCTTGCCGGTCATTCCCGCGAGATGAGCGAGAATAAGGACGCCGTCATGCGCGGGGCGCGATGGTTCGTCCGGCTGCACCACGCGCAGACGCGATTGAAATCGCCACGCTGCGAGCTCTACCAGGCGCCCAGCACTTTCGGCGCAAAAACGCTTTATCCGGAGCAAAAGGCCATGAGTTACCGTGAGGTCAGCGAGATCCGCGATGGAATGCGGATCGACTGGGACATGCCGATCACGATGGACGACCGACTGCAGTTGCGATGCGACGTCTTCCGGCCGATCCGGCAGGGGCGTTACCCGGTCATCCTCAGCAGCGGCCCCTACGGCAAGTGGCTGCACTTCGAGGACGGCTATAAGACCGCCTGGGCGCGCATGGCGGAAAAGCACCCGAGCGTGACGGCGGGGTCGACCAACAAGTACCAGAGCTGGGAAGTGTGCGATCCCGAGAAGTGGGTGCCGGACGGCTATGTGTGCGTGCGCGTCGACTCGCGCGGCTGCGGGCGCTCGCCCGGCTACGTCGAGCATTGGTCGCCGCGGGAGACCAAGGACCTCTTCGACTGCATCGAGTGGGCGGGGCGGCAGCCGTGGTCGAACGGCAAGGTCGGCTTGAGCGGGATCTCCTACTACGCGGTCAATCAATGGAAGGTGGCGAGCCTGCAGCCGAAGCATCTCGCGGCCATCTGCGTCTGGGAGGGATTCGCCGACTTCTATCGCGAGCTGAGCCACAACGGTGGCATCTACAATACCTTCGCCCAGAACTGGTACGATATGCAGATCAAGACCGTGCAGTACGGGCTCGGCACCAAGGGGTACCGCAGCCGGATGAACGGCGACTGGGTATCAGGCCCGGAAACGCTCCCCGACGAGGTGCTGGGCGCCAACCGTTACGATCTAGGAAAGACCTATTTCTCGCATCCCATGGACGACGCGTATTACAAGGCCATTTTTCCGGACTGGTCTAAGGTCAAGGTGCCGATGCTGTCAGCCGCGAACTGGGGCGGACAGCCGCTGCATCCGCGCGGCAATTTCGAAGGCTTCTTCCAATCGGCGTCGAAAAAGAAGTGGCTCGAAGTGCACGGGATCGAACACTGGACGCACTACTACACGGATTACGGCGTTGACCTGCAGAAGCGGTTCTTCGGCTACTTCCTCAAGGGCGAGAAGAACGGCTGGAACAGGCAGTCGCGGGTGCAGCTCAACGTCCGCCATCCCGGCGAGAGGTTCGTCATTCGCCACGAGGACGACTGGCCTATCTCACGCACGCGGTGGACCAAATTTCACCTTGCGAGCGGCGCCCACACGCTCACGACGGAACCGCCGACGGGCTCCGCGACCGTGACCTTCGACGCGCTCGGCGACGGCGTCACCTTCCTCACCGAGCCGATGCCGGAGGCAACCGAGATCACCGGCCCGATCGCCGCCAAGCTCAATATCTCATCCTCGACCGCGGACGCCGACATTTTCCTCGTGCTGCGGTTGTTCGCGCCCGACATGAAGGAGGTCGTGTTCCAGGGAGCGCTCGACCCGCATACCCCAATTGGGCAAGGCTGGCTGCGCGCCTCGCATCGCAAGCTCGACAAAAAGCTAACCTTGCCGTTCCGCCCCTATCACACCCACAATGAGCAGCAGCCGCTCAAACCGGGCCAGGTCTATGAGCTCGACATCGAGATCGTCCCCACCTCAATCGTAGTGCCGAAGGGTTACCGCGTGGGACTGACCGTGCGCGGGCGCGATTACGTCTATCCCGGTGGCTCCGGTGGCAAGCTGTCCAACATGAAGAACGAGTTTACCGGCTGCGGTCCCTTCCTGCACGACGATCCGCGCGACCGGCCGGTTGCGATCTACGGCGGCAGGACGACAATCCATCTCGGCGGCGGGCGCGAGAGCTTCGTGCTGCTGCCGATCATTCCCGACCAGGCGAAGGCAAAAAAAGCGGCGCCGCCAAAGCGGGGCAAACCAACGAAACGAAAAGCGACCTCAGGTCCGGCATCCGCCAGGTCGGCACGACGCCGCTGAGCTCAAGCGAATCGCAACCGGTGTGTGCTCTCCCCCAAACTCGGTGTGCACTGGATCGCCGGCGCGGGACCTACAAGCCGAGCCGCGCCATCATCGGCGCGGGATAGCGGGTACCCTGTGTAACGCCTGGCCTGAACGCGTCGTCGAGCGCAGCGAGCGTCGCCGCGGACGGTCGCAGGTCGGCCGC
>Ga0210380_10001199_pt1 | contig 10762 bp, 9 predicted proteins | sample PLM4_5_coexredo_FD_155476 | JGI IMG/M metagenome (GOLD analysis project Ga0210380, IMG submission 155476) | Groundwater sediment microbial communities from an aquifer in East River, Colorado, USA - PLM4_5_coex redo | ecosystem: Environmental > Terrestrial > Soil > Riparian zone | place: USA...
GTCGAGCAGCGGCCGCGGGCTCTCCTGCCCTTGGGAAAAGCTGGGAAAAATCTTATTGAGCTCGTAGCGTTCGTTGATAAGCATGGCCGCTGGGCTGAGCGCCTTGCCGGTGTTGGACGCGGGACAGACATCCTGGCAGCGATTGCACATGATGCAGCTGTAGGAGTCTAACAAGCGTGGCCAGGTAAAGTCCTCCAGTTTTGCCGCGCCGAAGGTCTCTTCCTTCTCGAAGTCCATCGGTTGCAGCACGCCGGGCTTATCCTTGTTCAAAGCCAAATTAATCGGCGCGAGGAAAATATGAATATGTTTGGAACGCGGGAAGTAGGGAATGAACAGCAAGATCGAACCCAGCGCGCCCCACCAATAAAAATGATTGAGGACTTCGAGGACGCCGGGAGCGAAGCCAGTAAAGAGTCCGGCAAACAGCGAACTCACCGGCTGAAACGGATCAGCTCCCAGTTGGGCCAGCTGCGTCGCCTTGAACAGCAGCCGGCAGCCGACGTGAAAGATGATAAAAGACGCGACAAACGTCGAGTCGCGAAATATGCCGGCGCGCACTTCCGGTTGCACCGGAGTATTCTCGGCAAAGGCGAAATCCTGCGGCTTAACTAGCAGACGGCGAATCACCATGCCGACCATGCCCGTCAGCACACTGGCGGTGAGCAGATCGCCGGCAATATTAAATAGATTCCAGAGGCCGCCGCGAGCATGGATGCCGAAGAACCCTTCCAGAACATCGACGAGATTGACCAGGAAGTAAAAGATAAAGCCATAGAAAATCATCGCGTGGAGCAACGACACCACCGGCCGCTTCTTGAACACGCTTTGTTGGGTCAGCACGATCCACAGGGCACGGCGGACCCGGTCCGCTAAATTGTCGAAGCGCGCATCCGGCTTGCCCCTGGCGATCGCCCGGTAAACGTCGTAAATCTTGTTGCCGCCGAAATAAAGCGAGCCGGCGGCGAGCAGAACGAACGAAATCTTTTCAAGTGTCGTCAACATCGCGGTGCAGATGCCCTCCGTTTCAATCCTTACTTAACGTTGACAGGACGAGTTTGTCAAAATTCTCGGCGAGAAATTATCACTGGCGCGGCAATTCCCCCGCCACCCCACCACACTTCAGAGCGCCCGTAGCCGGCTGTGTCAAAGCACTAAGCTCATTGGAAACTCCCAATTCCCCGACAACGGACAGGAAGAAAAGTGTCGGGGGCGTGAGAATCTTACGCTCCGGAGGAAGTCTTCGTGTCCTTGGTATTATTAAACCTGCAAATTAGCGCGGCCCGCGCATACATTAGCGTCTTCGACAGTGGCTGCTTCACAGGCATAAAGCGATCACTAAGAAGGACCCGGAGGTTCGGGAGTTGAGTTCTTCCTTTGTCCTCATCATGTCCTTCGTAGCGAGCTGTCTTTTGCGAAATTTGCGTTCTTTGCGCCCGTTGCGATTAATTATTCGGCTCCGAATCCTTGCCTTGGGTAGCGGCTCTGCCGCGCTCTGATCTTCGGGGTGACTCCTAGCCTAGTTGCATGGTCGCGCAGAGACAATCACGCGGCAAAGCCCAAACGACGCGACAGTTCATCGCCGGCCCGCAGCAAGCTCGGTGTTATATCATTGTCGATCGCTTCATCGATTAGCCGCTGACTCGGCCCGACCACGGCCAGCGTGCCGACCAACGTGCGCGTATAATCGCGGATCGGTACCGCCACAGAGTTCACCTCTTCGGTAAACTCGCCTTTTTCGACGGCGTAGCCGGTCGCGACGATTTGTCCAATATGCTCATCCAAGAGCGTGCGCTCGACGATCGTCTTGTCAGTGAAACGTTCGAGCCGTTCAGCGAGGGTCTGACGCAGCGCGCCGTCGGCTTCGAATGCCAAGTGAATCTTTCCCGCCGCCGTGCAATGGGCTGGCAACGCCGTGCCCAAGAACGACACCACCCGCACAGCGCGTTGCGGCTCGACAAAATCCAGGGGCATGATGACACCACCCTTGCGGATACCGACATAAACGCTTTCTCTGGTCGATTTCGCCAAAGATTCAAGGATTGTTCGGGACTGCATCAGCAAACCCATCTGGTGAATGTAAGTCTGGCCGACTTGCAGACACTTGAGTCCCAGACGGTAGTTCTCCGAGGATTTATTCTGTTCTATATAGCCGCGCGCTTCCAGGGTCGCCAACAGGCGAAACACGTTGTTCTTATGCAGCTTCAAGCGTTTACTGAGTTCGGTGACACCGATCTCGTCGATATTGCCACTGAACTGTTCCAGGACATCGAGCGCATGGGACACCGATTGAATGACGTAGTTAGCTTTCTCGCGCCGAACCATGTTGCCTCCGTGATCCGAATAAGACCCTCCGCCAGTTAGCATCGAGAGCGTTAATATATCCGGCCAGAAATGGCGTTTTAAGCTAACCCACAGAGCTTGTCAAACCATGCGCAGCGCGATCCCAACGCCGTCAACCAACGTCGCAAATCGGCCCTGACGAAGCGGGCAAACGGACCGATAGCGCTGTCGCGATTGCACCGAAGTGAAATCCTTTGCCAATTGCCGCATCGTTACCGAATTGCGCGACGGCAGAGAGCAGCAAAGCGAGCAACTAGGCAACCCGTCCGCGCGCTCATTGGCTGCGCCTCCAGCGCCCTTGACGCCTCAACATCTATGCGGCACTATGCCGGTCATGATGCCCATTGAAAATAATGTTCGGCTTGGCTGGCGGCGCTGGTGTTGGCACCGGCACCATGGCTGAATGCGTCTGTCGATCGAACTGACAAAAGGGCCATAGGTGAATCACTTATGGCCCTTTTAATTTATTCGCAATGATCCAACCAAGCTTCAAAGAATTCTGCCGGCTCGCCAAGCAAGGCAACTTAGTGCCGATCTATCAAGAACTCTTGATGGATCTGGAAACCCCGCTGTCGTTTTTCAAGCGTCTCGAGCGCGACCGCTATGCGTTCATTTTAGAAAGCGTCGAAGGCAGCGAGCGCTGGGCGCGCTATTCGTTTCTCGGCACCCGGCCGCAGCGGGTCTTCAAAGCGCGCGGCAACCAAGTCGAAATCATCGACAACGGCAAGGTCAGAAAATGGCAAACCGACACGCCGCTAAAAGCGCTGGAAGAACTGCTGAAGGATTACCGGCCGGTGCCGGTGCCCGGCGTTCCGCCCTTTTTCGGCGGCGCCCTGGGCTACGTCGCCTACGACGCTGTCGAGCAATTTCATGGTATCGTTAACCACAAGAAAGATCCCGTCGGCATGCCCGAGATTTTTTTCTTGTTCGTGCAAACATTGATCGCCTTCGACAATCTAAAACACACCATCAAAGTCATCGATAACATCCAGGTCGAACCCGGCAAGAATTTGCGCCGGGCCTACGACGGCGCGGTGAAGCGAATTCATCAAGTCATCTCGACGCTACAGACAAAACCGCGCGGCATCGAACCGCGCGACTTGAGCCCGGCCATCGGCAAGCGCAAATTCCGTTCCAATTTGAGCCCCAAAGCATTTCACCGAGCGGTCAACCGGGCCAAGGAATATATCAAAGCCGGCGACATCATTCAGACCGTGCTGTGCCAAAGACTGGAAAGCGAAACCGACAGCGATCCGTTTGAAATCTACCGCGCCCTCAGATTCGTCAATCCGTCGCCCTATATGTATTACTTGGAGCTGGACGACCTGCGGGTCATCGGCTCGTCGCCGGAAACCCTGGTGCGGCTCACCGGCGATACCATCGAGCTTCGCCCCATCGCCGGCACGCGCAAGCGGGGCGCCACGGCGGAAGAAGAACGCGAACTCGAAGCCGAGCTACTGGCGGACCCAAAAGAACGCGCCGAGCATATCATGCTGGTTGACCTCGGCCGTAACGATGTCGGCCGGGTCGCCGCCGTCGGTAGCGTCGAAGTCAACGAGCTGATGGCCATCGAACGGTATTCCCATGTGATCCATATCGTCTCCAACGTGCGCGGCAAGCTGGCCGAGGACAAAACCCCCTTCGATCTTTTCGTCTCGGCCTTCCCCGCCGGCACGTTATCCGGCGCGCCGAAGATCCGCGCCATGCAGATCATCGCCGAATTGGAGCCGCAAAGGCGCAGCCTCTACGGCGGCGCCATCGGCTACTTCGGCTACAATGGAAATTTAGACACCTGCATCGTCATCCGCACCATTGTCATGAAAGGCAAGAAATTATTTATCAACGCCGGCGCCGGCATCGTCGCCGATTCCGATCCGGCGCTCGAATATCATGAGACCTTGAACAAAGCCCGCGCTATGTTGCGCGCCGTGGAGCTCGCCGAGCAGTGGAGGAAGCGATGATCTTGCTCATCGATAACTACGATTCCTTCACCTACAACTTGTATCACTATCTGGGCGAGCTCGGCGCCGAGGTGCGGGTCGTCTACAACGACAAAATCAGCCTTGATGAAATCGCCGCGTTACGGCCTGAGAAAATCGTCATCTCGCCGGGCCCTTGCACGCCGAAGGAAGCCGGCATTTCTTGCGATGTGATCAAGCGCTTCGGCGCGCAGACGCCGATTCTCGGCGTCTGCTTAGGCCATCAGTCCATCGGCGCCGCCTACGGCGGCAAGATCGTCCGCGCGCCGTCGATCATGCATGGCAAGCTGTCGGACGTAAGCCACGACGCCAAAACGATTTTCCGTGGATTGAAAAATCCCTTCGCCGCCATGCGCTATCATTCCCTGGTGATCGCTCCGCAGAGTTTCCCGGCGGAACTCCGGGTCAGCGCCCGCACCGCCGAAGGCGTCATCATGGCTGTGCGCCATAGGAGTTTCCCGGTCGAGGGCGTGCAGTTTCATCCCGAATCGATCCTCGCCGAAGAAGGCAAGCAGCTGCTGAAAAATTTCCTGGACTACCGCTGATTTGACTCTAGCACTTGCACCGCAGAGTGAATTCTTGCTCGCCCCTGCCAACTCGGAACGCGATGGATCGCGGCGGATCAATCGCTAGGTCCGGTCGTTGGTTTTCGCCAATGGCGTGTCGTTAGCGAGCTGATCTCCGGCGTTGGTAAAAATTCCGATGGTCGATTCAGCGCTTGGCTTTCGCAATCGCGCTAACATTGGCGCAACGAAGCTTGGTGGCGAGGGATAGGGTTGCGCGCCATCGGTTGAGTCATAGTTTCAATGTATTTGAATGGCATGGTTGAAACGAACTTGGGGCCCCGAAGAATTGCAACGACGCCGATCCGTTGTTAAGTTCGTGTAACGATGAAACTACTGTGCTTCCAAGCCAAGCGCTTTCGCTGGAAGACCCATTCAAAAACCCTTGCCGAAGTAGCCGATCAAGACATCGACCAGGAAGTGGGTGAAACCGTCGTCGTGTTTCTCCACGCCGAAGCCGCCGACAGCGACGCTGCGAGAAGCGCCGCAGTGTTGCGCCAGAGTTTGAAACACATCAAATGGCTCGCCAACAAGCGCCGGTTGAACAATATCGTGCTCCATTCCTTCAGCCATCTTGGCGGCATCACCGCTTCCGCCGCGCTGGCCGAGTCTTTCATGAACACATTGCAGCAACGCTTGAGCGAGACCGGCTATCAAGTCTGGACCACTCCCTTCGGTTATTTCTGCGAGTGGGATTTGAGCGTGTACGGCGAGAGCCTCGCCAAAGTTTGGAAAGAGATTCACTGAAACCCGCATGCTTAACGAAGCGGTGCAGCATCCCCAACCCAAGATTGTCGAATGTGTTATAGTCTCCAGAAGTAGATATAGTGTGGGAGGAGCTCCATGAAATTTGGCGGCAAAAGATCGAATTGCTGGACCGTCGTATTGGCGATCCTCTTACTCGTAACAGCCTGCAAAAAAGCCGAGCAGATCGCGAGCCCTGATGATCTGCCCGATTTGAACAAACAAACCCGCCCCTATGTCACCCTTGAAAACGCCAAGTTGCGCAGCGGCCCCGGCCCGCAGTTTCGCGGCATCGCCGATATCCCGGCCAACGCCAAGATCCACGTCGTCGGCCGCGACGGCGACTGGGCATTAATTGTCTCGAAGAAAGGCAACGTTCCAGGATTCATCGAACTGGCCGCGATCAAGCCAGGCGAAGGCGAAAGTGAAAACGAGAAGCCGGAATTCGGCGAAGCGCGCCGGGTCGAAGGTAGATACGAAGCGCTGACCGATACCCAAGTGCGCGGCGGTCCCGGACTGCACTATCCGGCCCTAGCCGACATCGCTAAAGGCACCAAGCTCAACGTCGTCGATGAAGAAAAAGGCTGGTTGAAAGTCGAATCCAAACGCGGCAACAAACCCGGCTACGTCGAGGCGAGTTTGGCTAAGCCAGTAAACGAATAGTCGCGCCGGAATCCCTCGGCGCCACTAAAACTTCAACAACCTTGCCGCCGTGCCGCCAAGCATATCTGCTCTGCTCTTTTCACTGAGCGGCAACTGGCGAACCACTTCGAGGTAGTTGCGCAGCTCGGACATCCCTTTTCCCATGTCGGTGTTAACGCCGGTGAAGTCCTGCGGATAGTCGCTGGCAAAAACCAGACGCGCGGAGCGGATGCTTTCGAGGGCGCAGTTGAGCGCGATGGTGGCCGCCCTCAAAGCCGGCCATGTCGAAATACCAAGGCCGGATGGACGAACACCGGCACGTCGAGCTCGCAGTTCAATTCATACAAATCATAAAGCTTCGGCGAGTCGAGGGAGAGTCCGCCAACCTGTGAAGTGAGCGTCATGCCGCGCAGCCCCAAGTCGGCGAGCGCCCGGCGCAGTTCGGCGATGGCGGACTTCTCCTCGAGAACCGGCGCCTGTGCTAAACCAATGAAGTGGCGTGGATATTTTTTCTCGATCGCCGCCAGATCGTCGTTGATGAAGCGGCATTCATCCAGCGGCGCCGACCAGCCGAGCAGACAAGACAAGACCGAAACATCCACCCCCGCCTCGGCCATGTCTTGGAGCTGCAATCCAAGTCGCAATGCCGCTGGTGCATGGTCGTCGCCGGCAGGCCGCCTTCCTGGAGCAAAGTTCTACCGGTGTCGGAATAGAGTCCGCGCCTTTACGACAGTTCGACCGGAATATAGCCATGTTGAAAGTCGACAACCATTTCTGCTTCCTTTCGTCCGCTCAAGTGATTTCGCTGGCGCGTGATCGAGCCCGCAATGCCATGACTATGGCTACTAACCCAATCGGCACCAACCAGGCAAATGCAAATTGCTGCGCGCCGGCGAACACCGCTTGAGATTGCCAGATCTCGTCACCGCCGGAAACCTCCATTAGCGCCACCGCTATGGTTGTACCGACAGTCCCGGCGGCGGTGCCGAAGGAGCTCAACATCGCCGCCAAAACACCGTAGTCCTCCTTGGCGACCGAAGCGAAGGCGAGCTTCTGATTGGCCGGGGTAAAAAATCCGATGCCGGCACCAAGTAAAGCCAAGACCGCGCCGACCGACGCAAAATCGGCATCGACACCCAAGCAGGCGTAGCTGGCGATGCCGGCAACGATCAAACCGATCCCGACGACACCCACCGACGAGGCATCGAAGCGATCGGCCAGGCGGCCGCTCAGCGGCGCCGCTAACGCCGTCGACAGCGGTAAGATCGCCAGCAGGAATCCAGCGGCTACGGCGCTGGCGCCAAGCACGTTTTGCAAATAGAGCGGCGCCGCCAAGGCGATCGGATTGTGGAGCATATGACTTAGGATCAGCGCGACGATAGCCGCAGACAGCATTTTATTGCGAAAAATCGCCACATCGACCAACGGCTTCGCGGTGCGCAATTCGATGCCGACAAAACCTACCAGGCCAACCGCGGCGACGGTAAAGCACAAGATCACCGGCAACGAACTCCAACCGAGGCGGGCGCCGAAACTCAAGCCGATTAACAGCGACGGATAACCAAGCAGCAAGGCCAACGAGCCCCAGACGTCGAATTTCTCGGGCCGCTGTGCACCGGCGCCACGAAAGATTTTCACCACCGCCAATGTCACCGCCAAGCCGACGACAAAATTCATCCAGAAGATCCAGGTCCAGCCGCCCATTTGTAAGAGCAATCCACCGACGGTCGGCCCAGACATGCGCCCGATGGCGATAGCCGAGGCGAAGGTACCCAGCACTTGGCCGCGCCGCGCGGCGGCGAAACTGCCGGCCAACAACGCCGTCGACATCGGCAGCGCCATCGCCAGCCCAACCGCCATCACCGCGCGTGCGATTAGCAGCTGTGGAAACGATAGCGCCAGCGCGCCCAAGCCGGCGCCGGCGGCGTAAAGCGCAACGCCAATCTTGTAGAGCCGGCGCTGGCCGAGAATGCCGCCGGCACGGCCGAAACAGAACGACAAGCTGGAGATCGTCACCACGCCCATCAGCGTGACCCACTGGATCTCCGACAAACTATTGCCAAATTGTTTCTGAATCGCCGGTAGGGCGACGCTGATGCTGCCGAAGCTGTTGAAAAATAGAAACGCCGCCAGACAGGTTACGGTGAGGATCGCCCGCTCTTCGGCGATGGTTAGATTATTTGGCGGCGTGGCGGTTTGACTTTGCGCGATCATGGAAGGATGTCTTGGGTAATTTTTTTTAGCCCAACTCAAGTCATAGCGCCAGCGAACGGCCAAACCGTGCGAGATTTTTTCCTGGGAACCAGCGCTCTTGCCGCTGGCAACGCAAACATGGCTAAACAGTTTTCGTAGCGATTCACCAATTTGTGCAGCTCCGTTCAACCGGAATACCCGGAAAACTGTCCAGCAAAGTATCGAATTCTCTCCACAACTCCCTTGTTTGTCTCGATACGCCTAGGCTTGCGTCAAGTGGCATGGGTTTAGCGTTGTTCAGTCATCAAAATCAGCCTCAAACTCGACGGGAGATCGCTATGGAGAGCATGTTCCTCTGGATCGTATTGTTTTCAGGAGCGGCGGTACTGTTACTCAGCCTATTCTTGATTGCATCCGAAAAGGAACTCAAGAAAAAGCGCGGCGAAATAAACGACCTTCTGACCCGCATGGAAGGTGCACCGACGGCGTTCGCCCCGACCAGCACTGAAGCAGGCGGCAACGGCGCCGAGATCACCGGCTTGCGCGCCAACAACCAAGAACTGAAAAAAGAAATGGCCTTATTGCAAGACGACTTGGATGCCGCCCACCGGGCCATCGATGAGCTGCGCTCCAATCAGCCGGCGGCGGTGAATGGCGCGACGCTCGGTGAAATCGCCCAGTTGCGCAACGCCAATAGCCAACTCGACGCTCAGCTCGAAGAGCTACGCAGCCAGCTTCAAGCCAGCACAGCGCAGCTCGACAATGCCAGCGCAGCCGACAGCGGCACCAGTGAAAGGCAGACGCAGTTGGAAAATGCGCTCATCGATTTGAAACAGCAATTGGAAAAAAGCCAGGCACAAGTGCGTCAGCTGGAGAGTTCGCCTATATCCGTGTTCGATGCGAGCGCTAGTGAAACCTGCCACCGGGAAGAAAGCCAAAGGCTCCAGGCGAGGATAGCCGAGTTAGAAAACGACTTGAGCGCCAGCGCCGAAATCACCCGCAAGCTCGACACCCTGCAGCAGCGTCTCCGCGAGTCGGAGAAGCTGGAGCAGGAGATGCGCGACTCACTGCAGCGGCGGGAAAACGAGATTCCTCAGTGGCAAGAACGGATCGCCGCCAGCGAAGAAATCAAGCAGCGCCTGCTCGCGCTGCAGCCGGTTTACGATCACCTGGTTGCCAAGCAAAGCTCCCTCATCGAACATCAACGCGCCTATCATGGCGAGCTAAAATCTTTCGCGCAATTTCTCTCGGCGTCCCATGACGGCACCATCGTCACGCCGCCCTATATCGATCTCCAGGCCGGGCCGGAAACGGCGATGCCGGCAGCGTTGCTGCACATGGCGGCGTCAAACGACGGCAGCGATATGCACCATGCCGCGACAGCATCGGTCCGTACCGGCTCCGTCAACGAAGAATTAGCGCCCCCGGCCAAACGTGGCCTCGGTATCTTCCACGCTTTGATTGCCCTGGTAGTGTGCGGCGCTATGGCGGCGCTGTTCTGGAGCCAGAGCGGCAACCAGCCGGTTATCCACGCCGCCAAACCATTGCCGCTAACCGGTCCGGAGAAAAAGGCCGCGCCGAAACCAGTCCAGCCGAGGGGCTCGATCGCCAGCGACGCGGTCGCCTCGGCGACCCCAGCCGGCCGGGCCAATGAGACACCAGCGGCGCAACCGGAAAAGCATGCCAATGCACAGTCAGCGGCAGCCGCGGGCACGTACGAAGTCACTCGCGGCACCCAGGTCTTCGCCGCGCCCACAGAGTTTGCCCGACAACTCGGCGAGATCGAACCCGGTCTGAAAGTAAACGTAGTCAACGCCAAAGATGGCTGGCTGGAGATCCACTCGAAGCATGGCCGACCGCCAGGATATATTCGCAGCGACGCCGTGGCGCGAGTCCGCGATTGATCGGGCATTCGACTAAAGCCAAACGTAATCCACTGCACTGGCCAATGCCGGCGCTCGGGCCGCGCAAACCACAGTTAAACCCAACGTTCTCCTGACGAAAAACTTTGACGCATTGATCCAGCGCGCCACCGCGGGGCATATTTTACCGTCAACACCTGTTTCGCCCCTCCTTCAGCTACTGCCCGCTCAAAGTTCCCTTCCGCTATGGTGCGAACATCATGCGCCGAAGAGCGACGCCGTCGATGAACCACGCGCTATGAAAGACTGCGCATGCGGCAGGGCGTGGACCACCATCAGCGCTGGGTTTAAACCAACTATCCTGATGCCATGGAAATCACAACGGGCTTCGGGTTCGCGGTGCTGAATAATCCTTGTCGCGCCCTGCTCGCCGGCCCGC
>Ga0210380_10001202_pt1 | contig 10727 bp, 22 predicted proteins | sample PLM4_5_coexredo_FD_155476 | JGI IMG/M metagenome (GOLD analysis project Ga0210380, IMG submission 155476) | Groundwater sediment microbial communities from an aquifer in East River, Colorado, USA - PLM4_5_coex redo | ecosystem: Environmental > Terrestrial > Soil > Riparian zone | place: USA...
GCATGTGCTCGACCACGATATCGGGCATGTAGTACAGGCAGCCGACCTCGTCACCGAGGACCCGCCACGTGTTGTCGAGGTAGAGGTGCTTGGCGCCCGGCAGGGCCATCCAGCCGAGGGTAGTGACGATCTCGGTCGACATGACGATCTGAGTCGGGATGTCACCATCAGGCCGGACCAGATCGTTGCCGTAGACCATGCCGCCACCGCGCTCCATCAGGAGGTCGGTGAAATAGGTGTCCCAGCCGTCGGTCCGGAAGCGGTGATCGTCGCCGATGAAGCCGACGAACCGAGGGCTGAGATTGTCGATGGCCCACCGCACCCCGTGATTGAGCGCGGTGGCCATGTTCCCCGGCGGTGGCAGATGGATGGTTGGGATGTCGAGGGCGAGGTACTCGTCCAGCTTCGCGTCATCATCGTCCACGACGAAGAGGATCTCCGAGGTGGCAAGACGCTTGGTCGAGGCGAATGCCTCATGTGCCTCCCGGGCCGCTTGGGGACGGCCACGGGTGGGACACAACACCACGAGGTCTGACATGGTCAGGTGATCGTCTTGAGGGCCGGGAGGACGATGTTCTGGAACAGGAACACCGCCACGATGGCGATGATGATCAAGGCGGCGCCCCAGATGAGCAGGCCGCCGACAGTGCTAGGGAGCTGCATCCTTTCCCTCCTTCTCGGCATCGAACTGCGCGTCGTTCGATGCCTTCACGGACGCCCACGCCTTCTCGTCCGTCTCCAGCCCTTGGGGGGCGTCGTTGGACTCGCGCACGGCTTCCTTGGCCTGCTCGTCCGAACCGAGCGGCGGATCCTCGTCCGTCATCTTAGGTCTCGTCGTAGCTGTAGTTGACCGTCTCCTGCGTCCAGTTGCCGGGGCCAGCTGTCGAGTCGACCGCGAGCTGGAAGACGCTGTACTGCGTCGTCGCGTTCGTGGCCGAGTAGCTGTTGGTGTCCCAGTTGCCCTTGTTGCCGGACGTGAAGTTGTTGAACGTGGTGTTGGCGATCGTGGACACCGTCGCGACCGGCGTGACACCCGTGATCCTCTGGCCGGTCCAGAACAGGGTGGTCGACGTCATCACGGCGCCGTCGCCCCAGATCTTGAACGCCGTCACGCCATTGGCGGGCGCGGTGTCGAGCTTCAGCTTGAGCCACTTCTCGTAGCTCTGGGTGCCCACGGTGAGTGGGTTCGCCTGACGGTTGGCGAGCGAGTTCGTGGCGTTGTCGGCGCTTTCGAGGTCGACTCCGGTGACAACCGCGGACTCGGTCCCGGCAGCTGACCCGGTGTAAACGCGGACAGACAGTGAGGCTGCCATCAGTTCTCCTTCTTGCCCGAGCTGGGCGGCTTACTGCCCGTTGGCTCGGGCTTCTCCTTGGACTCCATGACCTCCCTCGCGGTCGGCACATCGGAGAGGATGACAACGCCCGTCGGCGTCACGACCATCGGGAGGTCGAAGATCGGCCCCCACGGCTCCAGACCGTCCTTCTTCCGCAGCTCGTTGACGACGCGCGTCGGCATCCCGGCGGTCTGGACTTGCTGGACCTTCGCCTTGGTCTGGGACTCGGCGAGGTTCAGGTTGGTGAAGGTGAACTTGAGGTTGTTCTCAGGCCCACCGAAGTTGTCATCCCAGACGATCTCACGCGTGAAGTAGTCGGCGATGAGGCCGAACGTCGGCCGAACGCCGCGGTCCTCGGTGTTCTCCTGAAGGACGTCGCCGGTCGCGCGGTTGATGTTGGTCGCGGCGTTGAGGTCCAGCTCGCTGAGGCCGAACACGAGCGCCGTCTTGCGGAGCAGGTAGTTCTGCCACTCGATGAACTGCATGTCGCGGTTCGAGTTGCCCGCCCCGCGGAACGGCAGGAACTTCGCCCCGCGCGAGCCGCCGAGGATGGCCATGGCGCCCTTGCCCGCGATCTCCGCCAGCCAGTACGCCTTGAACTTCTCGACCTGATCCGGCCGGACGCCCTCGCCGAGATCGATCATCCCATCTGGCGCCGCCGAGGTGACCTGCCGCGCGTTGTACGCCGAGCCGCCCAGCTCGGCATCGATGGTCAGCTTCAGGACCTCCATCGAGGACAGGCCGACCACCCGGTACGTCGCCGGGCGCGACATGATGTAGGTGAAGTCGTTGTTCTTCCAGTTGGCGACCGGACGCCCGGCGCCCTCCGGGTACCACCAGTAGCGGGCCTCATCGGGCTCGCCGTCCCAATACTTGCTGACCTTGACTTCGCCGCCATCGACGTAGCTCAGCTCGGCGATCTGGCCGCGCAGGTTGCGGACCAGCTCGATCGACCCGGCGTCGAGAACGAGGACGTCTTCGAGGACTGGTTCGAGGAAGCTCCGGAAGCTGTTGAGCCGCGGGTTCGGCGTATCGAACAGGCGCTTGATCTGGGCCTTCAGCGGCTGGCTATACGGAAGGTCGGGGTCGGCTGGCACGATGTCCCACTCGGCGACCGCGACCTGCCCACGCCGGATGTCGATGGCGCCCCGGACCAGCTCCGAGTGCTCGGCCCAGTTTCGGAACAGCCTGACATTGACCTTGCCCTGACGCCCGGCGTCATTAGGCGCGATCGCCGCCTGCGCCGGGACGCGCTGCTCGCGTGCCTCACGCCGTCCAGCGGCCCGCTCGATCGCGGCATCGATTGCTTCGAGGACGATCCCCATCAACGGCCTCCACGGAAGTGGCTCTGGATCACGCGGTCCTGAGCCGCGTTGATGTGGTCGCTCGCCATCTTCCAGTTGGCCTCATCGACCGCCTGCTGATAGGTCATCGTGTGCGTCTTGAGGGTGGCCATCAGGTCGGCCAGATGCGCCGGGATGAGCCGCTTGCCGTCGCGGAACTCGACTTCACGGTGGCTGTCCATTCAGTTTCTCCTCGCCGACGTGAAGCTGAAGTTCCCTCCAGCGAGATCCATCGCGAACCCGAGCGCATCGACCATGTCGTCATGGCCCTTGGGGAAGGTGAGCAGCTCGACCTCGAAGTCGGAACCTTCGAGTGACTCGTGGTGCCACACCTTGTGGCCCTCGTACTTGGCCGCGACCGCCCGCGCTCGCGTGACCTTGTCGGTGTCGGTCTGCTTGCCCTCGATCGGGATCCGCGGGTAGTCCTTCATGACCTCTTGGACGAGAGTCGACTGGAACGCGTTCTTCTCGGTCAGGACGATCGAGATGTTCTGGTGGGCCATGAAGCCGTCGTTGACGAAGGCAGCGTGGCCGGTCTCTCTGCGGTCCCGGTAGACCGCGAGCACGTAGTAGTTGCCGTCCTGATCCTCGGCGACAGTGACGCGGGCCGTGTAGTCGGCCGTCTGTTTCTCCGACGACGCGAGGTCGATCCCCATCCGGACCGTGTAGTGCTTGCCCGGGTCGAGCGCGCTGTAGTGCTGGATGTTCCGACCGAGGAAGACGTTGCCCTCCATGAGGCCGGTGATGTCATTGAGGTAGGCGCAGAAGAAGAACGCCGAGCCCATCTCGAACTTGGTCTGATCGAGCTTGGCGAGCGACCAATAGTCCCACAACGGCACCCGCTCACCGTCGCCGTGCTCCTCGATGTACGCCGGGTTCTTCAGGTACTCCGGCATCTCGGGATCGCCGATCTCGTAGAGCGCCTTCCGGAGCATGAGCTTCCAGCCCTTACCGCCCTTCTCGGGCGGGTCGGTGAGCTTCTGGTAGATGTCGTCCTCGGCCCAGCGGGTGCCGAGCACGATCACGACCCCGTTGGGTGCCAGTGTCGGGAACAGGGTCTTCCAGAACCATTCCTCGACCGCGGCGCGCTGCTCCGGTGTCTTCGAGTTCTCCTCATCGAGGATGTCGTCGCAGAGGATGACGTCGAACCGCTTCGAGGCGATCTGGCCGCCAGCGCCCTGCGCGAACAAGTTGGCGAAGTTCGAGCCGAGCCACCGGCTGTTCTCAAGAAGCCACTGACTGTCGGTCCACTTGGTGATGGATGGCCGGACATCAGGGAAGATGTCCCGGAAGCGCTCGTTGGACTCGATCGTCCAGCGGATCGCCCGGCTGAAGTCCTTGGCGTGGTCCGACGTCTTCGACATCAGGCCGATACGTAGGTGCGGGAACTGGGCGATCAGCCAGCCGACGGTGACCGTGTCGCCCCACGTGGTCTTGGCCGACCCGCGCGGCTCCTCGAAGACGACGTGCTCAGCCTCGTCGGTACCCGCCTTGCTGACGGCGTTGAGGATGGCTCCGACCAACTCGCGATGGTGTGGCGACGGCTTGTAGCCGTAGACGTACTCGCCGTACGCGAGACAGCCTTCGAGAGTCTTCCTCTTAGCCAGTGCCCTCAAGGACGACAAGCGGACCGCGTCCCACTGCGACCGTTGAAGATCCGCGGTCTCCAGCCAAGTCTGCAAGTTCGCGAAGTAGCTCGGCCGGGGCTCCGTCGAGGAGGCCGTCGAAGGTGAAGCTGTGGCTGTCAACGCTGCGACTCTCCGTTCGGTGTGGTGTCGAGCCCGACAGCAGGAGGAACTTGTCGATCATACCCATGAGATCGCGGGCCGAGACCTGCTGCGGACCGAACGTCCCGTCCGCGTTGATACCCACGTCGTTGATGAACCGCCGGACGGCATGGCGCACCGCCAGCAGCAGCTCCTCGTGGATGTCGGCGACGAGCTTCAGACGAGCACCGACGAGCGCGCCGACCTCGCCCTCGGCGAGCTTCGTCTGGAACTTCTCGCGCAGACCGTCCCAGTCCTCGTCGTTCTTCTTCTGGTTGACCGTCGACCAGCTCTTGATCTCGTGCGTCCGGCACAGCTCGCGGATCGAGAGGCCGGGGGTCGAGACGTATTCCTGCCGGAGAGCGACGTAATCGTGCTGGACTCTCATCGTGACTCCAAGAAGCTCTCCGCGATCGTCTGTATCGCCTGTGCGTCGGTCGCCCTGTCATCTTCCCGACACAGCTGGATCGCCTTGTCGAGAGCCTCGGCGGCATCTGGCGGGAGACGATAGACGCGCTCGACCCAGCGCTCAACGGTGCCGCTGCTGCTGGGCTTGGCATTGAACCGCGGGTTATTCCAGTCGACCTTCGGCAGCTCAGCCAGCTCGCCGATCCTGTCCGCACTGAAGGGCAGGACCGCCGCGAGTGCGGACAGTGGCTTGACAGTGACGAGGTCGGTCAGCAGCGCGCCCATCTTCTTCGGGTCGAACGTGCCGCGAGTCTCGTTGAGGACGATGGTCAACTGCTGGGCGACCTCATCGGTGACGACGCCGAGATTGGTGACCGGCAGGGTCTTCAATCCACCGTGGCGCTCCCAGCCTCCGCCCTTCTTGGCCCTGACGCAGTTGCCATGCTCCTGCGCCGCCTTCCAGCGGTGCTCGCCGTCGATGATCTGGTAGTAGATCCCGGCGCCCCAGCCTCCGGCCTTCTCCCTAATCTCGGTCCGGACCGTGACCGGGTCAACGAAGCCGAACTCGTGGATCGACTCGATCGCCTTGCCGTACATCTCCGGGTCCATGGCGTTCGGGTTCCATGGGTTCGGAGCCATCCGGTCGATGTCGACCCACTCGAACGTCGGCTCAGGCACGGCGCGAGATCACCGCAGAGGAGTTCTCGTCGGCCCAGACCCGGACGCAGGAGATGCCTCGATGGTTGAGGGCGAGTCGCTCGTGAAGAGCGAGAGCGACTCCTGCTTGGGTAGGGTGACTGGCGGGGAGCATGTCGTTGATGTGCTCTCGATCGAGTTCAGCGGCGAACTGTTCGACGGCGGCAGCCAGCTCCGGGAGGCCCAGTAGCTCTCCCGTCGCCGGATCCTGACCGACATCGACAGAAACCTCGACGCGCCACCGATGGCCATGCATCCTCCCACACCGAGGGTGACCCTTGACGATGTGCGACGCGCTGAATGACGCCGCCGCGCTGCCGGTGAACTCCATGATCCCTCCGCCCGAAAGAAGAGACGGACCGACCATAGATAGGTCGGCCCGTCCGTTCGGGTTGCCCGGTAAGTGCGAAGCCCACGAAACGCACACCGGGCTGTCGCTGTGCGGTTGTCCAGCGGACTATAGCAGGCGGCGACGCGCCTACAAGGGTCAGATGTTCTCGGCGGCCTCGATCAGGCGCGCCAACGCAACCCGCCGTTCACTGGGATCGCTCTTGTCCTTGTTCTTCTTCCAGTTCAAGGCCGCGGCAAGGAGATCGTTCTCGGCGCTCGTCCGCGTCCTCCCGATAGGGGTGACGATGGTCGGGCGTCCCTTCTCCATCGAGACAACGCGGCCGATGACCATCTTGCTCACGTCTTCTCCGGCGCTCGCTTCTCGGGTGTCCAGATGCCGAGGACCTCCGGTCCCTTACCCTCGCGGCTCACCGCCCGGATCACCCTGACTGGCTCGGTCAGCGTCGGGAACCGGTCCCGGAACTGGCGCACCCCCATCATCTCCAGCTTCTTGATCGGCGTCGACATCTGTTCCCTCCTGAAACGGGATCTTCGACACGTCAACCCACTTCTGGTTGGCGTTGTCGTATCGGTACTCGAACTTGATCTGATCCATCCGGGCCTGCACGGTGGTGCCGTCCTCAAGACAAAGGACCGCGACCACCTCGTCCTCGGACTCGATCGTCTCGTATCGGATGGTGACGACAGCCCACGCAATGAGGAGCGCCTTGTCGCCGGTCGGCAGGTATTCGACTGGGGCGCGGTCGATGCTCTCGAACACGCTCACTTCTTCGTCGGTGGGTCGATCGTCCCACGAACGAACTGGGGGTCTGTCTTCTGGGGAGGCTCCTCCTTCGACTTCGTCTTGTCCGGGATCGGCGGCTTCTTCGTCTTGTCCATGCGGACCTCCTGAAAGGGCGGAGGGGCTGCGTGATATGAAACGCAGCCCCTCCGCGAACCCCATTGCTTACCGATCGGGGGGACGACCAGTAGGCTCCACGATGGTACCAGCCTGTGCAACCCCCTGTCCGTTCCTGCGGGCAGTGAGTTCCAGTTGACGGGCACAGTCGTAGAGTGCTTCCCAGACGGTGTCCGCGGTCGCCTCGGCGATCATCTCGTAGCCTGCCTCGAAGATCTCGTGGACCTTGAGATGGTACGAGGGATGGACGACAGCCTGACCCTCGTAGTTGGCGAAGACTATCTTGGTCGTCTTGAGCCGGACGACGTCGTTGACGTCGAAGTACAGCTCGGCATGGCTCAGGCCGGGGACCTTCTCGCCGCCGACCCAGACCTCGACGCTCCTCCCGCTCGGGCCGCCGACGACCCGAACATCCTCGAAGCTAGTTGAGCGAGCCATCGCTCCCCCTTTCATGGACAGCCGAGTCGAACCCGCAGCGCTTGCAGGTCCGGGCCAGATGGGCGAGGACCTCGGGCACGTACTGCGGGCACGGCTTGCCGGTGTGGTTGCCAATAGCGCACGGTCGACAGAGCACGTGCTTCTTCTCGATCTCGGCGCCACAGACGATCAGGCACTGGCCCTTGTCCGCGACAATGATCGGGTTGCGCCCCGAGCTGGCGCATTCGCAGAGGTTCTCGGCTACCGCTGCCACGGGCACGAGGCCGAGAGATGGAACGAAGCACTCTCGTCGCTCGGCTGCGGGTTGGTGTACTCCTGCACGTCGAGGTGCTTGGTCTGATCGCCGTCGCTGTCCCAGACGACGAGGTTGACGACGCTGTCGATGGCGCCCTGCTTGACGACCTTGACCACGAGCGCGGTCTGGCAGCTGTCGTTGCCGGGGTTGAAGTAGTGGCCGAGTCGGACGAGGTTCATGGCTTTGTCCCTCCGGGTGGTTCCGATGACGATGGTCGGTTGGGTCGGATCAGAATGGCGGGTGGTGAAGGCGATGGACATCAGGCCGCACGTCCTCAACGTCTCACCGGGCTCGATCTTGTCGGCGATCACTCCGATCGCCAGCTTCCATGGGGTCTCACGATCTTCCGGGATCAAGCCCTCCTTCAGGTAACCGCTGACGACGATGGTCCCGTCCGGCAGACGAGAGATCTTCCCGGACCCGAGCATGTCGTCCGGGACGTTGTAGTTGAAGTCGCGCCAGATCGGGTACTCCTCAAGCGGATCGAACTTCACGCCGTCGGGGTCGATCAGCGGCTTGTCCCGATCTCCCTGCTGGTCGAGCGGCTTCAAGAGGACACCGACGAAGCCCTGCTTCATGCTGGCACCGAGTCGGACTTCATCCCGCCGACGATCCGGCCGGACATCGGCCGCCCGCAGTGGATCTCGATGTGGTGAACAAGCGGGACGACTGTCCACGTCGCTTCGCGAGCCCACGGACAACGCAGCATCTCCGCCCCGTCGTTGAGCTTCGCCCATTGAAGGTAGGCGCCGCAGTCGTCGCAAACCCAGCCCTCCCGGCCGTCACGAACCTCGTTCATCTATTCCCTCCTGCTCCGTGAGGATGGCGAGGCACTGTTCTGCAGCGGCTCGTGCAGCCATTCGACCGGGGTCGAATGGGCCTCTGCCGATAGCCGGACCAAAGTGCGGCCACTCTTGGTCAGAGAGCCAGCCCCGCACCCGTTCCGCCGCCTCTCGCAGCGCGTCTGCGCGGCCCTTGGCGTAAGCCTCTGCTTCGGACCATCCCTGCTGCTCGCGGGCTTCGGCTTCGATGGCGAGGCGGTGACGGGCGATGGTCTCGGCGCCAGAAGGCAGGAGCCCGACAGGCTCGTGAGAGAGCGACGTGTGCTGTAGGTCCGCCCACAGCGCATCCCATGCCGCATCCAGTCCCGCCTCGGTCGCGGGGGTCTTGTCAGTCATCGGACATCAGCCTCACGAGGGTCGCGATGGCTGCATCGGCTTCGGGGCCGACAGGACGGACGCCACCGTTCCACGGGAAGGTGTCGTAGCGCCAGTCCGACTGCATCGAACGGACGAGCGGGGCGCAGGCTTCGGCTTCGATGGCGGGCATCCGTTCCTTGACGACATGCAGCGCGTACCGGGCACCGGACAGCGGGATTTCCGCCAGTTCCGCGTAGAGCGCCTCGGTCGCGGGGGTCTTGTCAGTCCGACCGGGGCCGGGGCATCCCGGCACACGACACGGCACTCCGGGGTGGAGGTCGTGCGCCTCGGTCGCGGGGGTCTTGTCAGTCATCGCTCGGTCTTCAAGGATCCCGCGGAGCTGGGCTTCAGCTGTCGACATGTTGTGGTCAGACATTCAAGTCTCCCTTTGGCGCCACAGGAGCGTCGGAACACCGATGATGACGATGACGTCGAGCCCCACCAGCAACCAGTCGATCGGCTGGTAGAACGCGTAGTACCAGATCACCATCCGGACGATGTTCAGCCCGGCCATGAAGGCGAAGGCGACGAGGAGCCACTTCACTCGTCCGCCCCCAGAGGCGGCCCGGATCGGTGGTAGTCGGTGGCGTGGATGTGCTCTTCGAGTCGGCGGAGCCGGGCCTCGATGTCGGGCTCGCGCCGGTCCTCGTATGCGAGCGGGTACTCGTGTCCACCCACGACGACGACGGACGGCCTCTCAGTCTCCGTCGCCCACCACTCGTCCCAGAACTTGCGGATCTCCTCCATGCGCGAGGCGGTCATGTCTGGGCCTGCGTCGAAGATGTACTTGTCGTCGGTCAGCCGGATGAGCTTCACAGACCTGCCTCCTCTTGGCCCGGCACCGGTTTGATCGGCTTCAGGAACTCGACCTCGGCTTCGTCGGCAGCCTCGTCCAGACGCTCCTGTCGATCCTTGGCCCACTCGATGTCGGCGCCGCCGTCTTCGAGCAATCCGGCCAGCTTGTCGAGGAAGGCGTCATCGATCACGTCGGGCACATCCTCGACGGTGATGACGTGGTACTCGGCGTCGGCGGGGTCGCCCGTGTTGCGATCGATCCGCTCGGCGTTCAGCTTCTTGACCGCGGCGGCCAACTTATCCGGATCACTGAAGAACGCGACGTAGACGTCGTAGTCGCCGTTGTCGTGGGTGAGGACCCCGATCTTCACCGCTTGGCCTTTCGGGCGCTCGGCTTGGGTACCGCCCGGACGGGATCCACCTTGACCGCGACGGCGGCTTCCTCCGGGGACGTGATGATCCGCGGCGGCCCGGGCGCCCTCTCCTCGCGGACGTACTGGCCATCCCGGATCGCGGTCGTCCCGCCGGGAACGGGTGGCTGGTCTTCGAGGATCGCCGTCCGGGGATGCCGGTCGAACTCGTCATCGCTGGCAACGGGGAACTCGGTCTCGTCCACGAGGTCGAGGATGTTCCCGCGCAGCTCGGGCTTGCCGTCGACCACCTCGTACGCGAGAGGGCTTTCAGCCCGGATCGGTGATGGCTGCTCAGCGCTCACTTCGAGAGTGAACTGGTGGATCGGGTCGAGGGCGATCCTCAACGCGTCCTCCACCAACCTGCTCGCCGTGACCCCGTCCCGGAACGCCTTCGCCCGAGTCCTCGCCCAGACCTCCGGGTCGATGTTGATCTGCTGGCTCATGTTCCTCCCTCGCTACTCAGCGGTCACACCCATGCCAGCCATGGTACCCCTGCTCCCCGTGCCTGTCCATGTACCCATGCCGCCGCTGGTCCTCTGGGCACCCGTGGCACCCCTGCTGCCCGTGGCACCCGTGGTTGCTCAGCGGTCAGGTTGCCGCCTGACTGCGACGCTCTCCCGCCGTGCGGGGCTGATCACGATGTGACGCTCGAAGCGCTATAGCCAAGCGACAGTTGGGTCCCATCCCCCCGGGGCCTAGAGTGTTACCTGTAGGGACGCCCTACGCTCCGCACACGCGGCGCGCGCGTCCCGTATTGCACGGAGGGCCTAACCATGGCTCGCATCACAGTG
>Ga0210380_10001203_pt1 | contig 10725 bp, 10 predicted proteins | sample PLM4_5_coexredo_FD_155476 | JGI IMG/M metagenome (GOLD analysis project Ga0210380, IMG submission 155476) | Groundwater sediment microbial communities from an aquifer in East River, Colorado, USA - PLM4_5_coex redo | ecosystem: Environmental > Terrestrial > Soil > Riparian zone | place: USA...
TCGACCAGCTGCGGAAGAACCGGCGCATGGCCTGGTTCATCGGGATCCTCGTCGCGGTCGCGATGCCGACGGTCGACGCGATCTCGCTCTTCTTCGAGGTGATCCCGATCATCGTGCTCTTCGAGGCCTCGATCTGGATCGCCGCCTACATGGAGCGCCGCTGGGAGCGGGCCGAGCTGGTTGCGAACGCAGAGCCGCAATAAGGCGGCCTTACGAAATCCGAACCTCTGCTCGCTACCGTCCGGCGCGTTTGCTCGTCTGATCGGAGGATGCCGCCGTTGACCCGCCTCAGCCGTCTCGCCCTACTGCTCGTCCTCGCCGCGCTCGTCGCGCCGGCCGCCGCCAGCGCAGCGCCGCGCATGTGGATGGGCTTTCAGGACGACCCGTACTTCCGCTGGCTCCCCGAGCGCTTCTTCATGCGCGATCGCGCCGTGCACGCGAACGCGACGATCATGAAGACGACGGTCTACTGGTTCAACACGGCGCCGAGGCGTCCAGCGAACGCGACGAACCCGTTCGACCCGGCCTACCGCTGGGAGGACCTCGACGAGTTCGTGCGCCAGGCCGCCGATCGCGACATCGAGGTCATGCTGACGATCTGGGGCACGCCGACATGGGCGGGCCCGGCGAAGAACCGTCTTCCACGTCGCCTCGCGGACATCCAGAACTTCGCGCGGGCCCTCGCGAACCGGTACTCGGGCCGTAACCGCGGCTACCCATTCGTGCGCTTCTACTCCGTGTGGAACGAGCCGAACCTCAACCTCTTCTTGACGCCGCAATTCGACGCGAAGGGCCGCTCCGTCGCGCCCGCGAACTACGCAAAGCTGTACCGCGCCGCGTACACCGGGTTCAAGCAGGGCTCACCGCTCGCGCAGGTGGCGATCGGCGAGACCTCCGCACGCGGCCGCGACAGGCACAGGGCTGGCATCTCCGACACGCACTCGCCGGGCAAGTTTGCCGAGCTGCTTGCGAAGGCCCGGCCGAAGCTGCGCTTCGACGCCTACGCGCACCATCCGTACTCGTCGCCGGCGAACCAGCCGCCCACGCAGATCGTGCGCTGGCCGAACGTCTCGATGACGACGCTGCCGAGGTTCGGCGTCAACCTCGACAAGTGGTTCGGGCGGAAGAACATCCCGATCTGGCTGACCGAGTACGGACACGAGACCCGGCCCGAGGACCCCAAGGGCGTCACGTACGCGCAGCAGGCGTCGTACCTGCGAACCGCCGCGGACATGGCGCGCCGCAACCCGCGCGTCGGGATGCTGATCTGGTTCGCGATCCGCGACAACCCCGTCAACGCCTGGCAGAGCGGGCTGATGACGCAGTTCGGGCTCGAGAAGCCGGCCTTCGACGCCTACTCGGTGCTCGCCAAGCCGCTCGACGCGCGAAACGCGTTCGTCACCGTGAAGGGCGGCGTCGCGAACCCCGCGGTGCGGGTCGCGACGACGAAGCTCGCCTACCGCAGCGGCGCGGGCTCGCGCGTCGGGCTCACGTACAAGGTCTTCCAGAGGGGCCGCCTGCTCGTCGTCGAGCAGCCGGTCGCTGCGATCGGGATCGACGGCTGGATCACGATCCGGCCGCGGTTCACGCCGGCCAGCGGCGTTACGTACACGCTCGAGGTCGAAGTCGGCGACGTGAACGGCAACAAGGTCCAGCGGACGCTGACCTTGGTTGCCGTCAAGTAGGCCGAGCCGCCGGGCCGGTACTCTCCCCCCGGATGAGAAGGGAGACACGAAGTGGCCCGAGCTGACCGTCGCAGCGTCCCGCGCGCGCGCACCCCAAAGGCCGCCGCGGCGGCCAAGAAGGCGAACGTCAACGTCGAGGACACGCTCTTCTTCTCGCGGATCCGGAACCACGCGAAGTGGGTGTTCGTCTTTCTCGCGATCACCTTCGCTTCGAGCTTCGTCCTCTTCGGAGTCGGCACGGGCTTCGGCGGCCTTCAGGACATCCTGCTCCAGAACAACGGCGTCGCAGGCGGCCCCTCCGAGAGCGACGCCCGCGGTCGGATTGCCCAGAACCCGAAGGACGCACAGGCCTACCGCGACCTCGCGACCGCGCTGCAGAACCAGCAGAAGTCGGAGGAGTCGATCGTGCCGCTCGCCAAATACGTCGAGCTCGAGCCGAGCGACACCGACTCGCAACGCGAGCTCGCGGCGCTTTACCTGCAGCAGGCCGACCAGTACCGCACCCAGGCTCAGCTCGCCCAGCTCGGCCTCCAGAACGACGTCCCGGGCGCCGTCTTCCAGCCGTCCTCCACGTCCAAGATCGGCACCGCCCTGGCGACCGACCCGATCAACGACGCGCTCTCGAGCCGCCACAACGCGGCGCTCAACGCCGCGGTCACGAAGCTGACGGAGGCGCTCACGCGGGCCGTGGCCGCCTACAAGCTGGTCGCCGCGGCCCAGCCGAACGACTCGGCGATCCAGTTCGAGCTCGCCCAGACGGCCGAGACGGCGAACGACCTGCCGACCGCGGTCGCCGCCTACAAGCGCTTCCTGAAGCTGGCGCCCGAGGACCAGTCGGCCCCGGCGGTCAAGGAACGGATCGCGCAGCTCGAACAAAGCTTGGCCCCTGCTCCGGAGGGGTAGACTCCGCGCGTCCTGAGGCAGCCGCGAACACGGGGGGTGCGATGAACTTCGAGATCAAGACCGACGAGCTGGGCGACGACGCATACGTGATCTCTCTCGCGGGGGAGGTCGACCTCTACACCGCGCCGGAGTTCAAGCAGCAGCTCCTGGACGTGATCTCGCAGGGTGGCAAGAACGTGATCGTCGACTTCTCGAACACCACCTTCATCGACTCGACGACGCTCGGGGTGCTCGTCGGGGGAGTCAAGCGGCTCCGGACGAACGACGGCCAGCTCTCGCTCGTCTGCAGCGACCGCAACATCACGAAGATCTTCGAGATCACCGGGCTCGACCGCGTCTTCACGATCTACCCGACGCGAGACGAGGCCATCGATCAACTCAAGACGTCTGGCCCCGCCGCCTAGCTTGCGGCGCGGCGCGCTCCTCCTCGTCCTGCTCCTCGCCGGCTGCGGCACAGGCGGCCTCGGCGAGGCCGAGTCGTCGGGGGCGAACGGCGAAGCGCTCTTCAAGGAGAAGTGCGCGGGCTGTCACACGCTGAAGGCCGCCGGCGCGCGCGGGACGATCGGGCCATCGCTCGACGCCGCGTTCTCGGCCTCGCGCACGGAGGGGTTCGACGAGTCGACGATTCGCGAGGTCGTGCTCGGGCAGATGCGCTTTCCGATCGCGCCGATGCCGCCGCCCGAGGAGCTCTTCCCGTCCGACAAGTACACCGACGCCGAGCGCGACGCGGCGATGGAGTCGATCGCGGCCTACGTCGCCTCGGTCGCGGCGAACCAGGAGGCGATTGCCCAGGCCGGCCAGGAGGGCGGCAACGCGTCGGCGGACGACCCGAAGGCCCTCTTCACGTCGAACTGCGCCGGCTGTCACACGTTCGCCGCAGCCGGGTCGAAGGGAACCGTCGGGCCCAATCTCGGCGAGATCACTCTCCCTGCGGACGGGATCGCCGAGCAGATCCGAAACGGCGGCGGCGGCATGCCGCCCTTCGAAGGCCAGCTAACCGACGAGCAGATCCAGGCGCTCGCGAAGTTCGTCTTCGAGAACCGCTAGTAGCCGCTGTCTAGCGGATGTCCTCGCGGTCGGCGTCGAGGTCGACCACGACGTGCGTGATCGGAACGGCGAAGCGCTCGCGGGCCGCGCTGACCACACCACGCTCCAGCCACTGCGAGCGGCCCTCGGGATGCGTCGAGATGATGATCTCGTCGGCCCCGAACGTGCGGAGCGCGTCCTCGATCGCCTGAAGCGGCTCCGCGTCGCCGACCTCGCCGCGCGCGCTGACGCCGCCTGCTCGCAGGAGGCTGAGCGACTCCCGGAGGCGCGCCTCGGCCACTGCCCGCGCGCCGTCCTCGTCCGAGGCCCAGTGCCGGATCGGCGAGTTCAGTGCGGGAGCAACGACGAGCACCTCCGCGCGGGCGCCCTCGGAGCGTTCGCGGATGCGTTCACGGAGCGTCGCGCCGCCGACGGTCTCGTTCGCGACGACCAGGATCAGCCGTTCGCCTTCGCCGCCGTGCCGCGCCGGCGCCGTCTGGATCGGGCGCTTCGGATCGCCGCGGAAGAAGAGCCACCAGACGATGACGCCCGTCGCAATGACGAACACGGCGACTCCGAGCCAGGTGTTGATCAGGGCCGCAACCGCGATCACGGCGAAGTACGCGATCGTCCGGATCAGGAAGCGGAAGGCCTCGGCTTCGCTCCGGAACGGGTTTTGCATCTGGTGTTCCCCCTAGAGGATGTAGATCGTCGTGTAGACCACGATCCACATTACGTCGACGAAGTGCCAGTAGATCCCCGGGATCTCGACACCGTGATGGTGCGCCGCCGAGTAGTGCCCGCGAAAGGCCCTGATCGTCGCGAACGTGAGCAGCATCAGCCCGACGAAGACGTGCGCGCCGTGCAGGCCGGTGAGGCCGTAGAAGATCGTCCCGAACGCCCCGTCGTGGGGCGCGAAGCCGATCCGCGAGTACTCACGCGCCTGCGTCAGGAGGAACACGAAACCGAGCGCGATCGTCAGCACGAGGCCGGCCTGCATGCCGGCGCGGTTGCCGCGCTTGATCGACTGGAGAGCCCAGTGAACCGTGAACGAGGAGGTGACGAGGATGCACGTGTTCACGCCGGCGACGAACACCGGTAGGTGAAACCCTTCGGTCGGCCACGGCGTCCCGTTGACGACGCGGACGAAGAAGTAGGCCGTGAAGAAGGCGCCGAAGAGCATGATTTCGGACGCGATGAAGAGGAGCATCCCGAGCACGCGCGAGTCGACGCGGGAGCTCTGGTTCGCGACCGGCGGGCCGTGGTGGTGGTCGGCCGCTTCGGCGTGCGCTGCCACTATGCGGTCACCTCCTCGGCCACCGCTTCCGAGACGATGTGGTCGACAGGCACCCCGGCGTCGCCACGTAGCCGCTCGACGAGGTCACGGCGGAGCCAACCGGACTTCTGGCCCGGGAACGTCGAAACGATGATCTCGTCGACTCGTTCGTCATGGAGGGCTTGCATCGCGGCCGTGTGCGGATCGGGGTGCGCGATCTGACCGTGGGCCTCGATCCCCTCGGCGCGAAGGCCGGCGACGAGCCCGCGCAGCCGGCGCTCGGACTCCTGCTGCTCGGCGTACTCGTGACCCTGCGGCGCGATGATCAGGAAGCTCGCCGGCCCGCTTCGCGCTCGCGCGCGGATGCGCTCGAGCAGCGGCGCCGAGGCGAGCGTCTGATTCGCGATCACGAGCACGTTCGACTCGCCGTCAGCCGCCGCCTCCGTAGCGACGACGTGGTCGACGGGGATCTCGCCGGCCGCCTTGCGGATGCTCTCGACGACGTTCCGCCTCGTCCACCCTGAGCGCTCCTTCGGGTGAGTCGAGACGATCACCTCGGTCACCGGCGGCTCGAGCTGCGCCAGCGCATCCTTGACCGCGGCGACGGGGTCCGTCTCCACGACCATCCCGTTCGCGCGGATGTGGGCGTGCCGCAGCGTCGTGAGCGTGCGGTCCAGTCGCCGTCCTGCAGAGGCTCGGCGCGTGTCCTGGTAGACGACGTACCCCTCGCTCGGCTGGTTCACGGGCGCGATCACCGTAACGAGCGGGTCGCCCTGAGCCGCGGCCTGCTCGAGCTTGCCGATCAGGCTGCTCGACGCGGCCGTCTCGTTCGCGATCACGAGGATGTGGCGGGTCACGTCGTCCGGACCGGTTCGAGGTCGGCTGCGCGGTCCCCGTTCAGGATCGCGTGACGCGCTCCCGGAACGCCGTACTCGTAGGGGCTTCCGACGACCTGCGGCACCTCGTCGAAGTTGAACACCGGCGGCGGCGAGGAGACGAGCCACTCGATCGTCATCCCGCGCCACGGGTTAGCAGGCGCCAGAGGGCCACTCTTCCACGAGACGATCATGTTGTAGACGAAGATCATGAACGACGCGCCGAGGACGAACGACGAGATCGAGATGAACAGGTTCCAGTCGCCGAATCGGTCCTCGTAGGTCGCAACGCGGCGCGGCATGCCCTGGATCCCGATCAGGTGCATCGGGAAGAACGTCGTGTTGAACGCGACGAGCGTGAGCCAGAAGTGCAGCTTTGCGAGGCGCTCGTTGTACATCCGCCCGGTCATCTTCGGGAACCAGTAGTAGATGCCGGCGAAGATCGTGAACAGCGAGCCTCCGAGCAGCACGTAGTGGATGTGCGCGACGATGAAGTACGTGTCGCTGACGTGGATGTCGATCGGGACCGCGCCGAGCATGACGCCGGACAGGCCACCGACCACGAAGCTCGTCACGAAGCCGAGAGCCCACAGCATGGGCGCGCTGAAGTGCAGCTTCCCCTCCCACAGCGTCGCCAGCCACGAGAACACCTTGATCCCTGTCGGAATCGCGATCAGCAGCGTCGTCACCATCATCGGGACGCGCAGATAGCCCGCCATCCCCGACACGAACATGTGGTGCGCCCAGACCGAGAAGCCGAGGACCAAGATCGCCATCAGCGAGAGGGCCATCAGCCGGTAGCCGAAGATCGGCTTGCGAGAGAAGGTCGAGATCACCTCGGAGACGATCCCGAACCCGGGCAAGATCATGATGTAGACGGCCGGGTGCGAGTAGAACCAGAAGATGTGCTGGTACCCGAGCGCATAACCGCCTTCGCCCGAGTCGAAAAAGTGGGTGTGCATCACTCGGTCGAACATCACGAAGAACTGGGACGCCGCGATGAACGGCGTCGCGATCACCACGAGGAGTGACGTCGTGAAGTTCGCCCAGACGAGCAGAGGCATGCGCCAGAACGTCATCCCGGGCGCACGCATGGTGATGATCGTGACCAGGAAGTTGAGCGCGGTCATGATCGAGCTCGCACCAGCCCACTGGACCGCCATCGAGAAGAAGACGTTGCCGAAGGGTTCGTGGACGGAAAGGGGCGCGTAGTTCGTCCAGCCCGCGCCGGCCCCCGGGAAGAAGAACGACGTGAGCAGCATGATCCCGGCGATCGGGAGCAGCCAGAAGGACAGCGCGTTGAGGCGCGGGAACGCCATGTCGGGAGCGCCGAGCATCAACGGGACGACGAAGTTCGCCAGCCCTGCGAAGGCCGGGATGATGAACAGGAAGATCATCAGCGACGCGTGCACGGTGAACAGCTCGTTGTACGTCTGCGTGTCGACGTAGTTCGTCTCGGGCCGCGCGAGCTCGGCGCGCACGAGCAGCGCAAGCAGCCCACCGGCGAGGAAGAAGAAGATCGTCGTCGTGAGGTACTGGATCCCGATCACCTTGTGGTCGGTGTTGACGCGGAAGTAGTCCTTCCAGCTGTAGGCGCCGTGACTCGAGTGGTCCTCCGGCTGCGTCGGCCGGCCGATCGCGTACGAGACCCAGTAGTCGAACGCTCCGAGGCCGGAGAGGAAGCCGAGTGGCGCCATGGTCAACGCGCCGACGACGATCACCGGATGCCAGTCGAGCGCCGGTTCGTACCCTCCGAGCGCGCGGAGCCCGACGACGATCCCCATCCCGAGCAGGAAGAAGAAAACGGTCATCCAGGCGGCGCGCGGCCAACCCGCGGCCAGCAGCCAGTGGCGCCGGCGAGGCGGTTCGTGCGACGCGTGCTGCGACGCGTGCGACTGCGAGGTTGTCGTCTCGCTCATCCGTTCGACCCCGTCAGATACTGCACGAGCGCTTCGATCTCGTCATCCGAGAGCTGGTTTCCGAACGGGGGCATCCCGCCGCCGCCGTTGCGGATCTGGTGCTCGACGGCCGACGGTGGGAGGGCGAGGTCGTCGAGAACCGGACCGACCATGCCGTTCGTGCCGGCCTTCGTGAGCGTGTGACAGGGAGCGCAGTTCGCGGTGAAGATCCCCTTCGCGTCGATCTCGCCGCCACTCGCGGAGCCGCCGCCCTGGGGCTGCTTCTTCGTCCAGGCGGCGAAGTCGGCCTGCGAGAGGACGATCGCCCGCGTACGCATCAGCGCGTGCCCCAGCCCGCAGAGCTCCGTGCAGATCAGGCGATACTCGCCGGTCTTCGTCGGCGTGATCACGACCGTCGTGACGATCCCCGGCACGGCGTCCTGCTTCTGACCGAACTCCGGCACCCAGAAGGAGTGGAGGACGTCGCGAGCCGTCAGCTCGAGCTTGGTCGACCTGTTGATCGGCAGGTACAGGTTCGTGGCCTTGATCCCGCCTTCCTCGGGATAGGTGAACTGCCAGGCGTACTGTTGCGCGAGCACCTCGACGCGCAGCGGTTTGCCCTTCGAGCTGTCGTTCTGGGTGAGCACGACCGCGCTCAGCACGGCGATGACCGTGACGCAGATCGTCGGAACCGCGGTCCAGACGATCTCGAGGCCCGTATGCCCGTGGATCGGCGGACCGTCCGACAGGTCGTCCGGCTTGACACGGAACTTCACTCCCGAGTAGATCGAGACCGACGCCACGACCGCGAAGAAGAAGATGCAGATCGCGACCGTGACCCAGAACACCAGGTCGATCCCCTGGCGCTCTTCGGACGCCTGCTCGGGCAGCCAGTCGACGAAGTACGCGATCGCCGTCGTGATCGCAGCGACGACCAGCGCGATCGAGATCAACGCGACGATGGCTCCCCTGCGCAACGCCGGACGAGATTACTGAACGGGCCAGGCAGGTGCCAGATTGAGCCGCGCGCCACGAGGGGGTGTTTCTGGTTACCCGGCGAAGGCAACGTCGAAGGGCGAACCCCAAACGGAGGTCACAGCGTGGGAATTGGAGTCAGTCTCCTCTTGATCGCAGCCGGAGCGATCCTGCTCTGGGGCGTTACCGGTGAGGTCGCGGGCATCGACATCGACGCGATCGGCGTCATCCTCATGGTGGTCGGCTTGATCGGCGGGCTCCTCTCGCTGATCTTCTGGTCGTCGTGGGGCGGCCCGGCCGGCGTGTCGCGGCGGCGCACGACGTACGTCGACGAAGGACCGCCGGTCTGATCGATGCCCCGAGGGGCGGCCGACCGGCCGCCTCTCGGAAGGTCACGCCGTGGGCAGCTCCACCGCGAACGACGAGCCGCGGTCGCCGTTCGCCATGACGCTCAGCCGGCCGCCCATCCGGTCGACGAGCTCGCGGCAGATGTAGAGGCCAAGCCCCGTGCCGCCGACGCCGCGGGTCAGGTTCGGATCGAGGCGGTAGAACTTCTCGAAGATCCGCTGGCGCTCTCCGGGCGGGATCCCGAGCCCTTCGTCTCGCACCACGAACCGCACCTTCCCGCCGGCCTCCTCGACCGAGAGCCGGATCACTCCGCCGTCCGGCGAGTACTTGACCGCATTGTCGAGCAGGTTCGAGAGCACCTGCCCGACTCTCGCGGGGTCTGCGGCGACGCGAGGAACACCGTTCGTGTCGCCCAGCTCGAGCTCGAGGTTCGACGGCAAATGTGTCCGAGCGGCTGCGACGACCCCTCCGAGCAACTCGGCCGGGTCGCAGCTCTCGATCGAGACGTGCAACGTCCCGGACTCGAGCCTGCTGGCCCAGAGCACGTCGTTGATAGTGCGCGCGAGCCGCTCCGCTTCGGCGGAGATCACGTCGAGCAGTTCGCCGCGGCGCTCGTCGATCCCCGGGCCGCCACGCCGGACGGTCATCGCGGCGCCGTAGATCGCAGCGAGCGGCGTGCGGAGCTCGTGGGAGACGGTCGAGATGAAGTCGCTCTTCAGGAGCTCGAGCGTTCGATCGTCGGTCAGGTCGCGGAACGCGTACACGGTGCCTTCGCCGAAGTCGACCCGCGAGACCGAGAGCCAGAGCTCGCGGCCGTTCACCTCGACCGGCGACGTCTGCGGCCTTGCGCCTGCTTGCTCGTCCGGCCACCCAGGGAGTGCCTCCGGGATCGTGAGGCCCACGACGGCCTGTGCCTCGAGGCCCGTGAGTTCGGCCGCCGCCGGGTTCCAGAGGCGGATCACGCCTTCCGGGTCGGTCAGGAAGACGCCGTCCCCCACGTACTCGAGCGCCTGGCTCGCATGCGCCCTCGCCTGCGCACGCTCGAAGTTGCGGGCGTTCTCGATCGCGACGGCGGCGCGGCGACCGAGCTCCTCGGCGACGCGCAGGTCGGCATCGCCGTAGTTCGCGCCCTCGGTGCGGACGAGCGTCATCGCACCGATCACACGGCCGCTCGTCTCGAGCGGAACCACGATCGCCGTTGTGAAGCCGAGCTGCTTGAGAGCCTCGAAGTGCTCGTCGTCGTTCGCCGCCGCCCTGAGCGCCTTGTCCGTCACATGCTCGAAGAGCGACGAGCGTCCTTCGTAGAGCGCAAGCGGGATCGGCTTGCCGCGGTCCGCGAAGTCGAACGGGTGCCGTCGAGCCGTCTCCTCGACCAGGTTGCGCTTCGCCTCGTCGATGTGCGCACCGAACATGCGGCGCACGTCGCCGTCCTCGACGAGGTAGAAGCCGGCCCAGCTCGCGAGCTTCGGCACGACGAGCGCGGCGAGCGCCTTGAGCGTCTCCTCGTAGTTCAGCGTTGCGTTCAGACGCTGTCCTGCCTCTGCGATGAAGCCGAGGTCACGCTCGGCGAGCAGCCGCGCCGTGACGTCGCGGAAGGAGTTTACGGCGAACCGGATCGCGCCGTGCTCGTCGAAGACCGGCGTCGCGCGCACGACCGACCAGCCCTCGTTGCCCGTCCTCGTGTCGCGATAGCGAATCACCTGCTCGGTCTCGATCCCTCTGAGCGCCAGACGCCCGGG
>Ga0210380_10001205_pt1 | contig 10712 bp, 6 predicted proteins | sample PLM4_5_coexredo_FD_155476 | JGI IMG/M metagenome (GOLD analysis project Ga0210380, IMG submission 155476) | Groundwater sediment microbial communities from an aquifer in East River, Colorado, USA - PLM4_5_coex redo | ecosystem: Environmental > Terrestrial > Soil > Riparian zone | place: USA...
ATCATCACGAACTTCCACGCGCAATCGGAAGGCGTGACGACGGATCTGATCACCGATCGGCTGCTGGAGATAGTGCCGATGCCGCGTTCGGGTATGTAGGAAATCAACCACGAAGACGCGAAGGACGCGAAGAAAGAATCTTTACTTCGTGTTCTTCGAGACCTTCGTGGTTTAAAGAACTCTGTAGGGGCGGGTCTTAGACCCGCCCAGGGTACCAAATGAGCTTAGCAGCTGGTCACAATCAGGGCAGCGCGATCCCCGGCGCGCGCTTCATGGATCCCTCGGTGCTCGCGCGCATCGGGAACCTGGAGCTCGTTGCGCGCGCCGTCGTCGACGGCTTCATCAACGGCATGCACAAGGCGCCGTACTTCGGCGCCTCGGTCGATTTCGCCGAGCATCGCGGGTACGTGCCGGGCGATGACGTCCGCCGCATCGACTGGAAGCTCTGGGCGCGCACCGACCGGTATTACGTCAAGGAGTACGAGGCGGAATCGAACTCGAACTTCTCGGTGCTGCTCGACGTGTCGAAGTCGATGAACTACGGCAGCGGCGCCATCACCAAGCTCGATTACGCGAAGATCCTGACCGCGTGCCTGACGAACCTCGTGCATCACCAGCGCGACCGCGTCGGGCTGGTGACCTTCGACGATGACGTCGTCAACTTCGTGCCCTCGTCGGCGAAGCACATGGAAGTCGTGCTGCACACGCTCGAGAACGTCAAGGCGGGACGACCGGGCAGCCTGAAGAAGCCACTGCAGAAACTCGCCGAGCATTTCGGCCGCCGCGGCGTACTCGTGGTGATCTCCGACTTCTACGAGGAGCCGGACTCGGTGATCGACGCCATCGCGCCGCTGCGCTTCCGCGGCAACGATTTGATCGTGTTCCACGTGCTCGACAAGGCGGAGCTCGACTTCGGTTTCACCGACGCGTCGGCGTTCGAGGATATCGAAACGGGAGAGCAGATGCCGGTCGTGCCCGACGCGTTCCGGAAGGAATACCAGTCGCTCGTCCGCGCGCACCTCGATGCGCTGCAGCAGCGCTTCTCGGCCAACCGCGTCGACTACACGGTGCTGGACACGTCAAAGCCGCTCGATCACGCGCTCTATCGGTACTTATCCAGCAGATCTAGGATGATGAAGGTCCGCTAATGGCGTTCCTAGCCCCGCTCTTCTTTCTCGGTCTTGCCGCCCTCGCGGTGCCGGTCCTGATCCATCTGACCCAGCGCGAGAAAAAGATGGTCCAGCAGTTTCCGTCGCTGATGTTCGTGCGGCGGATCCCCTATCAGACCGTGCGGCGGCGGAAGATTCGTGACCTGGCACTGCTGATGGTGCGGCTGACGGCGCTGGCGTTGATCATTGCGGCGTTCGCACGGCCGTTCCTGTGGCGGCCGGACGCGGCGACCGCCATCGGTCCAGGCGCGCGCGAGGTGGTCGTTCTGCTCGACCAGAGCTACAGCATGGCGTACGGCGATCGCTGGGATCGCGCAAAGGCCGCGGCACGCGACGCCATCAACGCGCTGGGCCCGTCCGATCGCGGATCAGTGGTCCTCTTCTCCTCGGGTGCGGACATCGCGCTCCGCTCGACCGCCGAGCGCGATCGGCTCGTGGCATCATTCGCGACGGCGACGCCGACGCCGGCCGCGACGCGTTACGGCCCCGCCTTGAAGGTGGCGGGCAGCATTCTCGCGGAGTCGCCGCTGCCGCGGCGCGAAGTCATCCTGGTCAGTGATTTCCAGCGCAACGGCTGGCGCGGCGAGGAAGGATCCCGTCTGCCGGCCGGCAGCATCGTTACGCCAGTGCTGATTGGCGGCCCGACCGACAAGCCTGATGCCGCCGTCACCTCGGTGTCGCTCGCGCGCTCGACGTTCTCGAATCAGGAGCGCGTCACCGTAACTGCCGCCGTGGCCAATCGCACCGACAAGCCGGTCGCCAACGATTCGCTCACGCTCGAGATCGCGGGACGCGGCATCCAGACCGAGCCGCTCAACGTGGGCCCCAATGGATCCGCGTCGGTGGCGTTCGCGCCGTTCACTGTGCCCTCACGCAACATGCGCGTCAGCGTCCGGGCCGGCAGCGACGCGCTCGCGACCGACAACGTGTTCCATTTCGTGATCTCACCGGTCGCGCCGGTCCGCGTGATTGTCGTCGACCCCGGCACGAGAGCAGGGGGCGGACTGTATCTCACGCGAGCGCTCGCAATCGGCGACGCGCCGCACTTCGAGACCGTGCTGCGGCAGCCGGCGAATCTCTCTGATGATGACCTGAGGCGCGCATCGGTCGTGTTGCTCAACGATGTCGACGTGCCGCTGGCCCTCGCCCGCCGCCTCGGACGCTTCGTCCAGGACGGAGGCGGCCTCTTCGTCGCCGCCGGCCCCAAGGCGACGTGGCCGCAGGAGGCCGACGTGCTTCCCGTGTCGTTGTCGCAGCCGATCGATCGCTCGCGCGGCGAGTCAGGACGCGTCGGCGCGCTCGAGTACGGACATCCGGTGTTCGAAATCTTCCGCGCGCCGCGCAGCGGCGACTTCTCATCGGCGCGGTTCTATTCGTACCGCTCCGTGACCGCGCTTCCTACATCACAGGTGCTTGCGCGCTTCGACGCGGGAACGCCGGCGCTGGTCGAGCGGAAACTGGGAGGCGGACGCGTGCTGTTGTGGGCTTCCACACTCGACTTGTCGTGGAGCGACCTGCCGCTGAAGCCGGTGTTCCTGCCGTTCATCCACCGCACGGTGGTGCACCTCGCCAGCTATACAGAGCCAGCGCCGTGGCTGACGATCGGGCAGGTGTTCGACCCCGCCGCCGCGAGTGCAAAGGCGCAGGCGACCGGGCGACTCGCGTTGACGCCCTCGGGACGCCGCCTCCCGCTGGAGGATGAGGGGTCGCAGGCCCAGGTCCTGGAGTTGACCGAGCAGGGCTTCTACGAGATTCGCGGGCAGAAAGCGAATTCAGACGTGACCGTGATCGCCAGCAACGTCGATCCCGCCGAGTCGGACATGACGCCACTGGATCCGGCCGAAATCGTTGCGGCCGCGACCGGCAGCACCGCGGCAAACGCGCAGGCGACCAACTCCGACATTCCCCTCACGCCGCAGGCCCAGGAGCGGTCGCAGCGGCTGTGGTGGTACCTGCTTTGCGCCGGAATCGTGGTGCTAGGGGGCGACACGCTGTTCTCGAACTGGTTGTCAAAAACATAAACAACCAGAACAGCTTCAGTCGTATTCTGAGCGTGTGGTCTCGGTGTCGGTGAGACCGGAAAGATCGGCGGGTTCTAGAAGCGAGAGGGTCGGCGGGTCCAAAAGGCTCCGCCCTGGATAAAGGCCGAATGTAGGCCGGGTTCCGCGGGCCCGGCGTGACGAGAGGCACCAATGTTCGAATTTCTGCGACGCGCGTCCACTCCTCCGTCGGACCTGATGGGCATCATCCACTACGTGCGCGCGCGGTGGCGCGCCAAGCTGGCGGTGAAGGGCGCGGTGCGCATCGTCGCGGTCAGCGTGGCGATCTTCTTCGCGCTCGCCTACGGGATGCAGTGGGCGCGCTTCAGCCCGTTGTCGATTCTCGCGTCGCGCCTCCTGTTTGGCGCCGCGCTGGTCTCGTTGGTGTACTTCTTCCTCGTGAAGCCGCTCCGTCGGCGCGTCACGGACGAGCAGGTGGCGCTCTATCTCGAAGAGAAGGAACCGACGCTCCAGACGATGCTCGTGAGCGCGGTGGAGTCGAGCCGCGAGGGACGGCATTGGGAATCAACGGCACTCGTCCGGAAGCTGATCGAGCAGGCGATCGAGCGCTGCTGCCAGGCTGACACGGCGCGGCGCGCCGAGCACGGCCCGCTGCGGACCAACGGCGCCGTCTTCGCCGCAGTCGTCGCGGCCGCGGTGCTGCTCGTGCTGCTCGGTCCCGCATTCTTCCGCCACGCTTTGTCCGCAGTGCTGCTCGTGCAGCGCAGCGTAGAAGCAGCCGCGCCGTACAAGATTGCCGTAACGCCCGGCAACGCCTCGGTGCCGAAGGGCGCCGATCAGACGGTCACCGCGCGACTCGACGGGTTCAACGCAGAAGATGTCGTGCTGATGGTTCGGCGCGAGCCGACCTCGCCCTTCGAGAAGCAGCCGCTCGTCCACAACGACAAGGGAAACTACGAAGGGATCCTCTTCGGCGTGAAGGGGGCAACGGATTACTTCGTCGAGGCCGAAGGCGTTCGCTCGCCGGTCTTCACGTTGAAGGTCGTCGATGTCCCGTACGTCCAGCGGCTCGACCTCGAATACAAGTTCCCTGCGTACACGGGTCTCGAGCCGGAAAAGATCGAGGACGGCGGTGACATCGCGGTGCTCCGCGGCACTGATGTGACCCTGCACATCACATCGACGATGAAGACGCGCGGCGGCCGCGTGGCGCTCAATGAGAAGGAGTCGGTGCCGCTGACCGTGCAGGCAGACGGCACGCTCACCGCGGCGTTCAAGGCCGACAAGGACGGCTCGTATCACATCGAGCTCGATGCGCCGAACGGTGAGCGCGTGGCGGCGTCACCGCAGTACACGATCGACGTGCTCGCGGATCGCGCGCCCACGGTGTCGTTCTCGCGACCCGGACGCGACTCCTCCGCGTCGGCGATCGAAGAGGTCTTCGTCGAGGCGGCCGCCGATGACGACTATGGCGTCAAGGATCTGGAGCTGGTCTACTCGGTGAACGGCGGCGCGGAAAAGACTGTCAAGCTGTTCGCGGGCACCAAGCGCCTGCCGGAGGTGACGGCCGGACACACGTTCTACCTCGAGGAGCTGGGCGTCAAGGCGGGCGATTCGGTCTCGTATTACGCGCGGGCGACCGACAACGACGGCATCGACGGCGGCCAGAAGGCGACGAGCGATCTGTACTTCGTCCGCGTACGGCCCTTCAACCAGCGTTTCCGCCAGGCGCAGTCGGCGGGCGGTGGCGGCGGCGGTGGCGGCGGCGGACAGAACCAGGTCGACGCGCTCTCCGAGCAGCAGCGGCAGATTATTGCCGCGACGTTCAACGTCCAGCGCGACAAGCGCACGGTGTCGGCCGAGAAGTTCCGCCAGAACTCCACTGTCGTCGGTTTGTCGCAGCAGAAGCTGCGCGAGCAGGTCGAAGGACTGCTCACGCGGATGAACAGCGAATTCATTCAGCAGGACCCTGCGTTCAAACAGATCGCCGACCTGCTCCCGCAGGCGGTGCAGGCGATGAAGGAGGCGGAGGGCAAGCTGAGCGCCACGGCGCCTGACGCCGCGCTCCCGCCCGAAAACAAGGCGCTCACGCTGCTGCAGAAGGCCGAAGAGGAATACGAGACGCAGGTCAGCGTGCAGCAGGGTGGCGGCGGTGGCGGCGGCGGCGGATCGTCGCAGCAGCGCGAGCTGGCCGACATCTTCGAGCAGGAGCTCGACAAGATGGCAAGCCGATACGAGACCGCCGATCGACAGATGCAGGCAAACGGCGATCGGCAGGTCGACGAGCTGCTCGAGAAGCTGAAGGAGCTGGCGCGGCGGCAGGAGCAGGAGGCCGAGCGTGAGCGCCGGCTGCAGCAGGGCAGCGCCTCGTCGACCCCCGGCGGGAGCGCGCAGCAGCGCGCACTGGCCGAGCAGGCCGAAGAAGCGGCGCGCCGCCTCGAGCGGCTCGCGCGCGAGGAAAACCGCCCGGACCTGCTCGACTCCGCGCGTCAGATGCGCGAAGCGGCCGACGCCATGCGTCGCGCGGCGGCAGGCGGCAACGCCGGCTCGTCGGCGCAGGCGCAGCAGGCGCTCGATCGTCTCAAAGAGACTCAGAAGAAGCTCGAACGGTCGCTCTCCGATCGCGCCGATCGCGACATCAAGGACGCGCAGGAACGCGCCGAGGAGCTCGCACGGCAGCAGCAGGAAATCTCCAACGCCGTCGGCTCTCTCGCTGCCAACGGGCAGGCACGGCGTGATCAGGCGCAGCGGATCAACGAGAAGAAGGACGACCTCGAGGCGAAGCTGGGCGAGCTGGAAAGCGATCTCGATGCCGCAGCACGGGACGCGGCACAGCAGGAGAAGCAGGCGTCACGGAAGCTCTCGGAAGCCGCGGGCGCCATCCGCGACAACCGCCTGCGCGACAAAATCCGCTACTCCGAGGCGCTCGTCAATCGCGGGTACGGCCAGGAGACGCTCAAGGCGACCGAGAACGACATCGCGGGCGGCATCGATCAGCTGAAGAAGAGGCTCGACGAAGCGGCCTCGGCCCTCGGCCAGGGACAGCAGCAGAATGCGTCCTCGAAGGCGGAGCAGGCGCTTGGCAGAACGCAGCGGCTGGCGCGCGGTCTCGAATCACTCCAGGAGCGCACACGCGAGCGCGCGCAGCAGAATGGCCGGCAGCAGGGTCAGCAGGGTCAGCAGGGCCGCGAAGGGCAGCAGGGCCAGCAAGGACAGCAGGCCGGTAACCAGCAGGGCCAGGGTCAGCAGGGACAGGAAGGCCAGCAGGGCCAGAACGGTCAGCAAGGCCAGGGTCAGCAGGGTCAGGGCGGCCAGCAGGGCCAGGGCGGTCAGCAGGGCCAGGGTGGACAGCAGGGCCAGGGTGGACAGCAGGCTGGTGGGCAGCAGGGCGGCCAGCAGAATGGCGGTGGCTTCGGCGGCAACCAGTACGGCTACAACAACGGGGGCGGCTACAACAACGGCTACGGCTACGGGAACCTGCCGTGGAATGGGTCCTACGGGACCGATTTCGGCCGCCTGACTGACGAGGATATCCGTCAGCTTCGCAATGAAGCGCGCCAGTACGCGAACGACGCGCAGGATCTGCGTGGCATGCTGCGCGGCTTCGACGTCGATCCAAAGGAACTCGAGCAGATCCTTGCGGCGCTTCGGCGGCTCGAGGACGAGCGGGTGTACAAGGACGCGAAAGAGCTGCAGAGCCTCCAGACGTTTGCGACCGAAGGCCTGAAGCGTCTCGAGTTCGGCCTGCGCCGGCAAGTGGAAGCGGGCGACGAGGCTGTGGTGCTTGCGGGATCGGACGAAGTGCCAGACCAGTTCAAGAAGATGGTGCAGGAGTACTACCGGTCGCTCGGAAAGACCCCGCGGTAATCCTGGCAGGGCCTCGTTGCGAAGCGTAGAACCCTGGGGGTGCGAAAGGTGCAAGAGGTGCAAGAAGTGCAGAGGGTGCAAGATTCACCGGCTGCACCTGTCGCACGCATTGCCCCCCTCGCACCCTTCGCACTCGTAACGCTTCTGATCCTTTGCGGAGCGGGCGTCGCGTACGCTCAGTTCGGCCGCGGGTTCGGAGGGTTCTTCCGGGTACGTCCGCACTACGCCGATGCCAATACTTTTGGCCACGGCTTCAACTACTGCCGCGTGATGTACACCAGCAACCGCCGCGAAGCCGGCGGCCAGGGGTGGTCCACCGATTACCCGGACGCCGAGCGTAATTTCTCCAAGCGCCTCGCCGAGCTGACCAAGATGCGCGTCAGCAAGGATCCCTCCGGCGAAGCCGAGTACATCGTCGTGCATCTCACCGACCCGGAGATGCTGCAGTGCGCTTACATCAGCATGGAGGACGCCGGCACCGCGCAGCTCACCGACGCCGAAGTGGTGGCTCTGCGGACGTACCTGCTAAAGGGTGGCTTCCTCTGGGTGGACGACTACTGGGGTGATGCCGCATTCGAACAATGGCTGCACGAGCTCGGACGCGTGCTCCCGCCCGCCGACTATCCCGTCATCGACATTCCTACGGGGCATCCCATTTTCCGCACGCTGTTCGATGTGCAGAAACTGCCGCAGATCCCGTCGATCCAGTTCTGGCGCGGCAGCGGCGGCGACACCTCAGAGCGGGGCGAGGAGAGCGCTGTACCCGACTTCCAGGGCGTGAACGACAAGCACGGCAACCTGATGGTCGTGATGACGCACGACACCGACGTCGCCGATGCATGGGAGCGGGAAGGGGAGGACGTGCGGTTCTTCTACCAGTTCTCGCCCGACGGCTACGCCATGGGCTTGAACGTGCTCATGTATGCCATGACTCACTAGGAAATCCCAACTTCCAACCCCCAAGGAGAACGTGGCAAGAATCGCTGTCGGGCTCATCGTGGCGCTGATCCTGCCGCTGCTCGCGGCGGCGCAGACCATCTATCGCACGCCGGACGGCGCGGAGCGGAAACTCGGGAATCCTGCCTACGACGGAAGATTCGTCTTCACGCGCATCCGGTATGGCGGCCGCGGTCTCGGCGGGTTCGGCTTCGGCGGCTCCAGCTGGAACCACGACTATCCGGCGGCGGACTTTTACATCTCCGACGCGCTCGAGACGCTCACCCGCATGCGTGTCAGCGCCGACAGGACGAACGTCCTCGATCTCGAAGACGAAGCCATCTTTCACAATCCGATCCTCTATATCTCGGAGCCGGGGTACTGGCGCATCAGCGACAAGGGCGCGGCGAACCTGCGGCAGCACCTGCTGAAGGGCGGGTTCGTCATCTTCGACGACTTCGAGCACCAGCCGGAGTTCGACAACATGGCGGCGCAGATGGCCAAGGCGCTGCCGGAGCGCCGCTGGGTCAGGATCGGCATCAGCCATCCGATCTTCCACACGCTGTTCGATCTCAAGGCGCTGGACGTCCCGCACCCGAGCGTCGACGTCGAGCCCGACTACCGCGCGATGTTCGTCAACGACGACCCGAATGATCGCATGATCGCGCTGGCGAATCACAATGCCGATCTCGCGGAATACTGGGAGTGGTCAGCGGACGAGCGTTTCCCGGTTGACGTGACGAGCGGCGCCTACGAGATGGGTGTGAACTACATCATCTACAGCATGACTCATTAGAAAATCCCAAATCCCGAGAAGTGTCGCCTGCGGGTGTGTCTTAACCACGAAGCTCACGAAATTATCGAAGGTCGCGAAGAACGAACGGTATTTCAATTCGTGTCGGCGCGTTGGGTTCTTCAAAAAAAGAACGCCAATGCGCTGCACGCCGACCCGAGTGCTGCGCCAAGCAACACGTCGAGCACATAGTGGAAACGACCGATCACCGATCCCACTGCGATCCCGACTGCAACCACCAACATGACGATGCCGGCTGGCCACCAGACCGAGAGCACCGCGAACGCCGCCGCTGTAGAAACAGCCACGTGTCCGCTTGGAAATGTATTGAGCTGGTGGCTCACCCGCCTGAGGACTCCCTCGTTCAGGCGGTGAATGGCGAATGGGGATCGACCGCCGCCGGCGAACATGCGCGGCGGTCGGGTGACCAGCCACGGCAGGGAGCCATAGCAGGCAAAACCGGCTCCGAGCACGCTCAACCAGAATCGTTCCGCGTCAACGAGACTGCCGACGGCCCGTACTGCGAGCAATGCCATGGGTATCATCGGATAGCAGAGCAAATACGCCACTTCGACCGCGTGCGTTGCGTAGGCGGGGACTGGAACGCGGAACCGCCGCCAGCCGGCATCGCTGCGTTTCAGCCATGCTTCAAAGCGGCCCGGTGTTCGGGCAACGAGCAGCGCCGGCATCCAGTAACCGGCAACGAGATAGATGTGCGGCACCCAGATGCGCACGCTCTCTTCCGCGGTTCGCGAGACAACGAGGATTGTACCGATCGCGATGGTCGATGACAGGGCCGCCATCGACGTACGGGTCTTGCCTGCACCTGCGAACGGTGCCGCGATTCCGAGCGCCGCGAAATAGACGATTGCGAGTTGTTCGAACGCCAGCATGCGGGTCTCGACATTGAATGTGCAGAAACTGCCGGGGACGGCTCAACTCGTCGCCCCCTCGCACCTCAGATTGCACCCCTAGCACCCCTTACGTTGGGCAGGGCGGGCCTTTATAGCCCGCCTGTGGTACAGATCAAGCGCGTGGCAACTCCCCCGGACGGCAGGATCTGCGACACGATTCTCGACGCGATCGGCAACACGCCGATGGTGCGCGTCCACAACATCATCCGCGGCAGTATCGACGCGGACGTGCTGATCAAGCTCGAGACATTTAACCCTGGGAACTCGATCAAGGACCGGATGGCCGTGCGGATGATCGAGGACGCGGAGCGCCAGGGCAAGCTGAAGCCGGGCGGGACGATCATCGAGGGCACGTCCGGCAACACCGGCATGGGCCTCGCCATTGCCGCGGTCGTCAAGGGCTACAAATGCATCTTCACCACGACTGACAAGCAGTCGAAGGAGAAGGTCGACGCCCTCAAGGCGTTCGGCGCCGAAGTGATCGTCTGCCCGACCAACGTCGATCCCGAGGATCCGCGGTCGTACTACTCGGTTTCCTCGCGCCTCGAGCGCGAGGTCCCCAACTCGTGGAAGGCCGACCAGTACGACAACCTGTCGAACACGGCAGCGCACTACGAGCAGACGGGGCCCGAGATCTGGGATCAAACACGCGGCACGGTGACGCACCTGGTGTGCGGCGTCGGCACCGGCGGGACGATCAGCGGGGTGGGCCGCTATCTCAAGGAGCGCAATCCGCGCGTCAAGGTGTGGGGCATCGACACCTACGGCTCGGTCTTCAAGAAGTACAAAGAGACCGGTATCTTCGACAAGAACGAGATCTATCCGTACATCACCGAGGGGATCGGCGAGGATTTTCTGCCGCAGAACGTCGACTTCAACGTCATCGACCATTTCGAGAAAGTGACCGACAAGGATGCCGCGATCATGACGCGGCGTATTGCGCGCGAGGAGGGCATCTTCGCGGGTAACTCCGCGGGCTCCGCGATGGCGGGGCTCCTCCAGCTGAAGGACAACTTCGCCAACGACGACGTCG
>Ga0210380_10001206_pt1 | contig 10711 bp, 9 predicted proteins | sample PLM4_5_coexredo_FD_155476 | JGI IMG/M metagenome (GOLD analysis project Ga0210380, IMG submission 155476) | Groundwater sediment microbial communities from an aquifer in East River, Colorado, USA - PLM4_5_coex redo | ecosystem: Environmental > Terrestrial > Soil > Riparian zone | place: USA...
ATTTGATGTCAGAGAACCGTACCGGTCAAGTTCCGCGCCAGGTGCTTCTGTTTTCGGGGCACATGATCGACGCCCCGGAGCGTAAGGAGCGGCGCTTTCCGCCTGACAACGAGAATATTGCGGCCGATGCCATCGGTGCGCTGCTGCACAAGCTAGACACGGGCGAACGGGATCTCGCTATTTGTGGCGGGGCGTGCGGTGGGGACCTTCTGTTCGCCGAAGGAAGTGTGGCGCGCGGCGCCAAGCTCGAGCTCTACATTCCGTTCGACGAACAAACGTTTTTGGTCCAGTCGACTTCGCGGACGCGAGCTGGCGCGAGCGCTTTTATGCCGCAAAGACTCGGGCCACATTGCATGTCATGTCCGACGAGCTGAGTCCACTTCCATCCGGCGAAGATCCGTACGAGCGGAACAATCTCTGGATGCTGAAATCCGCGATGCGCTTTGGCTGGGACAAAGTCGCCTTCATCGCCTTGTGGAACGGGCAGGGCGGCGATGGGCTTGGCGGTACCAAGCACCTCATGGACGAAATTAAGCGTAAGACGGAACGCGTCTATTGGCTCGATACCAGACAGCTCTGGAGTTGAGGATTGCTTCAATACCAAAGAAAATCTGCTTCATGGTGATGAGCGCTCCATAGGAGCTGCGGCCTTCAGCCCCGATGGCTCGCGTATTGTGACATGCTCCTACGATGCGACCGCACGGCTTTGGGATGCTGCGACCGGGAATGAAACCGTCATTTTCTTCTTGGTCACAAGGCCAAGATCAGTTCGGGCCGCGCCATCGAGTATTTAGCTAAGCGTTTTTGCAGGGTCATACCCGTTGCGCGCTACGGCTTCTTCGAGGGTGGAGTCTCCGCACTGGACAACGGGCTCGTACACGTCGGCATGACGCAGCGGGAGCTGCTATCCGGGCCCGGGTCGATGCCGGTCTGCAAGCGATTGGGCTGGACTATTCCGGGACTGTACCGGATACCCTCACACTAGAGGACACGATCGATGCGCAGTTCCTGCGCCCGCCGGATGCAAAACCGACGAGAGCGTTGTGCGGTGGTATTGCCATGGTGAGATCCGATGGCCGGGAGCGTGTCAGTGTTTTACGTGGCACAAGTGTGTGAACGCTTTGGGCGCCTGAAAATGGCTGCGCGTCCTCATAAAATTCCCCGGGGACAAGAAATCCGGAAGCCGCCCGAATTTTATAATGCTTGTACGGCCGAATTGTAGAAGCGCCTGGAACCAGGCTGGTGGCGGCATGACTTTGTCTTTAAGACGTTGACAGTGGAATCACGCCATCAAACAATCGTCGCACCAAAACGCTATCTTAGAAAAATATTCGGAGGACGCTCATGATCGGGGTTTGGCGGGTATGGCGCACGACAATCGTCACGGCGATCGGCGCGGTCGCGTTACTGAACGCGCCCCGCGCCGACGCTCAGGAGAAATGGCCGTCGCGGCCAGTCACGCTAGTGGTTCCGGTCGGCGCCGGCACCATCACCGACGTCGCAGGCCGTCTGCTGGCCGACCACTTGAAGGACATCTTCGGGCAGCCGTTCGTGGTCGAGAACAAGGCCGGCGCGGGCGCGACGCTCGGCGCTCGTTATGTGGCGCGCGCGCAACCCGACGGCTATACCCTCCTCGTGGGCGGCAACACCACGCATTCGGCGGTGCCGTCGTTGTTCAAGAGCGCACCATACGATCCGGTCGCGGATTTCACGCCGATCGCCCGCGTCGGGCTGCTGGGCCAGTTCCTCTGCACCAACACGCAGCAGCCGTTCAAGACCATCCAGGAGATGGCGGCGTTCGCGAAGGCCAATCCAGGCAAGCTGTCCTACGGCCACGGCAACGCCAGCGGTCAGATCGTCGGCGAGACCCTCAAATCCAAGCTCGGTTTCAACATCGTCCGCGTACCCTACTCCAGCAACCCGACCGCGCTGACGGACCTGCTCAGCAACAGCATCCAGCTCATGGCGATCGACTATCTCAACGGCGTTCCGCTAGCAGAATCCGAGCGTATCGTTTCGCTCGCCGTGTTCACCAAGGCTCGCTATGCGAAGCTGCCGAACACGCCGACGCTCGACGAGACGGTGATCCCGGGATTCGAACTGGTGCCGTGGCTCGGCCTGTTCGGCCCACCGAACCTGCCGCGCGCCGTCGTCGAGCAGATGTCCAACGCGCTCGGCAAGATCGTCGCGAGCGAGACATTCGTCAGAAGCCTGGAGAAGCTTGGCCCCGAGCCGTTCTACATGCCAAGCGAGCCGTTTGCCACCTTCGTGAGGGCGGATGTCTCGGTCTGGACCGAGCACGCCCGGACTGCTGGAATAGAGCCAAGATGAACCGCCCGGCCGGGCGGTTCTTGGCGAGCATGGAAATCAGAGAGAGGATCGGACCGTGAAGAAAAGCGACAACAGGATTCTCACCACCCACGTCGGCAGCCTGCCGCGGCGGACTGGCATGGCGGCCACCCTGTACGCCCAGGACACCGGCCGCGAGCACGACCGCGCGGCACTCGCGAAGGAGATCAAGGATTCGGTGTCGGACATCGTCCGCAAGCAGCTCGACCTCGGCATCGACATCGTCAATGACGGCGAACACTCCAAGTTCAATTTCATCACCTACGGCCGGATGCGGCTCGGCGGCCTGGAGCCTAATCCAAATCCGGTGCCGATGATGGGGAAGTCGCGGGACTCGCTCGCCTTCCCCGCAACCTATGCGGAGATGGCCGCGATGAACGCGGCGCGCAGCCCCGAAGTCGCGGCGCGCAAGACCATGCCGACTGCGAGCACCATCAGCAAAGCGCCGATCACCTACGTTGGACAGGCCGAGCTGGCGCGCGACATCGTCAACTTCAAAGACGCCGTGCAGAGCGGGGCATCGCACGGCAAGAAGCCGGAAGATCTTTTTATGACGGCGATCTCCCCGAACAATCTCGAGTTCTATCACCGTAACGGCTACTACCCGACCGACGAGCAGCATCTCGAAGCTCTTTGCAATGCCATGAACGTCGAGTATCGCGCGATCGTCGATGCGGGATTTGTCCTGCAGATTGACGACCCGCGGATGGCGACGCACTACAACCGCACGCCGGACGCCTCGATTAAGGATTGCCGCATGTTCATTGCGAAGCGCGTCGAGGCTGTGAATCTCGCGCTGAAGGGCATCCCGCGCGAACGCGTGCGGTTTCACACATGCTATAGCGTCAACATCGCGCCGCGGGTGTACGACATGGAGCTTCGGGACTATCTCGACCTGATGCTACGCATCAACGCCCAGGCGTTCTCGTTTGAAGCAGCCAACCCCCGGCACGATCACGAGTGGGCTGTGTGGAAGGAAGCGAAGCTGCCCGACGACATCGTCCTGATCCCGGGCGTCGTGTCGCACTGCGTGCATCTGGTCGAGCACCCCGAGCTGGTCGCGCAACGGATCGAGCGCTACGCCAGCATCGTCGGCCGCGATAGGGTGTTGGCCAGCAACGACTGCGGGTTCGCGACATCGGCAGCCGGCGACGAGGTGAACACCGAGATCGCCTGGGCGAAGCTGGAGGCCATGGTCGAGGGCGCCCGCATCGCTTCCGCGCGGTTGTGGCCGCGAAGCGCCGCGGCCTGAAGCCGGTAAGCGGCGCGAAAGTGGCGCGATCGTCGCCCGGCTCGGGGCCAGAGAACCGTCTGCGGCTGGGCGCCGCAATGACGGGGATAGACCAGACATCCCAAAAGCAGCGAAATTCCCTGTTCTTCTTCTGAATTTCCGTGTTCTTGCTCCCGAAATTCCCTGTTCTGATGCCTACGGGATTCGACTCAAAACCCTCGATAACATTGGAGTTCCCGGCCTTAGGCGCTGGCGCTAGGCGTCCCAAATTCGAAAAATTCCCTGTTCTTTTCCCTGTTAACAGAGAATTTGGATGCAGAGACGGGTTCGACAACGACTGCGTCCGCCACCACGCACTCTGTCGAAATGGGAAATCTCTCAGAGATTGGCGAATAGCCAGCAATCGGCGGGCTTCGGCGTGGCGTCTCGGTCTCCGCGGAGACTGTTTTAGAAAAAGGGGTGATTTCGGGCGGGTTGTCTCTGGCCCCCGAATTCCCATTCCCCGATGCAGTATCGGCACGTGAGGTGTGGATTCTGAAAGCGAGCCTGCGAGTTTAAATACCGAGCATCTTTCTTGGCGAGGCCACTCTGCGGGCCAATCGCGCATTCGCGTCACGACATGGCCGTGCGGAATCCATTTCTTCCGGAGCCAGTCATCGAACGTATTGGTATTGCTTGGACCCGGTACGCCGATCGACGCCAGCCTTGGGAAACGAAACATGAGGCGTCCGAAATTCCTCGCAGGCCTCAGTGCCGCGTCGGCAAAGCAGCTGTTAGCGCGCGCGCATCAGCCAAGGCGGCCGGTAATCGGCTTTCTCCACACGCGTTCACGCCGCTGGCAAGCTGTACATCGATGCAATGACGAAAACTCTGGCAGAAGCCGGTTTCCATGAAGGCCGCAACTTGCTCCGCCGGCGCGTCGTTTTGAAAGCACCGCGTGTGGCGAGCCGAAGGCAGCACTGGACCATGATCGTCGCCGAACTCAATCAAGCTTGGGGATTTTCGCCTTCTCGATGATGTCGGCGAACAGCGCGACGTCGGCCTTGAACTGGGCCGCGAATTGCGCGGGCGTGTTGGAGCTCGGCTCGGCGCCGAACGAGCGGAAGCGTTCCGCTACCATCGGGTCGGCCAACACCTGGGCCATTGCCTGCTGGGACCCGAGCACGATTTCGGGTGGGGTTGTCGCCGGCATCCACATACCGGTCCAACTGCCGCCTTCGAGTCCCTTGATGCCGAGCTCCAGCAACGTCGGCGTGTCCGACAGCTGCGGCATCCGCGTTCGCCCGGTGACTGCAAGCGCCCGCACGCGGCCGCCCTGGATCGCGGCTTGGCCGGTGGCCTGAGGCAGAAAGGCCATCTGGACGTCGCCAGCGATCATCGCGGTGATCATCGGCGCGTCCCCGCGATAGGGAATATGCAAGATGTCGACCCCGGCCGAGTTCTTGAAGATTTCGGCGAACAGATGCAGCGACGAGCCGAGCCCGCTCGAGGCGTAGTTGAGCGTGCCGGGCTTGGCTTTGGCCTCGGCGATCAGCTCGGGCAGCGTCGTCGCCGTCGATTTGAGCGAGCCCGACACGATCATCTGCGTGTGGACCACGTTGGTGACCGGCGCGAAGTCCTTGATCGGATCGAACGGTAGCGACTTGTATAGCGGACCGGCGCTGGCAAGCGCGCTGGTGTGAAGCAGCACCGTGTAGCCGTCGGGCGGCGATTTCGCGACGACGTCGGAGCCCACGTTGCCGCCGGCGCCTGGTCGATTCTCGACCACCACCGATTGCTTGACGATTTCCGAGAGCTTTCCGCTGATGAGGTTCGCGTACACGCTCACTCCGCCGCCCGGCGCGTAGGGCACCACGATTCGGATGGTGCGGTTGGGATAGCTTTGCCCCGACGCTCCGCCCGCTGCTGCGAGCGTGATCGCCAGCGCTAAGCCCAAGTGCCAGAATCGTGCGCGCATCGGATTAGTCCTGCTTTGGGATCATCGGCGATGATTCTGGCGTATTTCACGATATCGGCCCTCCACACGCTGAAATGTTATACACGAAATGTCGCTGCATGCCGGTGTGTATGGCCGGGAGTTCGATATCAGGGACGGTTCAATCACAACCTTGGGCGATGTTGTCACGGGCGGCGGGTCAAATCACGTCAAGGTCCGATCGAACGGGATCAATTGGATCGTTGCAGGCAAATGGGCACAATCAAGAAAGTCATAATAATGCTCGGCCTTCTGTGCCGAACAATCAATAAATCTGCCAATTGTTGAGGCTGACCTGCCTGTGCTGTGCCAGTCTGTGCCACCGCGTTTCACTTGTTGGACTACGGCAGGAAAGCTGGTTTGGACCCTAGCTCGACGCAGGCTCATATCATTTTCTACTATGGATTACTCTCGCTTCCGCGGCCGCTCGCAGTAGCAGGAAAGGACTTAGACGAGCATTTTGATTTTCCGGTGATCGAAGCGATCGAGCAAACGGGATGCGGGCCGTTCTTCTCGCCCTTGCGAAACTAACTATGTTTTGGCCTATGACGTAAACTCTGTATTTGGTATGGGGAAAATTCCATAATAGACATTCTCCGTCAGCCGAGATTGCCAACGCAGTCGTAGTCTCGCAAGTTTCGCGATTCGAGGCGAGTCGAGGCCATTATGCTAGATCCCCGAACGATCAGCGTGGAGCGTGAGGTTCATGCAGTTTCATCTCAACGGTTTCGAGCCGGGTGATCCCGAGATTTCCGACCCGGATGAGCGCTACCCAACTTCTGAAGCCCTAGGTTCTGTCCCTGATGAGGTTGATGTGCTGATCGTCGGTTGCGGGCCGGCGGGACTGACATTGGCCGCGTACGTTTCGGCGTTTCCTGACATCAAGACCTGCATCGTCGAACAGAAGGCAGGCCGGATGCTGCTGGGGCAGGCGGATGGCATCGCGTGCCGCACGATGGAAATGTTTCGTGCCTTCGGCTTTGTGGATCGCGTGCTGAAAGAGGCATGCTGGATCAACGAGACGACGTTCTGGAAACCCGATGACAAGCAGCCCGATGAGATTATCCGTAGCGGTTGGGTAAAGGACGTGGAAGACGGGCTATCGGAATTCCCGCATGTCGTTTTGAATCAGGCGCGCGTGCACGACTTCTATCTGGACGTCATGCGGCGATCTGCCTCCAAACTGGAGCCGCATTATTCGCGCCGGGTCGTGGCTGTCGATCCGGCGGAAGGCGTCAGTGCCAACGGGCAGCAACCTGTTATCGTCACGTTGGAGCGTCTTGATCCCGCCCAGGAGGGACAGATCGAGACGATCAAGGCGCGTTACCTGGTCGGCTGCGATGGCGCCCGTAGCATAGTCCGCACCTCAATCGGGCGCGAACTCAGCGGCGATCCAGCAAACCATGCCTGGGGTGTGATGGACGTGCTGGGTGTTACGGACTTCCCGGACATTCGCTGCAAGTCCCTGATCCAGTCGGCACATGAGGGCAGCATTCTCGTCATCCCGAGGGAGGGCGGATACCTCTTTCGTCTCTACGTTGAACTCGCCAAGCTCGATATCGGCGAGCGCGTCGCAAGTCGCAATATCACACTCGAGGAGCTCATCGCGAAAGCGCAGCGCATTCTCAATCCTTACTGCCTGGAGGTGAAAGAGATCCCCTGGTGGTCAGTCTATGAGATCGGGCAGCGCGTAACTGACAAGTTTGACGACGTGCCGGAAGAAGAAGCCACGACGCGACTGCCGAGCATCTTTATCGCCGGTGACGCTTGTCATACCCATAGCCCCAAGGCCGGGCAGGGGATGAACGTTTCGATGCAGGATGCATTCAATCTCGGATGGAAGATTGTTTCTGTATTGCAGGGGCGGTGCTCGCCCGTGTTGTTGCACACCTATTCCGCGGAACGGCGCCCAATTGCAAAGGAGTTGATCGACTTTGATCGCGAATTTGCAGCAATGCTTGCCTCCGTGCATGGTGAAGGTGGCAAGACCGATCCGGCCAAGACGCAAAGCTATTTCGTCAGGCACGGGCGTTACACGGCCGGGACTGCGACGCATTACAGATCCTCGATTCTCACCGGGGAAGACAGACACCAGCACCTCGCTGAAGGATTTCTGGTGGGCAAACGTTTTCATTCTGCCCCGGTCATCCGGCTCGCGGATGCCAAGCCCATGCACCTCGGCGACGTTATCAGTGCGGATGGGCGCTTTCGCATCTTAGCCTTTGGCGGGTCGGGCAATCCAGCGGCAGTGGGCTCGACCATTCACCGGCTGTGCGAATTTTTAGCGGACGATCCGCGGTCGCCTCTCCGGAAATATACGCGACAAGGCGAGGATATCGATTCGGTAATCGACGTCCGCGCAGTATTCCAGCAGGCTCACCGTGATCTCGCGATCGAGACGATGCCCGCGCTCCTGCTGCCGAAAAAGGGGCGTTACGGCCTCCACGACTTTGAGAAAATGTATTGCGCCGACAGCAAGGGCGGGCAGGACATCTTTGCAATGCGCGGTATTGATCGTGAGGCGGGGTGTCTCGTTGTGGTCCGACCGGATCAATACGTTGCGCAGGTTCTACCGATCGACGGATACCAGCAAATTGCTGCGTATTTTGACGGCTTCATGCTGCCGCACTTGACTGCGGCGTGAACAATCAGCTCGCACGCCGCGACAGCGGCTTACGCCCAGCACTCGATCACCACGCTTCGCGCGGCGCGGGTCAACTCAGCGTCGGCATGACGATATAGATCTTTTTAGCCGAAGCGCGGAACACCTCATTCGACGGATCGCCATGGCGGTCCGGACCGATGAACGGGCTGACGTACTCCCAGACGATCTCGCCCTCGGGCGTCACTTCGAACAGCCGCCTCCATTGGCCTTCGCAGATCAGGGTGTTACCCCTCAGCAACCGCTGTGCGCCGCACCGCTTGGTTTGGCATCCACTCCTACCGGCAAAGCCGATCGTCTTTCTGACCGGGCATGCCGACATCCCAATGACCGTCTAGGCAAAACCCGCGAAACTCGTGCAAAGAGCGTCGCGCCGCGTCAGGGCTTGGCGATACTCTTGGATATCCATCTGGTCGAGAACCATCCGGGCTTCACCGGAGAAGTCCTGCCGGCTTGGTACGGTCTCTTTGCGCCGGCAAGAACGCCGAAGGCGGTGGTGACCAGGATTTACAATGCGGTGATAGAAATTCATCAGGACCCAATCTTTGTCGAACGCAATTTGATCTCGCGCGGATTCGAACCCGCCTTCCAGGATCCGGACACGTTCAGCGATTTTCTGAAAGGCGACCGGGTTCGCGCTGGCCGGATGGCCGCGGCCTTGAAGAAGTAACCAGACGTACCGGGGTCTGGTCCAATCTCTTCGAGAGCCTTCGGGCCGAGCCAGGGATCGAGGGCCTGACGTCCAGATGGCCATCCGAGCTGCCGATGCGCCATTTTCACGGCCACCGGGGTGTGGGTTTTGGCCGTGTATATGACTTTTGCGGTCTGGCTCATGGGCCCTCCTCTTGGAGTTGTTGTCCCGGCGCGGGCGACCGCGCCGGGAACTCGATCAAGCTTCGGGGACGTCGATGACGGCTTCGGCAAACGCCTTCGGAGCTTCCTGAGGCAGGTTGTGCCCGATGCCGCTTTTGATCAGGCGATGCGAATACTTGCCTGAGAATTTCTTGGCGTAGGCGCTAGGCTCCAGGTGCGGTGCGCCGTTGGCGTCGCCTTCCATGGTGATGGTCGGCACAGTGATGACCGGACCCGCAGCAAGCCGCTTCTCCAGTTCGTCATACTTTGACTCGCCTTCGGTCAGGCCGAGCCGCCATCGATAATTGTGAATGACGATGGCAACGTGGTCCGGGTTGTCGAAGGCCGCCGCGCTGCGATCGAACGTTGCGTCGTCGAAATGCCATTTGGGCGAGGCGGTCTGCCAGATGAGTTTCGAAAACTCGCGCCGGTATTTGCCATAGCCAGCGCGGCCGCGCTCGGTGGCGAAATAGAACTGGTACCACCACTGCAGTTCGGCGCTGGGCGGCAGCGGCATCTTGCCAGCCTCCTGGCTGCCGATCAGATATCCGCTCACGGACACCATGGCCTTGACGCGTTCGGGCCACAGCGCCGCAACGATGTTGGCCGTGCGCGCGCCCCAATCGAATCCGGCGAGTTTCGCCTTCTCGATCTTGAGCGCATCCATGAACGCGATGACATCGGTCGCCAGGGCCGCAGGCTGGCCGTTGCGAATGGCTTCGCTCGAGAGAAAACGCGTCGCGCCGTAGCCGCGCAGATAGGGAATGATCACGCGGTAGCCGGCCGATGCCAGCAACGGCGCGACATCGACAAAGGCGTAAATGTCGTAGGGCCAGCCGTGCAGAAGAATGACGGGCGGGCCATCGGCTGGACCGGCTTCGGCGTATGCAACATTCAAGGCGCCGGCATCGATCTGCTTCAGCGGTCCGAACGAGGTGTGGGTGCCCCGTTTGATCGCTGGCAGCTTCGTCTTGGCGGGTTGCGCGTCTGCCTTGCCGATCATGCCGAACTGAGCGGCCGCGGCGGTGAGGGCAGCCGCGCCGATGAAATTGCGGCGGGGCCGGTTGATCTGTTCCGCGATTTTGCTCGTCGTCATTGTCAGTCTCCTTGCACTTGATGATTTGCAACGGTTCAGCCGAACGTGAACGAGAAAGCCTCCACACCCGGACCGAAAAACTCGATTTCGAATTGGCGATCGGCGATGGGCTGCTGTTGCCGGATCAACTGGTACATCCGCTGTTCGGTCACCGTGCCGTTGCCTTGCTCGTCAACGTCGACGCCGTGAGCCGCGCCAGGCGGCTGTCCGTCGATCATTACACGGAATTTCACGGACGTGCCTGCCGTCGCCGGCCCCATGACGAGATGAACATCGCGGGCGTGAAACTGGTACGCGATGCGTCCGCCGGCCCTGTTCGAGGCAGAAGTGTCCTTCTTCACCGTCCAATCACCGGACAGCGCCCATCCATTCAAGCGCAACGCCGCGGGCAGTTCATACATGCGAGGCTTGTCCAGCGTGGCTCCGCCCGGCGACGCAAAGTTCTCGGTGCGCTCAAGGCCGAGATAGTTTTCCGGCGATCTGAGATTGGCCCAGTCGGCGGCAGCATCGGCGCCTTGGCCGTTGACCGGGACGGCCTCACGACTG
>Ga0210380_10001208_pt1 | contig 10702 bp, 10 predicted proteins | sample PLM4_5_coexredo_FD_155476 | JGI IMG/M metagenome (GOLD analysis project Ga0210380, IMG submission 155476) | Groundwater sediment microbial communities from an aquifer in East River, Colorado, USA - PLM4_5_coex redo | ecosystem: Environmental > Terrestrial > Soil > Riparian zone | place: USA...
ATTTGCTCAACATCGCCGACGGCGTCGCCGTCGTCACCCTGAATCGCCCCGAGGCGATGAACTCGCTCAATTCGCAATTGCGCGATGAATTGACGGCACTCCTGCCGAAGCTCGATCTCGACGACAACGTACGCGTGATCGTAATTACCGGCGCGGGAGACAAAGCATTCTGCAGCGGTGCGGACCTCAAAGAGCGCGCCGGACGCACCACGGCAGCGATGGTGCATGACCGGCTTAACGTAGTGGCGAGATGGACGAGCATGGTCGCCGACATCCGCAAGCCGGTGCTCGCTGCGATCAACGGCTACTGCATGGCGGGCGGCTTCGAGCTCGTGCTTCAGTGCGACATCAGCATTGCTTCGGAGCGCGCGATTTTTTCGCTACCCGAAACGACGCACGGCTTCTTTCCCGGCGGTGGCGCGTGCCAGCGCCTGCCAAGGCTCGTCGGCGTGCAGAAAGCCAAGGAGCTCATTTTTACCGGCCGGCGGTGGGATGCAAAAGAGGCCGCAGAGCTCGGGCTCGTGAACAAGGTCGTGCCGCACGATAAAGTCATGGAAGAAACGATGGCGATGGCGAAGCGCATCGCGGCGAATCCGTCGATCGGCGTGATCCAGTCGAAGTCGGCGATCAATCAATCGCAGGAAGTCGGGGTCACCCCGGGCCTGCGGTTCGACAACCAGGCGTGGGTCGGCTGCATGCACTCTGACGAGTGGAAAGAAAAGCTCGGCGGCTTCGTGCGCAAGGAACGCAAGCCGGATTAAAAGCAGCACGCTCGTGTAAAAGTTTCACTCGCCCTTGTCATAAATCCGGACCCACGCTCTCCCGCGTGAACTCCCGACGGTTACCGCAATCGTACGGGGGTGATTTCCCGTACTGCACAGCCGGGCGCGCTCATCTCGACTCACGTGCCGGCGCGGCTCGACCGCCTGCCGTGGAGCCCGTTCCACTGGCGCGTGGTGCTCGCGCTGGGCATCACGTGGGCGCTCGACGGGCTCGAGGTTACCTTCAAGGGCGCGGTGAGCGGGGTGCTGCAGTTGCCTACCACGCTCAATTTCTCCCCCGCGCAGATCGGTATGCTCGGGTCTGCCTATCTGGCGGGTGCTGTGCTTGGCGCACTGGGCTTTGGACGGCTTGCCGATCGATACGGGCGTAAGCGGCTTTTCTTCGTCACGCTCGCGGTGTATCTCGCCGGCGTGGGACTCAGCGCATTTTCGTGGGACCTCGCGAGCTTCTGCGTGTTTCGCTTCCTGACCGGCTGCGGCATCGGCGGCGAGTACGCAGCGATCAATTCGGCGATCGACGAGCTGATCCCGGCGCGTCACCGCGGCCGCGTCGCACTTCTGATCAACGGGACGTTCTGGCTCGGCGCTGCGCTCGGCGCGGGTGCGGCGCTCGTGGTGCTCGACCCCGCGCATTTCGCGCCCGATATCGGCTGGCGCGTGGGCTTTGGCGTCGGCGCGCTGCTCGGACTTTTCATCCTGTGTTTTCGCAATTCGATTCCGGAAAGCCCGCGCTGGCTGATCACGCATGGTCGTCCCGACGAAGCCGAGCGGGTCGTCGCCGCGATCGAACACGCGATCGAGCGGCGGCATGGGGTGGTGCTGGCGCCGCCGTCAGGCCCCGCACTCGTACTCAGACCGCGGCTCTTCTTCGGGCTCGGCTACGTGGCGCGCATCATGTTCGAACGCTACCGCGCGCGCTCGGTGTTGTGCATCGTGCTCATGATGTCGCAGGCGTTCCTCTACAACGCGATCTTCTTCACGTATGCGATGGTGCTCACGCGCTTTTACGCGGTGCCCGCGCCCGACACCGCGCTGTACCTGCTGCCGTTCGCGCTCGGCAATTTTCTGGGGCCGCTTCTGTTAGGGCCTGCATTCGACACCGTCGGCCGGCGCGTAATGATCGCTCTCACGTATGGAATTTCCGCAGTGCTGCTCGCCGTGACGGGCTATATGTTCGTTAACGATCTCGTGTCGGCGGCGGGGCAGACCGCGCTATGGTGCGCGATTTTCTTTTTCGCCTCGGCGGCCGCCAGCTCGGCCTACCTGACGGCGAGCGAGGTCTTCCCGCTCGAAATCCGCGCGCTCGCGATCGCAATCTTCTTCGCGATCGGTACCGGCACCGGCGGCATCGCGGCGCCGTGGCTGTTTGGCACCCTGATCGGTACCGGTTCGCGCGAGGCGGTGTTCTACGGTTATCTGGCCGCCGCTGTGCTGATGCTGATCGCCGTGGCGGTGGTGCTCGCGTTCGGCGTCAATGCGGAGCGCAAGCCGCTCGAAGAGGTGGCCGCGCCGCTCAGCGCCGGTGCGCTGTGATCGTTGTAAACTGAACGCCGTTATCGTCGGGGGAGATCAGCAATGAATATCAAATCATTATTGGTGGCCGCTTTCGCCGCGCTTTCGTTTGCCGTCGGACTGCCCGCGTCGGCTGCGGACGCCGCGGAAGTCGAGCTCACGTGGATGTCGATCGCGAACTGGTATATCAAAATCGGCGACATGCGCATCGTCCTCGACGGCTACATCAGCCGGCTGCCGGGGCCGCCGTTTTTCTACGCGCCCAAGAGCTTTCCGAAGGATCAATATGCCTACACCAAGGCCGCGCAGCCGGTCGATGTGGCCGCTGTGACCAAAGTGCGCGATGCGATGCTCGGCGGCGCGAAGCTCGACTACGTGCTGTCGGGGCACAGCCACTGGGACCATTCGTGGGATACGCCGACCTGGGTCAAGCTTGCCGGCGGGACGATGATAGGTGGCCGCTCGAGCTGCATGCAGGCGACGGCGCAGGGCGTGGCAGCGGCCAACTGCAAGGTCGTGAACGGCGGCGAGAAAATCGAGCTCGGTCAGGGCGTGACAGTGCGCATCGTGCGGTTCAATCACAGCGGCGACACGTCGAATCCGATCCAGCATTTCGCGCGCGAACTGTACGACCCGCCGATCCCCGATGCGTCCGGTGGCTTGCGCGCGGGTGTGGGCGAGGATTATCCCAATGGCGGTGGGGGGCGCGCGTATTTGTTTACCGTCGACCGGCCGAGCGGCAAATTGAGCTTCTTCGTGCAAACTTCCGCGAGCGCGTTCGATCTGGACAAGGACATTCACGTCGACGGCGTCAATTACGGTGCGCCGCTCGCCAATCTCGCCGCGGCGATGAAGGACGCGGGACTCACCAGCGTGGACGCGTGGATAGGCACCGGCGGCGAGCCGCTCGCCAAGCTCATCGTGCCGGTGATCCGGCCGAAGGTTTATCTGCCCAGCCACTGGGACGGGCTCTTCAATCCGTTCTGGCCAGGCATGCCTTTTCCCTATAAGGACGACGCGTTGAAGGCCTATCTCGACGCGGAGAAAGTCGCGCTCATGCCGCAGCAGCAGTACTTCGACAGCTACCGGCTCGAAGCGCGCGGGGTGTCGACACGGCCCAACAGCGAGGTCAAGAAGAAACTCGGATTCGCCGAAACGCAGAAGTTCAGCAAAGCGATGCGCGACGCGGTGCGCATGGTTGCGTCGACTTCATTGGGCGACGACTGCGGCGAAGGCGTGTTCGGCTCGTCATGGTCGAGCGTGACTGCGGCGAATCCGGCGAAGCTGCGCGAAGCGTGGGCGGCGTTGTATCCGCCCCGCAGCACGCGTTAAAGCTTAGCCAAAAAACCGTTCGCCCTGATGTATAGAAGGGCGAATAAGTTCGCCGCGGTGCGGCCGTCCATGCTTCGACACCTCAGCACGAACGGCCTTGACGGTTTTTGAGATGGCTTCCAGTTAAGCGAACCGCGAGGGCGCGAACGGCCTAACATCGATGCTTGGCCTACGCCCGGCAAGCAGCTCGGCGACGACTTTGCCCATGACCGAGCCGGCGCTCATGCCAAAGTGCGAATTACCGAACGCGAAAAACGCGTTCTCGTAATTCGGCGCGGCGCCTAATACGGGCAGCCCGTCGGGCAGGCTAGGGCGCCGGCCCATCCAGCGCGTCACTTTCTCCATGCGGATGCCAGGAAACATCGCGCGCGCCTGCGTTTCGAGCAGCTCCGCGCGGCGCCAGTTCGGCGGCGCATCGTAGCCCGCGAATTCGGCGGTGCCCGCGACGCGCAGCCCCATGTTCATCGGCGAGCACACGAACTTCGCGTCGACGTGGGTGACCGGCAGCCGCGGCATCACGCCGGGCTCGCCGATGGTTACGTGATAGCCGCGCTCCGCTTCGACGGGCAGCGGCGTGCCGAGCCCCGCGCTCAATCGTCCGGACGCGGCGCCCGCGGCGATCACGAGGCGTTCGACGGGTTGCGCCTGACCGTCGACGACGATGGCCGTGACTGATTTGCCGTTCGTTTGAAAGCCGGTGACATTGCCTTGCGTAATCGTTGCGCCGTTGCGCGCGGCTTCGGCGGCAATCAGGCGCACGAGCTGGTGCGGGTTTTTGCAGCGACCGTTGTCGGGCAGCAGCATGCCGCTTTTGAATTGCGGTGCGAGTGCGGGCTCCGCTTCGCGGATTTCGTTTTCATTCAGCAAGATCATTTTCACGCCGGCGGCTTCGCGCATGGCCTGCGCGATGGCCGAGCCCTGCGCTGCATTCGCGCGCGTGGACACGTAAAGCTGGCCGCCGCGCTCGATCAGCCCCGCCGCTTCAGTATTGCGCGTAAGCGTGTCGTATGCCTCGAGCGTGCCGCGATGGAGCTCGTGCATTGCGCGCGAAGTCTTCAATGCCGCTTTCGCGCGGCTGGTTTTCACCGCGGTCAGGAGCCACGGCAGCACTTTAAAGAAATAACCCGGGCGCACCGCGAGCGGCCCGTTCTGCGCGAGCCAGCCGGGCAGCTCTTTCCAGAAGCCGGGAATCATGTACGGCACCACCGCGCCGGGACTCAGGTTGCCGGCATTGCCGAACGAGGAGCCTTCGCCGACGGGACCGGCGTCGATCAGCGTGACTTTGAAGCCTTCGCGCTGTAGCCATGCGGCGGAGCAGACGCCGACGATGCCTGCGCCGACGATCGTTACTTCGGGCTTGCTCAAACTAGAAACTCACTCGACCCATCAGCCGCAGATAAACGCAGATACACGCAGATACAGCAAGCGCAGAACCGCTCGACCTGCTGATTTTGATGTTGAACTCATCTGTGTTTATCTGCGGCTACAAATGCTTTGATCCGATTTAAAGTCACTCGACCTTGATATTGCGTTCGCGGACGATCTTGCCCCACTTGTTCATTTCGCTTTTGACGAACTGGGCGACTTCGGCGGGCGACTTCTGTCCGTCCGGTTCGAAATCAAGATTGATCATCTTCTGGCGCAAGTCGTTGTTGGCAATTGCGTCGCGCACGGCTGCATTGAGCTTCGCAACGACGTCGGGCGGCGTTCCAGCGGGCGCCTGGATAGATTCCCACGTCGCCACATCGAAACCCGGTACACCGGACTCCGCGATGGTTGGAATATTCGGTGAGCCGGGGAGACGTTTGCCGGTCGAAACAGCCAGTGCTTTCAACTTGCCTTCGCGCGCGAGATTTATTGCGGAACCGATGCCCGGCAGCATCATGGTTATGCGGCCACCCATCACATCGGCCACCGCCGGCGCGCTGCCTTTGTACGGGACGTGGATCATGTCGGTGCCAGTCATGCTTAGCAGTATTTCGCCAGCGAGGTGCGCTGCACTACCGATGCCGAACGATGCGTAATTCAGTTTCCCCGGCTGCGCCTTCGCCATCGCGATCAGGTCCTTGACCGAGTTCACCGGCAGGTTGTTGTTGGTGATAAGGAGCAGTGGCACGATTGCCATCAGAGAGACCGGCGTGAAATCTTTTTCGATGTCGTAATCAAGTTTTTGGAGGCTCGGGTTGATCGCGAAGGACGCAGAAACGAATAGCAGCGTGTAACCGTCCGCCGGTTGACCGCGCACGAACTGGGTGGCGATTATGGTGTTAGCGCCCGCTTTGTTGTCCACCACGAATTGTTGGCCAAACTTTTCGCTCAACGCAGCGCAGACGAGACGTGCCAGGGCATCCGAGCCGCCACCCGCGGGGAAGCCGACGATGCCTTTGACGGATTTGGCGGGGTAGGCTTGCGCGGAGACCACATCCGCGCCGCCGAGAGCAGTCAGAAAAATCAGCGGCAGCGTGGAAAATCGTACGGCTTTGATTGCGGCAAGCATGGATTGCACTCCCGGGGAACGTCCTCATTGCGCGGCCGCGCAGCGAGCCTGAACCTGCATACCGTAATGTAGCGACCGGCGAGATTGCGTGTCAAACGCCGTGCCCGATTGATTGCGGATAGATTATCCTTGACGCATCGATCACGCTTTTGTCATCGGCTACGGTATAACCGAGGTTACGTCACATGAAACCGCGCATCACTGTCCTTACCATCGGCGTCGACGATCTCGAGCGCGCGGTGCGTTTCTACCGCGACGGCCTTGGCCTTGCGACGGAAGGCATCATCGGCAAGCAATTCGAGCACGGCGCGGTCGCCTTCTTCAATTTGCAGACCGGGCTCAAGCTCGCGCTTTGGCCCCGCAAGAGTCTTGCTCACGATACCGGCCTGCCTGTGGCAGGCGCCAGTGCCACGGAGTTCTCCATCGGACACAATGTTTCCTCAAAAGCGGAAGTTGATGCAGTGATGGTGCAGGCGAAGGATGCCGGCGCAGTAATCGTGAAGCCGGCCCGCGATACGTTCTGGGGCGGGTATGGCGGCTACTTTCAGGATCCGGACGGCCATCTATGGGAAGTGGTTTGGAATCCGCAATGGACAGCGCCCGATTAAATCGCGACAGCGCGCCCTGATGAGCCTCCACGACGAGCTGACCGCGTTCTACGCCGCCAATCATTTCGGCAACGTGGTCGGCGCACGCCCGCTCATGGTGCCGGTTTATACGGGATGCATGCTGGTGCCGTTGCCAAATATCGAGACGCGGCGGCGCTATCTGAAATACCACGACCTGCATCACCTGCTGACCGGTTACAGCGTAGGCCGGATAGGCGAGGGCGAAGTGAGTGCGTGGGAACTCGGCACGGGGTCAGCGTTCGCTTCACCGCTGCTGGGTACGATGAACGTGATTGCGCTGTCGACCGGATTGTTTCTCGAGCCCAAACGCATGTGGCGAGCGTTCAAGCGCGGCTACGTAAGCCGCAATCTGTATTCCGCATCCGTGCGTAAAGACGTCGATGCGGGCAGATGGGTGAATGTCGATGCATTGCGGCGGGATTTTGTCGAAGTGCGACCATCTGCGCTTCCGAAAGCCGTGCGGTCTGTCGAGTTCGCGTGCTATAGCGCCGTCGCAGTCGTAATCCACGCGTTCATCGCAATCCCCGCGGTCTTCGCGCGGCTGATTACGGATATGACGCTCGGGTATACCTTCTTTCAAGCTGTGAAGCCGCGGAAGCGCGTCGACTTGTACTGAGGTTGCTCCTGGCCGGCGGCCGGCGTAACTTAGGGGCAGCTGGGACGATCCCGGAAACTATCTGAGTACTCATAGATGTCATCTAATTTGTCAACCAAATAGTCATCTAAATTTTGTCATCTAATACTAGTTTGGGCGTCACGATGCTGCGTAGAATGCGGCCGGCCTTGGGCTGCTGGATGGATCTCCCTTCGGCCTCCGCTCGGCTCGATTGAGGTAGGATTGCAACCATAAATGAGCGGCCCAGCTTTGGTTCCGTGCACGGTGGACGCAGACATACCGCACAACCGTGCAAACGCTTGCGGAGTGAGAAATGAGCCAAGCCCGACGTAGACAGTTCCTGATTGCCACGATCAGCCTTGCGACGCTCGACCTCTCGGCACATGCGCAAACTAAGCTCAGGGTGCGGCAGATTGGATATCTCAGTCAGGCAAGCGCTGAGGTCAACGTCTCCAGACTCGCCGCATTCCGCGCTGGTATGACGGACCTGCGCTGGATCGAAGGACGCGACTACTCCCTTGATGCCCGCTACGCCAACGGTGTGATGCACGCCTTGCCCGGGCTGGCCGCCGCTCTCGTCGCAGCTGGACCTGATCTTCTACTGGTGCCTTCCGACGAGGACGTCCGCTTACTCGCACAATCTACCAAGACGATACCGATCGTGTTTGTCATCGCTCAAGATCCGATCGGAAACGGGCTCGCGGCGAGCCTGTCGCGCCCCCGGGGCAACGCCACCGGTCTGACGACCATTTCGACCGAACTCTCTTCAAAAAGACTGCAGTTGCTCAAAGAGGCGTTTCCTCGTGTCTCGCACATCGTCTTACTGTTTGAGCCGGACAATGTGGGTAGCGTTTCGCAAGCAAAGGAAATCGGGGCGGTAGCCTCACGTTTGAAGGTGCGGATTACGCCGATCGAATTGAGGCAACCCTCGGATATCGAGCCCGCTTTCAAGCAGGCCTCTGCAATTGGTGCCCAAGCCTTTATCGTGACTACAGGCGGTACGATAGCGAGTCAGCGCCAAGCAATTGCTGATCGGATTATTCGCCTCAAGACCCCCGCCATGTTTGCCAATAGTCAATGGGCGGAAGCGGGCGGATTAATGTCGTATGGACCCTCATTCACTGACAATTTTCACCGCGCGGCCGCCTACGTCGACAAGATTCTCAAGGGCGCGAAACCAGGCGAAATTCCAATCGAGCAGCCGACCAAGTTCGAGTTAATCGTGAACATGAAGACCGCCAGGCTGAGCCACTACGCGTTCCCGGAATCGTTCCTGACGCAGGTCAATCGCGTGATCGAATGAAGTGCTGAGATTTTGATAGCGCCATAGCGGTTGGCGAGATGATCATTTCGATTCGGACCCTGGCACAAGATGCTGAGATTGACGCCCAACCCCGCGCTCAACCGGACCCGCCGGCACGCGACTTCTTGCTCGGCCACAGCGGTGGCGGCGGGCCGGTTAGCTTAGTCGTTGGTGCCATGAACATCCGTAGCGGTTCCCCAGCTGATGCAACAACGCTCGCCGCGATGATTGCTGGGTTTCAGCCAATACTCACGCTTGACCCCAGCGGTGCTGGTGCCGAACATTACCTGGCATCCGTCTCCGAGACGGCTGAACGAGGTTACCTCGAATCACCCCGCTATTCGTACTTCATTGCTGAGCGTGAGGACAAAGTGGTCGGCTTCATCGCCATTCGAGACGGCACGCACCTTTTTCACTTGTTCGTAGCGGAAGAGAGTCAGGGCCAAGGCGTTGCCACCGCCTTGTGGAGGCGAGCGCGAGAGTACGCCCTTCGTGCCAGTGGTGCAAGCGAGTTCACAGTGAACTCCAGCCTCAACGCTGTGGCTATCTATGAGCGCTTTGGATTTGTGCCGTGCGGAGCCGAGGTCCACGCACACGGCATCGCGTTCCTTCCGATGAGTTTGAGGTTGCAGAATGACGCCTAACCCGACGGTAACCCGTATGCGCTGTCGGCGTGGCTTCGCACTGCGTGGACGCCAGCGTCGTGGACTTGTCGCGTGTCGCTCAGGCGTCCGTTACCTTGAATCGCTAGATCCTCGTCGGACTTGACGTCGATGAACGACAACCAGGAATCGGGCAAGATCATCCTGATCAACGGTGCGTCGAGCGCGGGGAAGTCGACGCTAGCACGCTCGCTGCAGCAGAGATTGCACGAACCGTTTTTGCACTGGTCGTTTGATCATCTGCGCGAATCCGACGCCTTGCCTATGGCGCGCATCCGGAACGGCAATCTCGACTGGGCACTCATGCGCCCTGCCGTCTTCGACGGATTCCATCGCAGTCTGCCCGCTTTCGCCAAAGCCGGTAACAACCTTATTGTGGATCACATCATTGAGCAGGAGCAGTGGATGACCGATCTGGTGCAGCTGCTCGCTCCCTTTGACGTGTTCTTTGTCGGGGTGCACTGTCCGTTGCCGGAGCTGGAGCGTCGGGAATGGCACAGGGGTGACCGGCGCATCGGGGATGCTCGCACGGACTTTCACGCGGTGCATCAGTTCACCGAGTACGATCTCGACATCGATGCGACTCAGCCGACCGAGGCCAACGTTGCGAGGCTGATCACGGCATGGCAATCGCGGCGCCGACCGATGGCATTTGAGCGTATGGCAGCACAGCGATGAGGGCTTTCGACGTCAAAGACACTGATGCATCTGCTGAAGGCTGGCATTAGCCGTGTCCTCATTGTCTCCCGGTAATCTGGCGCTACGCCTCGTGATCTGCATCGGGGTGACTTGGCTGGGCGTAATGTTGCTGGGATTGATCGGGTTGGCTATCACGGCGCCAATCTGGGGCGTGATGTTCGCGAAGCTCATTCTGGAGTTCTTCCCTGCACTGGGACGCATGGTCCATCGCCATGCGTTTCAGGACTGGGAGGGCAGGTATTACAAGTACGGCGGCACCCATCTGCGTGCTTATTTCAACGGCGACGATGCGTGGTTCAACGCGAAAGATGTGTTGTCCGTGCTGGACAAGTCACCCGGGTCCTGGCTGGATACACGCTTTACGGCAGAGGAGTACGGCATGAATCCGGGCCGCAGGGACAAAGGCTTTTCAACCGCCGGCGTGGTCAAATTGACGCAAATCAGCGACCATCCCGAGGCGCCCAAGTTCCGGTTGTGGTTCGAACGCACGGTGGTGTTTAACCTGAATCGAAAAAAGGAAATGCGCGAAACGCACGAAAGCCCTGGTCCATGATGATGACGACATAACATGCCGTTGCAGCTAAACTTGGACGTTGATTCAAATCCGTTTGGAGGCGCCGGTGAATCGCGAACCGCACATCGATCGAAACGCGCTCGATGCCAACATTCA
>Ga0210380_10001209_pt1 | contig 10700 bp, 4 predicted proteins | sample PLM4_5_coexredo_FD_155476 | JGI IMG/M metagenome (GOLD analysis project Ga0210380, IMG submission 155476) | Groundwater sediment microbial communities from an aquifer in East River, Colorado, USA - PLM4_5_coex redo | ecosystem: Environmental > Terrestrial > Soil > Riparian zone | place: USA...
CGCGCGAGCCGGAAGTCGGGGTGCTCCTCGACGCGCAGGTCCAGCGTGTGGGCCCGCAGCGCGGGCGTCACGCGCGCCGGGTGTCCGAGGCGCACGGGGTCCTCGCCGCGCTCCAGCAGCTTCTCGAGCAGGTTGTCGACCGCCGTGTTGCTCGGCGCGCAGACCAGCACGCGATGACCGCGGCGGACCTCGCGGCGGATCAGCTCCACGACGGTCGTGGTCTTGCCGGTCCCGGGCGGCCCGTGGATCAGGGCGACGTCGGACGACGAGAGCGCGAACTGCACCGCGGCCCGCTGGGACTCGTTCAGGCCGGCATCGAGCGGAGGCTCGACCTGCTCGGACTGGAAGGTCGCCGGGCGGCGGGCGAGCAGGACGTCGCGAAGCTCCGCGAGCCGTCCGCTCTGCGCGCGGCTCACGTCATGGATCGCGCGGCGTTGTCGCTCGGTCGCCGCATCGTCATTCGCCAGGTCGATGCGCCAGGTCTCGTGCTCGTCGAGATCGTCCGGAAGGCTGCCAATCGCGACTTGAATGGAGTCGTCCGCGCGTTGCGAGATCACGCCGTGGTATTCGACCCCGGCCGGGCGCTGCATGGGCACGAGCAGCACGGGGCTGCCGACCCCGAGACGCGTCCACGGAAGAGGCGAACGCCTGCGCCGGCCGAGGCGCAGGAGGTAGCGACCGCCGAGACCGGCCTCCTCGTCGCGGATCTCGAGGTCCACGAGGCTGGTCCCGGCCCGCTCGGCATCGGCGGGCGCATGGCGCCGAGCACGCTCGCGAGTCTGTTCCGCAACGGCTCGGCCCTCGAGATCGAGCAGGCGGGCGAGGCGGGCGAAGTGGTCCGCTGGATCCAGAGGGGGCATGGAGGACGCTAGTATGTCAGTTCCGCTAGGATCGCCCATCTTTCTCGAACTTTGCTCGTTGGAGGCGCATGAAGACCGACACCCGGATGCGACGCCTTGGGGGCACGGACCTCGAAGTATCTCCGCTCAACCTGGGCGGCAACCCGTTCGGCTGGACGGCCGACCGCGATGCCACGTTCGCCGTCCTCGACGCGTATCGCGCGGCGGGAGGCAACTTCCTCGACACCGCGGACGTCTACAACAAATGGGTACCCGGGCACGTCGGCGGGGAGAGCGAAACCCTGATCGGCGAATGGCTGGCTTCCCGACGCTGCCGTGACGCCTTCATCGTCGCGACCAAGGTCGGTATGGGCGGTCCCGACATCGGCAAGGGACTGACGAACGATCAGATCGCGCGCGGTTGCGACGCCTCGCTCCGACGCCTCGGCATCGAGCGGATCGACCTCTACTACGCTCACGAAGACGATCCTGCCACCCCGCTCACCGAAACGATGACGGCATTCGACACGCTGGTACGCGCGGGCAAGGTGCGCTGGCTCGGCGGTTCGAATTACACGGCGCCACGACTGAAGGAAGCGCTCGATGTCTCGCAGGAACACGGTCTCGCCGGCTACGCCGTGCTTCAGACTCGCTACAACCTCGTGGCTCGTGAAGACTACGAGGGCGCGCTCGCGGGCCTTTGTACGAAGCGCGGGTTGGGAGTGTGCACGTTTCCCGCCCTCGCGTCCGGTTTCCTGACCGGCAAGTACCCGACCGACCAGAAGGCGATCGGACCCCGCGCGGGCAACGCACAGCGCTATCTCGACGACCCGATGGCCATCGCGCGGCTCGAGCGCGTGCGCGCCGTGGCGAACAAGCACGGGGCGACGCCAGCCCAGGTGGCGATTGCGTGGCAGTTCCACAACCCGCTGGTGACCGCGCCGATCGCGTCAGCGACCAGCGCAGCACAGGTGAAGGAACTGATGGCGTCGATCGACCTCGAACTGGACGCCGACGATCTGCAGCTTCTGAACCGTTCCTAGTCCGCGCCGCTACTGCGTCGAGCGTGCTCCCGACGGCCCGCCACCTTGCTTCTTCTCGATCCGGGCCCACGCGTCCTTGAGCGTGACGGTGCGGTTGAACACCAGTGCCCCGGGCCTGGAATCGGGATCCACCGCGAAGTAGCCGAGGCGCTCGAACTGCACGGCCTCGCCCACGCGTGCCTCGGCGAGTGACGGCTCGAGCTTGCAGCCGCTCAGCACTTCGAGTGACGCGGGATTGATCCCGGTGGTGAAATCCACGCCGTCGGGCACCACGTCCGGGACCTCGGCGGGGAAGAGCGTGTCGTAGACGCGGACCTCGGCGTCGATCGCGTGCTCGGCCGAAACCCAGTGGATGGTGGCCTTCACCTTGCGCCCGTCGGGCGCGTTGCCACTGCTGGTCTCGGGGTCGTACGTGACGCGCACCTCGGTCACATCGCCGGACTGCGGGTCTTTGACGACACTCGTGCAGCGCACGAGGTACGCGGCACGCAGCCGGACCTCGACTCCAGGACTGAGACGGAAGTACTTCGGCGGCGGCACCTCGCGGAAGTCGTCCTGCTCGATCCACAGCTCGCGACCGAACGGAACCTGCCGCACGCCGGACGCCTCGTCCTCGGGGTTGTTGGCGGCCTCGCGCAAGTCGACCTTGCCCTCGGGCCAGTTCTCAATCACCACCTTGAGCGGCTTCAGCACGGCCATGCGCCGGAGCGCGGTGCGGTTCAGGTTCTCGCGCACGCAATGCTCGACCAGTGCCAGCTCGATGCGGTTCTCGCGCTTGGCCACCCCGACGCGCTCGGCCAGGTCGCGCAGCGCCGCAGCCGGGTAGCCGCGCCGGCGCATCGCGGAGAGCGTCGGCATGCGGGGATCGTCCCACCCGCGCACGAGCTTCTCCTGCACCAGACGCAGGAGCTTCCGCTTGCTCATGACCGTGTGCGTGACGTTGAGCCGGGCGAACTCGTACTGGTGAGGGAGCGGCCTCGGCAGGTCGAGAGACTTGAGTAGCCAGTCGTAGAGCGGCCGGTGCACCTCGAACTCCAGCGTGCAGACGCTGTGGGTCACCCCCTCGATGTAGTCCGACAGTCCGTGCGCGTAGTCGTACATCGGGTAGATGCACCAGCGAGCGCCGGTGTGATGATGCTCGGCGTGGCGGATGCGGTAGAGGATCGGGTCGCGCAGCCAGATGTTGGGCGCGCTCATGTCGATCTTCGCGCGCAGCGTGCGGGTGCCGTCGGGGAACTCGCCGGCCTTCATGCGCGCGAACAGATCGAGGCTCTCGGCAACCGGTCGGTTGCGCCACGTGCTCTCGACTCCCTTCTCGGCGGGGGCGCCGCGCATGCGGTCCACCTCCTCGGGCGTGTGGTCGCACACGTAGGCCTTGCCGGCTTCGATCAACCGGATCGCGAAGGCGTAGAGCGGCTCGAAGTAGTCCGAGGCGTACATGGGCTCGAGCGACACGGTGGAATGCTCGGCCGCCATCGTCGGCGCCATGAAGAAGTCGTCGCGCCCTTCCACGTTCTGAGCGGCCGGCAGGGCACCGGGACTCTTGAGCGCCAGGCAGTGGTCCGCCCAGCCCGAGATCAACCAGCGCACGTCGGTGAGGATGGACTCGACGTACTCGACCTCTTCCTTGGCCGGGTTGGTGTCGTCCATCCGCAGGTTGCAACGACCGCCGAACTGGCGCGCGATGCCGAAGTTGAGGCAGATGGACTTGGCGTGGCCGATGTGAAGGTAGCCGTTGGGCTCGGGAGGGAAGCGGGTCACGACCTGCTTCACGGCACCACTCGCCAGATCGGCTTTGACGATCTCGCGGATGAAGTCTTCGCGCTCGGTGGGCGCTTCGGCGGTCGGAAGTTCGGGATCGGTCATGGAAGCCGAGGAAGATCGAGGATTCTGGCCTTTGTGTCCACTCGGGTAACTTCTCCTCGCAGCTGAGAACTCACGAAGCCGGGGCCGGTACCGCGGTCGACTCGAAGGGAGGGCGCTTGGCGGTCATCATTCGGGCGGTGGTCATCGGCATGGTGGTGGCAATGGTCGGGACCATCCCGCGGAACCTCTTCTTCGCGGCGAACCTGCGTTTCTTCCCGATCGTTCCGTGGGCCGTGCTCGTGACGGCCGTCTACCTCTGGTTCTTCTGGCGATACCTCGGCGGCGCGGGCGAGCCGGAGTCGACTGCAGAAGAGCGACGCACGAGCCTGCGCGCCAACCGCATCCCGGCCCGCGTGTGGGCGTGGGCGCTGCTCGCGGGAGGGCTGGGAATCGTTGCCCTGGTTCTGGCGCTGCGGGTCGCGAACCGCATGGTCACACTGCCTGAACAGAAACTTCCGGACTTCGGCCACGTGCCGAAGCTCACGGTGCTGGCGCTGTTACTCGCCGCAGCTCCGGTTGCCGGCATCATCGAAGAAGCGGCGTTTCGCGGCTACATGCAGGGCCCGATCGAGCGGCGCCATGGGCTGGTGATCGCCATCCTGATCACGGGGACGATGTTTGCGGTCGCCCATCTCGATTTCACGCTGGCCCTGTGGCCGTACTACGTGGCGGTCGCCGCCATCTACGGCACCGTGACGTACCTGACGAACTCGATCCTGCCCGCAGTGGTTCTGCACACGGCCGGGAACCTCTATTCGAACCTGGACCTGTGGCTCCATGGCAAAGCCGAGTGGCAGTCGCCCTCGCTCTCGGCCCCATTGATCTGGAAGACCGGCGCCGATCCGGCGTTCTGGAACGCGAGTGCAGGCTTCGCGATCGTGGCGGCGGTGACGGTGTGGGCGTATTTCCGACTCGCGCGGGTGGCGCGATCGCCCGCCTGACCGACTGGTTCGACGCCGCGGCCCTAGAAATGCACGGTCAACCGGACGTCGTCGAGGCTCGGCTGCACCTCGAAACTCACGTGGCGCGCCGCGTCGTCCCTCGCCCGCAGCCAGTGGTCGGTCTTGCGCGCGGTCCAGATCCCGATCGCGGCGCCGGCGACCACGTCGCTGGTCCAGTGACGGCGGTCGTGCACGCGCGACCAGGCGAGCACAGTGGCTGCCGGGTAGGCAACGCGCGGCACCCAGTCAGATGAGGTCTCACAGTCGATCGCGCTGGCCGCAGCGAAGGCAAGCGTGGCGTGGCCGGACGGGAACGACGTGTGGCCACTGAACGGCTCGAACCGCATCGCGTTGTCGCGAGACTCGGCGGGACGCCAGCGACCGACCGCCTCCTTGAGCCCGAGTGTCACCCCGCACGCCGCACCGATCGAGGCGCCGACCCGCAGCATGGAGCGCGCACCTTCCGGGTGGTCGCTCAGGCGCGCGACACCGTACGCCAGCACCAGCGCGGGGATCACCACCGCGCCGTTCCCGACCGGCTGCGACCAGGTCGCCAGGCGGCCCTCGCCGCGCGAATTCGCTTCCGTGGTTTCTTCGGTGAGCCATGCGTCGCTGTGCAGCGAGTAGACAACCGCCCCTGCGCTCAAGGCCAAGAATGCGAGGTCACCGCGGCCGAGCCGCGGCAAGGCGGGCACCGCGATGTGCGCGATGCCCGGAGCGTTGGGATTGCCCGAGGGATCCGAGCGGGCGAGGGCAGGGGCGAGTGCTTCGGCGCATAGCAGCGCCGCCAGCACATGAGCGCTGGCAATCCTTTTCGACATCGACCCTCGGGGTGATGAGCGGATTCCGGTGCATCAGGCATGAACGGACCAACCAGTCCTACACCGATGACAGGGGGGTGGTTCGACGCGGCCCGCGGCCCCGCAAGACGCAATGAGGCGGCGGGGCATTGCCGCCCCGCCGCCTGCATTCCTTCCGCTGATCGACTAGTTGACCACGGCCATCTTCCGCGACTGGACGAAGGTTCCTGCCTTCATCTGATAGAAGTACAGACCGCTCTTGAGCCTCGCGGTGTCCAGCGTGACGCTGTGGGTGCCAGCCTCTCGAACGCCGTACGGTCGCAGGCTTTGCCGTGGGGGCACGGAGCCTCTCGGGAGCGGAATGGAGAGCGCGCCGCACAGGCATGTACGGAATGGCGCGAAGACCCTACCACGTCGCGGCCCTGCGCTTCGTCGCGAGAACGATCGTCTTATCGGATGAGAATCAGCGACTGCTGGAGCGTGCGGCCCGCGGTCTGGAGACGCACGAAGTAGACGCCCGGCCCGGCGCTCGGGCCACTCCTCCCAGGCTCCCAGACAACGCGGTGCTGACCCGCGCCGCGCGGTCCGTCGTGGACCCGGCTCACCAGGCGGCCGGCAACGTCGAACACATCGATCCTCACGTGCGCTGGAGCCGCGAGCTCGAACTCGATCGCGGTCGCGGCCCGGGCCGGGTTGGGAGAGAGGCGCAGATTCAGCTCGCTCCGGACGATCACCGGCTCGACTGCGACCGGCGATGCCCCGTAGAGACACGCGATCTGAGCCGTCGCGGTGTTGCCGGCTTCACTGAACTGCCCGCCGATGAAGGTCCGCGTCGATCGCACGGTCAGGGCGTTGACCACGCCGCCGAGCTGCAGGTTGCCGCCCACCGGCGCGGCGGTCGCGGTGTCGAGCACGGCGAATCGCGCTCGCGCGATGCCGCCGACCGATCCGAAACTCCCGCCTGCCGCGAGTCGGTTGGTCGTGAGCGACAGGGCGTTGACCGTCGAGTTGGCGTTCGGGTCCCACGCCGTTGCGGTTCCGTCCGTGGTTCGGAGTGCCGCGAGCCGGTTCCGCGTCTGGCCACCGATGGTCGTGAAGGATCCGCCCGCGTACATCACCCCGGTTCCCGCCACCAGGGCATTCACGTCCCCACCGGCGTTCGGGTTCCAGCTCGTGAACGCTCCACTGGTCGGCTGCACACAGGCAATCCGATTTCGTGTCTGACCGCCGATCGTGGTGAACGAGCCACCCAGGTAGACCAGGCCGCCCGCTTCGCGGATCGCGTTCACCGTCCCGTTCGCGTTCGGGTTCCAGCTCAGGAGTGCGCCGCCCACGGAACCGAACCTGGCAGCCCGGCTCCGATTCGGAAGAGCGCCACCGCCGATGATGGTGAATGCTCCGCCCACGTAAACCGTCGTATCCGACACCTCGAGCGCCATGACCGATCCATTCGGGTTCGGATTCCAGGCGAGCAGGCTCCCGGCAGGAACGGAGAGGTCGATCCCCGCGAGGCGATTGCGCGTGACTCCGGATACCTGTGTGAACACGCCGCCGATGAAGAGCCGGGTCTTTTCCCTCGCCATGCACGTCACGGTGCTGTTGACGTTGGGATCGAACGGCAGCACGGCGCCGGTCGTGAGATTGAAGGCGGCGACGCGATTGCGCGTGGCCGCGCCGAGCAGGTTGAACGGACCGCCAACGAACACCGCCCCGTTGCTCACCGCGAGCGCATTCACCTGCAGGTTCGCGTCCGGATTCCACGGCAGGAGGGCCGCGGTGTTCTCGTCGATCGCCGCCAGGTGGCCGCGGCCGGTGCCGCCGACGTTCTCGAACAGCCCGCCGACGTAGACGATGCCACCGCTTACGGCCACGGCGTTGGATCCGGCGGTCACGTTCGGATTCCACGGACTCACGGTGCCGGTCGCCGTGTCGACGGCGGCGAGGGCACGACGCGCCGTGGTCCCCAGGGAATCGTAGAAGCCCGCGAGGAACAGTCGGGATCCGGACAGGGCGAGACCCATCACGGACGCGTTCGGCGACGGATTGAAGGAGAGGGGCGTGCCGATCGTGCGCGAGAGACGGGCGGCGTTGCGCCGGGCCACGCCGGCGACGCCGGTGAAGACCCCGCCCGCATAGACCGCCGCGTCGTCGGCGGCGAGCCCGTACACGGCATTGCCCGCATTCCCGTCCCACTCCGACACCACGCCGGTCTTTGAATTGATCGCGGCGAGGGCATTGCGATGCTGGCCGCCGGCGAATCCAAAATCGCCACCTGCGTAGATCACACCGCCGCGCGCGGCGAGCGCGAACACCCGGCCGTCGGTCGAGGGGTTCCACGACGTCAGGGTTTCGGACACACGATGGAACGAGGCGAGTCCCGCGCGGGGCGTTCCCGCCAAGCTCGTGAAGTCGCCGCCCACATACAGAGAGTCGCCGGACATCAGCAGCGCGCGCACCGGCGCATTGGCGCCAGGGTCCCACGACGTGACCTGGCCGTCGGACGTGAGGTGCGCCAGGTAGGCGCGCGGAACGCCGCCGAGATGCGTGAAGTCGCCGCCGATGAACCAGCCGCCGGTCCCGTCGGAAACTGCCGCGCGCACCTCGCGGTTGGCATGCGGGATCACGATCGGGAGTCCGGTGCTCGCGTCGATCGGCACTCCGCCTCCGGTCGGCGGGCCGACGCGCGTGAAGGTGCCCCCGACGTAGAGCGTGCTGGCGTCCGTGACCATCGCGTTCACGGTTCCGTCGGTGGACCACAGCGGCGGGCACATCACAGTGCTGTTGTCGTCGTCGGTCAGCGTGACGCTTCCCTGGGCGTCGGCGATCGATGCATGCGTCGGGTTCGAGAGCTGGATCGTGAAGGTTTCGGATTCCTCCGGAACGACGTCACCGATGAGGTCGATCGAAATCGTCCTGGATGTCTCGCCGGGGAGGAACTGCACCGTTCCGGACGCACTGACGTAGTCCGAGCCGGCGGTCGCCGTGGCGCCGGGGGCGCCATCCAGCGTCTGCCAGTCGACCGTGACGACGTCCGACGAGGCGGGCGAGAGGGTGACTGTGACCTGGGTCGCAACGATCGAACTGTTCAGCTCGCCCCGGACCCGGTCGCCGATCGCGATCTGCGGATCGCGCACGACGACGAGGTTCGGCCGCAGATGACCGTCCACGTCCGTGAAGTTTCCTGCCACGACGATCACCCCGGGGCCACTGACGGGCGGACAGAATGCGGCGAGGTTGTTCACGGTTGCGATCGAGAGATTGAAGCCATTCGCAGCTCCGGTGTTCGCATCGAGGCGTGCGAGCTTCGCATGGGGTGCACCGCCGATATTCCCGAACGTGCCTGCCGCGTAGACCGCATTGCCGATCGGCAGGAACGAATGCAACGGCCCGTCGGGTGCACCGTTGAAGGCCATGGCGTTCCCGCTGACGGCATCGATCACTGCGAGCCCGCTTCGGGACGCCCCGCCGATCGTGGTGAACGCGCCGGATACGAAGACCCGGCTGGGCGTCGCGATCACCTGGGTCGCTCCGGCGGGACTCGGCGACGGCTTCCAGGGCGTCGTCACGCCGCTCACGGTGGTGACGGATCCGAGTCCGGCGCGTGACGCGCCTCCGAGCGTGGTGAAGTCGCCGGCGATGGAGACGGTCGAGCCACAGATGGACATCGACCTCACGTTGCCGCCAGTCGAGCCGGGATTCCACGGCCCGATCGCCCCATTCGTGATGGAGATCGCCCCGAGATCGAGCCGGTTCTGACCGCCGAGCGTGAAGAAACTCCCGCCGACGTAGAGCGTGTCGCCGGCAAGGGCGAGCGACGACACCCAGTAGGCAATCCCGCCGGTGTTGATCGGCACGGACCACGGCTTCGTCGCACCGGTGGTTCCGTCGCAGGCGACCACCCCGTAGTCGGCCCCGATGTAGACCGTGTTGCCCCGGGCAGCGAGCGCGTTGACCGAGTTGTTGATGGTGCTGCCCTGGGGACTCAATGGATTCCAGGCGGTGAGAAGGCCGGTCGTGAGATCGAGCGCGGCAGCGCAGAAGCGGTCGGCTCCGCCGACATCGGCACCAAACAGGAGCAACCCGCCCGGGGTCACGACCATCCAGTTCGGCTCGACGCTGACCACCGGAGTCCACGGCGTCGCAAGCCCGGTCGTCACATCGAGTGCCGCGAGCCTCGTTCGCGCTGCCCCGCCGTACTTGGTGAAGCCGCCGGACGCATAGAGGACGTTGCCGGAGAGAGCGAGATTCTCGATGGACCCCTGGGCGTCGCCGAACCAGTCGGGATCGCAGGTTCCATCGACCGAGCTCAGGCGGGCGACGGACCAGCGATTCTGCCCGCCGATGAAGGTGAAGTCGCCGCCGACATAGAGATAGTTCCCGGCGAGCACGATGGAGCCAACGGGTGCGTTCGCCGTGAAGTTGTTCCACGCCGTCGCGTAACCGCTGGCCGAATCGGCGGCCCCGATATTGATGCGGGACGATCCGCCGATGTGATCGAAGTTGCCGCCGAGATACAGCTTGCCGTTACCGAGCTGCATCGTGGCAATGAATTGATTGGTTCGGATCTGGGCATCGAACGCAGTGGCCGTGCCGGTGATCCGGTCCACGCAACCCAGGTGGTAACGCCTGGCCCCGCCAATGCTGTCGAACGCACCGGCGGCATAGACGAGCGTCGGAGTCACGATCAGGCCGCCGGCGACGTTGTTGGGCGAGGGGTCCCACGACGTCGCAATGCCGGTGATGGCGTGAACGGATGCGAGGTTCCGCCGGGGCACGCCGGCAATCGAGGTGAACAGGCCGGCCACATAGATCGTGTCACCCCGTCGTTTCAGATCGCTGACCGAGAAGGCCTCGAGCCCCGGATTCCATGGAGTGACATCGCCCGCCGCATCGATGTGCGCGAGGTTCAAGCGCGGAACCCCGTTGACGGCGGTGAACTTGCCTGCCAGGAACCAGCCGCCCGCCCCGTCCGGCTCCGCAGTGGAGACAGCACCCAGGACCTCGGGGACCGGCAGCCCAGCGCCCGTGACGCTGTCGACCTTCGCCCAGCCTTTCGGCGGCGGCCCGACGTGCGTGAACTCACCGCCGATGTACAACGTATTTCCCGAGATCACGGCTGCGTTGACCGTTCCATTCGGCACCCAGAACTCGGGGCGAACGGACTGCGCCTGCGCGAGGGCGGGAATCAATGTCGCGATCAGGAGGGCGAGG